>Ga0316197_10002066_pt1 | contig 14348 bp, 13 predicted proteins | sample OudBiesiAoxic_MG_FD_204939 | JGI IMG/M metagenome (GOLD analysis project Ga0316197, IMG submission 204939) | Coastal sediment microbial communities from Oude Bieten Haven, Netherlands - site A oxic | ecosystem: Environmental > Aquatic > Marine > Coastal > Sediment | place: Netherlands...
ATATAGGCGCCATGGGCGAGAAACAATGCAGGCAGACCAAGGCTCAATGCAAGCGGGCGTCCTGCAAAGGCGAGAATGGCAAAGGCAACGCCAAAAAACGTTCCCCACAAGGTCAACGTCAGCCCGCGATCCTTTTCAGCGCTGAGTTGCGCAATCAGCGTGGGCGCCGCCACGACGATGGCCAGATGCGAGGCCCCTTCAATCACTCTTGCAAACAACATCCACGGCAAAGGCGGCAAAAACGCCTGCAAACATGACACAGCCGCACCCGCCCACAGCGCGCCTAGCAAGGCCCGCCGATACCGGATCCGCGCCACCACCAGCCCGGCCATGACCCCGAAGATAATGCCAACAAATCCGACCAACGATACGATCCAGCCGACCGCAGCTCCTGCGTCCGGATAGGCGTCAGGCAGCAGGTCAAAGATGACCGAAACCTTGCCGTATTGCGCCGCGGCCCCCAACCCAGCCCCCCAAAGCAACAGGATCAGCCCGAAGGGCGTCCGTGTCACGCCTCAGACCTTCTGCGCCAAAGCCCAGGCACAAATAGGCATCTCAGGGTCATTCTTGATGTTGTCGGTTTCGGGGTCATAGACAGGCGGCCAAACCTCTTCGAGGTTACGTAATGCGACATGTCGGTTGCCCCATTGCTCAGCATGGATGGCTTCTTCGTCAAAACCACCTTCGATCAGCAGGTTCTTCAGTCCGCGCGCGCTCCAGCGCGAACAATCCTGCGGCGCGGCGTGCAAGGGGGCAAAAAACGGCACCGCAAGCCAGACATATCCGCCAGGGCGCAACATGGCATAGACATTGCGCGTGGCGGCGTAGGGGCGGTCGAGATGTTCCCAAACCTGATTGGCAAGAACAAGGTCAAATTTCAACATTTCACCGCTGTCCTGATCCCGGATCGGGCCTGCGCAGATGTCATAGGCGGGATAGCGGTACTGCGTATAGCTCTTGAACTCGAACCTTTCGCCCCATTTTCCGGAAATCTCAGCAACATCAAGCCCTTCTGGACCAAGGGCATTGATCATTCGGCGGCTGGAGGGCTGCATGACGACACGGTTGAGACTGACCATAGACCCTATATGACAGCGCCGTGACGCACCGTCCAGTTGCCATCGCTCTCGCGATTCGGATCGGGGTCAAGGATCGCGCAGCGACCAATCTTTGATTGGCCTGTCCTACTCGCCCCACACACTTGATCAAGGTCGTTCAGGACGTATCGCGACCTGAACACCTTCTCAGCAGACAGCGGAACGCTTTCATCCAGAACCCGGCCCTTCAATCAAGGGGCTCACGGTGCAACACGCACCAAGCATGTCGTCGCGCGCAAGCCGCGTCCTATGGATCACGCCTGCCGCGCGACAGATCACATGTGAATGACGCGCCCATATGCATCCAGCACCGCTTCGTGCATCATCTCGCTGAGGGTCGGGTGCGGGAAGACAGTGTTCATCAGGTCTTCTTCGGTCGTCTCCAACTGACGGCCCACAACATAGCCCTGGATCAGTTCGGTCACCTCTGCCCCGACCATATGCGCGCCCAAAAGCTCGCCTGTCTTGGCGTCGAAGATCGTCTTGATCATCCCGCTCTCTTCGCCAAGTGCGATGGCCTTGCCGTTACCGATGAAAGGAAAACGACCGACCTTGATGTCATAACCCAATTCCTTTGCTTTCGCTTCGGTATACCCGACGCTCGCCACCTGCGGGTGGCAATAGGTACAGCCAGCAATTGACTCGGGCTTGACTGGATGGGCGTGTTTGCCCGCGATCAGGTCGGCGACCATGACGCCCTCATGGCTGGCCTTGTGCGCCAACCACGGCGCGCCCGCGATGTCACCGATGGCATACAGGCCATCAACGCCGGTACGACAGTATTCATCCGTCACCACGTGCGTGCGGTCAATCTTGACCCCCAGTTCTTCCAGCCCGAGGTTTTCAACGTTGCCCACGATGCCGACGGCGGAAATCACCGTGTCGAATTCGTGTTTCTCAACCTTGCCGCCCACTTCGATATGCGCGGTCACCTTGTCCTTGGCACGGTCCAGCTGCTTGACCATCGCCTTTTGCATGATTTTCATGCCCTGCTTTTCAAACGCTTTCTTGGCAAAAGCGCTGATCTCGGCGTCCTCAACGGGCAGCACGCGGTCCATGACCTCGACCACGGTCGTATCCGCACCCAAGGTGTTGTAGAAACTGGCGAATTCGATACCGATCGCACCCGATCCGATGACGAGGAGCTTTTTCGGCATATGCGCTGGTTGCAACGCGTGTTTATACGTCCAGACCAGCTTGCCGTCCGCCTCTAGTCCCGGCAGTTCGCGTGCCCGCGCGCCGGTGGCCAGGATGATGTTTTTGGCTGTCAGTTCTTCGGTGCCCTTATCCGTTTTGACGGATACCTTGCCCTTGGCAGCGATCTTCGCCTCGCCCATGACCACGGTCACCTTGTTCTTTTTCATCAGATGACCGATCCCGCCAGATAACTGACCTGCCACCTTGCGGGACCGTTTTACCACCGCATCCAGATCGTAGCCTATGCCGTCGGCCTTCAAACCGAATTCCTTGGCACGGTGCATCAGATGGAACACTTCCGAAGATCGCAAAAGCGCCTTGGTCGGGATGCAGCCCCAGTTCAGGCAGATGCCGCCCAGATGCTCGCGCTCCACGATGGCAACGCTCATGCCAAGCTGCGCGCCCCTGATTGCTGCAACATAGCCGCCCGGCCCCGCCCCGATTACAACCAGATCAAAGGATTTTGCAGCCATGGAAAGCACCTCGCGGATGGGCGTTGGAAATTTAGTTTACCATTAAACTACATATCCAGACGCCACAACCACGACGTTGACGCAGATCAAGCTGCATCACTGTCTGTGTTTCTTGATCAGGCCCCAGGCCAAGCCACCCGCGCCAGCCAGCATCAGAAAATATGACAACGGGATTAACCACAGCAACCCTTGCGCTGGTATTGCCGAGAGTGCCGGCCAAATTTGGGTCAGGCTCAAGAGAATGCTGCCGCCCAGAATGACGCCAAGCGAAATGGTCGCGATAATTGCACTTTTCATAGCGATTTCCTTTCGTCTGTTGACGGAAGAAACGCAGGATCAGTGAAGTCCGTTCCCTCCTCAGGCGGCCTTCACGCCAGCTTGAAGCGCACGCACGGTTGATCCGTATCCGCCGCTGGCAATAAAGTCTTTCTCGCCGGGCGTATCATTGCGCGACAGCGCATCGTTGCGATAGGGAAAACGGCCAAACCGACGAATGACTTCGCGGTGCGCTCTGGCGTGCAGCAAGTTGCTCTCACGAGACTGCGGCATCCGCTCGCACATCAAGCGCACACAACGGTCCTGATCACAGAGGTTTTCCGAATGCATCAAAGGCAGGTAAAAGAACTGCCGCGCAGGTTCATCGATACGCAGGTCCCAACCTCGCTCAATCGCGGATTTGGCCGCAGCCAGTGCGGCGCGGTCGCTCGAGAACGCCTTGCCTTCACCGCGGAACATGTTTCGCGGGAATTGGTCCATAAGGATGATATAGGCAAGCGCCCCGGACGGATACGTGAGCCAAAGTGAAAACTTGCCGTCGCAGGCCATTTCCCATGTCTCAAGGAACTTTTCCCGGATGGTGGCATCCAGTTCTTCGCTGGTCTCATACCAGCCCTTCGGGCCTATTTCATCAAGCCAGAATTCGAGAACTTCTTGCGGGCCTGTCATGTTACGTTCCTTTGACCTTTGGCACTCAACCCGTTCAGGTTAAGGGCATTTTTGCGCCCCTGCCCATTCACGTTTTGTATCAAAACCGACATGGTTGCGTGGATCACACACTCTCGTCGCTTTCTTGATCGGCTTCTATGGCGATTTCCTGTGCATATTCAACCGCTGTCGCTGTTGCTGTAGGATAGATCGGCACATAGCTGCCGGTTTCGTCAGCAGGCAGCGCGGCACGCTGCGTTGCACGGTAAATTGCGTAAGCCATCAGGACACCGAAGAGCACCGCAGTATAAAGGTAAAAGGCTGGCGGCCCCATGTCTGTGCCCATCATCCAACCAACGACAACCGGGCCCATCACTGCCCCAAGACCGTTGATGAAAATCAGTCCGCTTGACGCCGCAGCCATGTCTTCATGCTCAAGAAAATCATTCGTGTGAGCGATAAGCAGCGAATACAGCGGGTTGAGCATACCCCCAAGGATAAAGGCCGAAACCAACAGAAGGTTGAAATCAGCGCCCAGGAAGAAGCCCAGCATCGAGGCCATGACACCGACAAAGCAAACCGCGATCACCAGTTGACGCCGATCGATCCGGTCCGAGAGCCATCCGATCGGATATTGCAGAATGATCGCGCCGACAAAAAAGGACGAAACGAAGATCGAAATCTGCGCCACGCTCAACCCCGCCTCAGCCCCATAGACCGACGACATGCCAAACTGAGCGGCGAAAATACCGCCCACAATCGCCATACCGACCGAGCCGAGAGGCGAGAAATTCACAAGCTCCTTAAGGCTCATCGGTTTGGTCGTATCAAAAGCTGGCGTTGGTGTAATCGACAACAAGATGGGCGTGATCGCGACGCTGACCAACACCGAAGGAATGACAAAGAGCACAAAACCCGAAGGATCCGCGGTCAGCAGTAGCGCCTGCGCGATCACGATTCCGAGTGTCTGCACAATCATATAAAGCGACAGCGCCTGCCCCCGGTTCGAGTTGTCCGCCGCGTTGTTGAGCCAGCTTTCCGCGACCACGTACACGGCAGAAAAGCAAAACCCGATCAACACGCGACCAAACGACCAGACAATGATGTTGGGGAATGTCGGATAAAGGATCATCACAGCGGAAATCAGCGATGCCAGTGCCGCGAAAACGCGCACGTGACCGACGCGCCGGATCATTCCAGGCGCAAGACGAGAGCCACCCAGAAAGCCCACGAAATAGGCCGACATGACGATCGACATCTCAAACGTCGAGAAGTCTTCGATGGCCCCCCGGATACCCAGCAGCGTACCCTGCATGCCGTTGCCGACCATCAAAAGGCCCATGCCCAGCAAAAGCGCCCACGCGCTTGAAAGTACCTGAATCATGATCGTGGCTCCTTGGCTCGGCTGCCCCCTGCCTGAACCTCTTGGTTCGGGACGTCAGGCCCTTGAGCGACATTTGTGCGCGTTCAGTGAGAGTTTTGCGACATAGGTATTAAAAGAGAGGCATCGCCATAGGAAAAAAAGCGATATTCATGCGCAATGGCATGTTCGTAGATCTTCTTGATCCGGTCTGCCCCCATCAGGGCGGACACCAGCATCATCAAGGTAGATTTCGGCAAATGGAAGTTGGTCATCAGCGCATCGGCGACTTTGAAGTCGAAGCCCGGCGTGATGAAGATGTCCGTATCGCCTTCCCACGGTTTGATGCTTCCCTCGCGGCCCGCTGTCTCGATCAGGCGCAATGCCGTCGTGCCGACAGGGATCACGCGCCCGCCTGACGCCTTGGTGGCCGCGATTTCTGACGCCGCGGTTTCGCTGACCGATCCCCATTCCGCATGCATCTTGTGGTCTGAGATGTCATCCACCTTGACCGGCAGGAACGTCCCCGCCCCGACGTGCAGTGTCACATAGGTGAACGTCACCCCCTTCTCGGCCAGCGCCTTGAGAAGGGGTTCATCAAAGTGCAACGATGCCGTGGGGGCCGCGACGGCCCCTTTGTTCTTGGCCCAAACAGTCTGGTAGTCGGTCTTGTCCTGGGCGTCGGCAGGGCGTTTGGCAGCGATGTAGGGCGGCAGGGGCATGGCGCCTGCCGCGTTCAGCGCCGCATCGAAATCATCCCCTGTACAATTGAAGCGCAAATGCCCCTGCCCTTCGTTCGTCCCTTCCAGCGTTGCGGAAAGCGCATCGCTGAAGACCACCACTTCGCCGATTTTCACCTTCCGCAGAGGCTTGATCAGCGCGGCCCAGGTTCCATCTCCGCGCGGTTCTAGCAATGTGACCTCGATCTTCGCGGTGACCGCGCCCTGCGCACTATCACGATTTCGCACGCCAAAAAGGCGGGCAGGAATCACACGGGTGTCATTCAGCACCAGCCGGTCACCGGGGCGCAGCCAGTCCACCAGATCTGTGACATGCTGGTCGTGAATGGTATCACCTTCGGCCACGAGCAACCGGGCCGATGAACGCGGTACCGCAGGCCGCGTCGCTATCAGCCGTTCGGGCAGATCAAAATCGAAATCAGAGAGCTTCATGGGCCGCGCTTTAGCGTCCCTCATAGGTGCGAGCAACGGGTCTTTTTGGCTTGGGCGCGGCTTGGGGCACAGTGCTTTCCTTGACCCCGTCCACTTCGGGCAATTCCGGCGGGGGTGCGCGGAAAATCTCGCGGAACATCGCCGGGGTGAGTGCGGACAGAGGGTTGACCCCGACTTTCGGCTCTTTCGCTGACCCTCTCAGCGTGTAGTTGAATCCGATCAACCCTTCGCCCTTGCGGGTCAGGATCGAGCCGATGGCATTGAGCAGATAGACCGGGCTGATCACCCCTTGCATCCTGATCTGGCCCGTGTCGAGCGCATAGGTCCCATCCATTGAGAGGCCCATGGACGCCCCCACAGCGCTCGCCTCGGTTAACGTTAGTTGATTTGGGGTCAGGCGAAAAATTGCTTCTACGTCATCAAAATAGATGCCGTCGCCGTTCAACTCATTGATCAGCCCGACGACAGAAACGGCATTCAGCAGCGCCGCAATGCCCGGTGCATCGCGGATGGTCACCCCTTCTACTGTCAGACGTCCGTCAAAGGCACCGCCCGACCCAATCGGCAGCAGGACAAGGGCAAGGTCCCCGCCCACAACCTGCCGCAGCAGCCCCGCGGCACGCAGCACGTCACCCGCATCAGAAGATATCAACCGAACGGCACTGCGTCCGTCTTGTGGCACGACCCGACCCTGCACAGCGGCCGCGCCGTTCAACTGCGCGTCAAAGCTGCCATCAAGGCCGGCTGCGGTGTCAAAGCGCCCCCGCATATTCGTTAGAGCGATGGTGTCGGTGATTTGCAACCTGTCCAGCGCGACCTCCATCGGTGGGGCGCCGGGTGTCGGTGGCCCTTTGCCGAATTCGGCGCGGCGCAAGTCCAGACGCCCCCCGCGCAGAACAACCTGAAGCGGACGGCCCGTCCCCCTACCGACAAGATCTAGCGGGACATTTAGCCAATTGCCCACCTCAACACGGTCAAAGCGCACGCGCTCAAGTGTGCGGTCGTCGTTGAGACGCACTGAACCAGAGGCGCTTAACCCCGGTCCAGATATCTCTAGCGTGTCGATTTGCGGCACCGCGCCAAAGCTTCCCGCGACCCGGAGTTGGCCGGTCTGACGAGCGGATTTTGACCATGAGACCTGCGGGACTGAGACACGAATCCCTCTCAAATCAGAGCGCAGGTCAAAGGCGGGGGGCACCCCGCGTGCAAGCGTGACCTCCATCTCGGCCTGTCCCTGTCCGGCAACGGAACCAGAAGGCAGGGTCACCCCAAAGGTTTGCAACGCCGTTTCAGACAGTGTGATCTGGCCCAGCAGAGTTCCGGGGGCGGCACCCGGACCGAGCGGCTGATTGAGCGTCATGTCAAAGGGAACATTATCAATCGTCCCTGACCCCTTTAGTTCAAGCAGGTCATTTTGTGCGGCAAGTTGCAAACGGTCTGCCACAATCTGACGGTCCTTTACCAACACATCGGATGTCAGCGAAAGCAGATCGCCTTCTGCGTGAAAATCAACCTTGGGCTTGGTACCCGGTTCCAAGGCCATCGCCAACGTTGCTGACATCACCGCCTTGCCGTCCGCCAGTGCGACTGGCAGTTTGGCTTTGTCCATGACAGAGAGTGGCGGCATGTTCAGCAGCGACAGGGCTGATACAATGCTGGACCGCGCCTGCAGGCGCACAACGGCTGGCGTGCCTTCCTTGGCGGTGACATCCGGGATGATAAAAGAAGACCCTGTCATCGAAATTGGTCCGCCTTCGGGCGGTGTGACCTTGCCTGCATCAAGCGAGACCACCATGCGGTTTTCGGCCAGGCTGAAATGCCCCCGCCCCTCGGTCACCAGTGGCAGCGTTTTGGAATAGCGCACGGTGGCCTTATCATAGTCAAAGGCAAGGTAGGTTTGGGGTGCCCTGTCAGGCGCGCGGCGCAGGGCTACGTCTATGCTGTGGATTTCGCCCGCCTTGAGGTTCTCATCCAGCCAGCGCCGGGTGTTTGTGGCCGCGCGTTCCGGCCAAAGCGCCAGCAACCTGTCAGGGGCCAGCGCATCCATCCGTCCGTCCAGTGCCAGCCGCCATCCTTCGGGATCGGCAACCACCTCTCCGTTCACCAGCAGTGTCTGGCCCTGATCGCTGATCTGCCCCCGGCCAAGAGTGACCCGGAAAGGGTCAAGTTGGAGACGGAAGTCCACATCCGCAGACGCGATCTTGATGGGTTCATGATATAGTTCGCTTGGATTGGCTGCGAGGTTCTCCAGCCTGATCTGTCCAACAAGATCGCGCAGCCTTCGATCATCGGGATCGATACCGAGGACCGCGGTCCCGGTGGCCTGTCCGGCAATCCACTTGCTGCGGACGGACAATTCATCGAACCGCAAGAGTTTTTCTGCCGGGTCATAGCTGAAATAGCTACGCGCGCCGTCAAAAGGAATCGGAGACGTGCCGGGGTTGGGCTGAACTGCGCCGGCGCCGATTTGAAGCGTGGCGGCAATCGGCTCAAACCGGCCATCCGATTTCAAGCCAGAGCGGACAGACCCGGAGATGGGCGCCTGCAAAACACCAAGCCAGGCGAATGCTGGCCCCTGTGCCGCGATGTCACCGGCAGGCACATCGGCAAAGGTCACACCGAAATCAGCAGCGGTCTCCCCGATCTGACTGGTGTAGTTCGCGGAAAGCGTAGCGACGCCCGACCCACCGCTGAGGACGGCAAGGTCAGCCCCAAGGGTCAGGTCCGTGCCGTTCCGGGTCAGCCGCAAACGGCCCCCGTCCACCGTCCATGCGCGTTCAGAACTCACGTCTTCGTAGCGGAGGGTCAGCGCACGCAAATCAATATTGCGCAAGGCGCCCAAAGCAGGGCTGGTCAACACCTCGTCCAGTTGTCCGATCAATTCAGGCAGGGTTGCCGCCTCCCGCTGGGGGGCAAGGCCGCTGGCCCCGGTCTGTAGCGACACGCGGCCATCGCTCTCTCGCTTCAATCGGGCCACGATGCCGGACAAGGCAATCTCGCGGGGTTGAATTTGCCGTTGCGCCAGCGCGCGGGTCGAAAATGTCGCCTGCACTTCGTTGAAACTTATGATCTCGCCGCCCGACGCGGCACGCACGGCTACTTCCCTGAGGCGCATGCGGGGCCGCCAGCCCTCATCCATGACAAAGCTCATCTCGCCAAAGCTAACGCGTGCCTGCGGCAGCACTTCGGCGAGGCGGTCTTCGATCATGGATTGCACCCATTCGGGTGCGGTCAGCGGATTGCGCTTGAGATAGAAAACCGACCCGCCCGCCAACAGCACCGCGACCGTGGTCAGGGCAAGGACCGCGTTCAGCGTCCACATCACGCTTTTGCCCAGAACCCGCCTGCGGGTTTTGGCGGTTGGTTTTTCGGGCCGGGATGCCGGGGCTTTGTTCATTATCGGTCCGGTTGCGTTTCAGGGTCTTGGCGCTGGCCCTTACCGGGCTAATATGTCAGGCCACAAACCAGCTTCCAAGTGAAAGAGACGTGAACCATGCCAGATACCTCTGATCCTGCACCAGACTTTACCTTGCCCGTGACCGGCGGCGGCGATGTTACGCTGAGCAAATTGAAAGGCACGCCCGTTGTATTGTTTTTCTATCCGCGCGATGACACGCCGGGCTGCACCAAGGAAAGTATCGGCTTTTCGGAAAGCCTTGGCGATTTTGAAGCGGTCGGCGCAAAGGTCTATGGCATTTCACGCGATACTATGGCCAAGCACGACAAATTCACCGCCAAACATGACCTGACGGTGCCGCTTTTGTCTGACGAAGAAGGCACGGTGACAGAGGCGTATGGCGTCTGGGTCGAAAAGAACATGTACGGCAAAAAATCCATGGGGATCGAGCGTGCAACATATCTCATCGACGCCGATGGCAAGATCGCGCAGGTCTGGCGCAAAGTGAAGGTGCCGGGGCATGTCGAAGCGGTGCTTGAGGCGGTGCGCGCCCTGTGATCCCGCTTGCAGAAATGGCCGAGGCGGTGCTGCGTTGCGCTGATGGGCGCGAAAAGACCGCGCTGTCGCGGCGTTTCGCAGCCCAGTGGCAGGCGGCCCGCGCTGCAGGCGAGACCCCAGCGATTGGCCGGGCGGACCCACCGCTTCATCCTGCCCGCCCCGCAGCCCCCGAGCTGTTGAGCCCACGCGACGTGCCGCGTCGCCGCCCGGGCACGCCTGAGGGGCGCATCGCGCTGCTGCATGCCGTCGCGCATATCGAGCTGAATGCCGTTGATCTGCATTGGGATGTGATCGCCCGCTATACAGATACGCCTATGCCGATGGGCTTTTATGACGATTGGGTAAAGGCCGCCGATGAGGAATCGAAACACTTCAATCTGATGTGTGATTGCCTTGAAGAGTTGGGGAGTTTCTACGGCGCCCTGCCCGCGCACGCAGGCATGTGGCGGGCGGCAGAGGATACGGTGGACGACCTGATGGGGCGGCTTGCTGTCGTGCCCATGGTTCTTGAGGCACGCGGTCTGGACGTGACACCGGGCATGATCAAGATCTTCAAACAAGCCAAGGCCGACAGCGCCGTGGCCGCGCTTGAAACGATCTATGCCGAGGAAGTTGCGCATGTCGCTTACGGCAGCAAATGGTTCCACTTCTTGTGTGGCAGACACGATGAAGACCCCAAAGAACGCTTCCACGCTCTGGTTCGGCATTACTTCCACGGTGACCTGAAACCACCATTCAACGAGGAAAAACGTGCCGAGGCCGGCATTCCGCCGGATTTTTATTGGCCACTTGCGGCGCAATCCCGCTAAATCCACGCGAATTGGTTGTAGCGTGAACCACGCAACCCAAGGCATTGGTATCGGCGGATTTTTGCCCATCCGCGTTATTCTGCCGGTTTAACGGAGAGGCACCGGTCAACGGACTTGCCCGCTTGAACACGCTTGGGTAAGGAAACCTAACCAAAATGTGCCGGTAGACAGGGTACAAGTAACGGGACGGTTAAAGAGGTAGACGACGTGCGCACAAGGCTCGCCATCAAAATCCATGCAGTTTTGGAACATTATTTCCCGGAACGCCGCGTCTTTCTCAAATCTGACACAGATACTCGTTTCATCCGTCTGCGGCCCGGAACGCAGATTATTGCATTTGCAGGCTGTGCTGCACTCGTGGCCTGGGCCATTGTCGCAACGGCAATCATCCTTATGGACAGTATTGGGTCGGGCAATTTCCGCGAACAAGCCAAACGGGACCAACGCACATATCAGGCGCGTCTCAATGATCTGTCAGCGCAACGCGATCAGCGCGCTGAAGAAGCGCTTGCCGCGCAGGAACGTTTTAATGCAGCGCTGACACAGATTTCTATTATGCAGTCCGAGCTCTTGCAGTCCGAAACCCGGCGCCGCGAGCTTGAGACAGGGATCGACGTTATCCAGAATACCCTCCGCGCCACGATGAAAGACCGCGAAACCGCGCGTCAGCAACTGGCGACGCTGCAAGGGGAAATTGAGAATGGTGGCGGTGGCGTAATCCAGACCGCGGCCAGTTCAGCCCCGCTTGGATTTCTGGCCGAAGCGCTGGAGCGTACAGCGAAGGAACGTGACCAAGTCGTCGCAGATGCGCAGGACGCCCTGCTTGAAGCGGACAGGATGAGCCAGGAAATCGCCTTGATGCGCGACCAGAACGACGCCATCTTCCGCCAGCTCGAAGAAGCAATGACCGTTTCGGTTGCTCCGCTGGACAAGATGTTCCGGAACGCAGGTATGCCAACGGACCGTATTCTTGAAACCGTGCGCCGTGGCTATTCCGGGCAAGGTGGGCCCCTTGCCCCGCTTAGCTTTTCCACACGTGGTGAGGAACCCAGCGTTGATACGATGCGCGCCAACCGTTTGCTGAACCAGATGGACCGGCTCAATCTGTACCGCATCGCCGCCGAGAAAGCGCCATTTGCGAATCCTGTCAAAAACGCCTTCCGCTTTACGTCGAAGTTCGGCTATCGCCGCGACCCGAAAACAGGCGGTCGGCGGATGCATTCTGGTGTTGATTTCGCCGCCGGGCTTGGCACACCACTCTACGCGACAGCGGACGGTGTTGTGGTGCATGCAGGCTGGCAATCAGGATATGGTAGGCTTGTCAAAATTCAGCATGAATTCGGCATCGAAACCCGCTACGCCCACTTGTCAAAACTTCGCGTGAAAGTCGGACAAAGGGTATCGCGCGGTCAGAGAATCGGTGATATGGGAGCCTCTGGACGCGTAACCGGCGTACATCTGCATTACGAAGTGCGTGTAGGTGGCAAGGCCGTGAACCCGATGATCTATATCAAGGCAGCAAACGATGTTTTCTAAAAGCAAAATCAACGACCCCGCCCCAAACAAAGATTCAGAGGCCGCCGCCAAGCCTGCGACACCCGCCTCCTCCGCACCTCAGACCAGCACGCCTTCTTCACCCAGTGAGTTCAAGGCTTCTGCGCCGAAAGCGAAGCCACCAGCCTCGCTTCTGTCGGCGGATCTGCACGTTACGGGCAACATGAAAACAACTGGCGATATCCAGGTTGAAGGTACGGTAGAGGGCGACATCCGCGCGCATCTGCTGACCATCGGCGAGTCCGCCACGATCAAAGGCGAAGTGATTGCGGATGACGTTGTCATCAATGGCCGTATCGTGGGTCGCGTGCGCGGGCTGAAAGTGCGGCTGACCTCAACCGCGCGGGTCGAGGGTGACATCATCCACAAGACCATCGCTATCGAGAGCGGCGCACACTTCGAAGGCTCCGTACAGCGGCAGGACGATCCATTGAACCCCGGCGCGAAATCTGCACCGGCAGCCAAGGCAAATCCGGCAGCCGAGTAAGCGCTGCTCAAATCCAATTCGGAAAAGGCATCGCCACATCGTGGCGGTGCCTTTTTCATTGGCAGCGACAAACCATCTGTCAGGCAACAAAAAAGGGCGCGTTTTCCAACGCGCCCTTTTCGAATTTCGCTCATGCCTTGATCGGCGGAATTATTCCGTCACGGTGACAGATTTCATCATGTCAGGCTCACCCACAACAGCGCCGTTCCCGCCCGTGCCCAGCTTGATGCTGTCCACGATTTCCTGTCCCTCGGTGACTTTTCCGACAACCGTGTACTGGCCATTCAGGAAATATCCGGCATCAAACATAATAAAGAACTGGCTATTGGCAGAGTCTGGGTTTTGCGAACGGGCCATACCAACGACACCTTTGTCAAAAGGAATGTCTGAGAATTCCGCAGGCACGTCGGGCAAGTTTGAGCCGCCCATCCCAGCGCGGCGCATGTCCGCACCTTCCTTGCCAAACTCAACGTCGCCGGTCTGCGCCATAAAGCCTTCAATCACGCGGTGAAACACCACACCATCGTAGGCGCCCTGCTCGGCCAGCGTTGTGATGCGCTCAACGTGCTGCGGGGCGACATCCTCGAACAGGTCGATCTTGACCGTACCGTTGGCCTCACCTGCAACTTCGATCTCAAGACCGCTGGCAGAGGCGGACGATCCGACGAGAACGGCGAAAAGACCGCCTGCGATGAACGCCTTACGCATCGGCAGCAACCTTGACGCTGATCATGCGATCCGGCTCGGCAGGCGGCTCGCCGCGGGAAATAGCGTCGACATGCTCCATCCCTTCGATAACCTGACCGTAGACAGTGTATTGTCCGTTCAGGAAATCATTGTCTTTAAAGTTGATGAAAAACTGGCTGTTCGCGCTGTCAGGATTGGCCGACCGCGCCGCGCCCAAAGACCCGCGCGCATGCGGTACCTTGGAAAATTCCGCAGGTACGTTGTCCAGATCGGACCCACCTGTACCAGCCATGCGCAGGTTAAATCCGTCTTCCATGTTGCCATGCTCCACATCGCCTGTCTGTGCCATGAAGCCGTCGATGACCCTGTGGAATGCCACGTTGTCGTATTTGCCAGCGCGGGCCAGCTCCTTCATGCGCTCTACATGCTTTGGTGCGACGTCGGGCAGCAGTTGGATTGTGACGGTGCCGCCTTTGAGTTCCATCAGAATGGTGTTTTCAGGGTCTTTAATCTCGGCCATGCCGTGCTCCTTTGAACTTGATTTGCCTCTACCTAGGGGGGATGGGCGCAATTGCCAAGCGCGTGCATTGACCATTCGGGCCAGAAAGGCAAAACACCCATCGAACAGATGGG
>Ga0316197_10002067_pt1 | contig 14339 bp, 11 predicted proteins | sample OudBiesiAoxic_MG_FD_204939 | JGI IMG/M metagenome (GOLD analysis project Ga0316197, IMG submission 204939) | Coastal sediment microbial communities from Oude Bieten Haven, Netherlands - site A oxic | ecosystem: Environmental > Aquatic > Marine > Coastal > Sediment | place: Netherlands...
AGCCGGCTCTGGTGATACTGGTCAATGGTATCGAAGGTCCGACCGAGCTCGCAGGCATGGCCGACGAGGCCGGGGTCGCGCTGATGCGTTCGCCCCTGGCCGACACCCAGGTGCTGGACAATCTTCAGTATTACGCCTCTCTGTTCCTGTCGGAAAAAACCAATCTGCATGGCGTTTTTCTCGAGGTCCTCGGCATGGGTGTTCTACTCACCGGGGATCCGGCCGTAGGCAAGAGTGAGCTCGCATTGGACCTGATTACGCGTGGCAGTCGGCTGGTTGCAGACGACGCGCCCGAATTCACGCGTATCGCGCCAGACATCGTCAGCGGCACCTGCCCACCCCTGCTGCGAGAATTTCTCGAGGTGCGCGGCCTGGGCATCCTCAACATTCGGGCGATGTTCGGCGACAGTTCCATCAAACGGCAGAAATACCTGCGCTTGATCGTCCACCTGAAGCGTATGTCGGCCGATCAGATCTCGGGCATGGACCGCCTCTCTGGTACCCACTCCAGCCTGGATGTGCTCGGCGTCTCGATTCCGCATGTGACCGTCCCGGTTGCGCCCGGGCGCAACCTATCGGTCCTGGTGGAATCTGCGGTGCGCAACCACCTGCTGCGGCTCAAGGGCTACGATGCCACGGAGGTCCTGATCGAACGCCAGCAGCAGTCGATTCTCGAACAGCAGTGAATTCAGGCATGGCGCATGCTGCACTACACTTGGAGACCCACTCTTCCAGTTTCAGCGGACAACGAAAATCACCACCATGTCAGAACAAGACCTCGAGCAGCCGCCACCCCGTGTCGTCCTGATCACCGGGCTTTCCGGCTCGGGCAAGAGTATCGCCCTCAACGCCCTCGAGGACGTGAGCTACTACTGTATCGACAACCTACCCGCCAGCCTGTTCGAGGCCCTGGTCCGCGACATCACGGTACAGCCGGCCAAGGCGCGCGGACTGACCGCGATCGGCATCGATGCGCGCAGTCCAGGTGTCGAGCTGAGTCAACTGCCGGGGCTGATCAAACGTCTGCGCGACCACGGTGTCGATTGCGAAGTGGTCTTCCTCGACGCCGAGGACAGCGTACTGATGCAACGCTTCAGCGAGACACGCCGACGCCATCCACTCACCGACGAAGGGCGCACGCTGGAGCAGGCGATCAGGCTGGAGCGGGAGATGCTCGAACCCCTGCTCGACCTGACCCGGCTCAAGATCGACACCACCCGCACCACGCTGCATGAACTGCGCGAAATCATCCGCGCCCGGGTCGCCGAGCGCGACAGCGGCGAGATGTCGATCATGCTGCAGTCGTTCGGTTTCAAGCACGGCGTGCCGCGGAATGCGGATTTTGTATTCGATGCGCGCTGCCTGCCCAACCCGCATTGGCACAACGAACTGCGCCCGTTTACCGGCAGGGACAAAGCGGTGGCGGATTTCCTGGGCGCAGACCTCAAGGTTCGCGGGATGTTCAGTAACATTTCCGACTTTCTCGGCCACTGGATCCCCTGTTTCGAGCACGAAGGTCGCAGTTATCTCACCATCGCCATCGGCTGCACCGGGGGACAGCACCGCTCCGTCTACCTGGTCGAGGAACTGAGCCGCTTCTTCGAGTCGCAGGGACGCAACGTGGTCTGCAGCCACCGTGAGCTGTCATGAGTGTCGACATGCTAGCGGCAGACAGCAACCACTCCATCAAACAAAGCACTGGCGCAACAAGCCGGTCCGCAGCAACAACCCCGGGACAGACTTAATGCCGACACGCGAGGTCACGATCAGCAACAAACTCGGCCTGCACGCACGTGCCGCTGCCAAACTGGTGAACATCGCCAACGGATACAGCGCCGAGGTCACCCTCGAGAAACAGGGCCAGAAGATCAACGGCAAGAGCATCATGGGCGTCATGATGCTGGCCGCCAGTCAGGGTACGTCAATCCGGATTACAGTCTCCGGCGAGGAAGAAGACGAGGCCCTTCGATCCCTGGTAGACCTGATCGACGACAAGTTTGGCGAGGCTGAATGACGATTGCCTGCGCCGGCATCGGCGTCGGGGCCGGCGCCAATATCGCGATCGGCAATGCCTTCCTGCTCTGCCGTGGTCCGGTCTGTGTCACACCGAGCTGGGTACAGGCCGACCAGATCGAACTCGAGGTCAGACGATTCGAGCAGGCGATCCGTACTGCCGGCGAGCAGCTGCACGATGTGCGTCAACAGATCCCGAGTGATACACCCTCCGATATCGCCGAGTTCATAGACACACATCTGCTGATGCTCGAAGACCGCGCGCTGTCGAACCAGCCGATCCATCTGATCCGCAACGAGGGCCTGAGCGCGGAGTGGGCCCTGCAACAGCACCGCGACACCCTCATTCAGGTGTTCGAGCAGATGGAAGACCCCTATCTGCGCACCCGCCGCGACGACCTGGATCATGTGGTAGACCGGATCCTGAGCATTCTGCTCGAGCATCACGAGTCACCGTTCGAGGAACTGCGCGGACAGATCATCCTGGCCGAGGATCTCTCGCCAGCGGACGTGATCCTGATGAAAAACCAAAACATATCCGGCTTCGTCACCGATTACGGCGGCCCGATGTCACACACCGCGATCCTGGCCCGCAGCCTGGGCATCCCGGCGGTGGTCGGAACCCGCGGCGCCACCCGCTGCCTGCAGCATGGCGAGCCACTGGTGCTGGATGCGGGCAATGGCACCGTGCTGGCAGACTGCGATACGGCCATGCTGGATTATTTCGCGCAGCGTCGCGAGGCCGACCTGCAACGCTTCGCAAAACTGCGGCGGCGCGGCGCGGAGACCCCGGTGACCCGGGACGGCCAGACTATCCAGCTGCTTGCCAATATCGAACTTGCGCAAGACGTCGATATGGCACGTGCAAACGGCGCACAGGGGATCGGCCTCTATCGTACCGAGTTCCTGTACATGAACCGCAGCTCGCCACCCGGCGAGGAGGAGCACTTCGCTGCCTACCGCGCGGTGGTCGAAGGCATGCAGGGGCGCCCGATCACCATTCGCACTCTCGATCTCGGCGCAGACAAGCAGCCCGGCGGCGCGAGCCATTCCGCGGCGTCAAGCAATCCCGCTCTGGGACTTCGCGCGATCCGCCTGTGTCTCAAGGAACCAGAACTGTTCTATCCACAGATCCGCGCTATTCTGCGCGTCTCCGCGCTGGGCCCGGTGCGGATCATGCTGCCGATGCTCACCAGCACCTGGGAGCTGCAACAGACCGAGCGCATCATCCAGCAGGCCATGCATCACCTGGATGCGGAAGGCGAGCAATACGATCCCAAGATTCCGGTCGGCGGCATGATCGAGGTCCCGGCCGCTGCACTGAATGCACGCGCCTTTGCCGAACGCCTCGATTTTCTGTCGATCGGCACCAACGACCTGATTCAATACACGCTGGCGATCGACCGCGTCGACGACGAGCTGAACTATCTCTATGATCCTGCGCACCCGGCGGTACTGCGTCTGATCAAGGAGGTAATCGGGGCCGCCCAGGCAGCTGGTGTACCGGTCGGCATGTGTGGCGAGATGGCGCACGAGGCGCAGTTCATCCCGCTGCTGATTGGCATGGGGCTGCGTGAATTCAGTATGCAGCCGGGTGCGCTGCTCGACGTCAGAGAACAGATTCGCGATCTTGACACGACCGAGTTGACCCGCTCTGCCAACCACCTGCTGGACAATCTGGACCGCGGTGACGATTCCATCGCCCTGCTCGAGCAGCTCGGCATAGTCCATTGATCCCGGCGGCAGGCATCGCGGCTGCGAAATCCGCCAGTATCCATGATGCCGTTGACAGATGCGCGCTAAACTCTAAAACAGAGTTTCGGCAACCTGACCCCGATTGCGCCAATGCAAGCATCAGACACGATCGTAGACCAGCGTTGAGTGCAACCATGCTCGGACGTTGCATCTACCGCGAGGAGAACGAACAAAGCCACCTGGAGATCTGGGACCAGGGAGACTGTCGCAGCCTGTGGTTCGACGACGTGATCCTGCAGTCTGAGATCCATATCCACGACCCCGCGGTGCTGCCGAATCCAGTCAACCGTGCCATGCTGGCTCACCTGATGCTCGCGCTGCCTCTCAGGTCGGTCATGCTGGCTGGCTGCGGCGGCGGCGCCATCGCACGCTGGCTGCACGCCAGAGCCCCCGAGGTGCGCGGCGACGCCATCGAACTCTCCGCTACCGTTGCCCGGCTGGCCTATGAATATTTCGACTTTCCGTCCACCCAGAGCAACTGGCGGCTGCTGATCGAGGACGTGCGCGAGCACCTTGCACACAGCAAGCTGACATACGATTTCATCCTGGTGGATCTGGAAGAAAATCAGATCACACCGCCCTGGGTCACCGGCATCGAGTTTCTACGCGCCTGTCACCAGCGCTTGAGCGAACAGGGTGTACTGACGCTCAACCTCATCGTCGACGATGACCGGTCCGCCAGCGAGGCCCTGCACAATGTCAGGCAGGTGTTCGGCACCGAGGTGTTGCTGGTGACCGAGCCGGATCACGACAATCTGCTGGCACTCGCGTTTCGCCGGACCGCGCCACCGATACCGCAGGCCAAAACCCTCGCCCTGCATGGCCGGCGCTGGGGTATCGATTTTACCTCGATGGCAGGGCGTATCACCCGCCTGGATGCCCCTGCACCTGCCGCAGACAGCGCCCAGCAGTCCGTTTGACTGCTAGCCCGACGGCTTCGTCGACTTGCGCTGGAAACGGGTCGCATTGCACTTCGGGCAGGGCGGGATGTGGCCGGTCTTCTGGAAATGCAGTTCCTCGCCGCATTCAGTGCATTCCAGCACGCCCGGCGCGGTGATCTCTCCGGTCCGGTACAGACTGGCCTGCCGGGCCTGCTCGGCAAACCCTTTCAGCGCCGCGCCGGTCTGGTCGGCCATACCCGCGAACATCTCGAGCATGCGGTTCTGCATCAATTGCCAGTCGAAGCTGACCCAGTCGCGGAATTCCTGTCCGGTTTCGGCGATAAAGGTCGCAGCATCGTGCAGATCGCGCTCGACGTAGCGCGACACCTTTTCCGCCTCTTCGCGGGTCAGTTCTTCGAACTCGACCGCCTTGTCACGCGCGTCGGCGAGCGCCTCGCGCATCCAGGGCACCGTCTTCTTTTCGGCATTGTCGGCCGCGTCATGTACGCGCTCCAACATTGCCTCGTATGCATCGACCAGGCGGTCGACGGTATCTCTCTGCTTGTCGTTCATGACCGTCACTCCTGATTCAGGACACTGGGCAACCACCCTCTACGGTCATTTTAGCCTGCGAGCGGGCCAGGCGCCCGCACAGGCGAACGGCTCAGGCGACATCGCGGCTGTCGCCGGTCAGCTTTCTCACTGCGGGGTAGAGATGCTCGGTTTCGCCCTGGATGCGGTCGAGGACGATATCGAACATTTCCTGGGTATCCTTCATGAAGGCATCGTATTCCTTGATCACCAGTTCCCTGTTCTTGATCTTGCACCAACGCTTGAGATAGGCGGAGAAAATACGGTTTATCTCACGCGACCCCCCCATGAAACGGTTGGCGACATTGTTCAGTTTCTGATCACCGGATCCGAGCAGCTTTGAATACATGCCGCTGTCGGTAACCGCCATGTGCTCCTTCACCGCATTGACGTAATCGAAAAACAGATCGCAGGTGACCTCCGAGTCGCACAATGAGCGATCTCCGAGCAGGTGCTGCAGGATATTGGTGAGTTCCGTGATCTTGTGGTTCTGCTGATGCAGCTCTTCGAAGCTGACCATGATCTCATCTCCTTTCCATCGGCCTTACGGCTTTTATAGTGATAATTTTCGGACAAACGCTTCCTGGTACTATAGATGAAGCCCTGAGGTCACGGGCAAACACCAAATGACGAGTATTTAACCCAGCGCAAAAACTTATGCCGCGTCGCACCGCTGTCCGCGCTGCGGTATTCTTCGCTAATTGCCCTGCTGTCGAAGTCAATTCATCCATGGATCCGCAGTACAACCCAGAACAGATAGAGAACGCCGCCCAGAAATTCTGGGAAGATAACGCCTGTTTCAAGGCGGTGGAGGACCCGGACCGGGAAAAATTCTACTGCCTGTCCATGTTCCCCTATCCGAGCGGCAAGCTGCATATGGGCCATGTGCGCAACTACACCATCGGTGACGTGATATCACGCTACCAGCGCATGCTGGGCAAGAACGTGCTGCAACCGATGGGCTGGGACGCCTTCGGCCTGCCGGCGGAAAATGCGGCCATCAAGCACGCCCAGCCACCGGCCGAATGGACCTACGCCAATATCGCCTATATGAAGAGGCAATTGCAGCGGCTCGGTTTCGGCTACGACTGGGATCGCGAACTGGCTACCTGTGACCCCGATTACTACCGCTGGGAACAATGGTTGTTCGCGCGCCTGATCGAAAAGGGCCTGGCCTATCGCAAGACCGCGACCGTGAACTGGGACCCGGTCGACCAGACGGTCCTCGCCAACGAACAGGTGATCGATGGCAAGGGCTGGCGCTCCGGCGCCACGGTCGAGAAGCGCGACATCGAACAATGGTTCATCCGCATCACCGATTATGCGCAGGAACTGCTGGACGATCTGGACAGACTGCCCGGCTGGCCCGAGCAGGTCGTCACCATGCAGCGTAACTGGATCGGGCGCTCGCTCGGCGTGCAGATGCACTTCGGCATCGAGGGTACGGACGACATCCTCGAGATCTACACCACCCGGCCCGATACCCTGATGGGCGTGACCTATGTCGCGGTCGCGGGCGAGCACCCCTTGGCCCTGGGCGCCGCAGAAAAAGACCCTGCGATCGCTGCATTCGTCGCCGAATGCCGCCAGGGTGGGGTGACCGAGGCCGAGCTCGAGACCATGGAGAAAAAGGGCATTCCGCTGGGGATCAACGCGGTCCATCCGGTCAGCGGCGACAGTGTGCCGGTGTATGCCGCGAATTTTGTCCTGATGGCCTATGGCACCGGGGCGGTGATGGCGGTGCCTGGGCACGACCAGCGTGACTGGGAGTTTGCAGAGAAATATGGCATCGCCAAGAAACAGGTCATATTCTGCCCGGTCGGACACGACTGCAGCATCGACGAGGCAGCCTATCTGGAGAAAGGCGTGCTGGCCAGTTCGGAGCCGTTCGACGGGCTGACCTCGGACGCGGCGTTCGATGCCATCGCGGCCTGGCTGGAAAAACACGGCAAGGGTGGGAAAAAGGTCAATTTCCGCCTGCGCGACTGGGGCGTCTCCAGGCAACGCTACTGGGGCTGCCCTATTCCGGTGATCCGCAAGGCCGACGGCTCGGTCGAGGCGGCGCGCGAGTTTCCGGTACGCCTGCCCGAGGACGTCACCGTCGACGGCTCCGGGTCACCACTGAAAAAGATGCCGCAGTTCTACGATCTCGGCAATGGCGACCGGCGCGAGACGGACACCTTCGACACCTTTTTCGAATCCAGCTGGTATTACGCACGTTACTGCTCGCCGGACGCGGACACCGGCATGCTGGACGAGCGCGCCAACTACTGGCTGCCGGTTGACCAGTATGTCGGCGGCATAGAGCATGCCATCCTGCATCTGTTGTATGCACGCTTCTTCAACAAACTGATGCGAGACGAGGGTCTGGTCGAATGCAGTGAGCCGTTCACCCGCCTGCTGACCCAGGGTATGGTGATTGCCGAAACCTATTTCCGCGCCCGCCCGGATGGTTCAAAAGAGTGGTTCAATCCGGTCGACGTCGAGGTCGAACGCGACGACAAGGGCCGCCCGGTGCGCGCCGTCGCCAAGTCCGACGGCGAGCCGGTCACTCCCGGCGGCGTGGAAAAGATGTCCAAGTCGAAGAACAACGGCATCGATCCGCAACTCCTGATCGACCGCTATGGCGCAGACACAGTACGCCTGTACACCATGTTCACCGCTCCACCTGACCAGTCGCTCGAGTGGTCTGACGAGGGGGTCGAGGGAGCGCACCGTTTTCTCAAGCGCCTGTGGGCATTGGGGGTACGCCTGTCTGCATGCCGCGACGCCGCTGCCGGCACTGCGGCAGACTGTGCGGATGCACGCCGAGAGATCCACACTGCACTGCAAAAGGCCCTGTTCGACTACCAGCGGCAGCAATACAACACGGTGGTTTCTGCCTGCATGACCATGGTCAACGTGTTGAACAAGCTGGACGACTCGGCGCCGGCCATGGCATTGCTGCACGAGGGCGTCGGAATCATCCTGCGCCTGCTGTCGCCGATCGCGCCGCACATCAGCCACGCCATGTGGCAACAGCTGGGCTATGGCGAAGATATCCACCAGGCAGGCTGGCCCAGCGTCGACGAATCCGCGCTGGTATCGGATAGCATCGATTACGTGGTGCAGGTGAACGGCAAGATGCGCGGCAAGATCGAGGTCCCGGCAGACGCCGACAGACAGGCCGTCGAAACAACCGCCCGCAACAACGAAAATGTACGCCGGTTCACCGCAGGCCTCACGGTACGCAAGGTCATCGTGGTGCCCGGAAAACTGGTCAATATCGTGGCCAACTGAGAAGCGATCCGATGTCGATGTCCGAAATCCACCGCAAAAGCCCGCGCATTACCCTGTTCATCGCCGTCCTGGCGATGCTGCTGGTCTACGGTTGCGGCTTCCAGCCACGCGGCCAAAGTACGGCGGGCGCAGACATGCCGAGCCCTGTCTACATCAGCGGTATCGCGACCTTTTCCGACCTGCACCGAGAACTCTATCGGCAACTGAAGATCGCCGGTGCCGAGCTGGCGCCTGTGGCGGCCGAAGGCGCCTACATACTGCACATCGACGAGGTCGACGCAGACACCCGCCTGCTGTCGGTCAACAGCCGCAACAGGGCGGTCGAATATGAACTCATCGAATCGGCGACATTTGGCCTGCGCAGCAAGGCCGGACAGGAAATGGTCGCGCCACAGCGGATCACGGTCCTGCGCATCCAGTACCGTCCCGAGCTGGAGGTTCTGGGCAGCGGCCGCGAGGCCGAGCTGCTGCGTCAGGACATGCGCGAAGAACTGGCCGGGCGCATCATCCAGCGGCTGAGCGCGCAGTATTCACAGACCCGGTAACCGCGACATGCGGGTCTATCCCGACAAACTCAAAGAACATCTTGGCGCACAGCTCGCGGCCACCTATCTGGTCAGCGGCGACGAGCCCCTGCAGCTTGGAGAGTGCTGTGATGCAATCCGCGCCACGGCGCGTGATGCGGGACATACGACACGTGAGGTGCTCGAAGTCGGCCCCGGGTTCGACTGGCATCAACTGAGCGCGGAGGCCGCGGCATTCTCACTGTTCGCCGAGAAAAAGATCATCGATCTGCGCGTCCCCAACGGCAAACCGGGCACCGAGGGCAGCAAGGCCCTGATGGCCTATTGCAGCAACCCCCCGCCGGACACCCTGTTGCTGCTGACCCTGCCGAAGATCGACCGCCAGCAGCAGAACAGCAAGTGGTTCAAGGCGATCGATGCCCTGGGGGTCGTCATCCAGGTGTGGCCAATAGATCAGCAACGCCTGCCCGGATGGATAGAACAGCGGCTTCGCTCGGTCGGCATCCAGGCCAGCCGCGAGGCCGTGCGGATGCTGGCCGATCAGACCGAGGGCAACCTGTTGGCGGCCCGCCAGGAGATCGAAAAACTGTTGCTTCTGCACGGCCAGGGCCCGCTGGATGCGGACGAGTTGTCGGCGGCGATCGCGGACAGCGCGCGCTACGATGTGTTCGAACTGGTCGACAGCGCCCTGCGCGGAGAGGCCCCCCGCTGCCTGCATATACTCGAAGGTCTGCGAACCGAGGGCGTCGCGGCGCCCGTCGTGCTCTGGGCAATGCACCGCGAGGTGCGCAGCATGGCCCGGATCTCGGCCGACGTCGCCAAGGGCCTCAATGCAGACCAGGCGATCGCGCGTGCCAAGGTATTCAACAAGCGTACCGCGCTGGTGCGCCGTGGGCTGACACAGCTACGCACCCCGGGGTGGCTCGCCCTGCTCGATCACTGCCATCGCGCAGACAGAGCGATCAAGGGACTCGGCAGTGAGTCACCCTGGCTGTTGCTCGAGGATATCGTCCTTGCGATGAGCGGCCAGAGACCTCCGCCAGCCATAAAAAACCAGCCGCCCGGCCTGTGATCAGGCCGTCTCATCGAGTTCGAGGGGCGGCGGAAAGAATGTCTTGGCCAGATGGGCGTGCAGTCTGCCGATTTCGATTTGCAGCTCATCGATAAACTCGTGCAACGACGCCTGATCCATCTCACCCACTTTGACTTTGAGCAGCTTGCGTTTGAATCTGCGAATACCGCGCGGTGCCGCCCCCCCCGACTCGCCCAGGCCCCAGACACTCTCGTCCACCGCATCCAGGCAGTGCATGAACGAACGCGGAAAACTCGTATCTTGAAACAGGAAGGTCAGCACATCGGCGCGGCTGACCCGGATCGCGACCTGACGCCGGTAGGCCTGATATCCGTTAAGCGAACGCAGGACGCTGATCCATTGCAGCGTGTCCAGCGAACGCGACTCGAGCAGATCGTCGGGAAACAGATCGGTCGAGCGTACGTCGATGATCCGGGTGGTCATGTCGGCACGCTCGAGATTACGACCGAGGCGTGCAAAATGCCACGCCTCGTCGCGGTACATGACAGAGCCCAGCAACCCGGTGATCCCCTGCGAGCCCCTGATGATGCCATCGAGAAAATCGTCCCTTCCGCCCTTGGTCAGCCCGGACTGGATATTCTCCTTGGCGAACAGATACAGCTCGTTAAGGCGCTCCCATGACTGGCGCGGCAGGACTTCGCGCACGGTACGGCAGTTCTCACGCGCAGCGGCCAGCGAGCTGAGAATCGAACCGGGGTTGTTCGCGTCGCCGATCAGAAAACGCACGATGTTGCGCTCATTCGGCTCACGATCGACCGAGTAAAACTCCCCATGAAGGCCGGTGATGTCGACCAGGGGCTCCCAGCCGGGTGTGATCCCGCGGGGCGTATCCAGCACCAGATGCGAATTGACCCGAACCAGGCGCGCCGTGTTTTCGGCACGCTCGACGTAACGCGCCAACCAGTAGATATTTTCTGCAACACGCGAAAGCATATCGGTCCCCAATCAGTTTTCGATATCGACGATCCAGGTGTCTTTCGAACCACCGCCCTGCGACGAATTGACCACCAGTGATCCTTTGCGCAGTGCCACCCGGGTCAATCCCCCGGTTGTTACCGACACCTCACGGCCGCTGAGAATGAACGGCCGCAGATCGACGTGCCGCGGCTCCAGCGTATGACCGACGACGGTCGGCACAGTGGATATCCCCAGGGTCGGCTGGGCGATGTAATTGCGCGGATTGCGCTTGATCAGCCCCGCGAAGGTCTTGCGTTCGGCCTTGGTCGCGCGCGGTCCGATGAGCATGCCATAGCCACCGGACTCGTTGGCCGGTTTGACGACCAGTTCATCCAGATGCGCCAGCACGTATTTCTTCTCCTCGGGGTACATACAGCGATAGGTCGGGACATTGGGTATACCGGGATCTTCATCCAGGTAGTAGCGGATGATCTCCGGCACGAAGGCGTACACCACCTTGTCGTCCGCCACCCCGGCACCCGGGGCGTTGGCCAAACCGACGTTACCCGCTTTCCATGCACGCATCAGGCCCGGCACGCCAAGCGCGGAGTCCTCGCGAAACACCTCGGGGTCCATGAATTCGTCATCGATACGCCGGTAGATCACATCGACACGCTGCAGCCCCGACACCGTGCGCATGTAGACGCAGTCGTCCTTGTCGACGAACAGGTCACGTCCCTCGACCAGCTCGGCCCCCATCTCCATCGCCAGATAGGCGTGTTCGAAATAGGCCGAGTTGTAGATGCCCGGTGTCAGCACCGCCACCTTCGGGCGTTTGCCCCTGCGCGGCGACAGCCCGACCAGCATCTCGTACAGTTGGGTCGGGTAATCACCGACAGGCAGCGGCGCATAGGATTCGAACAGTTCCGGGAACACCCGCTTGGTTACCAGGCGGTTCTCGAGCATGTACGAAACCCCGGAGGGGACCCGCAGGTTGTCCTCGAGCACGTACACGGCACCGTCGACATCACGCACCAGGTCGGAGCCGCAGATATGTGCCCAGATGCCGAGCGGGGCCTTGACCCCGACACACTGCGGCCGGAAGTTCTTCGATTCGGCCAGCACCTCGGCCGGGAAGACACCGTCCTTGATGATCTTCTGCTCGTGGTAGAGATCATCGATGAACAGGTTGAGGGCGCGGACGCGTTGTTTGAGTCCGGCCTCGATACGCTCCCATTCGGTCCGGTCGATGATCCGCGGCACGATGTCGAACGGCCAGTTGCGGTCGATCATGCCCTCGTTTTCGCTGTACACGGTGAACGTGATGCCCATCTCCTTGATCGCCAGGTCCGCGGCATCCTGACGTTTCGAGAGCTCGTCGTCACCCATCCCCCGGAACAGGCCGATCAGCTCCTTGGCCAGCGGGCGCGCACGGTTCTTGCCGGCCATCATCTCGTCGAAGAAAGGGCCGGGATCGTATTCTTTGAGTTCTATCGGCATGGTTCGGTCCTGAAGTCTGAATGCTTAATCAACCGGTCCGCCGCGGGCCGGCGAAACGCAGGTCCAGGGTATACGGATGCTCGCAACTGGGCGCCTCATCGGCGATCTTCACCGGCCCGGCACTGTGCCCAATATGCCAGAAACGCGCCAGCCGGCGTGACTCGGCCTCATAGGCATTGACCGGCAGGCTGTCGTAACTGCGCCCACCCGGATGCGATACATGATAGGTGCATCCGCCCAGCGATCTTTCCGACCATGTATCGACAAGCTCAAATGTCAGCGGAGCGTGCACCGGAATGGTCGGATGCAGCCCCGACGGAGGATTCCAGGCCTTGTAACGCACCCCGGCAACGAATTCACCACGCTCGCCGGTGCACCGTAATGGCACACGCCGGCCATTGCACGCCACAACATGGCGCGCATCGGTCATGCCGCGCACCTTGACCTGCAGGCGCTCGACCGAGGAATCGACGAAGCGCGCAGTTCCCTGCCCGGCAACCTCCTCGCCCAGCACATTCCAGGGCTCCACGGCGAAGCGCAGCTCCATCTCGATGTCATCGACATTGATGGTACCGTAACGCGGAAAACGAAACTCCGTGAACGGATCGAACCAGGCCGTGTCGACCGCGTAACCCCAGCGCCGCAGATCAGCGACCACATCGGCCATGTCTCGCTGAACATAGTGCGGCAACATGAAGCGGTCATGTAGCTCGGTCCCCCAGGGCACCGGAGCCTGCTCGTAAGGCTGCTGCCAGAAACGCGCCACGAGCGAACGCAGCAACAGGCCCTGCACCATGGCCATCTGCGAGTGCGGCGGCATCTCGAATCCGCGAAACTCGACCAGCCCAAGGCGGCCGGTTGCCGAGTCCGGTGAATACAGCTTGTCGATACAGAATTCGGACCTGTGCGTATTGCCGGTCATGTCCGCCAGCAGATTGCGCAGCACACGGTCGACCAGCCAGGGCGCCGGCACCTCTCCCTGCGGCAGCTGCTGCAGGGCAATGCCGAGTTCGTACAGGCTGTCGTCGCGTGCCTCGTCCACCCGTGGCGCCTGCGAGGTCGGGCCGATGAACATCCCTGAGAACAGATAGGACAGGGCCGGGTGATTCTGCCAGTAGCGCACCAGGCTGCCGAGCACCTGCGGGTTGCGCAGCATGGGGCTGTCGGCCGGACTCGGCCCGCCCAGGGTGACATGGTTGCCCCCGCCGGTGCCTGTATGGCGGCCATCGAGCATGAACTTTTCGGTACCCAGACGCGCCAGACGGGCCTCTTCGTAAAGGGCCTCGGTGTTGTCCACCATCTCCTGCCAGCTGTGTGCCGGGTGCACATTGACCTCGATCACGCCGGGGTCGGGCGTAACCGAAAACCGCTTCAGGCGGGGATCATGCGGCGCCGGATAACCCTCCAGGACGATTGCCTGACCCAGTTCGCGCGCCGTGTCCTCGATCCGGCCGACCAGGTCGAGCCAGTGCGTGACATCCTCCAGCGGCGGCAGGAACACATGCAGATTGCCTTCGCGCGCCTCCAGCGCCATCGCGGTACGAACGAAATAACGCCCCTCATGTCGCGCGTCGGCCGGGCCCTGTTCGCTCAGGCCGTGGGCCCGCAGGGTGTCGGCGGGCATGCCTTCCTGCCAGCGGGTATAGCGCTCGGATACCTCGCCCGCACCGAGGCTGCGTCCGGCCTCGGGCAGGGCGCTGCGCTCGGCGAAGGGATCGGTCGGGTGCAGTTTCTGTCGTGTATCCTCCTCTTCCCAGATCAGGGCATCCAGCGGCAGACGCAGGCCCATTGGCGAATCGCCCGGCA
>Ga0316197_10002068_pt1 | contig 14333 bp, 9 predicted proteins | sample OudBiesiAoxic_MG_FD_204939 | JGI IMG/M metagenome (GOLD analysis project Ga0316197, IMG submission 204939) | Coastal sediment microbial communities from Oude Bieten Haven, Netherlands - site A oxic | ecosystem: Environmental > Aquatic > Marine > Coastal > Sediment | place: Netherlands...
CCGCGATGGCGTTCGAGTCGCGTTCGTCGTCGTACAGGGGCCGCAACTTCTCGGTGATCTCTTTCTTCAATTGTTCCTGCTCGACCCCGGGCTCGACGATTCCCTTGGCCTCGCGGCCTTTCACGTTCAGGTAGATGCCGCCCAGGCCGACCGCGTAGGCGCGCGTCCTCGACCAGTCGACGTCCTGGTAGTACTGCGCGCCGGTGAGGGTGTCGTCCTTCAGCGCAAGATAGCCGTTCTGGTGCAGCCAGGTGTTCAGGTTCACGCCGCGGCGGAACGGCTTGAAGCCGTGGTCCGACATGACCATCAGCACGGTGTCGTCGTCCATGCGCTCCATCACCCTGCCGACGAGGTCGTCCATCTTGACGTACAGGTCGCGCAGCGCATGCTTGTGCTTCTCGACGTCCTTGCCGGCGTTGGCCGGGTGTTCGGGTTCGAGGTAGCGCCAGAACATGTGCTGCATGCGGTCGGTGATGTCGAAGACGCAAACGACCGAACCGCGTTTCGTCTTGTCCAGCGCGTCGAAGAACATCCTCTCCCGCTCGTCGTGGATCTCGTGGGTCAGTTCGAGGAAAGCCTGTTCGTCCAGGACCCGTTCGTTCAGACCCCAGGTGTCTTCGGCCAGGCCCAGCGTGGCGTAGCGACCCAGCGTCTTCGACAGGTAGACGGCATACGTGAAGGGATGGGAGATCGGCAGCGCAGGCCGGTCCGGGTCGATGTTGATCGGCGTCATGTACAGCCGGAAGTGCGGACCGCTCTCGATCAGGTAGAAGCGGACGATCCCGCGGACCGAGAACTTGAGCGCCGGACAGAACTGCAGCTCGATCCACGGTGTGAAGACACGGTGTTTCAGCGGATGGGACTTGCCGTCGATGATCAATTCCGCGTCCTGGCCGTCGCGGCCCAGCCGCACCTCGAAGGGGATCCGCATCTCCTCGGCGCCCTCGACCATGGTGTTCTCGGGCCCCGAGATGTAGCTGCGAACGACGCCGTCCACGACCTTGACGGCGAAGCGCATGCCCCCCGTGAACGCGTCGTCCTGCGGCGGCTCGTTGCTGTAGTAGGAGAAGGTTCCCTGGCTACCCTTCAGGTCGGGCACGCACATCGCCGAAAGCGACACGCCGTGAAATTTCTCCGGCGGGAAGGTGATCGGGACACGGATGACGGAACTGAAGATTCCGTGGTCGCCGAGGATCTTCCAGAACGGCTGGCTCTTGCGGCCCAGGTCGATGCTCGGCTTGCCCAGCGGGAGGCGCAGCTTGCCGATGTTCAGCGTACGCGTCGAGCCCCTGACCTTGGCCGAGCACAATTCGGGCAGGTGCGATTTCCGGTTCGGGACGAGGAAGTCGAAGATCTTGTGCTTGCCCGGATTGCATCCGGTCTGAAAGCTGGACCACGCGACGGGAGATTCGGACGGGAACGAGGTGTCGAGGCGTACGTAGCAGCCTTGCTGCTGCAGACGCTCGAAGTTGGGCAGCAGCCCTTCCTTCATGAAGCCGTCGGTCAGTTCCGGGTCCTGGCCGTCGAGGCCGACGACGACGACCCGGCGGACCCGGCTCTTGCGCAACGCCTTGCGGGACTGCAGCCAGCGCACGACCGAGCGGACCGGCGCGGTGATCAGCTTCAGGAAAGCGAGGAAGAAGGTGGCGATGATGACGAAGAACGAACCGACGAAGGCAAAGCCGGCTCCTGGGCCGATGTAGGCCTGCGTCTCCGGTACGTCCACCAGGCAGGCCAGAATGACGGCCACCCACAGGGCGGCGCGGATAGATCGTCGTCCGAACATCTTCGCAGGGCCCATCTTAGCTGCGATTGCGGTAGAGCGCCGGGTCGACGGCCTGGACCATGCGGTCCACGTCGAGGTCTAGCTCGAGGAAGCTGGCGACGCGTTCGGCCTGGGCCCGCGGGTCGGCCACGGCCGCCCGGTACTCTATATCGACGCGCTCGATGTAGGGCCTGGACCGGAGGAAGAAGTCGGTCTTCTGTAGGTGATTCTTGTACAGGTCGATCATTTTCTGGTCGGACGCCTCGTCCACGGGTTCACCCCGACGTCGGAGCATCTTGTTCTGCGACGCCATGACCTCGCCCAGGTCGCGGCGCATGAAGATCACCTTGTAGCGGTTGTCGTCGGGCAGGTCCTTGAGCAGGAAGGAGATGATCTTGATCACCTTGCCACGGCAGTCGCGCAGCCAGGATCGATTCTCGTTCTTCTCCAGGTCCTTGACCCGCTCGTCCTCGAAGTAGCCCTTGGGGTTGTCCTCGTCGGCGGTTCTCACGCGATCGCTGACGATCTCGAGGTCGGCTGCGGTCAGCATGTTCATCATCATCGAGGTCCCGGAGCGCGGCAAACCGGAGACGATGATGATCGGCTGGCCGAGGTCCTTCTTCAGGCCGAGGAGACGGCGCAGGCTGTCGAGCACGGGAGTGTTCCTTTATGTCTCAGGTCAGGTTCAGCCCAAGAGTTATAGCGGGAGATCGGTTCTTCGTCGAGTCTCGGCCCACGCGAAACCAAACGAACCTCTGACTATCTCCATCCGCCACAAGAACTTGCGACCGAGATCCCGTGCCAGGGGTCACGGAACGCGAGCCGGACGGCAAGATTGAAATTCCATCAGTCGACGGTGGCGATGACCTTCAATTCGACGGCAATCGGGGTGGGCAAGCGATTGATCTCGACCGTGGTGCGCGTCGGCTGGTTGTCGGCAAAGTGCTCGGCGTAGAGGCGGTTGAAGGCCGGAAAATCGCGCTTCATGTCGGTCAGGAAGACGGTGACGTCGACGATCCTGTCCCAGCCGGAACCGGCGTCTTCGAGGACGGTACGCACGTTGTTGAAGACCGACAGACATTGCTGCTCGATGTCGTACGAGGCCACCTCGCCGTCGGTGCCCATCGTGACGCCGGGAATCTCTTTCGCCCCGCGAACCCGCGGTCCGATTCCCGACAGGAACAGCAGACCGCCCACGCGCTTGGCATGCGGGAAGGCCCCGACCGGTTCCGGGGCACGGTTGCTGACCACGTTGTCGTTGCGTTCTGTCATTTTTGTTTCGCCTCGGGTATGTGGACGCAGACGTTCTTCGGCTCGGTGAAGAAGCGCAGCGCCTCTTCACCACCCTCGCGGCCCACCCCGCTGGCCTTCGTGCCGCCGAACGGTACGCGAAGGTCCCGAACCATCCAGCAGTTGATCCAGATGGTCCCCGACGCCACGGCTTCCGCCATGCGGTGGGCGCGGCCGAGGTTCTCGGTCCAGATCGTGGCCGCCAGACCGTAAGGCGTGCCGTTGGCCGCCTCGACGACCTCTCGTTCTTCGTCGAACGGCATGATGGTCACGACGGGTCCGAAGATCTCCTCCTGGTTGACCTTGCAGTCGGGGCCGACGCCGGTGATCACCGTCGGCTCGACGAAGTAGCCGCCGCTGCAACGGTCGGGGAGGTTCTCGGCCGGCCGGCCGCCGCAGTGGACCGTGCCGCCTTCCTCCCTGGCGAGTTCGACGTAGGAAAGGACCTTGAACAGGTGCGGCTCGGAGACCAGCGCTCCTTGTTCGGTCGAGTCTTCCAGCGGATCTCCGGTGCGCAGTTCGCGCGTCCCGGCGACGAACCGTTCGACGAACTCGTCGTAGGCCGGTCGTTCGACGAAGATCCGCGAGCCACACAGGCAGATCTGGCCCTGATTGGAAAAGGCCGCGCGCAGGCTCGTCGTCAGGGCTTCGTCCATCGGCGCGTCGGCGAAGATGATGTTGGGGTTCTTCCCGCCCATCTCGAGCGCGATCTTCTTGAACAGCGGGCCGGTCGTGCGCGCGATCTCCCGGCCGGTCTCCGTGCCGCCCGTGAACGAGATCGTTCCCACCTCCGGGTGGGCGGTGATCGCCCCGCCGACGTCGGGACCCGACCCGTGGACGACGTTCAGCACTCCGGCGGGGAGCCCGGCCTCGCGGCAGACCTCGGCCAGCAGGTGCGCCGTCATCGGAGTCAGTTCGGACGGTTTGGCGACGGCGGTATTCCCGGCGGCGATCGCCGGAGCCACCTTCCAGGACAACAAGTAGAGCGGCAGATTCCACGGAGAGATCAGACCGGCCACGCCCCGCGGCCGCCTCAACGTGTAGTTGATGGCCTGACGGTCGGTGCTGTGTGACTCCGAACTCCAGTGTGTGATCGCCGTGGCGAAGAAACGGAAGTTGGCGATCGCTCGAGGGATGTCCACCGTGCGCGCGAGGCGGATCGGTTTCCCCGTGTCGATCGACTCGGCGCGTGCGAATTCTTCGAGACCGGCCTCGATCCGGGCCGCGACGTCGAGCAACCGCTGCGAACGCTCCGAGGCCGGCGTGTTTGACCAGGCCGGAAAGGCGGCTGCAGCGGCTCGAACGGCGCGTTCGACGTCATCGGAGCCGCTGGCGGCGACGCGGGAGTAGACCTCTCCGGTGGCCGGCTCGATGTTATCGAGCCAATCGTCCGCGGCGGGAGGGACGTGTTCGCCACCGACGAAGTTCGGGATGTACTTCATGTTCTTCGCCCACCCGTGTCTCGATGACCGTTCGTTCGAAGGGCGATTCTAAGCGGATACCCCAGCCGGGGCCAGTCTCACTCTGCTGCGGGCAGGAGGAGCGATCGGACCGTGGGTCGTGGACGGCGGCGTGCGGGGAGGGGCCGGGCGGAGCCAAGTCGGTCCCTCACCGCCTCGCCGACGAAGTTCAGCGACACGACCGTGGCGGCAACGGCAAGTCCGGGGATCGTCGAGATCCACCACGCTCCGAGAAGACTGTGGCGGCCGTCGGCGATCAGGTTGCCCCAGGATGGCGTCGGCGGGCGCACGCCCAGGTCGAGATAGGAGAGAGCGGCTTCCAGCAGGATCGTGTCGCCCACGCGCAACGTTCCTTCGATGATCACGGGCACCATCGCCAGGGGCAGAAGGTGCAGCAAGCCCAGTCTCAGCGGCGAGGCGCCCGCCGCACGGGCCGCATGCACGAAGTCACGCTCGCGCAGAGACAGGATCTCGCCTCGCACGAGACGGGCCGCGGCCATCCAGGTCGTCCCGCCGAGAACCAGCATCGTGGTCAACAACGACGGCCTGTACAGGGCCACCAGCAGCAAGGCCAGGAACAAGCGTGGGACGGACAGCACGACGTCGGTGAAGCGCATCAGCAAGGCATCGACTCGACCTCCGGCGAAGCCCGCGACCGAGCCGACGAGCGTGCCGATGCCCACGGCGATCAGCGCACCGGCAAGCCCCACCAGCAGCGAGACGCGCCCCCCGTGGATCAACCGGCTGAGCAGGTCTCGACCGAAACTGTCCGTGCCGAGCAGGTACAGCGGGCGCACGTTCCAGTCCGGGGCCAGCTGATCTGCGCCGAGCCGGGTCCACGTCGATCCGCGTCGCATCTCGACCGCGCCGGCGCCAAGGGGGCGGACTTCGTGGGCAAAGCGCAAACTGCCGTCGCCGAGCCGCACGGCCTGGGGCCGCGCAAGCGGTGGCAGGTCGCGCAGGACCAGCGTGTCGGGCTGAGCCGCCGGGTCGCGCAATCCCAACCACGGAGCGGCCAGCGCCACCAGTGCCAGCACGACGAGGAAGCCGCCGCCGAGGACCAGACGCCGGTCGTTCATCTCGACGCCCTCTCGTCCACGAGTCGGATGCGCGGATCGACCGCGGCCAGAGCGATGTCCGCCGCGAGGTTGCCCAGCACGACCAGCGTGGCCGCCATCGACGTCGTGATCAACACCACGGACAGGTCCTTGGCCATGATCGCGTCGTAGGTCAGTCGCCCCATTCCCGGCCAGGCGAAGACGACCTCGACGATCAAGGACCCCGAGACCAGGATCGGCAGAGAGAGACCGATGAGGTTGATCACGGGACCCAGTGCGTTTCGCAGCGCGTGGGCCACCAGCACCCGGCTGCCACCGACCCCGCGTGCACGCGCAGCGCGGATGAACTCCTGTGCCAGCGCCTCGAGGACTCCGGATCGCACGAAGCGCGTCATGGCGGCCGCCGAGGAAAGGGCAAGCACGCCCGCCGGAAGCGCGAGGTGCCACAACGCGTCGAGCCATCGCCGCCACATGGGCCAGTCCTCGGCGCCGACGCTTTGCATCGACGATCCGGGAAACAGGGACAGGCCGTACGAAAAGACGAGGATCACCATCAGACCCAGCCAAAAAGTCGGCATGGCGTACAGCGTCAGGCTGCCCCACGTCACGACGCGGTCCGGCCAGCGGCCGCGACGGGCCGCCGAGATCACGCCCAGGACGAGTCCCAGCAGCACGTGCAGCGTCAGGGCCGCTCCAGCCAGCACCAGGGTCGCGGGCAGGGTTTCGGCCAGGAGTTGGCTCACCGGCCGCGAACGTGACGTCGACCATCCCAGGTCACCGCGGAACAGGAGGGCCGACATCCATCGGGCGTAGCGCTCCGGCGCGGGACGATCGAATCCGTAGGCCCGCTCGATGCGCTCTCGCACCTCGGGCGGGACGGGACGATCGCCAAGGACCAGGTCGGCCGGATCGCCCGGCGTCGTCTCGACGAGCACGAAAACCAGCGTGAGCACCCCGAGGACCAGCGGGACGGCGACCAACAGGCGCCTGACGACGAAGCGCAGCACCCCGGCCTCAGGGAGTGGCCACCCAGAATCGTTCCAGGCGCATCAGTGGGTCGGAGGGCACGTCAACGACGACGCCGCGCAAGCGTGGGCCGTGCGCTGCGATGCGCTGGGTTTCGTACAGCAGGGTGTAGGGCTGGTCTTCGTACAGCTGGCGCTGGATGTTGCGCAACGGCGTGGCCATGGCCCGGGCGTCTTGGGCTTGCTCGAGCTGCTCCAGGAAACCGTCCAGTTCGGTGGAGCCGTAGTGAACCACGTTCAGACCCCTGGGAGGCGCGTAGTCCGTACCGAACAGGGGTGCCAGGTCGACCCGGCCCACGAAGACCCAGCCACCGAGAAAGCCGTCGAAGTCGTTCGACAGCACCTGCTGGCGCATCGCCTTGGGCTCCATCGGTCGTAACTCGGCCTCCACACCGACGCGCGAGAGTTGTTCCTGGATCTTGACCAGCATGTCGCGTCGCATGCGGTTGCCGTTGTTGGTCAGGATTTCGATTCGCAGCGGAACACCGTCCCGACGTGTCCCGTCGGCATCGACGGTGGCGAAGCCCAGCCCGGCCAGAACCTCTCGGGTCTCGTCGGGGCGGTAGGGCAGTGCATCGATCGAACGGTCGGCGCCCCACCACGAAGAGGGAACGGGCGTGCGGCTGACCGTGCCGTAGCCGTAAAGCAGGTCCTCGACCAAGGCGTCGCGATCGATCGCCATGGTCAGTGCGCGCCGTAGCTCTGCCGAGTCCAGCGGAGGACGTTTCTCGTTCCAGCCAATGAAGTCGTAGTTGGGATAGTCGAAGGGAACGACGGAGAGCACGGAGCCGGAACGATTGACGATGCGATTGGCGTCGCGCGGGGGGACGCCGTCGATCCAATCGATCTCTCCGGACTCGAGCAACGTCAACAGGGCCAGCACGTCGGGCACGATGCGCACCACGACACGGTCGAGCATCGGTAGTCCGTCTTCGTAGTAGTACGGGTTACGTTCCAGCACGATCTCGTGCTGCGGCGAATGCCTCTTCAAGACGAACGGGCCGGAGCCGATCGTGTACTGCGACCAGTCGTGCGTGGCCCACTGTTCGAACGGGACTTTGCCGAAGAGATGCTCGGGAATGATGCCTCCTTCGGTCGCGTCGGCCAGTTGAAAGGGGTACCTGTCGTCGAAGTGAAAACGTACGCGGAGAGGCCCGAGCACCTCCACGTCGGTGATACGTGACTTGCTCGCCCCGCCGTGCCACGGGACGTCCGGGTTGGTCTGAGCGAGCCAGGTGAACCGAACGTCGTCGGCCGTCAACGGCAGTCCGTCGCTCCAGCGCGCCTCGCGAAGCACGAAGGTCAGCGACAGACCGTCCTCGGACATCTCCCAGGACTCGGCCAGCAGCGGCTCGAAGTTCATCGGATTCTCGGCGCCATGGCCGTTGTCCTGAGCCAGACGCAGGAAGATCCGCCGCAGCAGGTTGCCTGCGAACGACTGCTGCGAGGTGTACTCATTCCAGGAATCGACGTCCGAAATGCTGCCCAGAACGGCCGACCCACCACGCTCGGGTTCACGGTCGTCCCGTTCGGCGACGACCGCCGGTTGGTTCGAGCAGCCGACGGCCAGCAGCGCCAGCACGGCCAAGAGCAAACTCCCGGCCAACGCCCGGTTTCGGGACTTCCGCCTGTTCAGGATCATCGATCCCCCAATCGCCCGTCTTGGGCGCACGTCATCAAACTTGGGGGCGGGAGGGCCCGGAGGCAAGGATCAGTCGCCGGACTCGCGTTCGGCGACCCGGGCCTCGATCACATCGAGGGGGTGGCGTGGACCTTCGTCGATGCCGGGGCAGAATGCCTTGAGTTTCGCCCATTTCTTCGGCGTGCGTAGCGTTTCACGCCAGAACGGGAAGGTTCGGCACTGGGTCGGGCGCGCGGGGTAGACCGAACAGCGGAGTCCGTCGAGAAACGGACAGTCCGGCGAGTCCATCCTCAGGACCAGGTAGCATTCGTCGAGTTCGGTGTAAGAAAGAAGGAACTCTTCCTCGTCGATCTCCAGGTGCGAGACCAGGCGATCGACGTCGTCGCCTTCGAGGTAAACGAAGGAGTAGTCGTCGTGGTTCGTGCAACACGCCCCGCAGTCGGGCAGGCACTCGAAGCGCAGTCCGTCCGCGTACCACGGACCGCCGCCGGGAGTTTTCTTGCGGGGAGCCTGGGCCATGTCATCCAGTATAGCTACGTGACGCGGGGTAGGTGGATCCGAAACGCCGTGCCCCGGCCCTCGCGGGCTTCGACTTCGATCCTGCCCTGATGTGCCTCGACGGCCCGGCGCACGATGGCGAGTCCGAGCCCGGTGCCCGAGGATTTCGTAGAGAAGTAAGGCTCGAACAGGCGACGGCGGACCTCGGCGGAGAGACCGACTCCGGTGTCGGCCACGGTCAGCACGACCTCGTTCCTTTCGTCGTCGGGCGCGACGGCCACGGTCAGCGTTCCGCCGTCGGACATCGCCTGTAATGCGTTCTCGATCAGATTCACGACCGCGCGTCCCAGCACCTTGCCGTCGATCGCCGCGCGCCCGCTGGGCTCGTACCGTTCTTCCAACGTCACGTTCTCGGGGTGCGCGACGCGGTAGGGTCCCGCGGCCGCGCGCATGAAGGCGACCGCGTCGGCCGGTTCGGGTTTCAGCGCGGGCAGCTTGGCGTAGGCCGAGAATTCGCCGGCGATGTCGTACAAGGTGCGCACCTGTTTCATCACCGTGTCCAGGCAGGCCTCGATGTTCGGTTCCGGCAAGACGTTTCGATCTCGCAGCAGGCGTTGCAGGTGCTCGGTCGACAGCTGGATCGGGGTCAACGGGTTCTTGATCTCGTGGGCAATGGCCCGGGCCATCTCGGCCCACGCGGCGAGCTGGTTGCTGCGCATCAACTCCGTGACGTCGTCGAGCAGAACCAGCCGTCCCACACTTCCGCCGGCGGGGTCGGGAAGGTCGATCCGCACGACACGCAGGCGCCGCGGCGCGCCCTCGCGCTCGAGGTCGATCTCTTCCGGCTCACCCGGGTGACGGAGTGGCAGGGAGATCAACTCCGCCAGCGGGCGCAAACCATCCGACCGTTCCAGGGTTCCGGTGAGTGTCTCGCCGATCCGCACGTGGGCGGCGCCGTCTCTGAGTAACGCACGTGCGGCCGGATTCAGCGTCACCACCACGTCATCGGGGTCGACCGAGATCACACCGGTCGTCGCGTGCTGGAGCAGGCGTTCCATGTAGTCTCGACGGCGCTCGAGGTCCGAGCGCTGTGTGGCCAGAGAAGACGCCATGCTGTTGAACCCGCCGACCAGGTCGGCCACCTCGTCGCGCGTCCTGGCCTCGAGCCTGGTGTCGTAGTCGCCCGCCGCGATCCTGGCGGTCGCTCCGACCAGTTCGCGCAGCGGGCGGGCCACGGTTCTGGCGACGAACGCGGCGACGACGGCGAGCAAGCTGGCCAGCAGCACCGTGGACAGCAGGATCATCTCGCCGACACGATCGGTGGCGCGTGTGATCTCGGCCTGCTCGGCCATCATCGGCACGGCGACGACCAACTCGCGCAGCGGGTCGGCCCCCTGGACCGGCGCGTAGGCCACGGGGACCTTCGAGGGGCCGAGTTGCGACGGCAAGACCAGGAAGGGCAGTCCCTCGCGACCCAGACGCCGATGGACCTCGCCGTCCAGCCGGACCTGCAGCGCTCCGGAGGTGAACAGCTCGCGTTTCGACGTGGCCTGCAGCAGACCGTTCTCGTAGACGATGATCTCCTGTCCCACGACGTTGCGCAGCCAGTCCACGATGTCGTCGTTGAGCGCGTTGACGTAGTCGATGTCGGTCTCGAGCAGCGTCGCCGCGTAGTCGTCGAGCACCCGCTGCGAGGCCGCCGCGTAGCGCACGGCGGCAGTCTCGAGCGACTCCCGCCCACGCTGGTCGATGTAGCCGCGCATGAACAGGGCAAGGCCGATCAGCGGAACGACGGAGGCCAGCAGCAAGGCGGCGAGCAGCTTGGCGTGAAACGAGCCTCGGACCGACCGCACGAGGTCGGCCGCGGCGCGGCGGCGCATCAGGGCCGAAAGGGCGGCGACGATGGCGAGTGTGGCGACGCCGAAAACGAGAAGCCGGACCGAGGCTGCCAGTCGTTGCAGCAGGCTCGGAACGGGCGTCAGCAGCAGGTGCAACCGGTGGTACGGGTCCTGCGTGGCCATGCCGGTGAATCGGCCGACGCCGGTCATGATGTCGACGGATCCGTCGCCGTCGAGCGCCTGGACCAGCGCGTCCGAAACGGCAGGCGGTTGATCGATGGTGCTGATCAGGACCGTTCCCGGAGCGTCATACAGCACGTACTCGGGGCCGCCGAACGGAAGATCGCCCGATCCGTACGGGGCCCCGGGCCCCAGCGCTGCAAGGTAGGGCCGCACGGTGGGCAAGAAGGGAAGGTTGTCGGGTTCGTCGATCACGTGGCCGACGACCGTGCCCAGCAGCTTGTCGCCTTCGAATATGGGCATCTCGGCGTGGATCAACTTGGCGCGGACCGAGGCGACTCCTCCGAACGGTTCTTGCCAAGTGCTGAGCACGCCGGGTTGGCCCGCCTCCGTGTCAAACGTCTCGTCAAGCACCGGCAATTCGAAGCCGAAGTGGCTGACCAGTTCACCGTCTGGACTGTAGAAGGCGAGAGACGATTGGTACCCGCTGAAGAACAGTTCGCCCGAACTCCAGAAATGGTAGGCCATGAAGTCCGGCCTCGAGCTGACGGGGAAGGCATCCTGCCCGCGCTGCTCGAAGGTTTGAGCAACGTGCCGCACTCCCGCCGCCAGGGCGACCGAACGCCGTTCGGTCTGGGCCACCACGAGCGGGGCGTACTCCGAACGCAGGCGCTCGAGCGCGAGTTGCTGGCTCATGGCCTGCAGCGCCAGACTTCCGGCGAGCAAGACGACGGACAGCGCCACGCCCGTCGAAACGCGAGTCGCCCGGCGCTGCGCGATGGCGTGCTTGCCACGCAGGAAAGACCACAGCAGGGCGAGCAACTCCGCGGCACCGATGGCCGCCAGCACGAGCGAGACCGCCAGCAACTGCCGTACACCCCACTTCCACAGCCCCGGAGAGGCGAGCAGGTGTAGGCTCGAATTGCGCACGACACAGACGATCATCCAGGCGACCGACGCGAGCGTCAGCCCGGCCCCGCCCGCCGCGACGACCCAGGCGAGGATGCGGCGGCCGCGGCGCGTTCCCGCCGCAAAGTCGCGGATCGCAACGCCGATCGCGTAGACCGCGATCGCGGTCAGCAGCAAGTCGGCCGGAGAGCCGGCCAGGCCACCGAGACTGGACGTGCCGAAGACGCTGGCCGATCCCAGTTCTCGTGGCAGCAGCAATCCGGGAACGCGAGTGACCAGGAGCAGAAGGCGTGCGAGGGTCACTCCCAGCACGGTCGCGGCCAACTCGGGGCCGGTCGCGCCGGACCGCCACCAGCGGAATAGCACGACCGCCAGCAAGACGAGAGCGAGGGTAGCCCAGGCGAATGCCACCTCACGTGTGCGCCTGGCAGAGTGAGCGTGGTCCACCTGGTGGATCGTCGCGTTGGCCAGCACGGTTCGTGCCGGCGACCGCAGGGCCACCCGCACGGATTCGTCGTCGGCGACGGTCTCGGCCTCTTCTGCCGGGTCTTCCTCGGAGGCGCGGCCGACGGCCCGCGTGTCGAGGAAGGCGACTCTCAGTTGAATTCGTTCTTCGAGAGAATCGGGCAGCAATTTGGAAAAAGAGTTGTGCTCCAGCGTCGAGTCGATGATGAACGAGGCCAGCGCGATGCGGCCATCGGAGTCCGGTTCGGACTTGACCAGCAGTCGCGTGTTCACACCGTCCAGGCGAACGCTCCACGCAGCGGTCTCGGGGGCGAGGAACCAGCGATCCGGTTCCGGAGGGCGGCCGAACCACGACAGGTAGTGCAGGTCCGGGTCGAGTTGCCCCACGCCTTCGAGCCGGCTGACGATCGCCGACCTTTCCCCGGGCGGAGGCGGAGCGTCGAATCCATGCACGATTGCCGCGGAGGTCAGCTCCCGAGCTTCTTCCAGTTGCGCGGCGAACCACTCGCCGAGCAGGTCGCCGCGCTCGATCGTGCCGGCGCGGTCGGGCGGGGAAGTCCAACCCGCGTGGAATGCGGCGAGGATGCCGCCGGCCACCAGAGCCGGCACGACGAGGACGACTGCGATTCTGAGGCTGAAAGGAAGCGAAGTGAGTGAGGCGCGGCCGGGGCCAGCCGTCATCGTGGAGTTTCCCTGATCTCGCGCAGGACCCACTGCTGACCGTCGGGCTGGAAGGCCAGGTGCAGGTTGATCGCGGCGGAGCGCCCCTGTTTGTCCGTCACGTCGAGGCGGGCCGACGCGAGCGCGATTCCGTTCGGATCGTGTTCGACGCGCGACGATTCGAACTTTTGCACCGATCCCTGCGCCAGGAAGTCCTGCAACAGCGCTTCGACCTGGCTGGCGCTGAACGACCCCCGCTCGGGACCGAGCCGAACGAGGTTCAACTGGACCTTGCCCTTCCGGGGCAGCAGGGGGCGGATCAACGACAAGTCGCCGTCCGTCAGGCCGCGACCGAAACTCTCGACGGCGGCGCGCGCGGCCTCCTCTCCGGGAGTCTGAGCCACGGCGGCGACGACGGCCAACAGGCCCACTAGCACGATCGCGATGAAACGGGTTCGGGGCACGGGTGATTCTCCATTCAGAGCATATTGTCGGTGCCTCCCGGGTGTCAAACCGGATGGGGTCTCGCGATAGACTGAATAGGTGCACAACTCGCGCTCGGAATCGGTCCGCATGCTGTGCCTCTTCGGGGGTGGCCTGGACAGCCGTCTGATGCGCGAGTTGTTGGTCCGGGCCGGATCGACCGCCGAGTTCGTCCATTTCAGGACCGGATTCGTCAAGGACGGGCGCCTGTCGGCTGTGGAGGCCCAGTGCTTGGTAGAAGAAGAGCCTATCGAGGTCGTGGATGTTGCCGGCGATTACCTCGCCCAGGTAGTGCGTTCGCCTCGCTACGGTTACGGCGCCGCGATGAATCCGTGCCTGGACTGCCGCATCTTCATGCTACGCCGAGCGGACGAGATCGCTCGTGCGCGCGGTATCGATCTGCTCTGCACCGGCGAGGTCGTCGGTCAGCGGGCGATCGACCAGAGTCATCACGCGCTGGCTCGGACCGAAGAGGAAGCCGGAGTCGCCGGCCGGGTCCTTCGCCCGTTGAGCGGTGGCCTGTTGCCGCCGGTCCGTGGGGGGGAGGACGGCTTTCCTCTCTTGGACGAGCCGCCGCGGTTACACGGTCGCTCACGACGCGGTCAGCTGGAGCTGGCACGCCAGTGGGGTGTCGAGCCCAGGCCGGTGCCGTCGGGAGGTTGCTGCAAGCTCGCCGATCCCGTCTTCGCCGCAAGGCTCCGCGACCTGCTGTCGCATCACGGCACCGAGGAGATCACCGAGACGCGGCTGGGGCGTCTCGACCGCGGGCGTCACTTCCGATTGGCCTGGAATCTGAAGATCATCGTCGGACGGGACGAGGCGGAGAGTTGCTGGTTGCGCGAGCAGGTCGGAGGAGATTGGTCCTGCCGGGCCGCCGACGGCAGGGGAGCGTTTTGCGTCGTCGAGGGCTCGCCCGAGGGGGACCGGAAGGGCGTGGCAGCAGCGGTCGCGGCTCGCTACGCCGGACGTCGAGACGGGGGGGCAGTCGAGATCGAGATGAAGTGCGGGGATCAGCGCCGTATCGCGCTCGTGGGGCCCGCGAGCGAGGAAGACCTCGCGC
>Ga0316197_10002069_pt1 | contig 14332 bp, 15 predicted proteins | sample OudBiesiAoxic_MG_FD_204939 | JGI IMG/M metagenome (GOLD analysis project Ga0316197, IMG submission 204939) | Coastal sediment microbial communities from Oude Bieten Haven, Netherlands - site A oxic | ecosystem: Environmental > Aquatic > Marine > Coastal > Sediment | place: Netherlands...
CCCAACACGATGTTGGGCACCGGTCTTGCCTTGAGTTCACGAATCCTGTTATCCTTAAATCCCGTGATGCTGTGGTTTTTCGACGGCGGCTCAGGCGGGTTTTCCGCACAAACTGAACTTCACGGGGGTCCTCAAACGGATGGCGCGCTATATTTTCATTACCGGCGGTGTGGTCTCTTCCCTTGGCAAAGGGTTGGCGTCGGCTGCTTTGGGCGCGTTGTTGCAAGCCCGTGGTTTCTCTGTGCGCTTGCGCAAGCTTGACCCCTATCTCAACGTCGATCCCGGCACGATGAGCCCCTTTGAGCATGGCGAGGTGTTTGTCACCGACGACGGGGCAGAGACAGACCTTGATCTGGGCCATTACGAGCGCTTTACCGGAGTTCCTGCCCGCAAGACGGATTCCGTCTCGTCTGGCCGCATTTACTCGAACGTGCTGGAGAAAGAGCGTCGGGGCGACTACCTTGGCAAAACAATACAGGTGGTTCCCCATGTCACCAATGAAATCAAAGAGTTCCTCGCCATTGGCGACGATGAGGTTGATTTCATGCTATGCGAGATCGGCGGCACTGTTGGTGACATCGAGGGCCTGCCTTTTTTCGAAGCCATTCGTCAATTCAGCCATGACAAGCCACGCGGGCAGTGCATCTTTATGCATTTGACGCTGCTGCCCTATCTGTCGGCTTCTGGTGAGTTGAAGACAAAACCGACACAGCACTCGGTCAAGGAACTGCAAAGCATAGGCATCGCGCCTGACATTCTCGTGTGCCGCTCTGAAAAACCAATCCCTGAAAAGGAGCGCGAAAAGATCGCTTTGTTCTGTAACGTGCGCAAAGAGGCGGTCGTTGCCGCCTACGATCTCAAATCGATCTATGAGGCCCCGCTGGCCTATCACGCGCAAGGGCTTGATCAGGCGGTACTAGATGCCTTCGAGATCTCTCCGGCCCCGAAACCGGACCTGACCGTCTGGCATGACGTCTATGACCGCATTCATAATCCCGAAGGCGAAGTGCGCGTGGCGATCGTGGGCAAATATACGCAGCTTGAAGACGCCTATAAGTCCATCGCAGAGGCTTTGACACATGGCGGCATGGCGAACCGCGTCAAGGTCAGGATTGAATGGGTTGATGCCGAAATCTTCGACCAGTCCGAAGATGTCGGCGCGCATCTCGAAGGTTTTCATGCGATTCTCGTTCCCGGAGGATTTGGCGAGCGTGGGACAGAAGGCAAGATCAAGGCGGCCCAATATGCCCGCGAGCACAAGGTGCCTTATCTGGGCATTTGTTTGGGCATGCAGATGGCAGTGATCGAAGCCGCACGAAACGTGGCAGGTCTTAAATCAGCCGGATCCGAGGAATTCGATCATGAGGCCGGCAAGAAGCGGTTTGAGCCTGTGGTCTACCACCTCAAGGAATGGGTGCAGGGCAATCACAAGGTCGAGCGCAAGGTAGGTGACGACAAAGGAGGCACAATGCGTTTGGGGGCCTACGATGCGACATTGAAGCCAGGATCGAAGGCGGCCGAAGCCTATGGCACCACGTCGATTGATGAACGCCACCGGCATCGTTACGAAGTCGATATCGCCTATAAAGACAAGCTAGAGGAAGTCGGCCTTTGCTTTTCGGGCATGTCACCTGACGGCAAACTGCCCGAGATCGTGGAATGGACGGACCATCCATGGTTTATCGGGGTACAGTTTCATCCAGAGCTGAAATCCAAGCCTTTCGCACCGCATCCCCTGTTCAAGGATTTCATCCGCGCGGCCAAGGAAATTTCGCGTCTTGTCTGAGCGCCTCAGAAAATCCCGGTTTTTCCCCTAAAACCCTTGCAAGAGCTGTGTCCGGCCCCCACAGGTGAGACATGCTGTCATATCAACACATTTACCACGCCGGAAACCTCGCTGATGTCCACAAACATGCCTTGCTGGCGTGGATGCTGGCCTATCTGGCGGTCAAAGACAAACCTCTGACCTACATTGAAACACATGGCGGTCGGGCGCTCTATGACCTGTCCGGTGATGAGGCGCTCAGGACTGGCGAAGCCGCGCAAGGCATCGAAAAGGTGCGCAACTGGTTTGCGCCCGATCACCCCTATGCACGTGTTTTGAAACAGGTTGAGACCGAAAACGGCCCCAACAGCTATCCGGGCTCCCCCCTAATCGCCGCCAGGCTGTTACGACCGACGGACCAGATTCACATCGCAGAACTGCACCCGCGCGAACATGCAGCCCTTGAACTGGCCCTCTCACCCTTCCCTGCCAAAATCCACAACCGCGACGGTTTTGAGATGGCTCATGCCCTCACCCCGCCGACACCCCGCCGTGGACTGATGCTGATTGACCCCAGTTACGAGGTCAGAGACGACTATGCCGCCATTCCACGTCATATCGCCAAGATTGCGAGGGCATGGAACGTGGGCATCATCGTGCTTTGGTATCCTTTGCTGGTCAGCAAGGCACATCTGCCAATGCTGAATGCGCTCACACAGGCCCACCCCGACGCGCTGCGTCACGAGGTCCGCTTTCCGCCCGCACGGCCCGGCCACGGGATGATTGGATCAGGCATGTTCATCATCAACGCACCCTATGGTACGCAAGACGAGGCCAAGCGGCTTTCAGCGAAATTCGCAACACTCTGATAAAAGGACAAAATATGCCCAAAGGATACTGGATCGGACAGATGGATGTGAAAGACGCGGAAGTCTATGACACCTACCGCGCAGCGAACGCCAAACCTTTTGCTGATTACGGTGCAAAGTTTCTCGCTCGTGGTGGCAAACAGCAAGTCGAAGAAGGCACATCGCGCGCCCGAACCGTGATCATCGAATTCGCATCCTACGCGGATGCGGTGGCCTGCTATCACAGCGACGACTACCAAAAGGCCAAAGCGATCCGCCTGCCCGTCGCCGAAGGCAGTCTCGTGATTGTTGAGGGGTACGAAAGCTGAAAATTGTGCTAAACTGGTTTCATGAAACGTCTGGCGGCCCTTTTTCTGGCACTTGTTCCCGGCGCGGCTTTGGCCTGCGGCGCGCAGGTCTGTCTGGTTGATCCCGATAGTCTGACCCTGACCGAAATCATCACGTTTGAGGATGTGCGCAGTGGCGCGGGTCCGGGGCGCAATGTCGATGACATTTTGCCCCTGCCCGGCGCCACTTTCGGAGAGCGTTTTGCGGGTCAGAGCACACGTGCACGCGGCTCACACGATGAAATCACGGGCGATGCCTTTGCCCCACTGACAATGCTGCCGGGCGCGACCGGGCAAAATCTTTCGGTGGTGCATTTCTACGGACAGACGGTGCTCAATGGCTACGGCGCGGCGGGCTTTCCCAAGCGCGAGGCGCAAGGTGAAGGCGCGATTGCCGTTCTGTTTGACGCCGATCAGTCCGCGCTCGCCTTCGATCTGCGCGGCGGTGAGGCAGGTGCCGCTTTTGTCACCTTCTACCGGCGCGATGGCAGCGCGATCGGCCAGGTGCCTGTACAGCCCACCGGTGAATTCGCTGTCGGTTTCTTGCGCAATACGGGTCAGGCCGATATCGCTGGGTTCATCATTACCAACACGGACCCACAGGGCCTTGCCATTGATACGTTACGCTTTGGAAAACCACCTGATTTGAGTTAACAATCCATTATGTTTGAACGCCTTTTCCCGCGCCGCAAGCCCGCGCCGGCCCCCTTGCCACAGCCGAATGCACAATTGGCTCTTGGGGCTTTGTTGGTTCGTGTCGCTTTCGCGGACCGCAACTATAACGCCAAAGAAATCGGCCAGATTGATCGCATCCTGTCACAGACGTTTGACATTGGACCGATTGAGGCAGCCAAGCTGCGTGCAGTCTGTGAAAAGCTGGAACATGACGCGCCCGATACTTCCGAGTTTGCCCGCATCCTGCGCGAAGAAGTTGATTACGCCCATCGCCTTTCACTGGGACAGGCCATGTGGTCCGTCGCACTTGCCGATGGTCATCGCCACGAGGCCGAAGAAATCCAGCTTTTGGCGATTGAGACCGCCTTGGGGCTGACCGACACAGACATCGAGGCGCTGCGCAAGGAAGCCACCGGCGAAAGCTGACTTGGCCTTTCCTGAACCGCCGCCTATATCCACACCATGTTTGGTGATTTTCTCAGACGGCTGACAGAGCCGGACCCCGCCCCCTTTGCCGATGACGACGCCCGTTTGGCGTTGACCGCCCTGCTTGTGCGCGTCGCGAAATCGGACCACGATTATGCCACGTCCGAGGCGCGCCTGATCGAAGAGATCGCGTCAGCACGCTATGGTCTGAGTTCAGCAGACGCGCGGGAGTTACGCAGCCAAGGTGAGGCTTTGGAGGCCGAGGCACCCGACACGGTCCGCTTTACCCGCGCAATCAAGGACGCTGTGCCTTATGAAGAGCGATTGGGTGTGATTGAGGCACTGTGGAAAGTTGTATTGGCAGATGGCACACGTACCGACGAAGAAAATGCGCTTTTGCGGCTGGTCGCCAATCTTCTGGGGGTGACAGACACAGACAGTGCGATGGCGCGGCAGCGTGTCGATGGCTGAACAAAAGGTTACTTTGGCAGCATGACCCAAAGTAAACCTCGCCGGTTGTCCACACAATGCGTTGCAAATTGAGGCAGATTGCCGCTTTATACCCTCTGGAATCAATAGCAGTGGCTCGTACTTCGTGAATTCAGCACCCCCGGTGATCCAGATTGACGGCCTGCACAAGGCATACGGTTCTTTGGAAGTGCTCAAGGGCGTGAGCCTTAAGGCCCCTCGTGGGCATGTTGTTTCCCTTATCGGCTCTTCCGGCTCTGGCAAATCCACTTTGCTGCGGTGCTGCAACTTGCTTGAGGACAGCCAGCAGGGCGAGATCCTGTTCAAGGGTGAGCCGGTGAAGTGGAAAGGAACCCATCACGGTCGCCGTCCCGCCGACCCCAAACAGGTGCTGCGCATCCGCACGAACCTGTCAATGGTGTTCCAGCAGTTCAACCTCTGGGCCCATATGACGATCCTGCAAAACGTGATGGAAGCACCGCTGACCGTGCTGAAACGCGACCGTGCAGAGGTGGAAAAGGCTGCGCGCGGCTACCTCGACAAGGTCGGCATCGGCGATAAATGCGATGTCTATCCGGCACAGCTTTCTGGCGGTCAGCAGCAGCGCGCTGCGATTGCCCGTGGCCTGTGCATGGAGCCCGAAGCACTGCTTTTTGATGAACCGACGTCTGCCCTTGATCCGGAACTGGAACAGGAAGTGATCAAGGTCATCAAGGATCTGGCAAACGAAGGTCGCACGATGATCATTGTCACACATGACATGAAACTGGCCGCTGACGTGTCTGACCACGTTATCTTTTTGCATCAGGGCCTCATCGAAGAACAAGGGGCGCCCGATCAGCTGTTCGGTGCACCCAAATCAGAACGCCTGCGCGGGTTCCTTTCGGCCACCCACGCAACGTAACCAAAACCCAAGAAAAAAACGGGAGTATCACTCAATGAAAAAACTTATCCTTTCGACGGCAGCCCTTGCGCTGACCGCTGGTCTGGCGTTTGCCGACGGCCACGCCAAAACAATCCGTATGGGAACCGAGGGCGCCTACCCTCCCTACAACTTCCTTGACGACAACGGCGAAGTGGCCGGTTTCGAGCGCGAAGTAGGCGATGAGCTGTGCGCGCGTGCCAAGCTGACCTGCGAATGGGTCACCAACGAATGGGACAGCATCATCCCGAACCTCGTTTCCGGAAACTACGACGTGATCATCGCGGGCATGTCCATCACGGACGAACGTGATGAAGTCATCGACTTCTCCGATGCCTACACCCTGCCCGACCCATCGGCCTATCTGGCGATGGGTGAAATGGACCCGTCGACCGGCGTGATCGCGGCTCAGTCGGGCACCATTCAGGCGGCACACATCGCGTCCATGGAAGGCGCGACACTGGTTGAATTCGCCACACCCGAAGAGACAGTTGCGGCCGTCAAAAATGGTGAGGCCGACGCGGTCCTGGCCGACAAGTCCTTCCTCGCCCCCATTGCTGAGGCCGAAGCCGACCTGATGCTGCTCGAACAGCAGGAGCTGATCGGTGGTGGTATTGGCCTTGGCGTGCGCGAAAGCGACGGTGAGCTGCGTGCCAAGTTCAACACCGCCATCCAGTCCATGAAGGACGATGGTTCCCTGAACGAACTGATCAAAAAGTGGCTCCCCGAAGCCGAACTGTTCTGATCAGATGATCCCGGGGCGGGCCAACATTGGCCTGCCCCTACCCGTCAAACCGCCCCGGTCGATAAGGCGCCAAAAGCGCGCCTGAACGGTTTGATACCCCTTCCAGCATTTCCTGCGCCACCACCTCGCCCGCAAGGGCACCCAGCGTGATGCCAGAATGCATGCAGGCGACATGCAGCCCGTCGCGGACACTCCCGATGACAGGCAGACCGTCCTGCGGCACCGGTCTGAAAGCCAGCGTCAGTTCCTGCCAATCCAGCGCAACACCCGGCAACAGCGCGCGCAACCGCTCCAGCACACGCTGGGCTGTGACATCCAAAGGTTCCGCCAGCGGATCGGACGCATCCCCCTGATGGCTGACCGCCGCAGGCATCAAAAGCGTTCCATCCGGCAGCTGCCGCAACTCACCCAGTTCAGAGACGAGGACGTGATTCAGTACGGGCGGCACGGGCCGGGTGCGCATGACAAGCGCGGGCCGGTGCAGCATCGGAAGCGGCACGCCAACCGCCGCCATCAACGCCGCCGTGCCAGTGCCTGCGGCAACAAGAACCTGATCCGCTGTTGTGACGCCAGCCTCCGTTCGGATACCCGTGATGCGTCCTCCTTGTTCGACCAGTTCCCTGACCCGCAGACCGCGCAGTCTTTGCGCACCGGCAACGACTGCTGCGTTCATCAGCGTTTGCACTACCATCGGGCTGTCGGCGACGCCTTCCTGTTGAAACTGCAAGGCCCGCTCCGGGGGCGTCGCGACATGTGGTTCCAGCCTGGCAAAGTGATTTGGGCCGATTTCCGTGACGTCATAGCCCAACCCGCGCAATTGATCGCGCTGCTGGTCAAATGCCGCACCGGTCTCTTCCCAACACAAGGTACCTTGCCAGTCCAGCGGCAGCTTCAGCCTATCCGACAGGCGATGCCACGCGACGATCCCTTCCTCGCGCAGCCGAAAATGCGCCTCATCATGGAAAAAACTTGCATTGATCCAGCCAAAGGACGCAGTTGTCGCCGTCTCGCCCCCCGCATCGACGATTGTCACCCGCGCCCCGCCCGATTGCAGCGCATAGGCCGCTGCGGCACCGATGATGCCTGCGCCAACGATGATGATGGAGGGTCCCTGATCTGTCATGACGCACCTTTCGCTGAAAACCTTGCACCGGACACTGCACTGGCCCCGATCCTGCAGCAAGAGGTTGACACCGGCAGCCTACTGGGAAAACTGGGACAACCCAAAATGAGCACGTGATGTTTTCCTCCTGCGCTGACCCCGAACAACTAGAAAGCCTGCGCTGGTTCGCCTGCTACCTGACCACGGGCAAGCACATGAACCTTTATTGGTCGGTGCTGACCGTGTTGATCCTGCTTGGGATCACCGCGCCAACGGCACTTGCCTTCGGATTTGCCGGCGCCTCCGCCGCCCGCTCAGTCTTTGCGCCTCTCAGGTGGATCGGCAAGACCTACATCGCTATCGTGCGCGGCGTGCCGGACATTGCGTTTTTTCTGTTCTTCGTCATCGCCCTTGATCAAGCCATCGAATACACCCGCCACCGCATTCTGTGCCCCGACGTGCTGGAGCCCGTTCGGCAGGGCAACGATTTTGTCGTCTGTCAGGCCGCCAAGATGCCGCTGGGCGAAGCCCCGCAGTGGGTGCACGAAACCTACGGCTTCGCCATTGCCGTGCTGACCTTTGCCATTGTCTACGGTGCTTTTGCCGCCAATGTCCTTTTCGGCGCCATGCGCGCCGTGCCGCATGCCCAGCTTGAGACTGCCGCAGCTTACGGCATGAACACGCGGCAGACCTTCTGGCGCGTGCTGGTCCCGCAGATGTGGGTCTTTGCACTGCCGGGTCTGTCGAACCTGTGGATGCTTCTGATCAAGGCAACGCCGTTGCTGTTCCTGCTGGGCGTCGAAGACATTGTCTATTGGGCACGGGAATTGGGGGGGACAAAGACACCACGCTTTACCGACTACCCACACGATGACTGGCGGATGTGGTATTTCCTCGGGCTTCTGGTTTTCTACCTGTGTTTCACGCGCATCTCAGAGATCGTCCTGGACCGGGTCATGGCCCGGTTGACCCATGGCCAGGCTACAACAGCCGGTGAAGCACAAAGGAAAGCGGCATGAGTTGCTGGCAGACCATTCAGGATTACGGCCTGCGCGCTGTGGGCATTGGCGAACGCCTCCTCCCGCGTGAGGATTTTACGCTGTGCCAGCAGTTCACGCTGATCGGTTCGGGCATGATCTGGAACATCTACTTTGGTGTGATGGCACTGGCTTGTGGGTTTTTCCTTGCCACCGCTCTTGGTGTCGGCAAGGCCAGCGCAAACCCGTGGCTGCGCAAACCCGCAGAATGGTTCATCTTTGTCTTTCGCGGCTCACCGCTGTTTATCCAGTTCTTCTTTGGCTACTTCCTTTTCCTGACGCTCAAGTCGAACTACGCCTTCTTTGACCCGTTCACCGCCGCATGGCTGGGTGCGCTGATTGTTCTGTTCTTCAACACCGCGGCCTACGCGGGCGAGATTTTCTATGGCGCACTTCAATCCATTCCAAAGGGCGATGTCGAGGCTGCTGACGCCTATGGCCTGTCAGGCTGGTCGCGGTTCCGCCGCGTAATCTGGCCCACGATGCTGCGCCTTGCATGGCCTGCCTACACGAACGAGGCGATCTTTCTGTTCCATTCAACAACGCTGGTATTCCTGTCCGGCTTCCCTGCATGGCAGCAACGCGGCGACGCGCTTTATTATGCGAGCTACTTCGCAGACAAGACCTTTAACCCGTTCGTCCCCTATCCCATCCTTGCGGGCTATTTCATTCTGCTGACGCTGATCGTCATTGCTGCCTTTGGTCTGATCAACATGCGTCTTAACCGCCATCTGCCACAGCAGCGCCGGCAAAAAATGCGCTTGCGTCTCAATCTGATCCGGTAGTATCCAACATTTGATCAAATTATCCGGCGCGTGGGCGACGGAGGTATTCGGCACCCGCTGAACTGCATGGCCCACCGCCCTATCAGGTGTGCAATGAATAACTGGCTTCGCAAGAACCCGCAGGTCCGGTCCATCCGGGTGGCTGCTGCTGATCTCAACGGCCAGCCACGCGGCAAACGCATCCCCACCCGCTTTGCCGACAAGGCGATCGAAGATGGCACCCGCTTTCCTTTTTCTGTCCTGAACCTCGATATCTGGGGCGAGGATATCGATGGCAGTCCGCTCGTGCTGGAAAGCGGTGACAAGGACGGTGTGCTGCGCCCCACGGAGCGGGGTTTCATGCCCATGCCCTGGCTGGAGTCGCCCACAGCGCTGCTGCCCATCTGGATGTACCATGATGATGGACGCCCTTACGCGGGCGACCCGCGCCATGCACTGAACGCGGTGCTGCAACGCTACAAGCAGCGGGGCCTGACCCCGGTGTGCGCGGTTGAACTGGAATTCTTCCTGATCGACGATTCCGGGCGCAAACTACAGGTCCCGCCATCACCCCGCACAGGAAAGCGTCGTCAGGCGGGTGATATTCTCAGCATGCGGGCGTTGGACCAGTTCGATAACTTCTTTACCGATCTCTACGATGCCTGCGAGGAAATGGACATTCCCGCCGATACGGCGATTTCCGAGGCAGGTCTGGGCCAGTTCGAGATTAATCTGATGCATTGCGACGACGCGCTGCGCGCCGCTGATGACGCATGGCTGTTCAAGATGCTGGTCAAGGGTCTGGCCCGCAAGCACGGTTTTGCCGCCAGCTTCATGGCCAAGCCGTATCCCGATTACCCCGGCTCTGGTCTACACACGCATTTTTCCGTCCTGGATGCAGAGGGCGAGAACGTCTTTGACAACGGTGGGCCCGAAGGCACTGACATGTTGCGTCATGCAGTTGCAGGATGCCTTGCAGCGATGGCCGGCTCTGCCCTGATCTTTGCCCCTCATGAAAACAGCTTTGCGCGGATGGTACCGGGCAATCACGCGCCAACCGGCATCAGCTGGGCCTATGAGAACCGAACGTCATCGATCCGCATACCGTCGGGCAATCCCAAGGCACGCCGGATTGAGCATCGCGTATCAGGCGGTGATGTGAACCCCTACCTGATGTTGGCCGCCGTACTGGGCGCAGCGATCACCGGGATCGAAGACGCCCAAGAACCGCCTGCCCCCATCACCGGCAATGCCTATGAACAGGACCTGCCACAGATCCCGTGCGACTGGCAGTCAGCCATCGATCTGTTTGAGAACGACCCCCATGTCGCTCGCATTTTCGCGCCTGAACTGATCCGCAACCTGGTGCTGACCAAGCGGCAGGAGCTGCAATATATGGAAGAGCTGAGCCCCGAAGAGAAGGTCGAGATTTATCTCGACACCGTTTAAGGAAATCCCATGAAAATCGGCATCCTGATCACCGGCCATCCTCCCGAAGAACTGTCTGAGAACGGGCGCTATGACGCGTACTTCCGCAGACTTTTGGGCGAGGATACCTTTGAATACGCCAGTTGGTCCGTGGTGGACGGCGAGATGCCCGCAGCGGCCACCGAGGCGGATGGCTGGCTCATCACCGGGTCGCGCCATGGTGCTTATGAGCCGCACGAGTGGATCCCACCGCTAGAGCAATTTATCCGCGACAGCTTTGCCGCACGTGTGCCCATGATCGGTGTCTGCTTTGGTCACCAGATCATCGCCCAGGCGATGGGCGGCAAGGTAGAGAAATTTAGCGGCGGCTGGTCGGTCGGGCCGGTCGACTATACCATTGACGGTGAGACCTATGCCATCAACGCGTGGCATCAGGACCAGGTCGTCGAGAAGCCGGAAAGCGCCCAAGTGATCGGAGCGACCGACTTCTGCGCCAACGCAGCGCTGGTCTATGACGATCTTTTCTGGACGATCCAGCCACATCCCGAATACCAAAATGACTTTATCGACGGCCTGATCCGCTATCGCGGCAAAGGGCTGGTGCCCGATGACCAGCTTGAGGCCGCCCGTGCCAAGCTCACGACACCGCTCGATTCCCCCAAAATTGCTGACCAGATGACCGCGTTTTTCAAGAAAGAGAGGGCCTGATGGCCGATTGGATCAAAAGCCTGCCTGGTGCTGCCCAAGTATATTTGGAAGACAAGCGGCTTGACGAGGTCGAATGCATCATATCGGACCTGCCCGGCATCGCGCGCGGCAAGGCTGTTCCTGCGACAAAATTCGCGCGGCAGGATTACTTTCATCTGCCTGACAGCATCTTTTACCAGACCATTACAGGCGACTGGGGGGAGGCAGCGGGTGACGAGGGCTTCATCGAAAAGGACATGATCCTGAAGCCCGACATGGAGACCGCAACTGCTGCACCATGGACCGGCGATTGGACGTTGCAAGTGATCCATGACGCCTATGACCGGGATGACAAACCTGTCCCTTTCTCTCCGCGAAATGTGCTCAAGCGCGTGGTGCAGCTTTATCGCGACAAGGGGTGGGAACCTGTCGTGGCACCCGAGATGGAATTCTTCCTTGTCGCTCGCAATCTCGATCCAGCGCATGAAATCGAACCGATGATTGGCCGTTCCGGGCGCCCTGCAGCGGCACGGCAAGCCTATTCGATGACCGCGGTGGACGAATTTGGTCCGGTGATCGACGACATCTACGATTTTGCGGAACATCAAGGGTTCGAGATTGACGGCATCACGCAGGAAGGCGGTGCCGGTCAGCTTGAGATCAACCTTCTACATGGCGACCCGGTCAAGCTGGCGGATGAAGTGTTCTACTTCAAGCGCCTCATTCGCGAGGCTGCGATGCGCCACAATTGTTATGCCACCTTCATGGCCAAACCCATCGAGGATGAGCCGGGATCGGCCATGCACATCCACCATTCCATTCTGGATGCGAAAACCGGCGAAAATATCTTCTCGAACAAAGACAGCAGTGAGACTGAACACTTCCAGCACTATATCGCCGGGCTGCAAAACCACATGCCAGCCGCCCTTGCCGTGATCGCGCCCTATGTGAACAGCTACCGCCGATACGTGAAGGACCACGCAGCCCCCATCAACCTTGAATGGGGCCGCGACAATCGAACGACGGGCATTCGCATCCCGCTGTCCAGCCCCAAGGCAAGACGCGTTGAGAACCGTTTGGCCGGGATGGACTGTAATCCGTATCTTGGCATCGCGGCATCACTTGCCTGTGGCTATCTTGGGCTGACGGAAGGCAAAAAGCCAAAGGATGAATTCAAGGGGGATGCCTATGACGGCGACGGTGATATCCCACGCGTTTTGGGTCAGGCACTTGATCTTTTCGATGAAGCGACTGCGCTGCACGAAATCCTCGGTCCTGAATTCGCCCGTGTCTACAGCATCGTGAAGCGCGCAGAATATGATGAATTCCTGCAGGTCATCTCTCCGTGGGAGCGCGAGCATCTGCTGCTGAACGTCTGATGAACCTGCTCTTTGCCAATGACCGCCGGGGCGCTTATCCTGACAGCTGGTATGCCGCAACGGCCACACCGCTGGACCGTTTTGCACCGCTGAAAGGTGCGACCAAGGCCGACGTCTGCATCATCGGTGGTGGTTACACGGGCCTATCCGCCGCGCTGCATCTCGCACAGGCGGGGCGCGACGTGGTTGTGTTGGAGGCGCAGCGCGTGGGGTTTGGGGCATCGGGGCGGAACGGCGGACAGCTGGGCACCGGTCAACGCGTCGACCAAATGGCGCTGGAAAAAATGGTCGGGGCTGACCATGCACGCCAACTTTGGGAATTGGGGCTGGAGGCGGCCGCTCTCTGCAAGAACCTGATCAACGAACACCAGATTGATTGCCACCTGAAACCGGGCGTCGCGTGGACCGCGTCTGACACCGCTGATCTCTCTCACCTGCACGAGTACGCGGACTTTCTTGGTGATCGCTACGGCTATGATCAGATCGAAAAGCTGGATCATTCAGCGCTGCAATCGGTTTGCCCATCGCCTGACTACAAAGGCGGCATTCTTGATATGGGAGCCGCGCATCTGCATCCGCTTAATTTCGCACTGGGACTGGCGCGGGCCGCCGATGCCGCAGGTGCGCGCATTTTCGAGGGAAGCGCGGTACATCACATAGAGGGTGGCAAACAGATCAGAGTCCAGACAGACGCGGGCCATGTCATCGCGGACCATGTGATCCTCGCCTGCAATGGCTATCTGGGCGGGCTAAACCGCAAGGTTGCCGCCCGCGTCATGCCCATCAACAATTTCATCGCCGCGACAGAACCCTTGGGCGAAGGTGTCAAAGACGTGCTGCCACGCGACGTGGCAGTTGCCGACAGCCGTTTCGTGGTCAACTACTTTCGGCTAAGCCATGACGGCCGATTGCTTTTTGGTGGCGGCGAAAGCTATGGCTACAAGTTTCCCAGCGATATCGCCGCGAAGGTGCGCAAGCCGATGTCGGTGGTTTTCCCGCACCTGAAGGACGTCAGGATTGACTACGCATGGGGTGGCACGCTTGCCATCACGATGAAGCGTCTGCCCTATGTCGCAAGGGTCGCTCCCAATATCTTGTCTGCCTCTGGGTACTCAGGGCATGGCGTCGGCACTGCAACCCATGCCGGGATGCTGATGGCCCGCGCCATCCAAGGCGATGGTGACGGCTTTGACACGATGGCCGCCATTCCGAACATGCCATTTCCCGGCGGTCCGGCAATGCGCAATCCTTTGCTTGTTTTGGCGATGAGCTGGTATGCGATGCGGGACCGCTTGGGGTTCTGATCAGCAGGGTCAGTGCGCCGACGGACAATTTCTGGCTTTGATCCAGGCGCCTCAACCGCGCTCCCAGATGTGCATCACGTCCGCACCGACATGCCGGACAGATTGCAGCGCGTATCGCGGTGCAGCTGCCAGTTTGGACAGGCCCATCGCGCCGATGCCCGGCAGTCCTTCGGCACCGATCACAACGCCAGCGGTAAAGCCAACCAGTTCATCCACAAAATCCGCCTCAATCAAGGACGCGGCCAGCGCGCCACCGCCTTCGCAGAACACCCGTGTCAGCCCATGAGCACCCAGTTGCTGCAACACATCGGCAGGGTCGAGTTGTGTACCCCGGATGGCGCAGGGCAAAAGCGTGGCACCCAGATCGCGCCATGTCTTTTGAAGTGCATGATCGGCATCCGCGCCGTGGCACAGAATGACAGGTGTCTCGGATGC
>Ga0316197_10002071_pt1 | contig 14323 bp, 9 predicted proteins | sample OudBiesiAoxic_MG_FD_204939 | JGI IMG/M metagenome (GOLD analysis project Ga0316197, IMG submission 204939) | Coastal sediment microbial communities from Oude Bieten Haven, Netherlands - site A oxic | ecosystem: Environmental > Aquatic > Marine > Coastal > Sediment | place: Netherlands...
TTTCTCCGGGCTATCCCCCACTTCAAGGCAAATTCCTATGCATTACTCACCCGTCCGCCACTCGACAGCGACAAGTTCACTCCGAAGAGATCACAGCGTCCTGTTTCCGTTCGACTTGCATGTGTTAGGCATGCCGCCAGCGTTCAATCTGAGCCAGGATCAAACTCTTCAGTTTAAAGTTTTTTCAATTTCAAACCATCAACCCTTACCCGAAGGTTCAGATATCAAGTCTTCCATCTAAGTACTTATAGCTGAAAGCTTAACCTTGCTCCCGATTACATTTATCTATAATTAGGGCATGGTCGCTTTCGTTAATGGCAAATTCATCAACGTGAGCGCCCACACAAGTTACCTTATATTTTTAAAGAACATACCGCACAAAAAACACCACGGGACCCCTTTCGGGTCGCCGCTCGGGAAGATTCTTTCAGAATCTCCACCCAGTGTGGGCGGGCCGCCCATTATATATCAACCTTCAAAACAGCGTCAATACATATCCGGAAAATAATTCAAACTAATTTGCCGGTGGGCTGTGCTGCCAGCTGAATGTTCAAGCAGGCAGGAGGCGCATTATAGAGATTGCACGGGGTGCGTCAAGCACTATTTTGAATATTTCTGAAAAAAGATTTACATGCACTGATTCAGCACATTAAACGGCCTGTTTTTGCGCCTCGAGACGCGCCCGGATCAGGTCCAGCTTCAGGTCGCCACAGGCCCCTGGTGACACGCGCTGAGCCAGGCTGGCCGCAGCATCCGCGGATCCATCACCCTCCAGCGATTTCTTTGCATCGAGATAAGCAGTACGAAACGGCACGCCCCGGGCGGCATTCGACAAGGCCAGGTCGGTTGCAAACATATCCAGGGAAATAGCGTCTTTCATATTCTGTTCGCGAAACCGCATCCCACTAACCAGGGAGGGAACGATGGCCAATGCCTGCAAAGCTGCTTTGAGCCCCCGGATCAGCGGTGCCTTGGTCAACTGAAGGTCGCGTTGATAACCGGAAGGCAACGAGAGAACGGATTGAATTTCTGTAATCGCCGCATCGATTGTCGCGACACGGCCTCTCAACAACTCAACCACGTCCGGGTTCGACTTGTTGGGCATGATTGAAGAACCGGTGATGTACTGGGGAGGTAGTTCTACGAAATCAAACTCGCTGGTGGTAAACAGGCTGAGATCCCAGGCAAGCCGGCGCACATCCTGCATGGCATGGGATGCGGCCTGCAACGCCATCACTTCAAACTTTCCACGACTGTTCTGTGTGTACATCGGATTCACCTGGATACGCTCAAACCCCAGGTCGCCGGCAACCCCATCACGGTCCAGTGGCAGATTCACGCCATAGCCGGCCGCTGTACCCAGCGGACAACTATCCACCAGGCCGGAAATGCCGGAAGCGAAAACCATGTCATCAATGAACGCTTCGGCGAAACCACCCATCCATAATCCAATACTGGACGGCACAGCCCGTTGCAGATGTGTGTAACCCGGCATGGGCACATCGGCATGTTGCTCGGCCCTGGACAGGCAAGCCTCTGCAATCCGGCCACAAAGGGCTGTGAGTTGTTGCAAGCTTTCCTTGAGAAACAACCGCGTGGCTACGGCAACCTGGTCATTCCGGCTCCGGCCGGTATGAACCTTCGCTCCTGTCTCTCCCACTTTTTCAGTCAGATATACCTCGATTGCGGAGTGGCCATCTTCGTAACGTTCATCAAGGATGAATCGCCCTTCGATAAAATCCTGCGACAACTGGTCAAGTAACTGACAAAGCTTGTCGCTCTCTACTTCGCTCATGATTCCGATCCGGGCAAGCCCCCGAACATGTGCTGCCGTCGCCCGGATATCAAACAGAAACAACTCACGGTCCAGGATCACGTCCTCACCCGCCATAAATTCCATGATGGTCCGGTCGACCTGCGCACTGCCTTCTTGCCAAAGATAAGTCTTCATACCGATCTCCCCATCTGCGGATCCAGTCCGGTCATGGAGTCCAGACCGAAAGCTAGGTTCAGATTCTGCACGGCTTGCGTGGCCGCACCTTTTAGCAGGTTATCGAGCACAGCTACGAGTGAAATCCTGGCTGGACTCACATCACTCACCGAAAACCCGCCCAGGATCACACGGTGGGTGCCCTGTACTTCCTTGACCTCCGGCATGGCCGCCCGGACTTCGATCAACGGAAAACCCGTGTAAAAGGTACGGTAACGGGCCAGCAGTTCCTCCGCAGTCTGTACATTTCCCAGTTCGGCAGCAAGCGTCAGATTGATACCCCTGAAAAACGGCGCCACGTGCGGCAGAAAACGGATTGCCCGGTCAACGTGGTGTGAGACTTCCTTTTCATGAATATGATCGACCAGTGCGTAAGGCAGCAGGTTATCCTTGAGAACTTCCTGATCATTTTTTCGGGAAGGCGTTTTACCGGCCCCGCTGTATCCGGAAACACCGAACGCAACTGGCGTCCCGACAAGGTTGCCAAGCAGTGGCGCCAGTGCCAACTGCGTAGCCGTGGCATAACAGCCGGGATTTGAAATCCTGGTGGCCCCGATAAGCTGGTCGCCAAACCGTTCCGGTTGACCGTATGCCCAGTTGGGATCAAATCGATAATCTGCGCTTAAATCTACGACAACGGTTTTCGGCTTCGCCATGTCAAGCGCATCGACAAAACCTGAAGCATACCCATTGGGCAACGCCAGGATGCAGGCATCTGCGCCATATTTTCCAATTTCAGACGGGCGGATATCAGCGAACACGAGATCACTGCCCTCCATTCCACTCACATGCGCGCTGACAGGCTCGCCCGCAACACTACCCGAACTGACGGCAACAACCTCAAATTCCGGGTGCCGGTGCAGCAGCGGTAAAAGTTCCGCGCCTGTGTAACCCCTGGCGCCGATGACAACGACCCTATTCACTCGCGTCCTCCATCCAGCTCTCCTCCCGGGAAAGGCAGTCTTCTTTACAGCGCCGAAGCACGTCAAAATCGTTTATGCCAACGCTGAATGCCACCCACTGGTCTTCAGTGAAACTGGCATCGGCCTGATCAAAATACCAGGGCGTGACCGGGTTGCGAGTTCTCGAGCGCCAATACAACCTGGGGCAGCGGTGGACCAGGGATTGCCAGACAGCCGCGCCGAGCCCCGCACCCTGCGCCTCGGGCGTCACCGCGAATTTGTCCAGGTACGGGACACCGTCCACACCTTTGAGGACGATCGCCATGGCGCCGAATGATTCGCTGCTCAGAATGCACTCCAGCGGCAAATCATCGAAGTATCCATCCACCAGCTTACGGTTAAAGCTCTGCTCCAGCAGGGCCTTCGCCTTTTTCTTCAAACGGGGATTGAACTCATCATATTCGAGCACTTCTTCCCCGACGCGGATCAGCGTGCCTGCACCACGGTGGGTAAAGAGCTCACGAGCGAGATTTTCAACAGAGGTGATGGACACGGACGCACTTTCAGGCAAACCGGAAAGCAATTGACTGATCTGCTCAAGTTTCAGCTGCATTCCGGAGTGAACCCACTCCTGGTTCATCAGGTAATCAAAATCTGTCCGCAAACTGATTGCCGAGATAATGCGGCCGGACTCATCCAGCAGGCCACCGGTTCCTGTCAGGAAAATAATCTTGTGAGGCTTGACCTCCCAGATCAACTCCCTGGCAGCTATGTCCGCGTTGATATTCATCACCTGCCCGGTCGGGCTTTCACCCAGGCAGGCAACAACAGGCAGGACACCCCGATGGGCAACGTCGCGAATGGCCTCGAGATCGACCCTGCGAATATCACCGACCAATCCCAGCGTTTCACGATCGAGATAATCACATTCAAAGACGCCATGCTGTATGCCTTGTGCACGCACACCCAGGTCGTCAAGTGCGCTGACCAGGCGACGGTTGGCGCGGTAAATGACCGGCCGGGCCACCTCCATGACCTCAGGCGTGGTGACACGTAAGCCCCGGCGCTTTACAGTCTCGATGGAAGCTTCCTGCAAGGCGATATCCAGTTGCGGCCCGGCACCATGCAAAATAATGGGCATGAGCCCGAGGTTGCGAAGAAATGCCAGCGCGGACGCCAAAGACTCGACATGCTCCTCGAGCACAGCTCCGCCCACCTTTATCACTGCAAACTGCAATTCAGCGTCGCTACTGTATTGCTTGAGGTAATAGCGAGCCTCGCGACTGGTCCCCAGCTGACTCAAGACCTGACTCACTACGCTTCTGATTTCAGCCATCGTTATTCACCACCCGGCTGTAAAGTCCATAAGCCGTTTCCAATTGTTCCAATGCCACCCATTCATCGGTGACGTGTGCCTGCGCAATATCGCCCGGGCCCATAACCAGTACGGGCAGGCCCGCGGCTGAAAAAAGAGCAGCCTCGGTCCAGAAATCAACCGGAGCCCCCACCGGTAGGCTGTTGGCTTCGCAGAATTCGCGGGAGAGTACATCATCTCTGCCGCTTGCCGGGAGCGGATCGCCCCGGAATGGGACCTCCCAGTCTACCTGGGCTCCGGGCGGTACACAGGCCTGGATATCGTTGAGAAAAACATCATTCGAATCACCGGGCTGTAGCCGGGCGCTCCAGTGTACAAACGCACCGCCTGCAATCACATTACTCTTGGTGCCACCATAAACCACGCCGATATTCATGCAACTGCCGGGATCCTCATCAGAGCCTTTCTTTGATGCCGCAACATCCAGTGCCGCGGCTGCCCAGCGCGCCATTTGGTGATTGGCGTTTTCATGCAGGGCCCGGCTTTCAGAAGAATGCCCGGGCACTCCGGAAAACCGGGTTTTTACAGAAAGGAACCCACGGTGGCCCAGCACGGCCTCGCAGCGTGTGGGTTCTGCAACGATGACCTGGCTGAATTCGTCCGGCCCGATCTCTTCCAGAAACCGGGACACACAGCAACCGCCTGCACCCTCCTCATCGGAAGTGAAAAGCAGTGCCAGGTTTTCCGCGCCCTCACGGGCCAGCGTCAACAAGGCTGCAGCAGCACCCTTGATGTCGCAAGTGCCTCGTCCGTATACACGGCCGTCACGGACCACCAATTCATGTGGATCGCTGGCCCAGCCATCGCCCACCGGCACGGTATCGAGATGCACATTGAATAGCACTTTCGGATTACCACGCTTTGCGAACCAGCTGACATGGCCGTCGCCGTGGTCCCAAATCCGGGTTTCAAACGCACTACCTACCTGCCGACTGCAATAACTGAAAATTTCAGAATCGCCATTGATTAACCTTGGCGGATTCTGGGTATCACAGGCCACCAGCGCTTTAAGGTGGCCCAGGATCTCATCAGAACTCATCCCTTCCGGCCCCTGATTTTTCCGGCGAGCGTCGTACTCTGACCCATCAACTTGATAAACCCGACGGCCTCCTCAGGAGTCCAGTCTGCGCTTTGCGCATAAATCGCTTCAGGATTTTGCAGACGGTAGGGCGATTCAACCGCTGTCGCCAACAGTGATCCGCCGGCTGTATGAAGCGTGACCTCACCGGTCACCATTTCCTGCGAACTCTGAAGGTATGCCTCCAGGTCGAACTTATGCGGCTCATAGAAAAAGCCCGAATAGACCAGTTCAGCCCAGCGATCTGCTATGTTTTTGCGAAACTGGTTCTGGAATCTCGTATTAACCGTATCTTCCAGTGCCTGGTGCGCAGCGAGCAACGCATCTATGCCGGGGCACTCGAAAGCAATCCGTCCTTTTAAACCAATCGTTACATCGCCGGTATAGACATGGCGGCCCACCCCCCAGGCGCCAAGCCTCCCGTTTAGCGTCTTCAGAATATCCGGGCCGGACAGGGTTTCACCGTCAAGACTCACGGCAACTCCCTTTTCAAAACCTACTCTTATGTCCAATGAGCCTTCCGGCCACTCGTCCCGCCCGACGGTCATCGTCCAGGCATCCTCGGCCGGCGCCAAGAACTCATCGATTTCACTGCCTGAAATCGTCACACCCAGCAGGTTTTCGTTGATGGAATAGCGGCTCGCAGAGGCCTCCACTTCAATCCCCGCATCAGCCATCACCTTCAACTCGTAGTCACGCACGGCCTGGACCCGCGATTGCAGGTCCCGAATCGGGGCGTCGATTGCATAGTCACCCAGGCTGCGAACGGTTTGATCGAAACGCAACTGGTCGTTGCCCATTCCGGTGCAACCGTGGCCGAAATGGCGGGTTCCCAACTCGTCACAAAGCTTAAGGCAGCTTTTTACGATCAGGTAGCGGTCGGAACACAAGAGCGGGTATTCGCCGAGCATCCTTGCATGGCTCCACACCAACGGCCTGACAAACTCATCCCAAATTTCCTGGGCTCCGTCGATTTCATGGTGGCGCGTTGCACCCAGGCTTTCGGCCCTGGCTCGAATATAGGCCCGGCCTTCTTCATCCACACCGCCGGTATCGACAAAAGCCGTATGAACTTCAAATCCCCTCTCGACCAGGTCGAGCACGCAGTAGCTGGTATCCAGTCCACCGGAAAACGCTAAGACAATTTTGTTCGACATTTCTTATTACTCACTTGGTTAAAGAACAGCTGGCCGGGGCATAGTGTTTACCCTTACCTGCCCAGCAAATTAAGCATCACAGCTTTCTGTACATGCAAACGATTCTCCGCCTCATCCAGCGCAACGCAATAGTCTGAATCCATTACTGCATCGGTCGCTTTCACATTCCGCCGCAGCGGCAAACAGTGGCTGAACAGGCCGTTATTCGTCAACGCCATTTTTTCCTCGTCGACCATGAAGTGGCGGTATTTTTTGCGCAACTCCCACTCCTCTTCGGGCTGGCCGTAAAAGGGCAAGGCGCCCCAGCTCTTGGCATATACCACGTCGGCGCCGGTATAAGCCTCATCAATATCATGAGTCACCTGGAAACTTCCACCCGACTGGTCAGCAAAACGTTGTGCTGCGGATTCAAATTGAGAATCGAGGCGATAAGCCTCTTCCGGACACAGCAAAGTTACATCCATCCCGAATTTGCTGGAGATCAGCAGTGCGGAATTGGCCACCGCGGTATTCAAAGGCCGCGGATGCCAGGTCCACGTCAGAACGAATTTCCGGTTTTTGACTTCACCCAGATGTTCTTTCAGAGTCATCATCAGCGCCAGTTCCTGGCAGGGATGAACAATCGTTTCCATGTTGATTACCGGAACGGAAGAATGTTTCGCCAGCGAGCGGATAACCAGGTCCTCACGATCTGTGGACCAGTCTTTAAATTTGGGAAAGGCGCGTATTCCGATCAGATCGCAGTATCGGGACAAAACACCTGCTACTTCGGCAATGTGCTCTTCGGCATCACCCTCCATGACCACCCCGGCGTCGAACTCGATGCCCCAGGCGTCTTTGCCTGGCTGCAGCACAATGGCGATGCCACCCAACTGCTGCATACCCAAGTCAAACGATGTCCTCGTGCGCATGGATGGATTCAAAAACATCAGGGCAATCGACTTACCCTTCAAATGCTCCTGGATGGGGTCCTGCTTGAGCTCTACAGCCAGTTTCAGCAGGCCATCCAGTTGTTCCTGTGTCCAGTCAACGGTGCTAATAAAATGTTGCATTTAATGGTCTCCAAACCAAAAAACCCAGCCAGTGGCTGGGTTTTTCTGAAATTTAATCAATGATTCTGACTTATACGGCAACCCAGCCCGGATTTTTGATCCAGGATCGGCGCAGGTGGCAAAAGCCGTTGGTTGACGCAAAAACCTTCATTCGAATAAATCTACGTAATAACGCTATTGATTGCAATCAATTTCCCTTACTTTCATTCAGGCTTCTAATTCCACGGCCAGGGGTTTGTCCGCATGGGCTCTCTTGTGCTTGGGATAAACCAACCAGCGCACCAGCGCAGGCAACAGGATAATGGCGCCCACCATGTTGGCGAGGAAGATAAATGCCAGCAATAATCCCATATCAGCCTGGAACTGCAGGTCCGAGAACATCCACGTTCCCACGCCTGCAGCCAGCGTGAATCCGGTGAAGATCACGGCGCGGCCGGTCAGCCTCAACGTGCGGTAGAACGCCTCTCTCAGAGAGTGCCCTTCCTTCAGCAGGTGATCAAGCCGGTTATACATATAAATACCGTAATCAACACCGATACCGATACCCAGCGCAACCACAGGGAGGGTATTGACCTTGAGTCCGATGCCGTAAACCGCCATCAGCGCTTCGGCCAGGGTGGAGACCAGTACCAAAGGCAACACGATACAAATCGTTCCCCGGATCGAACGGTAGGTCACCAGGCACAGAATTATGATGGACGCAAACACCAGCGCAAGCATGGGTTTTTCTGCGGCAGCCACTTCCTCATTGGTTGCCGCCATGACGCCAACATTGCCTGTCGCGAGCCGGAAATGCAGATTTTCAGGAGTCACCTCTTCACCGCTTGCCGCGAGATCCTCTAGCGTGTCGTGCTCAAGCCGGTAACCCAGGTTCCCCATATTTGCCTCATCCCGAAGCTCTTTTACCCTGGCAACTACCCGTGCAATCGTTTCCGCCCTGTGGTCTTCGGTGAAGATCAGGATTGGCATTGCACTGCAGTCCCGGTTCAACAACCCGGTATCGGTCTCGATTCCGCCCAGGGCCTGTCGCATCACATAATTGTCACGCGGCAGAATACGCCAGCGGACATTGCCTTCATTCCAGCCGGCATTCACGACCTTGGCGACCATCGGCAAAGTGATGACCTGTTGCACTCCCGGTACATTTCTCAGGTTCCACGCAAATCTGTCTATGGATTCCATCACCTCGTAGTTTTCCGTACAGGCATCGGGCACGGTCTCCGCCACCACCGTTAACAGATCCACGCCGAGGGAGAATTTCTCGGATATCAAGACCGCGTCCTGGTTATACCGGGCCTCCGGTCGAAGTTCCGGCACACCTACCTCGGAATCCCCGATCTTCATACCCTGGGCCAGCCATAAACCAACAAAGAACAAAATCACACCCACGCCAATCGCGGCAGCGGCCCGCCGGGGTTCGGTTGAATTGGTAAGAAACAGCCAGAAACCGGACATCTCGTGGGCCTTGGCCAGAAGACGCGCACGGTATTTGTGAGGATTGCGCAACTGAACCCAGGACAGCAATACCGGCAACAGGAGCAGGTTGGTCAGAATAATGACCGCGACACCGATGCTGGCCGTGATCGCCAGTTCCTGGATAATCCGGATACTGATGAACAGTATGGTCAGGAACCCGATCGTATCTGAAAGAAGAGCAATCATGCCTGGCGCCAGGAGCTTTTTCATCGTCTCCCGCGAACCATGCATCGGTGAGCGCCTGGGAATCTCGGAGATATCGGTTACACCATCCTGTGCCCACGCATCCGGGGTTCGTCCATCGAATTCTTTTTCAACGGTCCACGCAGAGATTTTCTGCACACCATGACTCACACCGATGGCGAAGATCAGGAAGGGCGTGAGGATATTCATCGGATCGAGGCTGTAACCCAGCAGGCTCAAAAAGCCCATCTGCCAAATAACGGCGATCACTGAACAAACCAGAGGCAACACGGTCAGCCAGACTGAGCGGGAGTAGAGGTATAAAAGGACAGCCGTGATGATGAAGGCCACCAGGAAAAACCAGACAACTGACTTGGCGCCATCGGATATGTCTCCGACGATTTTCGCAAACCCGATGATATGGACCGTATAATCGTCGTTCTCAAATTCCGTGCGGATATTTTCCAGTTCGGCCGCGACCTGCCGGTAATCCAGCTTCATCCCTGTTTGCGGGTCTTCCTCGAGCAGGTTTGCCCACACCATGGCCCCGGAAAAGTCCCCGGATACCAGCCTGCCTACCTCTCCGGACTTCACTATATTTGAACGAACCCTTTCGAACATTTCAGGAGAAGGTGAAAAGTCTGATGGAATGACGTTGCCGCCGGCAAAACCATCTTCGACCACTTCAACGAACCGTACGTTCGGTGTGAATATGGACCGTACGCTGGCACGGTCTACACCCGGAATAAAAAACACCTGGTTGGTAATGTTTTCAAATTTCTCGAAATACTCGGGCGTGAACATATTGTCGTCCCGGGCAACCAGTGCAACCAGGATTCGATTGGCGCCGCCAAACTCCTTTTCATACTTCAGGAAGGTCTGCATGTACTCATGTTTTAGCGGCAGCTGTTTCTTGAACCCCGTCTCGATCTTCAACTGCGACGTGGCCAGAAGCATGCCGACCGTGATGGCAAGGAATAAGCCAACGACCGCATAACGATAATTAATCAGGAATGTTGCAAGGTTATGGAGGAACCGGGTTGTCGCATCAGTGGTCATTAGCCGGACTCCTCTTCAGTTCTCTTTTCGGGATAGAAGTGAACACCCTCCTCGCCAACCAGCAGGAACCTTCCGTTTCCCAGGTGAATCACACCGGCGAAATCCACTCCGCTGGAATGCTGATATTCGGTAAAGCCACCGTCGCCGTTCCACTCCAGCAAGACACCGCTGTTACCCACCATCAATACCTTACCCTGGTAAACAACCGCATCAGCCAGTGTCGTCTCGGATCCCGTTTCCAACTCCTCCCAGCTTTCACCGAAATCACAGCTTTTCTGGATGTGACCACGGAGACCAAAAAAGAGCACGCAGTCTTCATCCGTCACCACGGCGCCAAACATCGATCCCAGGTAGGGCATGTCCATGCTTTGCCAGGTTTGTCCGGTATCAAAACTACGGTAAGAGTAGCCTGCCTCACCGGCGATGATGTAGCGTCCATCAGGCCACGTCAGCAGGGCGTTCAAATGATAGTCATCTTCATCATTGACAGCCGAGTCTTCCCAGGTGATGCCTCCGTCCTGCGTCTGCATCATCAGTCCGTAAGCACCAATAGCCAACCCCTGATTCGGATCTGAGAAATAGACATCCATGATGGGCTGCATGCGCTCCGGCGCAAAGTACTCGCGGGTCCAGGTCTTACCACGGTCTCCGCTGGTCAAAATGACACTGTCGTGCCCTGCGGCCCATATGCGGTCGCCCAGAACAAACACCTTGTTAATCGTGGAGCGTGTGGGCACTACGTCTGCCTGCGCCCATTGTTCACCCTCATCATCTGAATACAAAATATGCCCGCGTTCGCCAACCGCCACCAGGCGGTCTCCAATCCTGGCAACATCAAGTAGCAGGGAATGGGCAGCTAACGGCTGAATTTCTGCATATTCAATATCAATGGCATCGTTCGCAGCGGCATTCAGGGCGAATGCGAGCAGGAACGCGAACCCACAAAAAACGAAATAAAGACGGTGCAGTCTGTTCATCTATACCTTTGAATTCAGAGGTGGAAGCAAAAAGGTCAGCAACTGCTGACCTTTTTTCAGCTATTAACGGCGACCGCGAGTCCGCAGCGCCTGTGGCGTAAATTGAGCGGGTTGCATTTCTACACCAAAAGTATTGACCGGCATGTTGTTGTCAAAACCCTGCCCGACATACCTGCCTGATTGCAGGTCGTAGTGAACTTCGAGCGTGGACCAGTAAGTCGGCACGTCGTAATAGTTGATGCAGTGCGCTTCAGAAGCACGCCACAATTGCATCCTGGCGTCGTAGTGATCAATCAGCACGATCTGGTAGCTGTCTTCATCAAGATAGAAGGTACGTTTCGGGTTGATATGCCGCATTCCCTCTTTCAATGTTGCCTCAACCACCCAGACCCGGTGTAATTCATAACGCATCAGGTTGGGGTTCAAATGCCCCGGCTGAATGAACTCATCGTCCGGGATGCCTTCAGCATGCGCACCATAGGAGTTGTAAGGAATATACATTTCCTCTTTACCTATGATTTTCCAGTCAAAACGGTCCATCGCGCCATTGAACATATCGGTCATGTCATTGGTGCGAAGGCCGTCCGATGCCGTACCCGGGTTGTCGTAAGCCACGTTGGGCGCCCGACGAACCCTTCGCTGACCGGGGTTATAGATCCAGGCCTGCCTCGGCAGGACTTTCTGGTTCAATGTTTCGTGGACCAGCAGGATGTTGCCGGCCAGGCGAGCGGGTGACTCCACTTCCTGGAAGAAATACAACAGAATATTATTGATATCAGCAATGGTACTGCCGCGTTTGTAGTACAAACCCAGCAATTCTTCGCGAATCACGGTCACTGAAAAACTGCCATTGGCCGTTGGAGCAATTTGCGTGTTGTAACGAACGCCGCCGATTCCCTTGTATTTCAGCTTGTGGTTCCAAATCAGCTCATACGCGTTTTCCGGGAAAGGAAACGGGAAGCCTTCTGCAGCATCCAGTACACCCTCACCATTTTCCGCAAGCCTGGCTGTCTTGCCATTCTCTGCCGTCATTTCATAAATGTGTTCAGGAAAAGAAACCGACCGGCGTGATGGATAAACATCCATGAAATACGTATCAGGGTACTTTTCGAATGTCGCCTTCTGGCCGACACTTAATTTATCGCCATATTCCTGGTAATTCGAACCGTCGATACGAAACAGCGGTTGGTCGTTGGGAAATGGATTCTGGTGGTGATCACCGGGTTTGTATTCGGCCGGTGGCGTAGTGATACCGCCGGTCCACTCCGGAATGGTGCCATCCGCATTACCGGCGCGTTCCGAACCCATCGGGGTCAGGTCCTCGCTCAGGCGGTTAATCTCATCAGGCTTGGCGCCTGCCCATGCCTGGCCAACACTCACCGCGAGGCCAATGCAGACTGAAAGAGTTAATTTTGTAAAAGTTCGCATGAATTCCTCCGGCGATCAGAATGAGTAACGGACACTGGCTGCAAAGAAATCCCGGTCCTTCAACATATTGAATTCTCCTGCACCCATGTACGTGGTGTAGGCGAAATCGAAAATCCATTCATTCAGGTAGTTGAACTGAAGCCCAAGCGTCAGCTGCTTACGCCCATCAATGAATGAACCACCCGGGCCCGGAGTTGTGCCACTGACGTCGTGCGCCCAACCAAGTCTCGGGCTGACAGTAACCGCGCCAATCGCGTTGTTATAGTCAAACCGGGTTGCCAGGCGATAACCCCAGCTGAAATCATCGGCGAATCCGCCGACCTGGGTTTCGGGGTTGTTCCAGTCACCGTTGGTCCAGTCCCAGCCACCACCGGAATCCGTACCCGGACCTTCATATCTTTGATAATCCTTGCCCGGAAGATCCGAAACGTAGTTCAGACCCACTTCGGCAACAAATGCTATCTGGTTCGCTTTGAAGAAGTTGTTCGGCCCCCAGAGCTTGGTCGTCGTCATCTGACCCTGCCACTGTTTGTGCCTCTCCCAGCCCTGGATTTCTTCTCCGGGGCCAAACTCACCCAATTGACTCTTGTACTGGAAATAATAAGAAGGCTGAAGAATGTTGGTTGGCGTCAAGCCTGCAAACAACACCTCGACATCATCGAACTGCAATGGTGTATTCGGCCGATAGCTCACTTCACCCGCCAGTGCCCAGGTTCCAATATTCGAGTTGAAACTTGCGCCCCACAGATGAATATCCTCGGCGTATTCTGTGAAGTAGGAATTCAGGAATGGTGGCGGTACCGTCGCCGTCGCTGTTCCGCTGACGGTCGGCAATCTGCTGTGGTAGTTCAGGTAATAGAAACCCAATTCCGTCCCACCCAGGTTCTCCAGGAACCAGCGCAGTGCCGCACCGTATTGCCCGCTGTCTTTGGGCTTGTTCGTTTCCGACCGCGGTAAGGAAAGCGCACAGCCGGTTCCAACCAACTGGGGCGGTAGCAGGGAGTCGGACGCGCCGAGGTTACCTTCCCTGCAAACCTCGTGGTAGAGGTCAGGATTGGTCACCGGTTGCGGATAAACAAATCCGAGCATCGCATATTGGCCGCCGGGAGTCGCAATATCGTTGGTTGAAAAATAAGTTCCGGCAGGATCAGGCCTGATGTTCCGGTACTCAAACATGTACAGGGCTTCCAGTGCCAGCGACGGCGTGAGGTCCATTGAACCCCAGATCATGTTGACGCCCTCAAACGCTTCTTTCAGTTCGGCACCCGCGACCCGCAACTTGGAAACATCCACCGGGTTGATCACGTTGATACCACCCTGGATAAAAGTGGACTCACCCCAACTCACCACCTGCTTGCCGAGACGCCAGGTCAGTAAAGAGCTACCAACTTCATTGTTGCCGTAGATATACAGATCCAGCAGGCGGGCTTCTTTACCCGTTCGTTTCTGCGCTACATCGGACAACTCATCTTTGTTGTGGTTTTCGAAATCATAAAAACCCGTGGCCCGGGCAAAACCACCGTAGTTGCGCCAGCGCACATCCAACTCGATGGTCGCCTTAATCGCGTGAGAAACCAGGTCACCACTGTCTCGGTAGTTCAGATTTCCATCGTCACCATTAGCAGACCAGCGCCCGATAACATCCC
>Ga0316197_10002072_pt1 | contig 14321 bp, 16 predicted proteins | sample OudBiesiAoxic_MG_FD_204939 | JGI IMG/M metagenome (GOLD analysis project Ga0316197, IMG submission 204939) | Coastal sediment microbial communities from Oude Bieten Haven, Netherlands - site A oxic | ecosystem: Environmental > Aquatic > Marine > Coastal > Sediment | place: Netherlands...
CGCCCGGTGAACGATCGGGGTGGGCAAATCGCGCAGAAACGTTACAGAACAACTCGTGACGGCCGCGACGCCGCTGCACTAGGTTCGGGTTCGCAAGCACCGAAACCACCGTGGCATGGCCACGAAGCAGGAGGTAGCCCATGAGCCAGCGTCACCGCACCGAGGATTCCTTGGTTCCGCTCAAGAAGGAGGTGCGTGCGCATGCTCACAGCGAGCGCCACCGCATCCACGTCGAGCTGCAGAGCGTCGCGCAGGACGTGAGTTCGGGCCTCGAGCCGGAGGATGTCCACGAGCCGGGCGCGGCCTGGAAGCCGATGCACCACCACGACGCCGAGATCGCCAAGAGCAAGATCGCGAAGCGCGGCCGCACCAAGCGGCACTGGAAGACCAAGATGTGGAAGCGCCGCACCCAGTTGCGTCGCCAGCGTGCCGAGCAGATGCGCCTCGCCGGGGAGCAGGCGGCTTTCTGACGCCGGTTCCGGTCGGCGTCGCCGCGTTTCGCCGTGGCGTCTCGTTCGCCCGGTCCCGTGATCAGACCAGGTCGCGGGGCCGTTCGATCCAGGCCGACACCAGTTCGTCGCGTCGGGCGACCCACTCCTCGAGCGTGATGCCATAGCGGATGTGGTCTTCCCACGTCCCGTTGATCTCCAGGTAGCGCTCTGCGACGCCTTCGTCGCGGATCTGCAGCTTCTCGACCACCCGGCGGCTGCGGGCGTTGCGCGGCACGATGCAGATCTCGATGCGGTGCAGGAGCAGCTGTTCGAACGCGAACTGCAACACGACCACGACGGCCTCGGCCACGTAGGCGTGCCCGGCGTGGCGCTGGTCGATCCAGTAGCCGATGGTGCCCGACTGCATCGCACCGCGGATGACGTTGTTGAGGTTGACCTCACCGGCGATCTGGTCGTCGACGAACAGCCCGAACTGGAACGCCGTCCCCGCTGCTCGGTCGCGGTCGCGCTGCTGACACCGCGCTGCGAATGCGCTGCGGTCGGTGACGGGGTCGGGCTGGTGCCCGGGGCGGCTCGGCTCCCACACGGTCAGCCACTCGGCGTTGCGGCGTCGCACTTCGCTCCAGCTGCGGAAGTCGTTCGCCGCGAGCGGTCGCAGCACGACGCGTCGGCCGTAGAGGCGCACGGGCGAGGCGGTGCGGGCCGGATGGCGCAGCGCCATCAGCGTTCGTCCTGTCCGTCGGCGACCGCGATCGAGGTCAGGTCGAGTCGCCGCATCACGCCCAGTATCACGCAACACGTGCCGATGATCGATTCGACGTGGGTCTCCTCCAGGCCCGGGTTGTGTCGCCGATCGACGAGCGGTTCGACGGCGAGCGTCCGGAACACCTCGTCGGCGTCGGCCCGGGAGAGGACGTAGCCGTCGGGGACGTCGTCGGCGCCGATCTCGACACGCGCCATTGCCAGCGCGTGAGCTCCGGTGGCCACGACGTCGGCAGCGGCGGCGATCGTCGGCGCCTCGATGATGATGTCGTCGAGGTGGTCGTGCACGAGCCCGAGTGCGTTGGTGAGCATCGCTGGCGCCGGCGGGTCGGCGCGTTCCAGGGGGCCGTCGTGGAGTACGAGCGGCCCGACCGGCAGCACGAACGAGCGTCCGTCGCCGGTGACGATCTCGACGGTGCGGTCGGCGATGTGGACGCTGAGGCCGCCCGGGTTCACGAGGTCTCCTCCGACGATCGGTCGGTCCGATCGCTGATTGCGTCGGTGATCGCGTCGGTGATCGCGTCGAGGGCCCACCGGCCGACGGGGTCGTCGCCCCCGGCCAGTGAGTGGGCCACGTGGGCGTGGAGGCACTTGACGCCGGTCCGGGTCCCCCCGACCCCGCCCGTGGGTCGGGGTCCGACGTGTCCGGCCGGGATCGTCGCGTCGCGTTCGCGGGCGTAGCGCTCGTGGGTCGCCCGGATCTCGTCGGCGGGCACCGCCGCCTCGGCCTCGCGGACCCCGCCGCGGGCTTCGAGTCGGCTCACCTCGAGCACGATGGCGGTGCCGACGAGGTAGTAGCGGGTGGGCATCGGGGTGCCATCGTCGAGGAACGGCGCATTGCGGACGACGACGGGGTCCCCGGCATCGTCGCGGACGACGACGTCGAAGGCCCCCCGGGGTTCCCGGCCGAGCAGCTGCGCGACGCGAACCCGATCGTCCATCAGTGGCGGCGGCGGCGCAGCAGGAGCAGCACGATCACGACGGCGATGATCGCCGGCGCCACCCGCTTGATGATCGAACTGCCGCCGACCTCCATCAGGTCGATCGGGTCGGTTGCGGGCCCTTCGATCCGTCGCACGGTCGGCGGTGCCGGTTCGATGCCCGGCGCGCCCGGCTCCGCGGCCTCTGCGGCGTCGGTGCCCGTGGCGGCGTCGGACTGCTGCGCATCGTCACCGGCATCGTCGGGCGACTCGGTCGCCGGCATGGAGTCGTCGTCGATCATCCGGTTGAGGTTGTCCGCGAACTGGGCCATCAGCTTGGAGCTGACGTCGCCCATGATGCCGCGCCCGAACTGGGCGACCTTGCCCGTGATGTGCAGATCGGTCGTGACCTCGACGCGCGTGCTGGTGGGCGACAACGACTCGGCCTGGGCAGTGATCTCGGCCGACGCGTTGCCGCGTCCGCCGGTGTCGCGGCCTGCGCCCTTGATCATCGCTCGGAAGTTCTCGTCGTCGCGCTCGACGAAGTGCGCTTCGCCCTTGAACTGGCTGCTGATCGCGCCGAGCTTGACCTTGACGACGCCGCGGTAGGCCTCACCCTCGACCTCCTGCAGTTCGGCACCCGGCAGGCAGGGAGCGATCCGCTCGAGATCGGTGATCAGTGGCCAGGCCTCCTCGATCGGTCGGTTGACCGTGAACTCGTTGATCAGCTTCTCTGCCATCGGCGCAGGTCCTCTTCGGTGTCGATGTCGGCGGGTGAACCAGTGCACGGTACTTCACGCACCAGGTCGGGGCGAACCCTCATGAGGGCGCGGGCCCCGGCGTCGGGGTCGTGCCGCGCCGGTTCGTCGAGGAGCGGCCACACGGTGGCGTCGAGCTTGACCGGGTTCCCGCGGTGGCCGTCGTAGGTGGCGACGACGATCGGGCCGTCGGCGGCGGCGACGGCGCGCCAGGCGTCGGGTTCGACGAACGGTTGGTCGGCGAGGCCGACGACGACGCTCGTGGCGCCGAGTCGGCCCGCGGCGTCGAGACCGACGCGCAGCGAGGTCGACTGCCCGTCGGCCCACGACGGGTTGTGGCACACGATCACCGCCGGCGTGTCGCCATCGGCATCGGTCGCCGTGACGAGGTCCTCGACGGCACCGGTGACGACGATCACGGGACCGATCGAGGAGGCGACGACGTGGGCGAGCGAGCGTTCGACGACGCTCCCCGCCGGATCGGCGCCCCGAGCGGGCAGATTCGCGAACAATTTGTGGTGGGTTCCCGCGAAGCGCGATCCGGCTCCGGCGGCCAGGAGGATGGCGGCTCGCTCGACGGGCATCCGCCCAGCGTAGAGCCCTGATCCGGCCGCGAGGGCAGCGGCCTCGCATCTGGCGGAGGTGCGCCGCCCACGCACAGTGAGATGACGGTTGGATGACGAAAAGTTGGATCCGCGCTTGAGTATTGCGGTTTCGTGACGATAAGTTACGTGACCGTCATGCGAGCCGGTTCGGCTCCGCTGACCACACGGAACGAACCATCACGCTCGTCATGATCTCTCACTCGCCTGTCTCCCTCAATGTCTCGCCGAGCACTGTCTCGCCGAGCACTGTCGCCCGGACGTCGGCACGCCGAGGCGTCCGCCGTGTCCTCGCCGCCCTGGCCGTCGCCGTGGGCGCGGCACTCGGCACGTTCGCCGTCTCGCCCACCCCCGTCGAGGCGGCGCAGAGCGTGCTGCCGACGAATGCCATGGCGCCGATCGTCACCTCCTCGGCCCGGGAGGCCCTCGCCAGCTTCGACGAGTACCTCGCCACCGACGACCCGGCCGCCTACCGCAGTTACGTGTGGTACCGCACGCAGACCGCCCAGTACGCGGCGACCGAGATCGGTTACCCACAGCAGGACATGGCGGCTGCCTGGGCGGCCACGACGGTCGAGCACCAGCTGGCGGTCCTCGCCGCGATGACCCAGGTCGGTGTGCCGTACCGCACCAACACGAGCAAGGAAGGCGTCGGCTTCGACTGTTCGGGGCTGACCACCTATGCGTGGTCACGCGCCGGCGTGTCGTTGGTGCGCCAGAGCGGCCAGCAGATCCGCGATGCCGAACCGCTCGACCGCTCGACGGCCAAGGCCGGCGACCTCGTCCAGTACCCCGGCCACGTGATGATGTACCTCGGCGTCGGCGACGCCGTGATCCACTCGGTGATGAGCGGTCGGACGGTCGAACTCGACACGATCAGCGAGCGTCAGGCGAGCCGGGTCCGTTTCGGCGACCCGACGCCCTGATCCCGCAGATCATCCGACCGGGATCTCCGCAGACCCCGCAGTGGGAGTCTCGTGCGAGCGACACCGGCCCTGTCACGTCACCGTCAGGAGTGGATGTCGCCACTGCCGTCGCGCAGCGACGGAACGTTGCGTCCGGTGCGGCGAGCGATGATCTCGGCGCAGATCGAGACCGCCGTCTCCTCCGGGGTGCGGGCGCCGATGTCGAGTCCGATCGGTGACATCAGCCGGTCGAGGTCGGCGGGATCGGTGACCCCCACGTCGCGTAGCCGCTCCATCCGCTTCGCGTGGGTCGAACGGCTGCCCATCACCCCGATGTAGCCGACGGTCGTCGCCAAAGCGCCCTGCACGGCCGGCACGTCGAACTTCGGATCGTGGGTCAGGATGCACACGGCGTCGCGTGGGCCGAGCGCGTCGCCGTGGGCCTCGAAGACCGGGCCCGGCCAACTCACCATGACGTCGTCGGCCATCGGGAACCGTCGTCGCGTCGCGAACACCTCGCGGGCATCGCACACCGTCACCCGGTAGCCGAGGATCTTGGCCACGCGCGCCAGCGCTGCGGTGAAGTCGACGGCACCGAAGATCCACATCTGGGGCGGGGGCGCATGTGACTCGATGAACACCCGGACCGTCGGTTGGTCGATCAGGTCCTCCGGGGTGGTCTGGCCCTCGGGTCCGTAGTGCCGGATGCCCGATCGGGCAGCCTCCAGTTCGGCGAGCGCGTCGCGGGCGACCACCCGGTCGAGTTCGGGGTGTCCGAGCGAGCCCAGCGGGGCGGTGCCGGGCTCGATCAGGAGCTTGGCGCCGACGCTGGGGCCGTCGATCACCGTCGCGAGCGCAACCGGTGCCGATCGCCGCAGGCACTCGGCGTACCGGTCGAAGAGCGTCACCAGTCGAGCTCCTCGATGAAGAGGTGGATCGTGCCGCCGCAGGTGAGTCCGACGGCGAACGCCTCGTCGTCGGAGTAGCCGAACGTGATGACGCCGGGTGCCCGATCGCCGGACAGGATCGCCAGCGCCTCGGCGACGACAGCGCCCTCGACGCAGCCGCCGCTCACGCTGCCGGCGACCTCGCCGGACTCGGTGACCGCCATGGCCGCGCCAGGATCGCGCGGTCCGGATCCCTCGACGTCGACGACGCGGGCAGTGGCGATGCGTTCGCCGGCGCGTCGCCACCGGTCGATGTCGTCGAGCAGGTCGTTCATCGGTCTCCTCCCGACCAACACGGTAACGCCGTGTCAGCGCTCGGAGATCACCCTGGTCAGTTCCTCGATGGCGGCGATCGAGTGGCCCTCGACGAACCGGTCGACGTGCGGGAGCGCCGCGGCCATGCCCCGGGCGAGCGGCGCGTAGCCCGGGGTCACCTTGAGCGGGTTGACCCAGATCAGGCGGTGCGTCACGCGATGCAGGCGCTGCATCTGCTCGCCGAGTTCGTCGGGTTCGCCGCGGTCCCAGCCGTCGGACAGGATGACCACGATCGAGTTGCGGGCGAGCCCGCGGACACCCCACTGGTCGTTGAACTCGCGCAGGTCGGCACCGAGGCGCGTCCCGCCGCTCCAGTCGACGACACGTCGCCCGGCAGCGTCGAGTGCGATGTCGGGGTCGCGGCTCGTCAGCTCGCGGGTGATCCGTGTCAGCCGGGTCCCCATCGTGAACGCCTCGACCTTCTGGCGGCCGGCGACCGCGGCGTGCACGAATCGCAACAGTGCCCGTGCGTAGGGCTCCATCGAGCCGCTGACGTCGAGCAGCAGCACGAGTCGTCGCAGCCGTGGGGTCGGTGCCGAGAAGTGCCGCTCGACCGGTTCGCCGCCGGCGCGGATCGCCGAGCGGACCGTGCGACGGATGTCGGGGCTCGAGGTGACCCGACGCGTCGGCCCCCGGCGGAGCGACGCTCTGGGCGATCCCACCAGGCGCAGGTGCGACATCAGATCGTGCGCCTGCGCGAGTTCGTCGGGGCTGTACGTGGCGAAGTCCTTGTGGCGCAGGACCTCGGTCGTGGAGAATCGCAGCTCGAGGACGTCGTCGGCGGGGGCATCGTCGCGATCCCCGTCGTCGGCGGAGTCGTCGTCGCCGTCGTCGACGTCGACCGCGAGCGCGATGCTGAGGGCCTCGGAGGCCTCGGTGTCGCCGTGGCTGTCGAGTTGTTCGAAGAAGACGGCGAACGCGCGGTCGTAGAGGGCGATGTCCTCGGGGCGGCGCACGAGGGTGGCGCGGCCCGCCCAGTAGGTCGCGTCGCGGTCGTCGATGCCGGTGGCGCACAGCGCCTCGGCGAAGGTGTGGGTGCAGCTCGTCGGCACGCTGAGCCCGACGCCGCGCAGGATCTGGCTGAAGGCGACGGCGATGTGGGCCGGGGTGGCACCGGCCGGTGCGAGTGAGTCGGCGGCTCCGCCGGTACCTGCGTCGGGGGTCGCCGCGCTCACACGTCGTCGATGGTGAGCTGGCCGGGTGCGGTGCGGCTCGCCAGTGCCTTCTCGGCAGCCACCTTGATCAGATCGGCGATGCCGTGCTGCTCGACGCGGACGCCGTCCTCGCGGTACTTGACGACGGTGCCGAGCGTGTTGGCGATCACGCGCTCGTCGAGTTCGGTGGCCCCGAGCCGCCCGAGCGCCGTCGCCCAGTCGATCGTCTCGGCCACCCCAGGGGGCTTGTACAGGTCGAGCTCGCGCAGCGCCTCGACGGCGCCGGCGACCTGGCGGGCGAGCTCTCCCTCGATGCCGGGCACGCGCAGCTTGACGATCGCCACCTCCCGCTCGAATCCGGGGTGCTCGACCCAGTGGTACAGGCACCGTCGCTTCAGCGCATCGTGCACGTCGCGGGTGCGGTTGGAGGTCAGGACGACGAGCGGCGGCCGGTCCGCGGTGAACACCCCGACCTCGGGGATCGTGATCTGGTAGTCGGAGAGCACCTCGAGCAGATACGCCTCGAACTCGTCGTCGGCGCGGTCGATCTCGTCGATCAGCAGGATCGGCGGCGGCCCCTCGACCGGTTCGATCGCCCGCAGCAGCGCGCGTTTGATCAGGAAGCGTTCACCGTAGAGCTCCGCTTCGAGGTCGTCGGCGGTGCGCGTGCTCGTCTCGCCGGTCGCTTCGGCGGCGCGGAGGTGCAACAGCTGGCGGGCGTAGTCCCAGTCGTAGACCGCCTGGGCCACGTCGATGCCCTCGTAGCACTGCAGGCGGATGAGTTGCCCGCCGGTGGCGGTGGCGAGGGTTTTCGCGAGTTCGGTCTTGCCGACGCCGGCCTCGCCCTCGAGCAGCAGCGGTCGCTGCAGCGTCATCGCGAGGAAGACGGCGGTGGCGATGCCCTCGTCGGGCAGGTACCCGTGACGGGACAGTGCATCTGCCACGTCGTGCGGTGTCATCGTCCCGACGATACCCGAGCCCGGTTGGCAGGCGGCCGTCCGGGGGAGCAGGATGTGCGGGTGCACGCATCGTTCCCGTTGTCGGTGTGGGCCCCGTCGGCCAGCCGCGTCGATGCCGTCGTCGATGCCGGCACGGGCACCGGCGAGACCGGTGCGACGGTGGTGCTGCAGCGGGAATCGCCGCTCGACGACTGGACGGGGGTGGTCGCGGTCGGGTCGCGATACCTGCTCGTGCTCGACGGCGACCGTCCGGTGCTCGATCCGCGAGCAACCGAGGTGTGGTTCCCTGCGGGCCACTCCCGTGTCGCCGCCCGCTCGCCCGAAACCGTCGACCCGGCGACGTTCCCGCGAGCGGTGGCGCGCCCGTGGCCGTCACCTCGACCGCAACGCCACACCGCACGACCCCTCGTCGTCTACGAAGCCCACGTCCGCGGTCTGACGGCGTGCCGCGATCGACCCGACGCCGGCACGTTCCGAGCGGCCGTCGACGAGCTTGCGCGCCTGCGGGCGCTCGGGGTGTCGGTGCTCGAACTGCTCCCGGTCCATCAGTTCGACCCCGACGAGGGCAACTACTGGGGATACATGCCGCTCGTGTTCGGGGCGATCCATCGCCAGTACGCAGCCGGCGACGACCCCGCCGAGGAGTTGGCCGACCTCGTCGCCGCGGCGCACGACCACGACATCGAGGTGTGGCTCGACGTGGTCGTGAACCACACGACCGAGGAGGACGCCGCCGGGCCGACGTACACGCTGCGCGCCCTGGCCGAACGCGACTACTACGTCGTCGATGCCGACGGCCGTTATCTCGACGATGCGGGCACCGGCAACGTCGTCGATGCGCTGTCTCCGTTCGCTCGCCGATTGATCATGGAGTCGCTCGACCGTCTCGCCGACCTCGGTGTCGACGGGTTCCGGTTCGATCTCGCCGCCGTGCTCGCGCGCGACCCCGACTTCGTGCGCTCGATCGGCGACTGGGCCGAACGGCGCGGCGTGCGGCTCGTCGCGGAGCCCTGGGACATGGCCCGCTACCTGCTCGGCCCGGACTTCCCCGACCAGCGGTGGATGCAGTGGAACGGTGAGTTCCGAGACGATCTGCGCGGCTTCCTGCGCGGTGAGCCGGGCGTGGTGCCGCGGGTGTCGAAGCGGGTGGCGGGCAGCCCCGATCTGTTCGCCTCGCCGATGGAGTCGGTCAACTTCCTGACCGCGCACGACGGGTTCACCCTGTACGACCTCGTGGCCTACGACCACCGGCACAACGAGGCCAACGGTTGGGACAACACCGACGGCCATCACGACAACCGGTCGTGGAACAGCGGCTGGGAGGGCGACGACGGTGTGCCCGACGACGTGATGGTGCTGCGTGAACGCCGGATGCGCAACGCGATGTGCATGCTCCTGCTCAGCCACGGGGTGCCGATGTTCGTGGCCGGCGACGAGTTCGCCCGGACCCAGGGCGGCAACAACAACGCGTACAACCAGGACAACGCCACCTCGTGGATCGACTGGAGCCGTGCGCAGGAGTTCGCCGACCTCGAACGTTTCGTCCAGCGACTGATCGCACTGCGCGCGGCCCATCCGGTGCTCTGGGACGCGGCGCGATGGGAGGACCAGCTGATGGTCCACGGTTCGTCGGGTGGCCCCGACCTGTCGTTCGAGTCGCGGTCGATCGCCTGGAGCGTCGACGGGCTCTACGTGATGGCCAACATGTGGTGGGAGCCGGTGCAGTTCGGGATCCAGGTGCCCGGCGACTGGTGGGTCGTCGTCGACACCACCGACCCGTCGTCGCCCCCGGTCGGCACCCGGGCCGGGCAGAGCGTCACGGTCGGCCCCCGATCGATCGTCGTCCTCGAGAGGTGACGCCCACCCTGGCGATGACATCCGGGATTACATCAGGGGTCAGACCCGCGATGTAATCGCCCGGCCGGGCAGGAGAACGGTCAGCTGTCGAAGCCGAGGCCGAGGCGATCGAGGGTGCGCAGCCAGGCATTGCGTTTGCCGGTCTTGTCCTCGCGGTTCATCGACCAGCGCGTGGCCTGGATGCCGGCGAAGCGCAACGGCTCGGGTGGGAAGGGAAGCGGCTTGGACCTGACGAAGTCGGTCTGGGTGGCGATCGTCTTGCGGTCGGCCAGCAGGTCGAGCATCGTCGACGCGGCGAAGCGCGTGGCCGCCACCCCGAGGCCGGTGTAGCCGACGGCGTATGCGACCCGGTTCGACAACGCCCGGCCGAAGAACACCGAGAAGCGCGTGCTCGTGTCGATCGCGCCGCCCCACACATGGGAGAACAGCACGTCGTCGAGTTGAGGGAACGTCTCGAAGAAGTGGCCGGACAGCTTCGCCCAGGTCTCCGGGCGGCTCTCGAGTTCGTTGCCGACCTTGGAGCCCCAGTAGTAGATGGCGTCGTAGCCGCCCCACAGGATCCGGTTGTCGGCGGTGAGTCGGTAGTAGTGGAACTGGTTGGTGATGTCGGACAGGCCCTGACGGTTCCTCCAGCCGATCCGGTCGAGCTGTTCGGGGGTCAACGGTTCGGTGACGAGGCAGTAGTCGTACACAGGGATCATGTACTGGCCGATCCGCTTGAGCAGGGGCTTGTCGGCGTTGGTGCCGAGCACGGCCTTGGTGCAGCGCACTCTCCCGAGCGGGGTGTCGACGGCGACGCCGGCACCGTCGCGGCGGATGTCGGTGGCCTTGGAGTGTTCGTAGATCCGCACGCCGAGTTGCTCGGCGACGCGCTTGAGTTCCCATGCGAGTTTCGCCGGGTCGACGAGCGCCGCGCGCCCGGACCGGTACAGGCCGCCGGTGTAGATGGGCGAATCGACCTCGGCGCGCATCGCCTCCGCGTCGAACCACGTGACGCGCTGGCCCATCGAGCGCAGCAGGGCGTGTTCCTCGCGCAGGTCGTCGAGATACGACGGCGGGTGGTGGGTGTGCGCGACGTCGATCACGCCGTTGCGCTCGTAGTCGCAGTCCATGGCGTACTGCTCGATCGCCGCCTCGATGGCGTTGAGGTTCTGCAGGCCGAGTTCCTCGAGCACGTCGATCTCGTCGGCGTGGCGTTCGATGCCGTTGCCGACGCCGTGGGTCAGCGACGACTCCATGAACCCGCCGTTGCGCCCGCTCGCCGCACCGCCGACCTCGCCCTTGTCGATCAGCACGACGTCACGCGACGGGTCTCGCTCCTTCGCGATCACCGCAGTCCACAGACCGGTGTAGCCGCCGCCGACGATGCAGAGGTCGCAGTGTTCGTCGCGCACCAGTGTGGGATTCGACTCGGGGATCTCGACGCTCTCGAGCCAGTACGGGTGGGGCTCGGCGTCGGCGATCGCGTCGAGGGCGAGTTGGGACGGCTCGTCGGACCGGTCGATGTCGCTCATGCTCTCACTGGATCGGAATCGTAGCGCTGCCGGGCCTACGGTGGTCGTATGGATCTCGGCATCGCAGGACGACGGGCGGCCGTTGCCGCGGGATCGTCGGGGCTCGGTCTCGGCGCCGCGGCGGCACTCGCACGCGAAGGTGTCGCGGTGGCGATCTGCGGTCGCGATCCGCAACGGCTCGCGGCTGCCGTCGACCGGATCGGTCATGGCTGCGTGGCGATCGAATGCGACGTGTCGGAGCCCGATGGCGCCGCGTCGTTCGTGGACGCGGCGATCGCGGCGCTCGGCGGGGTCGACATCCTCGTCGCCAACGCCGGCGGACCACCGCCGGGGAACTTCGCGTCGACGCCGGTCGAGGCGTACCGCGCTGCGCTCGACCTCAACCTGATGTCGGTCGTCGCCATGTGCAAGGCCGCGGTCCCGCCGATGCAGACGCAGCGGTGGGGGCGCGTCGTCGCCATCACGTCATTGGCGGTGCGTCAACCGATGGCGCAGTTGATCCTGTCCAACACCGCGCGCGCCGGCGCCACGGCCTTCCTCAAGACGCTCGCCCTGGAGGTCGCCGACGACGGGGTGACGGTCAACAGCCTGCAGCCCGGCCTGCACCGGACACCGCGCGTCGAACAGCTCTACGGTCCCGATGGCGCGGCGTCGATGCGGATGGGCGATGCCGACGACTTCGGCGCGATGGCGGCGTTCCTGTGCAGCGAGCAGGCGGCGTTCACCACGGGAGTGCAGCTCCACGTCGACGGTGGCGCCTACGTCGGGCTGCAGTGACGCCGCGCCGTGTACTCGCTTGCGATGAGTTCCACGAGCAGCAGGTGCGCTCATCTCTCATCGCAACATTGGGTTGCGGGGCGGTCAGTCGGTGGCGGCGGCGTACTCGGCGCGGCGGGCGCGCAGCCGGAGGTCTTCGAGTACCCGGCGATTCGCTGCCTGCAGGTCGGCGAGAAACGCGACCGCCCAGATCTGTGCGGCGACGACGATCAGTCCGATACCCGCCAGCAGGCTCGGCACACGGCTCGTGTAGTCCTCGTCGAACAGGTACAGCCCGAGCCATCGTGCGAGCAGCACCGCGCCGATCACGAACGGCACGAGCCCGACGAGGAAGAAGAAGCGGAACGGCTTGTAGAGCGCGAAGCTGCGGATGATCGACTGCGCCGACCGCCACACGTAGCGGCTGGAGCTCTTGACCAGCCTCGAGTCACGTGTCTTCGGGTTGACCCCGATCGGCACCGACGTGATGGCGATGCCGTTCCAGCCGGCCTGCACGATCGTCTCCATCGTGTAGGTGTAGCGACCGAAGACCTGGACGCGCATCGCCGCGTCGCGCGAGTAGGCCCGGAAGCCGCTCGCGGCATCGCGGACCCCGGTGCCCGAGAATCGGCGGACGACGGAGCTGCCGAGACGCTGGAGGAACTTCTTCGTGCGCGAGAAGTCGTCGATCGACTCGATCGGTCGTTCGCCGACGACCATCTCGGCGTCGCCGGTGAGCACCGGAGCGACCAGATCGGGGATCGAGGTGCCCTGGTACTGGTTGTCGGCGTCGGTGTTGACGATCACGTCGGCACCGGCGCGCAGGCATGCGTCGAGGCCGGTGAGGAACGCCGCTGCGAGCCCTCGGTTGTGGGGATGAGAGACCACGTGGTCGACGCCGAGTTCCCTGGCGACCTCGACCGTGCGGTCGCTGCTCCCGTCGTCGACGACCAGCCACTCGACGACGTCGATGCCGGGAACCTCACGGGGCAGGTCGGCGACGGTCAGGGGCAGGGTCGCTTCCTCGTTGAAGCACGGGATCTGGATGATCAGCTTCACCGGGCCCGTGCCTCGGTCGGTGTCGACATCATGGCGCAGCGTAACGGGCCGGTGCGTCGGCCTCGTCGTCGTCGATCGGTGGTGCAGCTCTGGCGATCGGCACGGCGATCGCAGCCCCGGCGAGATCGACGCCGATCGACACGACCCGGCTGATCAGGGCAGTCGAGACCGCGACGCCGGCGCCGAGCGGTCCGGTGAGCAGCGAGATCAGGACCGCCTCGCGGACGCCGAGGCCGCCGGGAAGGCCGATGATCACGAATCCCGCCATCCACGACAGGCAGGCTGCGTAGATGAGCGTCACGACGAGTTCGGCGTCGAGCGACGCCCCGAGGGCGTGCGCGGAGCCGACGGTCATCACCGCGAAGAGCACCCACATCGGCAGGTAGCGGGCGACGATGCCGGCGAACCACGCCCCGTCGGGCAGCCGGAGTTCGCGCGGGGTCAGGCGGTCGGTCACCCGGTCGGCGAGGCGGTGCAGGAGGCGACGAACGGGCGCGGCGGCCAGGCCGACCATCGCGACGGCGACTCCGAGCGCGAGCAGTGCCGGGATCGCCCGCGACCCGCTCGGCGCGACGAGGCCGGCCGCTGCGGCGACCGCTGCGGCTCCGAGCAGCGTGGCGACCATCGACAGCGCTGTCGACCGATAGGCGGTCGAACGGGTGACGCCGTCACGGGCCGCGAGTTCCGCCTGGCCGACGATCGGCCAGATGCCGCCCGGCACGTACTTGCCGAGTTGGCCGACGAAGAACCAGCCGAGCCCGCGCCGCCATGGCGCACGGGCGCGGCCGGCACGGAGGATGACCAGCCAGTTCGCGCCGAGCAGCGTCATCGCCGCCAGGCCGGCGACGAACGCGACGATCAGCCCACCCGGTCGAGCTGTGGCGAGCGCATCGGCGATCTCGTCGCGGTCGCGCACCACGCGGGCGACGACGAACGCGAGGCCGGCCACCCCGATGGCGATGCCGGCCAGGTTGAGGACGCGCTTCATCCGATGCTGGTCGCGCGCACCATCGTCCACGGCATCGGGTTCGCCGTGGCGGCGACGTCGAACTGCGTGGCGACGAGCTTCGCGAAACCGCGGTTCGTCCAGTGGTTGACGTGGCCGGGCGTGTTGCCGAACTGGCGCAGGTAGCGGCCGCGTGCCATGTTGCCCGCTCGCCAGATCGGCTCGAACGGCACCGACGCGATCAGTTGGCCCGAGCACACGCGGGCGAGTTCGTGGAGTGCACCGTCGGGATCGGGGAGGTGCTCGAAGACCTCGATCGCGAGCACGAGATCGAAGCTGTCGTTCGGGAACGGCAGCGTGGTCGCGTCGCCGAACACGCACGACAGGCCACGCTCCGCCCAGTTGCCGGCCAGTT
>Ga0316197_10002073_pt1 | contig 14320 bp, 11 predicted proteins | sample OudBiesiAoxic_MG_FD_204939 | JGI IMG/M metagenome (GOLD analysis project Ga0316197, IMG submission 204939) | Coastal sediment microbial communities from Oude Bieten Haven, Netherlands - site A oxic | ecosystem: Environmental > Aquatic > Marine > Coastal > Sediment | place: Netherlands...
TGGTCGTGAATCTTCGGTTCGTGCACTGCACGCCGTGGGTTACAAAATCACCAACATTACTGACGTGACGCCTATCCCGCACAACGGGTGCCGGCCTCCTAAAAAACGTCGCGTCTGAGTGGAGCAATAAAGAATGGCTAGATATATTGGACCAACCTGCAAACTGGCACGCCGTGAAGGCGTTGACCTGGAGCTGAAGAGCCCGGCCCGTGGACTGGAGTCCAAGTGCAAGCTGAATCAGCCGCCGGGACAGCACGGATCTTCACGTCGCATGCGCCTGTCTGACTATGCATTGCAGTTGCGTGAAAAGCAGAAAGTTCGCCGCATTTATGGTGTGCTTGAGCGTCAGTTCCGCAATTACTACAAGGCAGCTGCCCAGCAGAAAGGCGCCACGGGTGAGAACCTGCTGCGTTTGTTGGAATGCCGCCTGGATAACGTGGTGTACCGGATGGGTTTTGCCGTGACTCGAGCACAGGCACGTCAGTTGGTGGCTCACAAAGCTATCTCTGTCAATGGGCAGGGCGTAAACATCGCTTCTTACCAGGTTAAACCTGAAGACGTCGTTGCTGTTCGCGAAAAAGCGAAGAACCAGTTGCGGGTTAAAGAAGCCGTTACGCTGAGCCAGGAAATGGATCTCGTTCCAGGTTGGGTCAATGTTGATTCCAGCAAAATGGAAGGGGTTTTCAAGGCTTATCCTGACCGCGACGAACTGTCTCCCGGAATTAACGAAAGTCTGATCGTGGAGCTCTACTCCAAGTAAAGAGTTCGATTATCACGCGAATTACGGCTTAGTGCTGCGGTTACTTCCGCAGCATTTGGAAAGTTTCATAAGAATTACAGTCTACGAGGGCGTTCCCTATGATGGGTGTTATTGATCAAATGCTGAAGCCCAGCTCGGTGGGTGTTGACGAAGTCAATCCGAACCGTGCCCGGATCACGCTGGAGCCTCTGGAAAGAGGTTTTGGCCATACTCTGGGTAATGCGTTACGACGGGTTTTGCTGTCGTCCATTCCCGGTTGCGCCATTGTTGAAGTTGAAATCGATGGTGTTTTGCACGAATACACAGCGGTCGAAGGCCTGCAGGAAGATATCATTGAGGTGTTGTTGAACCTCAAGGGAATCGCGCTTCGCATGCACGAGCGTGAAGAAGCCGTTCTGACCCTGAGTAAATCAGGAGCAGGTGAGGTTACTGCGGGTGATATCCAGGTAGATCACACGATCGAAGTGGTCAACCCTGATCATGTTATTTGCAATCTGACCAAGGACGGCAGCCTGAACATGCGCCTGAAGGTGATCAGAGGCGTGGGTTATCAGGCAGCGAACCAACTGACGATCGGCGACCAGGAAACACGTCCTATCGGCCGACTGCAGCTCGACGCTTCTTTCTGCCCTGTTCGCAAGGTCGCATACTCGGTAGATGCCGCACGCGTTGAACAGCGCACCAACCTCGATAAACTGATTCTGGATATCGAGACCAATGGTACCGTCGACTGCGAAGGCGCGGTAAAACTGGCTGCAAATATTCTGGCCGACCAGTTGTCTGTTTTCGTTGACTTCAAGGCCCGTCAGACGGTTGAGGTTGAAGAGAAAGAGCAGGAAATAGATCCTGTGCTGCTTCGTCCGATAGATGATCTTGAGCTGACCGTGCGATCTGCAAACTGCCTGAAGGCGGAAAGCATTTTGTACATCGGCGACCTCGTCCAGCGTACGGAAGTAGAGCTCTTGAAAACGCCAAATCTTGGCAAGAAATCCCTGACTGAAATCAAGGACGTTTTGGCGTCGCACGATCTGTCACTGGGTATGAAATTGGAAAACTGGCCACCTGAAAGCCTGGTTAACGCCTGAGCTTCAGTCACCAGGATAGATAGACAAAGGACAAGACCATGCGTCACCAGAAATCAGGTAGAAAACTCAATCGCAACAGCTCTCATCGTAAAGCCATGTTTCGCAACATGGCCACGTCGCTGTTCGAACATGAAATCATCAAAACCACGGTTCCTAAAGCGAAGGAACTTCGTCGTGTTGCAGAACCCCTGTTAACACTGGCTAAGGAAGATAGCGTGGCGCATCGTCGCCAGGCGTTTGACCGCTTACGTGATCGTGACGTCGTAACCAAGCTTTTCAATGAATTGGGGCCGCGGTATGCCGAGCGCCCGGGTGGTTATCTCCGTATCATGAAGTGCGGCTACCGTGCCGGTGATAAGGCTCCTATGGCTTATGTCGAATTGGTAGACCGTCCGCGTGAAGAGGAAGTATTCGAAGCGGACTAAGAGATCTTTAAAAAGTGTAAAAAAGCCCGGCATAGCCGGGTTTTTTTTTGCGCAAACAAAAACCCCAGGCCTGGGCCTGGGGTAAGTGTTCCCCTTGCATATAAGTACTTCAGGTAATCAGTGATAACGACGCCAACAGGGCCAGGAGCATCCATCCTGCGACTGCCCATCCGGCTACCATAGTCAGGCTGGCTTTTAACAGGTTTATCATTGCAGTTTTCATGGCTTTTCCCTTTGCATCCTTGCGTTGTTTCATTTAACTGATTACCACCGGTTCCCCTTGCAAGTGCCTGGTACCCCAGGCCGGTTTTAGCAAATTGTCGTAATTTGCAGGTGGCGATAATTCAGTTGTTACGGTATTAAATATGCAATAAACGGGCCAAATAGAAGAAAGAATGATGATTTACAATTAAAACAATTAGATAGGAGTTAATTAGGCGAGTTTGTTTGGCCGGTTGATGCAGAAATATGCCTAAACGCGTCAGGTTGATGACAAAAATTGTCTCTTTGAAGGGAAAGGGGCAGAGAAAGTCAGACCAGGCTGCCCAATTGGTAAATCAACAGGGCGCCGACATAGCCAATGGTGGTCATGTAGGCCCAGGCGAAGACAGGCCAGCGCCAACTGTTGGTTTCGCGGCGAATGGTAGCGATGGTTGCGGCACACTGCAGGCACCACGCGTAAAAAAGCAAAAGGCCCAGAACCATGGGAACGGTGAAAATGGGTCTGCCGTCCGGCCATGATGCCGACCTGAGCTTTTCTGTCAGGCTGGCTTCATCCGCCTCGTCACCTACGGCGTATATGGTGCCCATGACGGCAACGACGACTTCGCGGGCAGGGAAGCCGGCGATCACGGCTGCAGAAACACGCCAGTCCCAACCCAGGGGCGCAAATACCGGCTCAATGAAGCGGCCGGACCTGCCGAGATAACTTTGAGCGAGCTGCTCTGCTGCAGCAGTATTTTCCAGTTCGTTTACTTCTGCAAGCAGTTGATCACCGCTCATTGTGCTTTCGGCCTGCATGACCGCCGTTTTCAAATCGGTCTGAATTTCAGCTGACCGGGGAAAATACGCCAGGCCCCAAACCAGGATGGCGACGAGAAAAATAACGGTGCCTGCCCGTTTCAGAAAAATCCGAGCGCGTTCCATCAACTTGATTAACACGGTTTGCAGGTTGGGGAGTCGAAATTCCGGAAGCGCCAGTGCAAATTGGGGCTTGGGTCCACGGAGTGCAGATCGTTTGAGTATCCAGGCGGTTGTGAGGCCTCCTACGATGCCTAACAGGTACAGGCCGAGTAAAACCAGGCCCTGCAGGTTAAGCCAGCCTACAGAGCGATCAGGGACGAATGCAGCAATCAGCAGGGCGTACACCGGCAGCCTGGCCGAGCAGGTCATGAAGGGGGCTGCCAATATCGTTGCGATGCGATCACGGCGATTGGGAATAACCCGGGTCGCCATGATGGCGGGAACTGCACAGGCAAAACTCGACAGCATGGGAATAACTGACTGACCTGACAAGCCAACGGTACGCATGATTCTGTCCATAAGAAAGGCGGCCCGCGCCAGGAACCCGGAATCCTCCAACAGGATGATGAATAGAAAGAGAATCAGGATCTGGGGCAAAAAGATAAGTACGCTGCCCACACCGGCGATCACGCCATCGGTAATAAAACTGGAAACAGCGCCGGCAGGCAGCATGTCGCTTACCTGGTTTGACAACAGGGAAGCCCCTGTATCAATGGCATCCATCATGGGTGTTGCCCAGGAGAAGACGGCCTGAAATACGAGCGCCATGACCGCGAAAAAAAGAATCGTTGCGGGCCAGGGGCGGTTCAGCCACCGGAGACTACTGGCGCCTACCCGGTCAATTGCGGGTGCTTTGCGCTGCGCTTCCTCTAGTACGTTATTGACCCAGCTATAACGATGCCTGGCTTCGCAAGCCTGCGGCGGCTCATCGGCGAACAGTTCCCGGCGGACCTTGTCCACGGCCTGGTGGCCCAGGTGCTTAGCAAGCATCTCGGCACGTTGGCCATCCGGGTGGATCAGTGCATGGATGATATCGATCCTGGATAGAACGCCCTCGGTGCTGCCAACCAGTTGATCCGCGGTACTGCTGAGTTCAGGCCATGACTCGGGGATCGCCGGGGCAGGTGTGTCTGCAATCCCCTCGAGTGCTTCTTTGAGTGCATCGAGGCCACGTCCGGTTGTTGCGACTACCGGATAGATCGGGATTCCACCCACGTGGCGTTGCAAAACCTCTATCGAAATATCAATCCCGCTGGCTGTTGCAACGTCACTCATGGTCATTGCCACGACCATGGGTAGCTGGATTTCCATGAGTTGCTGCATCAGGTAAAGGCCCTGGTACAGGTGGGTGGCGTCCAGCACAATGAGTAAACCATCCGGGCCAGGAGTGCCTTCAACCCTGCCGAGAAGGACGTCGATTGCGATCCGCTCGTCGCTGGAAAATCCGCCAAGACAATAAATACCCGGCAAGTCGACGAGTTCGAGCGCACTTTCACTCAGCTGCACCGTTCCGGAATGTTTTTCTACCGTGACACCCGGGTAATTACCGGTGGTCTGCCGTAAACCGGTCAGGCGGTTGAATAATGTGCTTTTGCCCGAATTGGGGTTGCCAATGACCGCGACCGACGCCGTTGGTCGGCGCCGGATACGGATTTTATCAATCGGAACGTAGGTCGTTCCAACTTCAGACATTCGAACCAATCGGGGAAATTCTGAAGCAGTCTGCCTGTTGTTTTCGAATGGAGATAGCCGCGCCATGGACCGTTACTTCCATTGGATCGCCGCCAATAGCGGAATTTTCGAACTGAACTTCGGCACCTTCGATCAGCCCAAGCACCATCAGCCGGACCACACCCGGTTGCCGGGCATCGATTTCATCTATGCGGGCTGACTGGCCCGGATGCAGTTCTTTTAAGGTCATGAATGCGCTTCTAATTGAGAATGATTGTCATTTAGGCGTAATTTTAGAGGAAAATTGACTGCTCGTATATAGACACAGGTCAAGAAAAAGCCTTTAAACCCATATGCCTTTCTTCAAGACACCCACGCAGGCGTTTGAAACAAAATGATAAAGCCATTGATTGATCGATGGGGTGTCGATAATGGCAAGGTCCGCCTGGAATCCAGGCAACAGTGAACCGATCCGGTCGTGGGAAGCAATCGCGCGGGCTGCGACCGTTGTAACCCCGGTAATCACTTCCTGTGGGGTCATCTGCTGGGTCAGGCAGGCCAGGCTCATGGCCAGGGGCAAGTGAAAACTGGGTGCCGAACCGGGGTTGAAGTCAGTGGCGACTGCAACCGGAACACCGGCTGAAAGTAGTTTCCGGGCCGGAAGGCAGGGCTCACCGAGGTAAAGTGACGCCAGCGGCAAGCTAACCGCAACGGTACCGCTGTTTGCCAATGCCTCGATTCCCGCGCCGCTGATGTACTCCAGGTGCTCGGCCGACACGGCGCCCATTTCGGATGCAAGCAGAGCTCCGCCGCCATCAGACAGCTGGTCCGCATGGACTTTGATCTTCAATCCGGCGGCGATGGCAGATGAAAAGATCTCCCTGGCTTCATCAACCGAATAGGCACCCTGTTCGACGAATGCGTCACAGAACAGTGCCAGCCCTTCTTTTGCTACCAGCGGAATCAGCTCATCGCAGAGCAACCGGATGTATTTCCCGCGCGACCGGCTGTACTCCGGTGGCACGATATGGGCGCCCAGAAATGTGGGCGCCAGCTCAACCGCATGAGACAGGTTCAGCTGGCGGTAGACTTCCAGTTGTTTGAGTTCGTTTGAGATATCAAGCCCATACCCGCTCTTACACTCTACCGTGGTGACTCCGAGTCTGAGCATCGCATCCAGGGCTTTTTCCGCCTTACGCTTCAGTGTTCCGGTGCTGGCAGCCCGCGTCGCCGTTACGGTACTGGCGATGCCGCCACCGGCTGCGGCGATCTCCTGGTAAGTGGCGCCCTCAAGACGGCTCTGAAACTCGTCGGCGCGCCATCCACCGAAACACAGGTGCGTGTGGCAGTCGACCAGGCCGGGAACGACCAGGCGGCGTTCACAGTCAATGACCGCTTCGCCTTCATATCCGGATGGCAATTCACTGGCCGGGCCAACCCAGCCGATGGTGTCGCCTGTCCAGGCGAGCGCGGCATTGTCGATCAGGCCGGCATTACTCTGACGGTTGCCCGGGGGGCAGGTTGCCAGCTGCGAAATATTTCTAAGGACGGGCATCAGCCCAATGCGCCAATTTCAGATTCGACGCCCGCGGCCAGGTCTCCACGGCGCAGGATATCGGCACAGGTATCCAGGTCATTCCTGACTTCATAGTCCTCGTTGGCATGCCCGATCTGGTCGCGCAGTAATTCGTACGCGATGTGAACGCCACGGCCTGGCTTCAACGGAGCACGAAAATCCAGCGCCTGCGCGGCGCTCAGGAGTTCCACTGCCAGCACCCGCTCGACGTTTCGAAGAACAGATAAAAGCTTCAGTGCACTGATCGAACCCATGCTGACATGGTCTTCCTGGCCAAGGCTGGTTGGAATGGAATCCACGCTTGCCGGGTGGCAAAGCACCTTGTTTTCAGAAACCAGGGCTGCGGCAGTGTATTGCGGGATCATGAATCCGGAGTTGACGCCGGTATCTTTCATCAGAAATTTGGGCAGGCCATCGTGGCCTTCGAGTAAAAGGTAGGTGCGCCTTTCGGAAATACTACCCAGTTCAGCGAGCGCAATCGCTGCAAAATCCATGGCCAGAGCGAGGGGCTGGCCGTGAAAATTTCCGCCGGAGATGATATCGCCATTGTCGAATACCAGCGGGTTGTCGGTCACCGAGTTCAACTCTATTTCAATGGTGTTGGTGGCAAAAGCCAGCGCATCGCGACTGGCGCCATGAACCTGTGGTACACAACGCAGGCAGTAGGGGTCCTGGACGCGGCCACAGTCGCGGTGCGAATCCATGATTTCGCTGTGTTCCAGTAACTTGCGGATGTTCGCGGCTACGTCGATCTGCCCCGCGTGCGGCCGGACGCGGTGAATTCGGGAATCAAAGGGTGCAGCACTGCCCTGCAGGGCCTCCAGGCTCATCGATGCGAGAATATCCGCCTCTCTTTGTAGTACCAGCGCACGTTCAAGCACATAAGCGCCGTACGCGGCCATCATCTGGGTTCCATTGATCAATGCCAGACCGTCTTTCGCTTTGAGCTCAACAGGCTCGATTCCAAGCCGTTGCATCGCGTCGACCGCTTCGATCTTTCCACTTTCAGTGCTGTTCCAGACTTCACCCCGGCCGATCAGGGGCAGACACAGGTGGGCCAGGGGGGCAAGATCACCAGATGCACCCACACTGCCGCGGCTGGGCACCCAGGCGGTCAGGCCCAGTTTCTCAAAGGCCAGCAATTGGTCGAAGGTTGACCTGGATATTCCGGAATTTCCCAATCCCAGGGCATGGATTTTCAGTTGCAACATCAACCGCGTGATTTCAGGCGGAACCGGGTCACCCACACCACAGGCATGGCTGAGAAGCAGGTTCTGCTGCAGTTGGGAAAGTTTGTTGTCTTCTATTCTCTGGTCCGCGAGAATGCCAAATCCGGTATTGATGCCATAGTGGGCTGAGCCGTCCTGCAAGGCTTTTCTTACGAGGTCCCTGTTTCGGTCGAGGGAAATATGGCTGGCGCGCAACGATTCCATGCTGGCTGCCAGATCGGAGTAAAGGGATGCAACGCGGATCATATCGTTAACCGTTGATCATCGGCAGATCGACACCGCGCTCGCTCGCTGTTTCCAGCGCTACATCGTAGCCGGCATCGGCATGGCGCATAACGCCGGTGCCCGGGTCAGCTGTCAGCACCCGCTCCAGGCGGCGGTCTGCCGTTTCTGTGCCGTCTGCAACACATACCATCCCGGAGTGCTGTGAATAGCCGATTCCGACTCCCCCACCATGGTGGATGGAGACCCAACTGGCACCGCAGGCGGTGTTGAGCATTGCGTTGAGTAGAGGCCAGTCGGCGATGGCATCTGATCCATCCATCATCGCCTCAGTTTCACGGTTGGGGGAAGCGACCGACCCGGTGTCCAGGTGATCACGACCGATTACCAGCGGGGCGTCCACCTTACCGTTCTTGACCAGCCAGTTAAACTTGAGTCCGGCTTCAGCGCGCTCGCCATATTCCAGCCAGCAAATCCGGGCAGGCATGCCCTGGAACTGCACTTTGTCCTGGGCTTTTTGTATCCAGCGGTGCAACGCTTCTTTTTCCGGAAAGAGTTCCAGAAGGGCGTCATCTGTGACCTTGATATCTGCCGGGTTTCCGCTCAGCGCGGCCCAGCGGAAAGGCCCGGCTCCCTTGCAGAAGAGCGGGCGGATATACGCAGGAACAAACCCCGGGTAGTTGAATGCCTCCGGCATGTCCCGGTGGTCAGCCACCTGTCCTCGCAGGTTGTTTCCATAGTCAAAGCAGACGGAACCTTTCTTTTGCAGGTCTAGAATGGCCTGTACATGCACCACCATGGAGTCCAGAACTTCCTCGTCGTAACGTTTTGGGTCGGATTTGCGCAGGCTATCGGCCTGCTCCAGCGTGTAACCCGCAGGGATATAGCCGAAGCGAAGGTCATGGGCGGATGTCTGGTCCGTAATCACGTCCGGCACGACTCCGCGCCTCTCGAGTTCCGGCAGGACTTCTGCAATATTCCCCAATAAACCAACCGATAGCCCACCCGTGGCACCCGCGAGCAGGTCCAGTGCCTCATCCAGGCTCTCTGACATCACGTCGCAATAGCCGGTTTCAACGCGCCTTTGGATGCGCCAGGGGTCAACTTCTACGGCCAGGCACAGGCCGTCGTTCATGGTGACCGCAAGGGGCTGGGCGCCGCCCATGCCGCCAAGTCCGGCTGTGACAACAAGTTTGCCCGCCAGGCTGCCTTTGAAGTGCTGGTTGGCGCATTCGGCAAAAGTTTCGTAAGTACCCTGGACAATTCCCTGTGAGCCGATATATATCCACGAGCCGGCCGTCATCTGGCCGTACATTGTCAGGCCTTTTTGTTCCAGCTCCCGGAACACATCCCAGTTGCCCCAACGGGGTACCAGGTTGGAATTGGCGATCAACACACGAGGGGCTTCCTCATGCGTGCGAAAAACCCCGACCGGCTTGCCGCTCTGAATCAGCAGGGTCTCGTCGTTTTCAAGCCTTTTCAAGGTCTGGATGATTCGCTCATAACACGCCCAGTTGCGGGCTGCCCGGCCGGTGCCACCGTATACAATCAGCTCGTCCGGCTTCTCGGCAACATCGGGATCCAGGTTGTTCATCAGCATTCGCATTGCCGCCTCCTGGTGCCAACCTTTGCAACTCAGAGAGGTCCCTTTGGGCGCATGAATCGGCCCGCCCTGTCCAGTCTTGTAATTTTGCGAATTTACACTCATTATCGTGCCTGCGGAGTCTGTTATGAGAAGGGACTCTTGATTATAAATGAACCTGGCTTGGTCAGCCGGGTCTTTATACTTTTGGGGTTTCGATTTATCGACACCCACCCAAAATAGAGTGAGGAATTTAGCGTGTCAGTCTTGTTTCGACCCAGAATCTGGTTTTTTCTCGTAGCCCTTTCGTGCGCCGCATTGATTGGCTATGGGCTTTACGTGCAGCATGTGGATTTCCTCGACCCCTGTCCCCTCTGTATTCTTCAACGTTTGGTGTTCATTTTCATTGGTGCAGTGGGCCTGGTAGCGGCACTCCATAACCCCGGGAAGGCTGGCAGGTGGTTCTATGGTTTGCTTATCGCCCTGGCAGGCGCGGTGGGCATGGCTATCGCCGGCCGTCACGTGTGGCTCCAGAACCTGCCACTCGACGAGGTGCCCGATTGCGGCATGGGACTCAACTACATGATTGACACCATGCCCATTCTGCAAGTGCTTTCAGAAGTCTTTTACGGTTCCGGCGAATGTGCGGAAATCGGGTGGACTTTTCTTGGCTTCAGTATGCCGGTCTGGACTTTTATCTGGTACGCCGGTTACGCAGTAGTTACTATCGCGGTTGTAATAGCAGCGAACAAATCAAAGGCTTGAATCCATAATGAACAATGCAGCAAGATCCGGTTCGATCACTCCGGTAAAGGAAATTTATCCCGCTCAAAACTGGGAGCCGGATTCCTGGCGTAATTTTCCGGCGCTTCAACAGGCAACCTATCCGGATCAGGAAGCGTTGGAAGGCGCCCTCAACACACTTACCGATTTGCCGCCCCTGGTAACCTCGTGGGAAATTTTGTCGCTACGTGAACAAATCGCAGAAGCACAGGCTGGTAATCGTTTCTTTCTCCAGGGTGGAGACTGTGCTGAGAGCTTTGACGAATGCTGCTCGCCCCTGATTACCAACAGGCTGAAGGTATTGCTGCAGATGAGCCTGGCATTGATCCACGGGCTGCACATGCCGGTAGTGCGTGTTGGGCGGTTTGCCGGGCAGTACGCCAAGCCGCGTTCCGCTGATATGGAGACGCGTGACGGAGTGACCCTGCCAAGCTACCGTGGCGACCTGGTCAATGCGTTCGAGTTTGACGAGAAATCGCGAATTCCTGATCCACAGCGCCTGCTGCAGGCACACGCCTATTCCGCATTGACGATGAATTTTGTGCGTTCCCTGGTGGATGGCGGATTCGCCGATGTCCATCACACAGAATACTGGGAGCTTGGCTGGCTGGAACAGTCTCCCCTGGCGGACGAGTTTTCCAGGCTGACAGAAAGCCTGGGGCAATCCCTGCGTTTCATGGAAACGATTACCGGCAGTGATGTGGGTAGTCTGAAACGAGTGGATTTCTTCACCTCACACGAAGCACTGCACCTGCCTTATGAACAGGCGCAGACCCGCCAGGTTCCGCGTCAGACCGGCTGGTTCAACCTCGGAACGCATTTTCCCTGGATTGGAATGCGCACCGCCGACCTCGACGGCGCCCACGTGGAATATTTCCGCGGAATCAGAAACCCCCTGGGAATCAAGGTTGGGCCCGGTATGAGCAGGGACTGGCTGGCAGGCTTACTGGAGAAACTGAATCCAGGCCGCGAGGCCGGCAGGATTGTTCTGATACACCGGATGGGCGAGGCGAAGATTGAAGAACATCTGCCGCCGCTGATCAAGGCCGTTCAGGATACGGGAAGTCCCGTTTTGTGGATTTCAGACCCGATGCATGGCAACACCGAATCCACAGGTGATGGCATTAAAACGCGGCGTTTTCGCAAAATCATGCGCGAGATGGAATTGGCGTTCGAAATCCACCGGGCCCATAACTCTTTGTTGGGCGGCGTACACCTTGAACTCACCGGCGAGAACGTGACTGAGTGTACGGGTGGTGCGCGCGATCTTTCAGACGAGGATCTGAAAAACGATTATAGATCAACGGTTGATCCCCGGTTGAACTACGAACAGTCTCTGGAAATGGCGATGCTGATCGTGGGGAAACACCGGCAGGGAGCGTAGTTATTCAATGCTCAAATGGATGATGACTGCTCTGGCGTTGCTGGCTTGGCAGTTACCGGTCCCGGTAACTGCGAATGAGGTAAATCAAGTCAGTCATACACTGAGCTTCCCCCAGAAAAACAACCAATACCTGCGTGTTGTTTCCCGGTTTCCCTTAACATCTGAAACTGTTGAGTTTTTGCTGCCGTCCTGGAATCCGGGCTCATACCTGATCCGGGATTTCGCAGGAAACCTGGAGCGGTTCGGGGCCACCGATTCCGCCGGGCGGTCTCTCAAGGTTACGAAACTCGCCAAAAATCATTGGGAAGTTGAAGCAGCCGGCGCCTCTGAAGTGTTCTTGACCTACGACGTCTGGGCCGGGCGGAAGAGTGTGTCCGAAAGCTGGATCGAATCTGATTTCGCAGTGCTCAATGGTGCCGGAGTGTTTCTTTACAACGATCAGAGCAGGGGGGCTGTGCAATTGGTCAGCCTGGAGTTGCCGGCTTCCTGGTCTGGAGTGCATACAACACTGGAGCAGCAGGGTGGTGAAGCGGTTTACCGTGCCGCCGACTATGACGAGTTGATAGACAGCCCAATCGCCGTGGGTAATATGGTGGAACATCAATTCTCCGTTAACAGACACCCATACTCGCTGGTGCTCTCGTATGAAAATGAATTCTGGGATGACGAGGTTTCTGCGGAGGACGTCGCCAGGATCGTGAAGGCCCACCAGGCGTTTTGGGGTGTCAATCCGTTCGATCGAAGATATCTTTTTATCAATCTGTTCATGGAAAAGTTCGGGGGGCTCGAACATGACCACAGTACAGTGATGATGTGCAGTGCATGGCAGATGAGAGGGCGCCGGGATTACATCAAGTGGCTGGGCCTGGTGTCACACGAGTTTTTTCATTCGTGGAATATCCGGCGCATGCGACCGGAAGCCCTGGTTGAATATGATTACGACGAGGAAGTCTATACACGCGAATTGTGGTTCGCGGAAGGGCTGACAAGCTACTACGATAACCTGTTGCTATTTCGCGGCGGACTGATTGACGTCGGGGACTACTTTGAATTGCTGGCCGAAGAGATCCGTAACTACGAGACAACACCGGGCCGGGAGGTTCGCTCTGCTGAACTGGCGTCTTTCGACACCTGGATCAAGCAATACAAACCAGACAACAACAAATTTAACAGTACGGTTTCCTATTACCGCAAGGGGGCTTTGATCGGCTTTGTTGCCGACATGGAAATTCGCCGGGCAAGTGGCGGCAAGGCCAGCCTCGATAGCGTTATGCGTGATATGTACGCGCGGTATGGCCGTGACGAATCGGGGCAACGCGGCTATCCGCCGGGCGCTTTTGAGGATATGGTGGCTTCAGTGGCTGGTCCGGAGGTGCGAAAAATAGTGGAGGCCATGCTGCAAACTACCCTTGATCCCGATGTTGACCGTGCGCTGGATTGGTACGGGCTAGAGCTGAACCGGAGTACCGGTAATTCTGACAACGAGCCTGCGCCTCCCGGCGTTGGAGTGAAGTGGCAGGTATCGGGCTCCAGTGTGGTGGCTGAGCATGTCCTGCTTGGCCATTCGGCAGCGGCGGCAGGCGTGCTTCCGGGGGATGAGCTACTGGCGATTAACGGCTTCAGGGTCACGCCTTTTGATTTTCAGAACCGTTTCCTGAAATTAAAACCCGAAGAGCAGGTTGAGCTCACACTGGTGCGTCATGGACGCCTGATCAACCTGCCGATGCAGGTTGGAACGGCAATTCCCGAAAAATACACCATTACAGCAAGGGCAGGACTCAACAGCCGCGAGAAAAAACGCATGGAATCCTGGCTGGGGCGGGACCTGAAGTTCCTGAAATAGGACGGTTCTGGCTTAATCCTCGTCTTTTTGCCTTCCGGCGCGCTTGCGTTCGTGCTCCAGCAGGTTGATCTTTCGAATCCGGATAGCCTTCGGAGTTACTTCAACCAGTTCATCATCTTCGATGAACTCCAGGGCCTGTTCCAGAGACATTTTGATCGGTGACGCCAGTTGAACGGCTTCGTCCTTCATCTGCGTACGGATATTGGTTAATTGCTTTCCTTTCAGCGGGTTAACCGTCAGATCGTTGGCCCTGCTGTGAACGCCGATGACCTGGCCCTCGTAAACATCGACATTCGCGTCAATGATCATGCGGCCGCGATCCTGCAGGTTGAACAACGCATATGCCAGCGCCTTACCGGTGCTTTTTGATATCAGGACCCCGGCATTCCGGCGGGAAATATCACCGGAGTGATACGGGCCGTAGTGGTCGAAGACATGAAACATCAAACCGGTGCCGGCGGTCAGTGTTCTGAATTCGGACTGGAAGCCGATCAGGCCACGGGCCGGAATGATGTAATCAAGACGTACCCGCCCCTTGCCGTCGAGTTGCATATTCTGCAATTCGCCACGGCGCTCACCCAGTCGCTCCATGATGGCGCCCTGGTAATCGCTGACCAGGTCAACAACCAGCGTCTCGTAGGGCTCCTCCCTGCCGTTCTCGGTTTCATGCAGGATTACCTCTGGCCGCGAGATAGCCAGTTCGTAACCCTCCCTGCGCATGGTTTCGATCAGAATCG
>Ga0316197_10002074_pt1 | contig 14318 bp, 11 predicted proteins | sample OudBiesiAoxic_MG_FD_204939 | JGI IMG/M metagenome (GOLD analysis project Ga0316197, IMG submission 204939) | Coastal sediment microbial communities from Oude Bieten Haven, Netherlands - site A oxic | ecosystem: Environmental > Aquatic > Marine > Coastal > Sediment | place: Netherlands...
ATAAATGCTTTTTGTAAACATATTAATGCAGGTTGTATCTCTTCTTTTAGGCACTTCAATAATAGCGCTGATTGATATACATCTTCCAGCAGGAGTTCAGGAGTCAAGTCATTATCGGGAGATATCTGATTTATTACTTTTTCATGTATTAAATATTTACAAAGCGCTTCTACGAGTAGATCAAAGTTAATTGGTTTTGATAAAAAAACACTAAAGCCATGCTGTAGAGCAAAAACTCGTTCCTTTTGACTTGAAGAAGCAGTCAAAGCGATGATCGGAATATCGGCGGTGTCGCTGTTTTCTTTTAATTGTCTTGCCACATCGATACCACTAATTACAGGCATTCTGATGTCCATAATAATAAGAGAAGGCTTAGTTTTATTAACACTGAGAAGTGCTTCTTTGCCGTTACTAGCCGTGGTGATATTCAAATTTAGTTTTGTTAAGAATGTTTCTAATAGCTCTCTATTTGAGGCGATATCATCAACAACAAGCACCTTTACAGGTGAAAACTGAATACTCGCGATATCCAAAGCTTTGTTATTTAATCGCATCGGATTAAGAGCTGCAATTTTTATATGAGGGATAAAAATTTCAAATTGGCAGCCTTTTGAAGCAGTGCTAGTTAAGATGATTTTTCCTTGCATCGACTCAACCAATCGTTTGGTAATTGTTAAACCTAGACCTGTTCCACCATATTTTATGGCGTTTTGATTAGATTGCTGTTGAAATGAATTAAATACTTCCTGCTGATCCTTTAATGGAATACCGATTCCTGAATCAGTAACTGATATTAGAAGGTCAATTGTATTATCGTTTTTTATTTCACTTTGTAAGCACACTTTGACATAACCTTTTTCGGTAAACTTAATCGCATTTCCTACTAGGTTTAATAAAATTTGTCTGATCCTAATTTTATCCAGAAAAAGTAATTCAGGAAGTTCCGTTGAGTAATAAATAGCAAAAGAGAGATTTTTTTCAATAACATCTAGACTAAATATCTGCTCTATCTCATCCAAAATACTTATTATATTGACTGGAGTTTGTCGTAACTCAACTTTACCGGCTTCAATTTTAGAGAGATCTAACACATCGTTAATCAGCATCAATAAATTTTTGCCTGCAGTTTGAATTGAGTTAATAAAGTGCTTTTGTTTCTCATCTACAACCATGGTGGAGAGTAAACCGCTGAACCCAATAACAGCATTTAATGGTGTCCTTAATTCATGGCTCATATTGGCAACAAATTCGCTTTTTACCCTATTGGCGATTTCCGCTTTATTTTTAGCTCTCTTTAACTCACGTGCTTCACGCTGCATTTTCTGAAAAATGGGGGTAATGATCTTACGCAACACAATAAAAATAAGTGCTAAATTAAGTAAAATAGCAATAATAACGGCCGCTAATAATTCAAATTGGGTTCTTAACACCAACTCTTGCGTTAATCTATTATGCGACTTATATTGTTCTTCAATCCCCTGTGCTAAAAAGCTGGCGGTTTGACTCACCTCTATCTCATGACTATCTAATTTTTGTGATAATTTTTTTAAACGAATACTTGCATCATGAATTTTTAAGAATGTCTCATAATAAATTTTTAACTCTGTATTGGCTTTGGTTGCCGTTAAACTAATACGTTGATTATCAGGCATAGTAACTAAAGCAATACTCAAATCATTGAATGCTTTACTCGCATATTGATAGTTTTTTTTGAACATCACAAAATATTTTTCATCGCTCTCACTAAGATATTTTGATTGATATAAACGCATTAATTCAAATGCATTACGCGCATTTCCAAAAGAAAAGAATATATCTGCAATTTGTACAATACCGACATTCACGCGGATTGCAGACAAATGATTTTCAATAAGTAGTTCCTGCTTAATAAAAATGGTTGATAGTAGGGTTTGTTGATAAATAATAAGTTTTGTTATTTCAGCAAACTCTCGCTCATATTGAGCAGTTTCATGTTGGATATGTTGGACTGATTTTAGTAAGTCTCGCTTATCCGTATGCTTAACCATTAGCGCTTGGCTCTCTTTTAAGCGGCTAATTTTGTAATTAAAATTGTCCAAATCTTTCTGATTGTAAAATCGTCGATATCGATCTGCGGAATAACGTACCTGATGAAGTTGACTGACCACACTTTGAGAATATGCTCTGGTTACTGCAAGTTTGTTAGTTAATTCATCAACAGTCTGATTAATATTATTAAGTCTACTCAGAGTTAATAATACAATAGCGAGTGTCAAAGAGAGCGCTAATAGGTACCCTAAAACAACGCGGATAATAATTTTTCGTTTAAAAAGAGATGGCATAGAATTTATTGCCGACATTGGCTTGCAGGAAGATACCAAGAGGATAATCCTGCTTGTAAGTTTTCAGCAGCTTGTTTGGGGGTGATCATACCATTCATCACATCAATGGAAGATTGCATACTCAATTGGTAAGCACTTGGATTTCCATCTCTAATTTTCCCCCAAACGAAACGAATATCGGTCTTATATTTTTTATTAAAATCTAAAAATAAACGTGCGTGTTGGTTTTCTACATCAGTCACTTTATTATGCATTGGGAAAAAACCGGGAAGTTGCTGCGAAATTAACGTTGCAAATTCATCTGTCATCATCCATTTTAAAAATAGTGTGGCTTCCTCTATATAAGCTGAAGAACGGTTGAGACCGATTCCTGCATCTGGATGAAAAGTGATGTAATTATCTTTCCCCTCTGGAGCTGGAATAGGAAAAACACGCCATTCAAAATCAGTATTCTGCTCTTCAAAGAAAGGAATATCCCATGAACCACCAAACCACATTGGTGATTTACCTTGTATGAACAGTTGTAGGCTATCTTCATATTTCAGTAATTTCTGATTTTTAGAAACATAGGGCGCAATATCTTTGACTGCTTGAAAAGCGGCCACCATTTGTTCATCATCAAAACAGCGTTCCCCATTATAATAGGCTAAGCGGCCTTCTGCTCCACCAATAATACTTGGAATAACATTTTGAAGTAATAACCCATTAATCGTCCAAGCTTCCCCCGTTGCATTAGCAAAGGGGACAAACCCACTCGTTTTGAGAGTATTAGACAACGTTAAAAGTGCTTGCCATGTATTGGGGATATTCAGGTTCATCTCTTTAAATAGAGAAGCGTTGTAATAAATACCATGTGAAACCGCCATTAAAGGAACAGCATAGATCTCCCCTTCCTGTGCAGACCAAGCATTAAGCATAGGAGCAGGGAATATATCTTTAATTCCATCAAGCTCTGTTAGCTCAAGTAAATAATTTTTTTCATAAAGTTTTCGAGAGTGAGAAAAAGAACGAAGATACAACAGGTCAGGGGCGGTATTACTCTCCAGTTGTGCTTCAATAACGTCATTATATTCCGCAGGGCCTGTTGGATCGAATTTGATAACGATATGTGGATATTTCTCATTAAACTTATTCAGTATAAAATTAATCTGCTCCACATCTTTTTTGCGCCATGACCCTAAAGTGAGAATCACCTGTTTTAAATTTTCAGGAGGAGATTGGGATGCTGTATCGACTGATACTTTTTCAGGAGGTCTTTGTTGAGGTTGATTAAAATTTGCATCACAACCACTAAACAAAACAATTGATATTAGCGTGCTGAATAAAAATATCTTTTTTTTCATTCTAATTTCCGATGCGGAGGTGCTATGAAAATCATTCCAATTCCACTAATTTATTAATTAAATATTACGCAGTAAAAAAGCAACATTAATCAATTATCTAAAGGAATGAATATTAATTACTTAGGCTATAATTTCGCTTTGACAACAAATTATAGTCACTAAAATAAAATCAGGGGCTATCTAATTCAATATATTATAAAAATCTATTGTTTAGGTCCGACAAAGTGCCAATTAACTGGAAAAATAGACTGGGCCTGTTAATAACTTGCTCTCCTGCTTTAGTTAGCTTAATCTCAAGAAGTCTTCCAATAACTATTATTTTTCTATATTTAATATACAGATAAATAATTTTAGTCTCTGTAACAAATTAAATAGCACATTGAATAGAAGGAATAAAATGGGTAATTCACCACAAGAAAGCACGTCAACAAACACGAGCAAACAGCCCACTTTATACTGGCACGATTATGAGACATTTGGTCTCAACCCTGGTGCTGACCGCCCTTCTCAATTTGCAGGTATACGTACGGATTTAGATTTGAACCCCGTCGCTGATGCCAATGAGTGGTATTGCCGTATTCCAAAGGATTACCTTCCGGATCCGATTGCGTGTGTCATTACCGGAATAACACCGCAAAAGACATTGCAGCATGGTCTATTTGAAAATGAGTTTATTACTCATATCAATGAACAGTTTAGCAAGACAAATACCTGTGTTGTTGGTTACAACAGCATTCGTTTTGATGATGAAATAACGCGTTTTACACTGTACCGTAATTTTTTAGACCCTTATCAACGAGAATGGAAAAATGGTTGCTCACGTTGGGATATTATCGACCTGGTGCGTGCTTGTTATGCATTAAGACCAGAGGGCATAAAATGGCCTGTTGATAACAATGATGTCCCCTCTTTTCGATTAGAGTTATTGACATTAGAAAATGGCTTAGCGCATGACCAAGCGCATGATGCAATGAGCGATGTCTATGCGACGATTGCAATCGCTAAACTTATCAAGCAGAAGCAGCCAAAACTTTTTGATTACTGCTTTAACCTGCGTAACAAAAATAACGTCATGAATGCATTAAAATTAGGAGCGTTTACTCCTTTGATACATGTTTCAGGGATGTTTCCTGCTTTACAAGGTTGTATCTCCTATGTATTGCCCCTTGCACTTCACCCAACGAATAAAAATGCTGTAATTGTGGTGGATCTCAATAAAGACCTTAGTAACCTTGAATCCTTAAGTATTGAAGAGATCCGGCATTATCTTTATATGCCAATGGCTGAACTGCCAGAAGGGGTAAACCGCCCAGCTATAAAATTAATCCACATTAACAAATGTCCAATCATTGCCCCTGCTAAAACGTTATCAGAACAGCGAGCTGATGAATTAGGCATTGATCGAGTGCAATGTAGAAAGTCACTAGACTTCATAAAAACGCAAAAAATAATTGCCGAAAAATTAATACAGGTATTTATAGAAGATCGTTCTTTTAATGATAAACAGACAGCAGAAGAGATGTTATACAGTGGCGGCTTTTTTTCTCAAAAAGATAAACATCAAATAAAACAAATTGCTCAAGCAAACATTGCCGATTTGGGAAGTATGAGTTTTGATTTTGAAGATAATCGACTTGAAAAACTGTTATGGCATTATAGAGCAAGAAACGGTGAACAGTTTTTAGAATTTGAGGAACAACAAAAATGGCAAAGGGAGTGTCAAATGTACCTGTTAGAACATCAGCAAAAATATATTGAAAAAATTGATATGTTAGCGTTAGAGCACCAACATAATCCTGAAAAAATTGAACTACTGCAACAATTACACCATTATTTACACTACTTATCCTGTAAATAACGATGTAATTAAGGTATAGTTCTGTACGAATTTCAATCAAACAAACACAGGGAGATAGTAATGAAGCATATTTTTAAAATAAAAATAGCTTTTTTGACAATTTTTTCTCCCGTTGCGCTCTGTGCAGTTGAAGAAATACCAAGTAATAGCTTACAAGTTGAATACATAAAAAGTAATGAACAGAAGTGGGATCTTTTAAATCTTAATACGGTCTATCAGATTCCAAGTGTGACCTACCAATACCTTGATGATGTGTTTACCTCTTTTTATAACACGATCACGTTTAAAACCACGATTACCGATAGTACCTTCGAAAATAATGCACATTATGAACTTGTTTCTATCCCACTAATTGCGGAAAATAAACAGGGCGTTCATATAGAGCTCTTTGGAAATTTTTCTGATCCCTCAACACAAAGATTAAGTAATTTTTCAACCGATCAGGCGCTTTATCATTATTATTCTAATACTGAACTATTGGATATTTATGACAGTTCTCTCTCAGTAGGTGCAGGTATCAGTTTCAATACAAGCAAAGAAACTAAAATTAAAGTGATCATCTCCAATAACAATATGCCTGGTTACGGAAGTAGTAATGCATTGTTGGGTTTTGAAACTAGTTTTTAAATTTCAATTCACGTTATCACTAAATCCCATATCCTATAACCAAATTTTATTTCCTCCTTATCCTTACTTCAGCTATGCTAGTTTCAATCAATTAACCTACAGCAATTAAAGGGAAGTATAATGTCTAAAATTTTCACTGATAACTCACAAACAATCGGCCATACACCACTTGTACGCTTAAATAACGTCACTAATGGCAATGTATTTGCAAAAGTTGAAAGTCGCAACCCTAGCTTTAGCGTAAAGTGCCGAATCGGTGCAAATATGATTTGGGAGGCAGAGAAAAACGGTACGCTGACCAAAGAGGTTGAATTAGTAGAAGCAACAAGTGGTAATACAGGTATTGCATTAGCGTTTGTTGCATCGGCACGTGGTTATAAAATAACCCTAACAATGCCAAATACAATGAGTATTGAACGTCGTAAATTATTAAAAGCATTAGGTGCTAATTTAGTACTAACTGATGGTGCATTAGGAATGAAAGGTGCAATTAATAAAGCTGAAGAGTTAGCAGCAACTGACCCAGGTAAGTACCTAGTATTACGTCAGTTTGAAAATCCAGCTAACCCACAAATTCATGAGAAAACCACGGGCCCAGAGATCTGGAATGATACAGATGGAGAGATTGATGTGTTTGTTGCTGGTGTAGGAACCGGTGGGACTATATCAGGTGTTTCTCGCTACATAAAAGAGACACAAGGGAAAGCAATTATAAGTGTTGCTGTAGAGCCAACCGACTCCCCTGTTATTTCACAAACATTAGCCGGTGAAGATGTAAAACCAGGTCCACATAAAATCCAAGGTATTGGTGCGGGATTCATTCCTAAAAACTTAGATATTTCGCTTATCGACCGAGCAGAGCAAGTAAGTAATGACGATGCAATTGAAATGGCACGTCGCCTAATGGAAGAAGAAGGAATTCTAGCGGGTATCTCTTCAGGTGCAGCAGTAGTTGCAGCAGCAAGACTTGCTGAAGAACCAGAATTCAAAGATAAGAATATTGTTGTTATTTTACCAAGCTCTGGTGAGCGTTATCTTTCTACTGCTCTTTTTGCAGGTGTTTTTGAAGGTGAAACTTTCGCATAATATGTATTCTGTGTACTAGAATTTACAAGATAAAATAAAAAAGGCACATTCTGTGCCTTTTTGTTATAAACAATCTCACATACAAATGAGCAAAAATTAAGCGAACACTGCATTTTATCTTATAATTTCCCCTTTATTTAGCAAAATAGGGTTGACCCATCACCTCTATTTATGGATTATCTAGCCACGACAATATTGTTGTAATATATTTATGCGAGCGTAAATTAATAATTAATATCGTTGAAATGTGACTTGTAGCAAAAAACTTGACCTAGATTAAATTCATTTTTACATTTATTGGTTACTTTACTACAGACAGTTTTAATCCTTGTAATAACTATCGGTAATAAAAGATAGCTACTACAATATGTTTTCCATAAAAAAAACAAGGTGTTTACATGTATCAAAAAACAGTAACAATCACAGCTCCAAACGGCCTTCACACTCGTCCAGCAGCGCAGTTTGTAAAAGAAGCAAAATCATTTGCATCTGATATCTCTGTAGAAGTTGGTGGTAAATCTGCAAGTGCTAAAAGCTTATTTAAGCTTCAAACTTTAGGTTTAACGCAAGGTACATCGGTAAACATCAAAGCTGAAGGCGCTGACGAACAAAAAGCAGTTGATACTTTAGTTGCATTAATGGCAACACTAGTATAATTCACTTTTTTTAGTTCGATTTTTTATAAGGATAATTTATGATATCTGGCATTCTAGCATCACCTGGCATCACATTTGCTAAAGCTCTGTTATTACAGGAAGATGAAATCTCTCTCAACACGGATAAAGTTGAAGATATAAGTTTGGAAATTACACGTTTCCTTGATGGTCGCGCAAAAGCGTCAGCTCAACTAGAAGTGGTAAAACAAAAAGCACTAGAAACATTTGGTGAAGAGAAAGAAGCAATCTTTGAGGGGCATATTATGCTACTTGAAGATGAAGAGCTAGAAGAAGATATCGTAGCTTTCATCAAAAAAAATAACTGTTCTGCTGACTTTGCAATCAATCATGTGGTTGAAGAAAATGCAACGATGCTACAAGAGTTAGATGATCCTTATTTAAGAGAACGTGCTTCTGATTTCCGCGATATTGGAAGCCGTTTACTTAAAAATGTATTAGGTATCGATATTGTTAATCTAAGCAATATTGCAGAAGAAGTTGTTTTAATCGCAAATGATTTAACACCTTCAGAAACGGCTCAGATTAATCTTGATAAAGTATTAGGCTTTGTTACAGATATTGGTGGTCGTACATCTCATACATCTATCATGGCGCGCTCATTAGAGATCCCTGCCATTGTGGGTACAAACGATATTACTAAACGTGTGAAAAATGGTGATTTGATCATTCTTGATGCGTTAAATAATAAGATTATTATCAACCCAAGCGAAGCAGAACTTGCTGAAGCTAAACAAATTAAAGCGGCCTTTCTTGCTGAAAAAGAAGAGCTAGCAAAATTAAAAGACCTTCCTGCGATGACATTAGATGGTCACCATGTTGAAGTTTGCTCTAATATTGGTACTGTTAAAGATACTGATGGTGCAAAACGCAATGGCGCAGAAGGCGTTGGTTTATACCGTACAGAATTCCTATTTATGGATCGTGACCAGCTACCTACTGAAGAGGAACAATTTGTTGCTTACAAAGAAGTAGTTGAAGCGATGGAAGGTAAAGCTTGTATTATCCGTACGATGGATATTGGTGGAGATAAAGATTTACCTTATCTTGACCTACCTGAAGAGATGAATCCATTCTTAGGCTGGCGTGCTATCCGTATCTGTTTTGACCGTCCAGAGATCATGAACCCACAACTGCGTGCACTATTACGTGCTTCTGCATTTGGTAAAATTCGCATCATGTTCCCAATGATTATTTCAGTTGAAGAAATTCGTAAGCTGAAAGAGATCCTAACGACATTGAAAGCAGAATTAACTGCTGAAGGTCATGCGTTTGATTCTGCCATTGAGATAGGTGTAATGATTGAAACACCAGCTGCAGCTGCGATTGCTCATCACCTTATTAAAGAAGTTGAATTCTTTAGTATTGGTACAAATGACTTAACGCAATACACCTTAGCTGTTGACCGTGGTAATGAATTAATTTCAGACCTATACAACCCAATGACACCTTCTGTATTAAGCATCATCAAAACGGTTATTGATGCTTCGCATGCAGCAGGTAAATGGACAGGGATGTGTGGTGAGCTTGCAGGTGATGAACGTGCAACTTTACTATTGTTAGGCATGGGGTTAGATGAGTTCTCAATGAGTGCTATCTCTATCCCAACGGTTAAGAAAATTATCCGTAATACTAACTTCTCTGATGTAAAAGCATTAGCAGATAAAGCATTGTCAGTTGCAACAGCAGCTGAAATCGAAGCCCTGGTTACTGAATTTAATAAGACCAAAGGCATTAACTAATTTTCAAAACGGATCTATAATGGTTAAGACTATGATCCGTTAGTAATTTATTCATAATATTTATAATTTGGAGTTAAACCATGGGTTTTTTCGATTCTTTAAAAAAAGCAGTTTCTGGCAATACACAATCTGATGATACTATTGATATCATTGCACCTCTTTCTGGTGAAATCGTAGCAATTGAAGATGTGCCAGATGTAGTATTTGCAGAAAAAATTGTTGGTGACGGTATTGCAATCCGCCCAACAGGTAACAAAATGGTTGCACCTTGTGACGGTGAAATTGGTAAAATATTTGAAACTAACCACGCATTCTCTTTAGAGTCTGACAGTGGTATTGAACTTTTTGTTCACTTCGGTATCGATACTGTTGAACTAAAAGGTGAAGGTTTTACTCGTATCGCACAAGAAGGCCAAAAAGTTAAGATGGGTGATACTATCATTGAATTCGATCTGGAATTCTTAAAAGAAAAAGCTAAATCAATCTTAACACCTGTTGTAATTTCAAACATGGATGAGATTAAAGAGTTACAAAAAATGTCAGGTACTGTTGAAGTTGCAACTGACGCTGTACTTAAAATTGTTAAATAAATTTATGTTGAAGATCAACAAAGGTTAGTCTTTAACTGATAAAGGTTTTAACAATTAAAAAAAGAGTCACTTAGGTGGCTCTTTTTGTTTCTGTTTGTTCTGTTACAATTGTTTTATTTTAATGGATGAACAGTAGTGACAACTCTATATGGAATACCTAATTGCGATACAGTTAAAAAAGCACAAAAATGGCTAACGCAAAATAATATCACTTATACTTTCCACGATTATCGTAAAGATGGCTTAAATGAACAGTTAATAAACTCTTTTTTAGCTCACTTTTCATGGTCTGACCTACTCAATAAACGCAGTACAAGTTATCGAGCCCTGACTGTGGATCAAAAAGATAATATCGATGAAGATAGTATCATCACACTGTTTATTGAATTTCCAACACTGATAAAACGTCCCCTTCTAATCAGTGATAACAAAACTCTACTAGGCTTTAAAGCCGACCTGTATAAAAACTTATTTAGCGCCTAAGGAATTAGTATGTCAGATTCACCTGTATTAACATTATTAAAAGATTTAATAAGCCGCCCATCAATCACACCTAATGATGCTGGCTGTCAACCACTGCTAATTAAGCGCTTAGAAAAATTGGGTTTTAATTGTGAAGTAATGGAGTTTGAAGATACTCTTAACCTCTGGGCTCGCCGTGGAAGCGAAAAACCTCTTTTTTGCTTTGCTGGTCATACAGACGTTGTACCAACAGGTCCAGAGCACCTTTGGAAATGCCCTCCATTTGAACCCACAGTGATAGATGGCTACCTTTATGGACGCGGTGCTGCGGATATGAAAAGTGGACTGGCTGCATTTATGATAGCTGTTGAGCAGTTCATCGATAAACATCAAAATCATGATGGTTCTATTGCACTTTTAATCACTAGCGATGAGGAGGGACCTTTCATCAACGGAACAACACGGGTTATTGATATCCTTGAAGCGCGAAATGAAAAAATTGATTATTGCATTGTTGGCGAGCCATCAAGTACAGATAAGGTCGGCGATACAATAAAGAATGGACGTCGTGGTTCGTTGACTGCTGATTTAACCGTTAAGGGTGTCCAGGGACACGTTGCTTATCCGCATCTGGTACAAAATCCGATTCACAGCTGTATGGCGGCCATGTCGACACTATGTGCAACACAGTGGGACAGTGGAAACGAATACTTTCCGCCTACTAGCTTTCAAATAACCAACTTCAATTCAGGCACAGGTGCCAGCAATGTTGTTCCTGCTAATGCACATATTCAATGTAACCTTCGTTACTCTACCGAATTAACAGCAGCTCAAATAATTGAGCGCTTTGAAGAGACCCTTAAAATAGATAGCATAAATTATGATGTAAAATGGATCTACAATGGCTCACCATTTATAACCCAACCAGGATCCTTGACCAATGCAGTTAGCCAAGCAATTAAAGATGTTACAGGGTTAACAACAGAGTTATCTACAAGTGGTGGTACTTCAGATGCACGCTTTATTGCGCCTACAGGTGCACAAGTTGTAGAAGTAGGACCTTGCAATAAAACGATTCATAAGATCAACGAATGTGTAAATATCGATGATTTAGAGTCCTTGGTAGATATTTATCAAGTTACGTTAGAAAAACTATTAACATGCAAATAGTAGAACTAACAGGCCAAGTTGAAACACACTTGGCCTCATTAAATGAAAAGCACAAGGCTCATAAAGCCGTGATCACACCTTTTCTTTCACTGCAAGAAGCAGCCAATAAAGCAGGGTTTAATTTGCAGATAGCAAGTGGATTTCGTAGCTTTGAACGCCAACGTATGATTTGGAATAACAAATACTCAGGTAGCACCCCATTGCTTGATAAAGATGAATCAATCATAACTAATGAAAGTATGACTGACGAGCAGAAGTTATTTACGATATTACACTGGTCTGCCTTGCCGGGTGCAAGTCGTCATCATTGGGGAACAGATTTTGATATCTACGATCCAGACCTTTTACCTAAAGATACAAAATTACAGCTTGTCAATAATGAATATCAGGTTGGTGGCTGCTTTTTTGAGTTAAGCCAATGGTTATCTCAAAATATGAAAAAATTTGGGTTTTATAGACCCTATCACCATTACCAAGGTGGTGTTGCTGCTGAACCTTGGCATATTAGTTATCAACCGGTAGCGGATGAATGTTTACAGCAATTAACCTTAACCTGTATCCACGATCTCATTATCGAGAATAATATCCTAGGCAAGTCGCTAATTTGCAAACATTTACCTATGATATATAAGCAATATATTTGTAATATTAACTGTAATGGGAAATAAAAATGTCAGAAAGACGACGCTTTTCACGGGTTATGTTTACCGGTGACTGTTCATTAAGTGAAGAAGTTGCTGGTAAAATTGAAATATTTGAAACTGAACTTCTCGATATTTCATTAAATGGTGCACTAGTCCAACGACCTAAAGAGTGGCATGATGAGCCAGATGTGCTAATAAATTTAAATTTGACTCTTTCTGCCTCGGATATAATTTTAGAGATCAATGGTATTGTTTGCCACCAAGCAGAGGGGTTACTTGGTATCAAATTTCTAACATTAAGCTTAGAAAGTATTTCGCATTTAAGACGTTTAATTGAGTTAAATCTTGCTGATGAAGCATTAATGCATCGAGAAATGTCGCAGCTTATTAACCTATCTGAAGATTAAATGGCTATTTAGATTATGAAATACCGCATCTATTCAAAGCTTCCAATAGGAAGCTTTTTACTTATAACGCTTATAATACCAATCGGATTAAGTATGTGATCTAAATTTTGCGTAGGAAAAATGGCTTAATTTGAGGCGTAAGTTGACGCAAATGGTTGTTCCCTTTGCGAAACTTATAACAAAAAAGTAAGTTATTTTAACCAGTAAAATAAATCAGCTATTTATTCCGATTGGTATAAATATAATTAAACATTTATATAGTTCGGCAGATATATTATAAAGACTATAAAAATAATAACTGGATGAAATAAACTTAGCGATGGATTTAAAGGCTTATAAATCTCAAATAAGAGAACTTATCCAACTTCGTAATGAGGAAGATTTTAACGATCTGCTGGATAAAATATTATTTGGCGAAAATAATAGTGATAAATTCCTGATCAAAATGGAGCTAAATCGTCTATCAACACCTTGCCAGCGAGTAATCGATCTTCGAGATAAAGTAACTGACCCCTCTGTGTTATTTGAACAAGGCAATATAAAACACTACTTAACAAAGGCTTCCATTAACGTACTACAAGATAATATAAAGCTTTATGGTCGTTATACTGTCGGGGCTTTCGAAGCGGTGCATGATTTTATTGCTAAGCAAAAAGAGAAATTGAATAATCAGCAACGAGCAAAGCCGGGATCTCCTCCCAAGAAAGAGCAATGTGAACTTTTAGCATTATCGACTAAAAATAAACGCGGCGCTGCACGCATGTTTTTTGTTTCAGAAATTAGTGCAACTACAGCTCAGGGGCAAAATTTCAAAGGCCACACCTCTAATATATCTTCGACAGGGGTTAAAATTAAGTTTCAAGATGACATTCATCTGACAAATAATACGTTAATCTCCATTACATTTAGTGGATTAACACTTGAATATAATGATAAAGCACTCAAAGAGCCCGTTTCATGCCTGCTAATTAAGCAGGAAAATGAGACGGATGATTACCGTTATTTATACCTGAACTTTCAAGATGGCAATAAAAAATTCACCCAGTTTATCAGCGAGTTTATTCGACTTAATCAATATAAATATAAAATTGATGTTCAATATTATTACAAGCTAGCCAAAATAAGCGCGCTAAAGCATACCTATTTAGCGAATATGAACTGCTTGCCAATTTTTCTTGATATTAGTGCACCAACGCCCTTGATATTTGCCCTTGAAAACAGCGTGAATAAAAAGTTACTTGATGAGTGGCATTGTAATAATAGCGATCAACTGCCCTATTTTTTTAATGAACTAAAATTTTGTAGGCTTGTTAAGGCACTTAAACAAAAACAAAGCACGATGATCTATTCATTTATTCATGAAGCAAAAGGAAAACAATATTTCCTCAGTGCCA
>Ga0316197_10002075_pt1 | contig 14313 bp, 9 predicted proteins | sample OudBiesiAoxic_MG_FD_204939 | JGI IMG/M metagenome (GOLD analysis project Ga0316197, IMG submission 204939) | Coastal sediment microbial communities from Oude Bieten Haven, Netherlands - site A oxic | ecosystem: Environmental > Aquatic > Marine > Coastal > Sediment | place: Netherlands...
CGTCGCTGGGTGTGCTCACCGTCAACGCACTCACTGCCTCGCGTGAGGTGCTGATCCCGTTGCAGTGCGAGACCTTGTCGCACAGGGGCGTGGGTCAGCTGCTCGACACCATCCACGACGTGCGCCGGCTGCTGAACCCACGCCTGCGCATCCTCGGGGTACTGCCCACCCTCTTCGACAGCCGGACGAACCACTCCAAGGCTGTTCTGGCCGACATCAAGGAGCGCTACGAGCTGCCGATCCTGCTGCCGCCGATCCCGAAGTCGGTGCGGTTTGCCGAGGCACCGGCTGTGGGCCGGTCGATCCTTGCCACGTCCCGCCGCTCGAAGGGCGCCGAGGCCTACCGCGAGGTCGCCCTCGGGCTGCTGGGCGACGCCGCCGACCAGGTACCCACCTCGGCGTGATCCCCCGCGCTCAGCCCTCGGTCGGCTGACTGCCCGACTGCCCCCCACGCGTGCGACGGCGCCGGCGACGGCGCTGGCCGCTCGCGGACGTTCCGGCCTCGCCTGGGCTGGCATTCGTCGCGGTCGTCTTGTCCCCGGCCTGGGTCGAGGCCTGCGTGCTGGACCCGGAGCTCGTGGCCTGGCCTCCGCCAGAGCGCGATCGCGAGCGTCCGCCACCTGAGCCGCCGTCCCGCCCTCCCGGCCGGCCTCCCGACCGTCCGCTGGGGCGCTCGTCCGAGCGCCTCGAGCCCCTGCCCGCGCCGCCGTCACGCGGCTCCTGCCGGGTGAACCCCGGCCGGGTGGGGCCGGCGTCAGCAGGGATCCCGAGGTCGTGGCGGAAGTGATCGCTGGTGGAGTACGTCTCCTGCGGGTCGGGGTAGGGAAGGTCGAGAGCTTTGTTGATGGCCGCCCAGCGAGCCATGTCCTCCCAGTCGACCAGCGTGATGGCGACACCGGACGCCCCGGCGCGACCGGTGCGTCCGATGCGGTGCAGGTAGGTCTTCTCGTCCTCGGGGCAGGAGACGTTCACCACGTGGGTCACGCCCTCGACATCGATGCCGCGTGCGGCGACGTCGGTGGCCACCAGCACGTCGATCTTTCCCGATCGGAACGAGGCCAGCGCCTTCTCCCGCCCCTGCTGCGGCACGTCGCCGTGCACGGCGCCGACGGAGAACCCGCGGGCCTTCAGCTCGTCGGCGATCGACTGCGTCTGGCGCTTGGTGCGCGCGAACATCATGACCAGCCCGCGGTTCTCGGCCTGCAGGATGCGGGCGAGCACCTCTTCCTTGTCCATGCGGTGCGCGCGATAGACGAACTGCGCCGTCAGCGGCACGGTCGCCCCTTCGTCCGGGGCCTCGGCGCGCACGTTCACCGGATGACGCATGTAGCGGCGCGCGAGCGTGATCACGTCGGAGGGCATGGTGGCGCTGAACAGCATCGACTGACGAAGCTCGGGCGTCATCCCCAGCAGCGTCTCGACGTCGGGTAGAAAGCCGAGGTCGAGCATCTCGTCGGCCTCGTCGAGCACGGCGACCTTGACGTGGCTGAGGTCGAGCTGACGCTGGCGGGCCAGGTCGAGCAGGCGCCCGGGAGTGCCGACGACGACCTCGACGCCGGACTGCAGTGCCTCCAGCTGCGGTTCGTAGGCCCGTCCGCCGAAGATGGTCAGGATGCGCACGCGCCGATCGGCGGAGGCGGTCTCCAGGTCGGTGGCCACCTGCAGGGCGAGCTCGCGGGTTGGACAGACCACCAGCGCCTGTGGCCTGCCCGGGGCGGCGAGGTCGGCGAAGTCGGGCTCGTCGGGTCCGATGATCCGCTGCAGCAGTGGCAGCCCGAACGCCAAGGTCTTGCCCGTGCCGGTCCGCGCCTGACCGATGAGGTCGGTGCCGGTGAGCGCGACGGGGATGGCCATCTGCTGGACGGGGAACGGGGTCGTGATGCCGCGGGCGGCAAGGGCCGAGGCCAGGCTCGGCATGACGCCGAGGTCGGCGAACGTGGTGGCCTCGGCGGAAGGTGCGCTCGACTCGTCGGTCGGCGTCTCGATGGGGGTGTCCTGGTCGACGCTCAGTCGTCCACTCCTAGCAATCGTCCTGCACCGCGTGGGGCCGGCGACGAACGCACAGCGACCGAATGAAGTGACGGCACGCGAGATCTGCAGGTGAAGGTCAGAAGCGAGTCTAGTCTGCCGACGTGGACCCCGCCGACCGCACCGCGCCGACAGAGCTGGACGACCCCGCCTACCGCGCCGCCGTCGTCGATCTGCTGGGTGTGCTGGCCTACGGCGAGCTCTCGGCGTTCGAGCGTCTGGTGAGCGACGCCGGTAGCGCGCCGAGCGTGCTGGACAAGGTGTCGCTGTCGCGGATGGCCGTCGCGGAGTTCCACCACTTCGAGAGGCTGCGCGAGCGGCTGCAGGAGCTGGGCGTCGACCCGGAGCGAGCGATGGAGCCGTTCCGTTCCGCGATTGACGGCTTCCACCGCTCCACGGCTCCGTCGTCGTGGCTGGAGGGCCTGGTGAAGGCCTATGTCGGGGACGGGATCGGCCAGGACTTCTACACCGAGATCGCGCAGTACCTCGACCCCGAGACTCGGGAGCTCGTCATCGACGTGATGGGCGACCTGGGGCACAGCGCGTTCGTCGTGGACCGGGTGCGCGCCGCGATCGCGGCGGACCCTGGCGTGGCAGGTCGGCTCGCCCTGTGGGGACGCCGTCTCGTGGGCGAGGCGCTGTCGCAGGCCCAGCGCGCTGCTGCTGAGCGCGACAGCCTGGACGCGCTGTTCCTTGGCTCACAGTCCAGGCCGGGCATCGGGCTGGGCGGCGTCGGCGTGATCTTCCAGCGGATCATCGAGCGTCACGCCGCCCGAATGAAGTCGCTCGGCCTGGCTCCCTGAGCGTCGCTCGACATGGCCGGTTTCGGCCAGCCACCGGCCGGCCGGCGGCGGAGGTACTCAGCTGGTGCCGAAGCCGACTCGGCGCTCGACCGGCTCACCCAGCTCGACGTAGGCAATCTGCGCACCGGGCACGACGAACAGCCGACCGCGGTCGTCGGAGAGGCTGAGCACGCTGCCGTCGGCCAGAGCCGCGGTCACGGCCTTCTCGACCTCGTCGCGGCTCTGCGTGCTCTCCAGGGCGATCTCTCGCGAGGCGTTCTGCACGCCGATCTTGATCTCCACGTCGGCCAGGTTAGTCGGCGCCGGGGGCACCGCGAGTCGTGGCTAGTCCCGACGCTCGTCGTCGAGCCGAGGGAACCCCCGGATGCCGCGCCATCCCAGGGTGGCGACCAGCGACGTGGCGTGGTGGCGGGGCAGCGACCCGTCGGAGGTCAGCCAGAAGCGAGCCGCGACCTGAGCCATCCCCACCATGCCCGCTGCCAGCAGCTCTGCCTCCTCGGGCGAGAGCCCGGTGTCCTCGGCGATGATCGGGGCGATGGCTTCCGCGCATCGGCGGGTGAGCGCGTCCAGGCGTCCGCGGACGGCATCGGTACTCGTCAGGTCGTTCTCGAAGAGCAGACGGAACGTGTCGCCCTCGCCACCGACGAACTCGAAGAACGTCTCCATCGCTGCGGCGACGCGGCGCTTGTTGTCATGGGTGGAGTCCAGCGACATCAGGACGCTCTCGACGAACTCGTCGATGCTCTGGTCGAGTAGTGCCAGATAGAGCTCGAGCTTGCCGGGGAAGTGCTGGTAGAGCACGGGCTTGCTCACGCCGGCCCGGATGGCGATCTCGTCCATGGCGGCGGCGTGGTACCCGCGCTCCACGAAGACGTCCTTGGCGGCGTCCAGCAGCTGCGCGCGCCGTTGCGATCGCGGCAGCCGAGCACCACGCAGGGAGATGTCGGGTGTGCTCGTCACAGTTCTCGCGTCCTGAGTCGTCCTCCCCGAGCGGGGTGCCCGGTTGTCCCTGATGTTACTCGCCAGTAGCCCTCACCGGTACTCATCAGCGTCGTGAGGAACCTCGCGCGTCGGCCCGGATGAGGCCGGCGCTGACACTGGAGCGTTCGCCCGTCGCCGGGGAACAGCACACGGGCGCGAGTGGTTCTCCCGGCCGAGAACGACTGAACCCCGTATTCGAGGAGCCTGTTGTGGTGTCCCTGCCTCCCCTGGTGGAGCCGACCGCCGATCTCAGCGTCGACGAGATCGAGCGGTACTCGCGCCATGTGATCATCCCCGACGTCGGGATGGACGGCCAGAAGCGTCTCAAGACCGCCAAGGTGCTGGTGATCGGCGCAGGAGGACTGGGCTCGCCTGCGCTGCTGTATCTGGCCGCCGCCGGCGTCGGCACGATCGGCGTCGTCGACTTCGATGTGGTGGACGAGTCCAACCTGCAGCGCCAGATCATCCACCGTCAGTCCGACGTCGGACGGCCGAAGGCGGAGTCGGCCCGTGATGCGATCGCCGAGACCAATCCCCACGTGGACGTGGTGCTGCACCAGACCCGGCTCGACTCCGACAACGCGCTGGAGATCTTCGCCGGATACGACCTGATCGTCGATGGCACCGACAACTTCGCCACCCGCTACCTGGTCAACGACGCTGCAGTGATCCTGAACAAGCCCTACGTGTGGGGCTCGATCTACCGGTTCGAGGGACAGTCGTCGGTCTTCTGGAACGAGCACGGCCCGAACTACCGCGACCTCTACCCCGAGCCCCCGCCGCCCGGCATGGTGCCCTCGTGCGCCGAGGGGGGTGTGCTCGGCGTCCTGTGCGCGTCCATCGGCTCGATCATGGCGACTGAGGCCGTCAAGCTCATCACCGGCATCGGCGAGCCACTGGTCGGTCGCCTGATGGTCTTCGACGCCCTGGAGATGTCGTACCGCACCGTGAAGATTCGGCGCGACCCCGCGACCGAGCCGATCACAGAGCTCATCGACTACGAGGCCTTCTGCGGCACGCTCTCGGACGCCGCGGCAGACGCGGCCGTCGACTCGACGATCGACGTCAAGACTCTGGCGCTGATGCTCGAGGAGCGAGAGCGCGGGGAGCGCGACTTCACTCTCGTCGACGTGCGCGAACGGGGTGAGTACGAGATCAGCCGGATTCCCGGAGCTGTGCTGATTCCGAAGAACGACTTCATCATCGGTGACGCTGTGGCCGGTCTGCCGCGCGACAAGCAGGTGGTGTTTCACTGCAAGGGTGGCGTGCGCTCGGCCGAGGTTCTCGCGCTGGCCAAGGCGGCCGGACTGGACGACGCCGTCCACGTCGGCGGCGGCGTCAACGCCTGGGTGCGACAGATCGACCCGAGCCAACCGCTGTACTGACGGTAGGCAGCCGCCCAGCAGGCGAAGGCGGAGGGCGAGTGCCGCGGCGCTAGAGGGCGCCGGCTCGCTGCAGCCTGTTCCAGGCGAACCAGCCCACGGGGATGGGCAGCCAGAACGTGATCAGCCGGAACAGGATGACCGCGGTGAACGCCTCGCCGCCGGGGACGCCAGCGGCAGTCAGACCGGCGGTGAGCGCGGCCTCGACCGCACCCAGCCCGCCGGGAGTAGGGACGATGCTGCCGACTGCATTGCCGGAGACGTAGATGAGAGTGGCGGTGGCGAGGGGGATCTCGGCTCCGACCGCGGCCACCGAGGCGTAGAGAGCGACGCCGTAGCCGAGGGTGAGCATGAGGTTGCCGCCCAGCCCCATCGCCAAGCGACGCGGGTCCTGTACGGCGTCGAGCAGTCGGGGCAGGCCGCGCTCGACGAAGGAGCGCCACACCTTGCCCGCCCGGGTGCGCACGGCCGGCACCAGCCAGAGCACCACGGCGGCGGTCAGCACGACGGCACCGATCGCGACCACGATCGTCGAGAGCCGGATGCCGAAGTTGACTTCTCGCCCGGTCAACAACCCGAGAACGATGATGAGCGGCACGGCGACAATGAAGGCGGCCGCCTGCGACGCGGCCACGCTGGCCGCCGCCGAGGGCAGCGGGATCTTCATCCGCACCAGCAGCCGGGTGTTGAGCGCGGCGATTCCGAGCGTCGAGGGGGCGACGAGACGCACGAAGCCAAGGGCCACCTGGGCGGTGAAGACTCGTCCGAGCGGCACCGTCTCGGGCACGAAACCCACCAGCCCCCAGGCTGCGCCGAGGTAGCTCAGCGAGAAGGCGACGAGGGCCACCAGGATCCACCACGGGTCGGCGTTCCTGACGGTGCCGATGATGTCCACACCGACGAGGTTGGTGCCCACCAGGTAGACCGCGAGCAGGATCGACAGGGCCGAGAGCAGCACGCGTGGACGCAGCCGTTCGAGGCTGATCGTCTCGACGCTCGGTGGCTCGGCGCGCTCGCGGACCTGGTCGCGCAGTCGCTCGAGAAGCTCGCTGCTGCTCCTGAGTCGTGCGCGGGTACTGGCCGGCAGTGCAAGGGGCTGCACCAGCGGCAGGGCCTCGCCGACGGCGTCGCGGCCAAGGTGGCGCACAGCTGCCGCGACGGCGCGCCGGGGACCGACGAGCGAAGCGGTCAGCACGAGGAGCTGCGCGACGTCAGCCGACATCGCCACGCTGCTAGCGGCCACGGTGGCGCTGAAGTGCTCGAGGACCCACGCGCGACCCTGGTCGTCGAGAGCGATCGTCTCGGCGGCCAGCTGACGGTGCGCGATGCCCGAGGAGTGCATCAGGCGTACCTGGTCCCACAGGTCGTCCAGCGTGTGCTCAGGCAGCAGCAGGGCGTCGGGGCCGAGAGCCGGCTCGTTGAACTCGGTGCTGACGGTCTCGGTGGAGGATTCGCCTCCGTCGGTGCCGCCGTCGGCCGCCGGGCCGTCGATCTCGGCTGACTCCGTCGGCTCGGCGGGCTCGCTGGGTGAGGAATCGGCGAGCAGGTCGGCCAGGCGGGTGGCGTCCGGGCGCTCGTAGACGAGTGCGATCGCGTCGGGTCCGAGGGCGAACGTGGCAAGCAGGTGCGGGCTGCGCACTCCAGCCTCGCGCAGGGCGTGCGCAGCGAGCGCGCGCTGGTCGGTGCCGCCGCGCATGGTGACGCTCTCCGTGGGCAGGATGTCGCCGCGCAGTCGCAGCCACTGCCATGTGTTGGACAGCAGCCCGGTGCCCTCCCGGTCGCGGTCGAGGACGACGATGTCGAGCTCGTCGTCCTCGGTCTGCATGCTGTACACCCGGGGCCAGGCGTCGCTGCGAGACGTCAGTGACCGCACGTCGATGCCCTGACGGACGAGTCCAGCAGCGATGGTCGCGCCGTCCGGTCGATCGGTGGGCACCCCGGACACGAGCCGAATGGTGAGGGCGACCGCGCGCCCCACGAGCAGCCCGACAGCAGCGCCTTGGGGTGTGATCTGCGCACCGAGCAGCAGGTCGGTCACGCCGCCGAGCACGGCGACCAAGGAGAGACGCTGCACCCAGGGGCGTTCGGTCCAGCCGACTATGGAGACGAGCGCGACTGTTACGGCGGCGCTGGTGGGGAAGACCAGGCCTGATGTCGGTGGGCGGAAGGCGGCCGCCAGGGCGTCGGGCGCCACGTCGGACTGCAGGAACACCGACAGCCCGCCGAGCAGCACCGCCGTGAGGGTGCCCGCCAGCACCATCTCCGCTGCAGTACGGCCGCGCCGCTGGGCGATCTCGAGGCCGATGAAGCCGATCCACAAGGTCAGCGTGGCGAAGGCGGCAACGAGGGTCAGCGGCAGCAGCAGCCAGTCGGGCACCAGGGCACCGGCTTCGTTCAGGTCTCCTTCGATGCCGGCGACGGTGCGGGAGGCGGTCAACGACAGCACGACCACGAGGACGACGCCCGTGAGGGTAAGGGCCAGCCGGGCAGCATCCATCGGCCGGCGCGACCGCTGAACCGTCGGGGGCTCGTTGATCAGCACCAGCGGAGGCGGCCCGTCATCCCTGACGACGCTGGTTGGCATCGCGACGATCGTGCCACGAGCGACTGCAAGCACGGGCATTCACGTGCGGCGTGGCAGCGATGCGCCAGGGTGGTGCCATGGGACACGACGCTGACGACGTCGTGCTCGACCTGGTCGAGCACGTACCGCCTGGTCGGGCCACCACCTATGGCGACCTGGCGCAGATGGCCAGTGACCTGACGCCGCGGCCGGTGACGGCTCGCATGGTGGGGCAGGTCATGGCTCGCGCCGAGCGTGCGGTGCCCTGGTGGCGCGTCGTGGGGCACGACGGCCGCCTGCCGCCTGGGTTGGCCGCCGAAGCGGCCGAGCGGCTGCGAGCTGAGGGGTGCCCCATGCGCTGCGGCACGGTGGACCTGAGACGAGCCCGCTGGGCCGGTGTCTGAGAGGTCAGCGGGGCTCGACGAACAGCGTCTGGTTCGCCGCACCCACCTCGCCGCGCGCGTCGCCGAGGCGGGTGTGAGCGTGGCCGATTCCCAGCGGATCGAGCGTGGTGCGCCCCGCCATCCAGACCGCCTCTCCGGTGGGCTCCCGGTAGAGGTGGATCGTCAACTCGGTGTTGACGAACACGAGCTCGGAGGGGTCGGCGACCGCCGAGATCCCGCTGCCGGCGTCCGCGACGATGGCTGCGTGCTGAGCGCCGGTCGGCGTCTCTGTGTCGACGAGGTCGACCAGCAGCCGCGTCCAGGTGGTGGCGGGCCCGGGGTCGGCGAAGGAGCCGTCCGTGAGCTCCCAGGTGACCGCTGTCAGATAGCCGCCGCCCCAGGTGCCGGGGGTGGGCTGGGTCGACCCCGCCCCTGGTGCGCGAGGCACCGGGGTCGAGGGCAGGTCGAGCGGCTCGTCGGTGCGGCGCACCAGCCACACCTGGGCGCGCATGATCGGCTGGCTCGGCTCGGCGGCCGCGACGAGCTCCGCGCTCGCCCACGCCACGCGTCGTCCGGGGCGGTGCAGCCTGGCGCGCACGAGCAGGTCCGCGACGGGCACCGGTCGAAAGATCTCGGCGGTCAGCCGGGCCGGCAGGGCGTTCGGGGGGACGGGTGCGCTGGGCCCGCCGAGGCGCTGCACGGCACGCATGAGCAGCGCCGTGGGTGGACCTGCGTGCTGCAGGTCGGGCGACCAGGGCCCGACGGTGTGCGGAGTCGACCGGTATGTGCCGTCGGCCATGGAGTCGTCGCCGGATTCCTCGGCGACCACGTAGAACGACGGCCGCTGCACCTGCCGAAGCCTAGTGTCGGAGCCTTCTGATGTGATCCTGGGCGTGACCACCTCGAGCCGACCTGCTGCGGAGCGGACGGTGCTCGCGCACCGCTCCGGACCTCTGCTGGTGCTGGGTGGACCGGGCACGGGGAAGACGTCGCTGATGGTCGAGCTCGTCGCCTCTCGCATCCGCGAGGGCCTCGACCCGGCTCGCGTGCTGCTGCTGGCCCCAAGCCGACGGGCCGGAGCCGACCTGCGTGACCGTGTCGCCTCGGCGGTGGGGCGCACGATTCGGGAGCCGCTGGCGCGCACGGCGCACTCCTACGCCTTCGGCCTGATCAGACGTGAGGCCGTCGAGCGAGGTGACGTCACGCCGAGGCTGCTGGCGGCAGCCGAGCAGGAGCTCGTGATCGGTGAGCTGCTGGCACACAGCACCGCACCGTGGCCCGTCGACCTGGCGCCGGCCCTGCGCACCCGCCACGTTGCCGGACAGCTGCGCGACCTGATGCTGCGTGCGGTCGAACGCGACGTCGATCCCGATCACCTCGTCCGGCTAGGGGAGCGCCACGACCGCCAGCTCTGGCGTGCCGCCGGTGCCTTCGCATCGGAGTACGCGCAGGTAACTGCGCTGGCACACCCGTCGGCCTACGATCCGGCCGAGCTGGTCCGGACGGCTGTCGACCTGCTGCGCGACACTCCGGAGCTGCTGACGGCCGAACGACGCGATCGAGCGCTGGTCGTCGTCGACGACATCGCCGAGGCCGACCCGGCGCTGCTTGACTTGCTCGTCGTGCTCGCCGGGGGCGGTTCCACGCTCGTGGCGACGGCAGACCCCGACAGCACCGTGTACGGGTTCCGCGGCGCTGACCCACAAGCGGTCCGGCTCTTCCCTTCCCGCTTCCGAACGGTCGACGGGCGCGAGTCCCCCCAGACCGTGCTGAGCACCACCTATCGCCTGGCGTCGTCCCTTCTGCCCACCGTGGCTCAGGTGTCGTCCCGCCTAGGCGGTTCGGGACGGTGGCGCCACATGCACGCCCCCGGCGACGAGAGCACGCAGGGCACCTCGGAGGACGCAGGCCGCGTTCTCGAGGCTGCCGTGCTGGCCTCCACGTCCGATGAGATGGCCCACGTCGCGGCGCGGCTGCGTCGACGGCACCTCCGCGACGGCGTGGCCTTCTCCCGGATGGCCGTGGTGGTCAGGTCAGCCGGCGATCTGTCGGTCACCCGGCGGCTGCTGTCGCGGCATGGGGTGCCGGTCGTGCAGCGCACTGACGAGGTGTCGCTGTGGCAGCAGCCGCCGGTACGGGCGCTGCTGGACCTGCTGGCGTTGGTGGCCGACGCCGACAGCGCCACCCCGGAGCGGGTCGTCGACCTGCTGCTGGGGCCGTTGGGTCGCCTCGACCCGGCACGACTAGTGGTGCTGCGTCGATCCCTGCTGGTCGCCGAGCGGCGCGCAGGCGGCGCCCGTCGCCCTGACGAGGTGCTGCGCGACGTCGTCATGGGTGCGGGCTCGATGCCCACCGACGAGTCCGACCGAGCAGTCGACGCCTTGGCCCAGGTGATCGCGCACGGCACCCAGGTGGCGGTCGATGGCTCGGTCGAGCAGGTGCTGTGGGGCATCTGGGACGCCGCAGGCGTGGCTCAGCAGTGGCGGAGCGCTGCCTTGTCCGGTCACCGCGACGGAGCGTCTGCCGATCGTGACCTCGACGCCGTGGTCGCGCTCTTCGAGGCGGCGGCGAGGTTCACCGACCGTCTGCCCGGTGCGGGAGCCTCGGCGTTCCTCGACCACGTCCGCGCCCAGCAGGTGCCCGGCGACTCGTGGGCCACTGTCTCGCCGGTTGCCGATGCGGTGACCGTGCTGACTGCTCACGCGACGAAGGGGCGTGAGTGGGACACGGTGGCGGTCTGCCGGGTGCAAGAAGACCTCTGGCCCGACCTACGTCGTCGACAGAGCCTGCTGGGCGTGGAGGAGCTGGTGTCGGTCGTCGACTCCGGACGCCTGCCCAGCCCCGCCGAGCAGGCGAGCACGCTGCTGGCTGCCGAGCGTCGGCTGTTCCACCTCGCGATCACGCGGGCCAGCGGCTCGCTGCTGGTGACCGCGGTGGACGACGGCGAGATGCGCCCGTCGCGCCTGCTCGACGAGCTCGAGCCGCAGCACGGGGACGATCACGTCGTCCGAGCGGCCGCCGAGGCGGTGAGCCTGCCCGCAATGGTGGCCGAGCTGCGCGCGGTGGTCTGCGACGAGAGCTCGACGGACCGTGAGCGGGTGGAGGCGGCGCGGCTGCTCGCGGTTCTCGCTGCCAACGACGTCCCCGGCGCCGACCCCGACGACTGGTACGGGCTGGCCGAGGCGACCGACGACGCGCCCATCTTCGGCCCGGACGAGCCAGTGCGGCTGTCTCCCTCGCAGATCGAGGGGTACCTGAGGTGCCCCCTGCGCTGGATGCTGCAGCGGGCGGGTGGTGAGAGCGGGACGGCGCTGCGCCAGTCGATCGGCACACTGGTGCACGATCTCGCGTTCGAGGCGGCACGCCACGACTGGGGCCCGGAGCAGATCTGGGCGCACTACGAGCAGGCCTGGGCGGGAATCGACGCCGGACGGGGCTGGGTGGCCCGAAGAGAACGGACTCGAGTCGACGCCATGGTCACCAGGCTCGTCCGCTGGCTCGAGGAGAACCCGCGCACGTGCGTCGGGGTCGAGCTCGAGGTCAGCACGCAGATCGCGGACGCCACGGTCCGGGGACGCCTCGACCGTGTCGACCGTGAGGGCGAGAACGGGCTGCTGGTGGTCGACTTCAAGACCGGTACCAGCGCGCCGACCAAGGCGGAGGTCGCCGAGAACCCGCAGCTCGGTGTCTATCAGTGGGCCGTGGCTGCCGGTGCCGTCGGCGAGGACGGGATCGGGACGTCAGAATCCCTCGAACCCGTCGGGGGTGTGCTGGTGCACCTCGGCATCCCGTCGACGCACGCGGCCAAGGAGCAGCGCCAACCCGCTCTGTCCGAGGCAGCGGATCCGAACTGGCCGCGTGAGCTGGTGGAGCAGGTGGCCGATGGGGTGGCCCGACCTGTGTTCGCGGCGCTGGTCGGCCCCGGCTGTGGGCACTGCCCGGTGCGCTCGTCGTGTCCGGCACAGCCCGATGGCGGACGGGTGAGACCGTGAGCAGCCTGACACCGCGGACGATCGCCGCTCTGCTGGGCCGTGCGGCTCCGACCGAGGAACAGGAGCGGGTCATCACCGCCCCGCTCGGTCCGGGCGTCGTTGTTGCCGGCGCCGGGTCGGGCAAGACCGAGACGATGGCCTCCCGGGTGGTCTGGCTGGTCGCCAACGGCCACGTCCACCCCGACGAGGTGTTGGGGCTCACCTTCACCCGCAAGGCCGCTACCGAGCTGGGCGCGCGCGTGCGACGTCGGCTGGCCGCGCTTCAGGCGAGTGGACGGACGGTCGTCGAGGGTGGTGAGCCCACCGCGTCGACGTACGACTCCTTCGCGGCGCGCATCGTCAGCGAGCATGGTGCCCGGCTCGGCATCGAGCCCGGTCGACGCCTGCTGACCGCGGCGGGGGCGTGGCAGCGCGCGGCCCGTCTGGTGTCCGGATGGGACGGGCCGATGGACGACGTCACCAGTGCCCCGAGCACCGTGGTGGCCGACGTGCTCGACCTACACGATCAGTCCGCCTCTCACCTGGTGTCGCTGGGCGCGGTCGCGACGCCCACGACACGTCTGCTCGACCTCGTCGACGTTGCACCGCCGGGTCCTCGGCAGAAGCTGCCGCTGCACAGCCGGCTCGACCCTCTGCGCCGAGCCCAGGTGACGCGGCTGGCCATCCTGCCGCTGGTGGAGCAGTACCGCGCCGACCTGGTCCGTGACGACCTCGCCGACTTTGCCACGATCGGCGCCGAGGCGGCCGCCGTCGCCCGTTCGTTCGCTGAAGTGGGCGAGGCGATGCGTCGCCAGTTCCGGCTGGTGCTGCTCGACGAGTTCCAGGACACCTCGTTCGCTCAGCTCGACCTGTTGCTCGCGCTCTTCGGCGCTGGGCACCCGGTGACGGCCGTGGGAGATCCGTTCCAGTCGATCTACGCCTGGCGGGGGGCCAACGCCGACACACTGGCCTCGTTCGCTGAGCGGTTCGGCGCAGGCGTGCCCGTGGCCCGCCATTCCCTGCGCACGAGCTTTCGAAACACGATCGCTGTGCTGGACGTGGCGAACACGGTCGCCGAGCCGTTGCGGGCACAGGCATCCGGCGTCGACACGCTGGTGCCTGCTGACGACGCCGACGTCGGACGGGTGCGGGTGGCCCTGCATCACTCCAAGAGCGACCAGGCGCAGGCGTTGGGCGACGAGGTGGCCACGCTGTGGCACGTTGAGGCGGCGCCGGACGGCACACGACCACCGCCGAGCATCGGGGTGCTGGTTCGCAAGCGCGACGAGATGCCCCTCATCGAGGCGGCCCTACGGGACAGAGGAGTACCCGTCGAGGTCGCCGGCCTCGACGGACTCCTGACCGTGCCCGAGGTCGCCGACACAGTGTGCTTGCTGCAGATCGCGGTCGACCCGGCCCGTGGCGACGCCCTCGTGCGACTGCTGACCGGGCCGGCCATGCGTTTCGGGCCCCGAGACGTCGATGCCCTCGCTCGCTGGGCCCGCACGCTGTCTCCTGAGCCTGCCCCGGACCAGCCGGCCTGGCAGGTGCCCCGCGCTGGCATCGTGGAGTGCCTGGCGAGCTCGCCGCCGCCCGGGTGGCTCAGCGATGCGGCCCGGCATCGACTGCTGCGGCTCTCCGATGCGGTCACCCACGTTCGGCAACGGCTGTCGCGACCACTGCCCGACGTCGTCGCCGAGGCGATCTCTGAGCTCAGACTCGACGTGGAGAGCCTGGCTCGTGCGCGTCGCACGGGCGGTCCAGGCTCGTCGCACCTCGACCGGCTCGTCGAGGAGGCGGCTCAGTTCGCCGAGCTGGCCCGCCATCCGGGAGTGAGCGAGTTCGTCGATTATCTGGCTGCAGCCGTGGAGCAGGAGAGAGGACTGCGCCGCGCCGCCGAGGTGCATCTCGGGTCCCGGGTGCAGCTGCTGACCGTCCACGCGGCGAAGGGGCTGGAGTGGGACGTGGTCGTGGTGGCCGGGCTGACGGAGAGTGGGTTCCCGGCGCGCAGCCGCACAGGCGCCGCATGGCTCACCGACCCGGGGACGCTGCCCTACGGCCTGCGCGGGGACGCAGCACGACTCCCGCAGCTCGACACCACGGCGGTCGAGCACCAGTCCGACCTGGCCGCGCGGGTGGACGACGTGGTGGCTCAGTCTCGGGAGAACGACCTGGAAGAGGAGCGGCGCTTGGCCTACGTGG
>Ga0316197_10002076_pt1 | contig 14313 bp, 10 predicted proteins | sample OudBiesiAoxic_MG_FD_204939 | JGI IMG/M metagenome (GOLD analysis project Ga0316197, IMG submission 204939) | Coastal sediment microbial communities from Oude Bieten Haven, Netherlands - site A oxic | ecosystem: Environmental > Aquatic > Marine > Coastal > Sediment | place: Netherlands...
TGAAGTACATCGTCCACTTCCCCGAGGAGCGGGCCATCTGGTCGTACGGAAGCGGCTACGGCGGCAACGCGTTGCTCGGCAAGAAGTGCCTCGCCCTGCGTATCGCGTCCACGATGGGGCGAGACGAGGGATGGCTGGCCGAACACATGCTGATCATGGGTGTCACCGACCCCGAGGGCGAGACGACCTACCTCGGTGCGGCGTTCCCGAGCGCCTGCGGCAAGACCAACTTCGCGATGATCGTGCCGCCGCCGTCGTTCTCCGAGCAGGGGTGGAAGGTCACCACCGTCGGCGACGACATCGCGTGGATCAAGCCGGCCCCCGACGGCAAGGTGTACGCGATCAATCCCGAGGCCGGCTACTTCGGCGTGGCGCCCGGCACCTCGCCGTCGACCAACCCGAGCGCGATGGAATCGATCCGGGCGAACACCATCTTCACCAACGTGGCACTCACCGACGACGGTGACGTGTGGTGGGAGGGCATCGGCACACCGGCTCCCGACCACCTCATCGACTGGACCGGCGCTGATTGGACACCGGACAGCGATCGGAAAGCCGCGCACCCCAATTCACGTTTCACCGCGCCGGCAGAGCAGAACCCGGTGATCGATCCCCGATGGGACGACCCGGCCGGGGTGCCGATCAGTGCGTTCGTGTTCGGCGGGCGACGCTCGGGCACGATGCCGTTGGTGTACCAGTCGTTCAACTGGGCGCACGGCGTGTACCTCGCCGCCACGATGGGTTCGGAGACGACGGCCGCCGCGTTCGGACAACAGGGCGTGGTGCGCCGCGATCCGTTCGCGATGCTGCCGTTCGCCGGGTACCACATGGCCGACTACTTCCACCACTGGTTGTCGTTCGGACGAACCATTGCGAACCCGCCGCGCATCTTCGGGGTCAACTGGTTCCGTACCGACGACGAGGGCAACTTCGTCTGGCCCGGATTCGGTGAGAACATGCGGGTGCTCGAGTGGATCGTCAAGCGCGCACACGGCAACGCGTACGCCCTCGAGAGCCCGATCGGCTGGATGCCACGCCATGCCGATCTCGACTGGACCGGACTCGACGACTTCACCGCGGAGGACTTCCTGAAGGCGATGTCGATCGACCGTGACGATTGGGATCGCGAGATCCTGTCGCACGAGGAGCTGTTCATCCGCCTCTACGACCGCATCCCGAAAGAGTTGCTCGCCATCCGCGACCTCACCCTGTCGGCACTGTGGCGCTCACCGGACCACTGGGAGATGGTGCACGACCCGACCTGAGCGGGCCGACCAGACTGCGGGGGTGGCGCTCACCGACAATCTCCGTCTCGCTCGACGCATGGGGTGGACCGACCCGCGCCAGATCGCCGCGACATCTGCGGCGCTGGCGCGGTGGGGTCCGACGCTGGCCGCGGTGTACGCGGCCGCCGCCACCCGCCACGGCAGACGGGTGGCGCTGGTCGACGATCGCGGCTCGCTGACCTACGCCGAACTCGACCGCCGTTCGAGCGAACTCGCCGGAGGTCTGCGCTCGAGCGGGTTCCGCGCCGGCGACCAGCTGGGGCTGCTGTGCCACAACCACATCGAGTTCGTCGAGGCGTCGATCGCCGCTGCGAAGGCCGGGCTCGTCGCGGTGTATCTCAACACCGGCTTCGCGGCCCCACAACTCGGCGACGTGGCGGCACGGGAAGGGCTCGCCGCGATCGTCGTCGACGAAGAACTGCTCGACGTCGTCGACGCGTCCGGGTTCGATGGAGACACCATCGTCACCACCGCGGATTCCGTGGGACGACACCCCGGGTTCTCCGAGCTCCGATCCGGCCCGGGGCCTCGCGTGTTGCTCCCGAGCCGACCGACCGCGCCGGTGTTGCTCACGTCGGGTACCACGGGCACTCCGAAGGGCGCTCGCCGGGCCGGCCGGCCAGCGGGCCTCACATCAGCGGTCGGCGTGTTGGAGCGCATCCCCTATCGCAGCGGCGACGTGTCGGTGATCCCGACACCGCTGTTCCACGCCTGGGGGCTCGCCCAGCTCACGATCGTGGCCGCCACGGCGTCGACAGCGGTGCTCGTCCGACGGTTCGACGTCGACGCGACGCTCGACGCGATCGAGACGCATCACGCCTCGGTCTTGGCCGTCGTCCCGGCGATGATCCAGCGCCTGCTGGCCGCGGATCGGCTCGACGGGTGCGACCTGTCGTCGCTGCGAATCGTGGCCGCCAGCGGTTCGGCGCTTCCCGCCGCCGTCGCCGACGAGTGGATGGAACGAGTGGGCGAGAACCTCTACAACCTCTACGGCTCCACCGAGGTCGGCCAGGCCACGCTCGCCACCCCGACCGACCTGCGCGCGGCCCCCGGCACCGCGGGGCCGCCGATCGCTGGTGTCACGCTGGAGATCGTCGACGACCACGGCGATCCCGTGCCCTCAGGAGCGACCGGCCGGATCATGGTGGGAAACGATGCGCAGTTCACCGAGTACACGGGTGGTGGCACGAAGGAGCGTGTGCGCGGGCTGATGGCGTCGGGCGATGTCGGCTACCTCGACCACGACGGGCGCCTGTTCGTCACCGGGCGCGCCGACGACATGATCGTGAGCGGCGGCGAGAACGTCTACCCACTCGAAGTGGAAGACGTGATCCTCTCGCACCCCGACGCGGCGGATGCGATGGTGGTCGGCGTGCCCGACGGTGACTTCGGTCAACGGCTTGCTGCGTTCGTGGTCCGCCGTCCGGGCAGCGAACTCGACGATGTCGAGGTGCGGTCGCTCGTCGGCTCGCGGCTCGCCCGGTACAAGGTGCCACGCGACGTCACATTCGTCGACGCTGTACCACGCAACGCCACCGGAAAGCTGCTGCGCCGCGCCGCGCCGCCGTCGTCAGGTCGAACCTGACGCAACGGCCGGTGATCAGCTCGCCAGGGGCGGCGGTTCGTAACCGCCGAGCACCTCGGTGATGCAGCGGGCGAAGGCCAACGCCGATCGGTCGTGGAGGTACGGCGCCACGACCTGCACCCCGATCGGCAGTCCGCCGGCGGTTCGTCCCACCGGTGGCACCGTCACCGGCAGATAGGCGCTTCCGATCAGCGCGTTCCAGCCGATCAGATCGCCGTACGGCCGATCCCCGTGGTCGGCGAGGGTGGCGTGGATCCAGTTGGAACCCTCCGACGCCTGCACGTGGCGAAACGCCGGCACGGGCGTGACCGGGCAGAGCAGGATGTCGACGTCGGCGAAGAACTCGGCCCACCGCTGACGGATCTCGCCCCGCTCACGGTGCAGCACGTCCCACGATCGATGGGTCATGGCGTAGCCACCCTCGACGGCCGCCGCGGCCTCGGCCTCGGTGGAGGAGATGTCGGTCGCCGCCGAGATCACACGCAGGCCGTTCATCGAGGCACTTGCGGGATCGAGAACCGGTCGGCGTCCGCGGTCGACCCGGGCGCCGGCCGCGTCGAGTGCGTCGACCGCCGCCGTCAGCACGTCGAGCACCGCAGGGTCGACCTGGCAGAAGTCGTCGTCGAGCCACGCTGCCACACGGAACCCGGCGAGATCGGTGGCAGGTTCCGGTGGGAGGTCGAGTCGCCATCCCACCGCATCGTCGGGGTTCGGGCCCGCGAGCACCCCCATCAGGTAGTCCAGATCGTCGATCGACCGAGCGATGGGGCCGAAGACGTTGACGTCGGCGACGTTGCGATGGAAACGCGGATGGTCGAGGTACCCGAACGTCGGGATCACGCCGAAGCTCGGCTTGTGACCGTAGACGCCGCAGAACGAGGCCGGCACGCGTACGGAACCGCCGATGTCGGTGCCGATCTCGAATCCGGTGAAGCCCATGGCGACAGCGGCGGCCGGGCCGCCCGACGAACCGCCCGGCGTCCGGTCGAGGTCCCACGGATTGTTGGTGGTGCCGAACATCTCGTTGCTGCTCTGGTAGTCGCCCGACCAGCGCGGCACGTTGGTCTTGCCGAACACGACCGCCCCAGCCCGACGAACCGCATCGACCACCGTCGCATCAGTGGTGGGCACATGATCAGCCAGCTCGACGGCGCCCCCAGTTGACCGGATGCCCGCCGTGGCGATCGCGTCCTTCACCGTGATCGGCACACCGGCGAGTGGGCCGACCTCTCCCCCACCGGCACGGGTCGCGTCGATCGCAGCCGCCTCGGCGCGAGCCCGTTCGGGTGCCACGGTGACCACGGCGTTCACTTCGCCGTCGAGCCGTCCGACGCGATCGAGATGAGCATCGAGCAGTTCCAGCGCCGACACCTCACGACGGTCGAGTGCGGCGACCATCGACACGAGCGAGTCGGTGAGATCGGACATCGCCCCAGCATGTCACGGTGCTCGACGTCCGCACGCCGCCGGATGGCGGGCTACGGTCGTTTGACGGCTCGATCGTGAGCCACCGCTCGAAGGGAACACCATGACCGAGACACATCACTCGACACTCGACGGACGCGTTGCCATCGTCACCGGCGCATCGAGCGGCATCGGCCAGGCGATCGCCGAACGGCTCGGAGCAGCTGGCGCCAACGTGCACCTGGCCGGCCGCACGATGGCGCCGATGGAGGCATCGGTCGCGTCGATCACGGCGGACGGCGGCACGGCGATGGCCCACGAGCTCGACGTACGCGACGTTCCGGCACTCCAGCAGTTGATCGCGGACGTGGCGAGTGCCGCCGGGTCGCTCAACGTGATGGTGAACAACGCCGGCCTCGGACACCCTGCACCGATCTCGGAGGGCGACCCCGATCAGTGGCGAGAGATGCTCGACGTCAACGTGTTGGGCCTGGCGGTCGGCTGCCAGGCAGCGATCGCTGCGATGCGCGCCACCGGCAGCGAGGGTCATCTCGTCAACATCTCGAGCATCGCCGCCCTTCGGCGCGACTCGGGCATGTACGGCGCCACGAAGCATGCCGTCAACTGCATCAACGCCAGCCTGCGGGAAGAGCTCGAGGACGACCCGATTCGTGTCACCTCGATCATGCCGGGCGTCTTCGCCACCAACTTCGCCCGCAACTTCGATCGTGGACTCGTCGAGGGCCTGGCCGGAGCCGCGGGGATCGAGAACCTCGAGTTCGACGACGAGGGGCGTCTCCCCCGCGCGACGATCGACGACCTCCAGGCTCGGATGAGCCCGATGCTCGGCGACGTCACCCAGATCGCCAGGGCCGTGGAGTACGTGGTGACGCAGCCGATCGACGTCAACATCGAGGAGCTCGTGATCCGGCCACCGAAGTCGCTCCCGATCTGATCCGACGTCAGTAGCTGCCGCGGATCAATTCGAGGTCGGCGGCAACCATCGGCACGCGTACCGAGACACCGGAAGCGCTCACGTCGAGCGACACGCCATCGAGCCCGTGAACCTCCCAGATCCGAGGTTCGGCACCGACGATTCGAAAGCTCGTGAACCGCTGCGGATCCTCGTGGAGCGGCGCGAGGCGGAGGTGGAGGTTGCCGCCGATCCACTCCGCTCGGCGAAACGCCATCGCCGGGAAGTCGACGTCGACCACCTGCGGGCACGATTCGAGCGGGGCCGCCGACAAGCGGGTCCATGCGCCGGGCCCGGCGGCGTCGGCGGCAGCGAGGAACGCGTTGAACTGCCCGCGCGGGTGGGGTTCGCCGAGGCCCAGTCCCCAGGTGAACTCACCGCGTTCGGTGTCCCACGTCGGTTCGTACGAGGCCTCGATCGCGTGCGCGAGTCGCTGTTCCAGGTCTACGATGCCCCATTCCCGGGCGAGCACCAGCGACGACCCGACCGAACGGCTCGCGGCGATCGGGAGCGACAGCTCACGGTCGAAGCCCGCCGACGCGCAACCGGCATCGAACAGCCGGGCGGCATCGGCCGGCTCCTGCGGCGCGGCGTAGAACGACGTGGTGAGCGCTGCAGCCACCGGCAACCGGTGGTGGACGTCGAGCAGCGGGTCGTAGTACAGCGTGGTCATCGACGGCGCGCCCTCGGCGGCGAGGTCGAGGTACCGCTCCCGAGCGTGGGCCCACCATTGGCCGAAGGCCTGCCCGTGGAGGTCGGTCCCGAATCGATTGTCGTGAAGCCTCAGACCGAGGCCCGCTCCGGCCAGTCAAAACGGCCAGACCTTGGTGTTCTCTCAATGACAGCCGATCGGCGCCGCCAGCCACTGCCGGCAGAGGTGCTCGGCGATCTCGCTGTGGGTCCAGGTGAACGTGTGTTCACCGTCTCGGATCATCTCGAACGGCTCGTTCCAGCGGTCGTTCGGGTCGATCATCGACCGGATGCCGAGCAGCACCAGGAAGAAGCCCTTGTAGAACAGCATGCCGTCGGCCCGCACCGGGTCGATCTGCACTCCCCAGGGCTCGATCCCATTGGCGGTCCATCCCGGCGCGTCGTAGTCGCCCCACAGTTCGGGAGGGATGAAGAGCCGATAGACGTCGGGGTAGTCGGCGCGATCGGGGTCGTGACCGAACTGGGTGAGCCAGTCGGCCGCCGACCACCAGCCGGTGTGTCGCTCGATCAGTTGGTCGAGCACGGCGACGTACGGCTCGGTCCACGCCGGCGTGCGATGCGCCATCAAGCCCATCGCGTACGAGGAGTCGACGAGATCGAACCGGTGCCAGCTCGCCATCGGCGGGTCGGATCGGTCATCCCAGTGGGGGTGCGGGCGCCCTTCACGACTCCAGTCATCGGGCGTGTGCGCCTTGCGGTGCAAGTAGCGCAACCATCCGAGCGAACGTGGCGACAACTCCACCGTCAGCGCTCCTCGTGCCCATGCGGCGCGTGCGCCCTCATGGGCTCACGGTACCGACGCCTCGACGGCCCGAGCGGATCGGACCGTCGAGGCGAGCGGCACCGCTGCCTCAGTCGAGGTCGAAGCGGTCGAGGTTCATCACCTTGTCCCACGCCGCCACGAAGTCGTTGACGAACTTCTGCGGTGAGTCGCTCGACCCGTACACCTCCGAGATCGCCCGGAGCTGGGAGTTCGACCCGAAGACGAGGTCACACCGCGTTGCGGTCCACGTCACGTCGCCGGTCGCTCGGTCGCGACCCTCGAACTCGTTCTCGGACTCGGACGTGGGCTGCCATTCGGTACCGAGGTCGAGCAGGTTGACGAAGAAGTCGTTCGTCAACGTCTCGGTTCGGTCGGTGAACACGCCGTGGGCGCTCCCACCGGTGTTCGCACCGAGCACGCGCAGCCCGCCGACGAGCACCGTCATCTCCGGAACGCTCAGGGTGAGCAGCTGCGCACGATCGACCATGAGCGCCTCAGCCGGCGACGTGTGACCCTTGCCCAGGTAGTTGCGGAAGCCGTCAGCGGTCGGCTCGAGCGGAGCGAACGAGTCGGCGTCGGTCTGCTCGGCCGATGCGTCGGTACGACCCGGCGTGAACGGAACGGTGATGTCGTGCCCGGCGTTCTTCGCCGCCGCCTCGACGGCGGCACAACCCCCGAGCACGATCAGGTCGGCCAACGACACGGTGGCTCCCGTGGCGTTGAAGTCGGCCTGCACCGATTCGAGGGTGCTGAGCACCCGGCGGAGCTCGGGTGGGTTGTTGACGTCCCAGTCGTTCTGCGGGGCGAGACGGATGCGGGCTCCGTTGGCGCCACCGCGCTTGTCGCTGTTGCGGAACGTCGACGCCGACGCCCAGGCGGTCGACACCAGGTCGGAGATGCTCAGTCCGGACTCGAGCACCTTGGCCTTCAGCGTCGCGATGTCGGCGTCGCCGATCAGCTCGTGGTCGAGGGCGGGCACCGGGTCCTGCCAGATCAGTTCCTCGTCGGGAACCTCGGGGCCGAGGTAGCGCGAGACCGGTCCCATGTCGCGGTGCAGCAGCTTGAACCAGGCCCGGGCGTACGCGTCGGCGAACTCGTCGGGGTTCTCGTGGAAGCGCCGGGAGATCGGCTCGTAGACCGGGTCCATGCGCAGCGCCATGTCGGCGGTCGACATCATCGGTGCGTGGGTCCTCGAGGGGTCGTGGGCGTCGGGCACGGTGCCCTGCGCTTCCGGATTCGTCGGCGTCCACTGCTTCGCTCCGGCGGGGCTCTCGGTGAGCTCCCACTCGTAGCCGAACAGCGTGTCGAAGTAGCTGTTGTCCCACGTGGTCGGCGTCGCGGTCCAGGCACCCTCGAGCCCGCTGGTGGTGGTGTCGACGCCTTTGCCGGTGCCGAAGTCGTTCTTCCAGCCGAGGCCCATCTGCTCGATCGGCGCGCCTTCGGGCTCCGGCCCGACGAGGTCGGGGTCGCCCGCGCCGTGGGCCTTGCCGAAGGTGTGGCCACCGGCGACGAGCGCGACGGTCTCCTCGTCGTTCATCGCCATGCGAGCGAACGTTTCGCGGATGTCGCGAGCCGATGCGAGCGGATCCGGGTTGCCGTTCGGGCCCTCCGGGTTGACGTAGATCAGGCCCATCTGGACCGCGCCGAGCGGGTTCTCGAGCTCGCGGTCGCCGCTGTAGCGCTCGTCGCCGAGCCAGGTGGTCTCGGGCCCCCAGTAGATGTCCTCCTCGGGAGTCCACACGTCTTCGCGGCCGCCGGCGAAACCGAACATCTTCAGGCCCATCGACTCCATGGCGACGTTGCCGGCCAACAGCATCAGGTCGGCCCACGAGATCTTGCGGCCGTACTTCTGCTTGATCGGCAGGAGCAGGGCGCGGGCCTTGTCGAGGTTGCCGTTGTCGGGCCAGCTGTTGAGCGGAGCGAAGCGCTGGGTGCCGTTGCCACCGCCGCCACGACCGTCTTCGATGCGGTAGGTGCCAGCGCTGTGCCACGCCATGCGGATGAAGAACGGGCCGTAGTGGCCGTAGTCGGCGGGCCACCAGTCCTGCGAATCGGTCATGAGCGCAGTGAGGTCCTGCTTCAGCGCGTCGTAGTCGAGGCTCTTGAACTCCTCCGCGTAGTCGAAGTCGTCGTCCATCGGATCGGACGCCGCCGAGTTCTGCTGGAGGATGCGCAGGTTCAACTGGTTCGGCCACCAGTGTTCGTTCGCCGTCGAGCCCACGGCGGTCTGCGCCGAGTTGGGACCATGCATGACGGGGCACCCTTGCTGGCTGTCGTTGATGTCGCTCTCACTCATGTCTGCTCCTCATTGGTGTGTGATCGATGGTGGTTCGTCGGGTATGACTCAGTGGGCGGTGGCATGTCCGGCCGACGCGTCCGTGCCCGTCCGGCACGGCGCGCAATGACCCCAGTAGACGACCTCGGCCTCGTCGATTTCGTAACTGTGATCGTCGTTCGCCGTGAGGCAGGGGACCTCCCCGACCGCACAGTCGATGTCGACGGTCGTGCCACACGACCGACAGATCAGGTGGTGATGGTTGTCGCCGGTTCGGTCTTCGTAGCGGGCCGGAGATCCTGCCGGCTGGATGCGACGCACGAGCTCCTTCTCGACGAGCACGCCGAGGTTGTCGTAGACCGCCTGCCGGGAGACCGAGCCGATGTGGCTGCGCACGTCGGCGGCCAATTCGTCGGCGGTGGCATGGGGCGCCGCCGACACCGCCCGAAGCAGGGCGATGCGCTGCGCCGTCACGTGAAGGCCGTGCTCACGCAGCAGCTGCTCGGTGCCGTCGGTCATGGCCGACATGCTAGTCAACTTTTCTGGACTTCGTCCAATATTTGTCGTAATCCGTTCCCGTCCGGTCGAGTCGGCCGACCGGAGCAACTCAGCTCGGGGCGACCGGCGGGCCGAACCAGCCGGTCAGGTCCGCGACGACCTGCACGTTCTGGTTCGACACGAAGCAGATCGTGCCCGCGTCGTCGACCGGCACGAAGATCGCGTTTGCGATCGAGCGGTCAGCCTGGAAGTTGAGCGTGCTGGTGCCGCCGTCACCGTCGGCGCAGGGGTACACCGTGAGGAAACCAGGGACCTCCCCCTCGGTGGCCACGACGCTGATCGACAACGCGGTCACGCCCTGCTCTGGCAGGCCGAGTTCCGCGGCGAACGGGTCGAACTCGAGCACGTTCGGCGCCTTGACGGGGTCGGTCTCGACACCGCCCTCGCCCGTTCGGTTGTCGAACATTCGTGTCGGCCCCGTCGCCTGGAAACCCTCACCGGCCGCGAAGTACCCGACCACATCGGCGACCAGGTGGACCCGTTGGTTGGCGAGGAAGCAGATCTTGCCATCGTCGTCGACGGGCACGACCGCTGCGTTCGCACGCGACTGCTGCTCGAAGAAGTTCAGGTTCGAGGTCGTCTGGAAGCCGTCGGCACAGGGGAACGCGCTCACGAACCCCGGTTGTTCGCCCTCGGTTGCCACGAGGTTCAGCACGACGGCGGCGATGTCGTCGGTGGGGAGGCCGTCGGTGCCGGCGACCGAGACCTCGAGCACCTCGTTGGGCTCGACCTTGCCCACGGGCACCGTCGCTTCACCGGAGTCGTCGCGCGTGTCGAACAGCCGGAACGGCCCGGAGTTCTCGAACCCCTGGCCTGTCGGCAGCCATCCCGTGGTGTCGACAACGAGGTGCACGGTCTGGTTGGCGAGGAAGCACACCATGCCCTCGTCGTCGGGTACGGCGGTGACCAACACCGCCGCAGACGATCGCGACGTCACCGTCTGGGCCTGGTAGTTGACGTTCGACGTGCCGTCGTAGCCGTCGGCGCACGGGTACACGGCGAGGAAGCCTGCGGCTTCCCCCTCCGTGGCGGTGACGTTGAGGTTGAACGCCGCCGCCCCGGTCAGCGGGAGCCCGCCTTCGCCGGCCATCATCACCTCGAGCGGTTCGTTCGGCGTCAGCTTGCCGACGGGAACATCGATCAGCCCCGGGCCTTCGATGGCGCGGGTGTCGATCAGCCGAGTCGGCGGCAGTTCGACGTTTGCCGGGCCGGTGAGTTCGTAGATCGTGGTCGTGCTCGACACCTCGTTCGCGACCACCAGCAGTGGTGTGCCGGTGGGGCTGTCGCCGGGGTCGACGAACACCATCCCCTCCGGTGAGATGTCGTCGCTCCCCGGGCCGGTGGAGCCGTCGATTCCGGGATTGACGTATGTGGTGAACACGGGTGCCGTCGGATCGGAGACGTCGTAGACGGCGACCCCACCCACGCGTTCGAGGCCGATGAACGCATAGGTGCTCCCGAATGCGTTGCCGATCGTCAGCGCCTCGGGCTCTGGACCCTTCGCATCGGACCGGCTGTCGAACTCACCGGGGTCGTTGTTCTGGCTGTTGTGGTAGTCGGGATGGGCGTCGGCGACATGTGCCTCCAACTCGGCGCCGCTGTCCCAGACGAGTTGACCCGCGTCGTCCCACACCGAGAACGACCTCGCGCCGTAGCTGAACAGCTCGGTGACGGGGCTGGCAGTCGGCGTCGCCGTCGTCGTGAGCAGGCGGCCGAGCTGGTCATCGTCCTGCAACGCGGCGTCGAGGGGGCTGCCAGTGAAGTCGAGGGCACCGATCCGCACCTCTTCGCTGTAGCAGTCGTAGTCCCGGGCATCGCCCTCGTTGGCGGTGAAGAGATACGTGCTGCCCTCGATGTCGGCGGCCTCGATCGAGTCGGGCATGAACATGCCGTGCACCGGCCAGCTGTCGATCTTGATCGCCGGGTCGCCCGGCACCGTGTCGTCGTCACGGTCGGACGGGTCGAGCTGGTTGCCGGCCACCGAGTGATCCTTGTGACCGAGCGGCACGACGGCCGTGATTGCCTCGGTGGCGATGTCGACCACCGCGACGGCATTGTTCTCCTGCAGCGTCACGTAGGCGGTCGATCCGTCCGCGGAGACCGCGACGTACTCGGGCTCGAGGTCTTGGGACGGCTTCGAGCCAGGGAAATACACCCGCACTTCGGGGTCGATCGCGCCGTCGAACGACGTGAAATCGAGGTTGGTCGCCGCGAGCGCCGTGAAGTCGCCTCCGGAAACGTCGATCAGACTCACTCCACCGGATGGGTCGACGGCGTTGGCGATGTCTTCGTTCTCGGAGCCGCCGAGATCGACGCCGCACACCGGCTCGGCCTCGTTGGCGACGACGACGGTCTGGCCATCGGGGGTGAACGTCACCATGTCCGGAAGCACCCCCACCTCGACCGAACCCAGGGGCGTACCGTCGGGCTCGAAGAACGCGACGACGCCTGGCTGCGGATCGACCGGCGACACAGCGGGGGTCGCAACGGGATCGACGTGGATCGCCACGGCGACGACGTCGTTCCCGACGGCGACGCTGTTCGGCGCGTCACCGAGACCCGAGAGATCGATCTGGCTCACCAGCGAGGGGGCCGTGGGGTCCGCGACGTCGATGATGTCAACCGTGGCGTCCCTGCTGTTGGTGACATACAGCTGTTGGGTGGCCGGGTGGTGTGCGACGATCTCGGCACCGGCCTCGAAGTTGCCTGCGTCATAGGTGCCGATCGGTACGAGACCGACCGCATCCGTCGCGACGGGCGGAACGGGCGGAGCCGCCAGGACAGCACCGGCCGATTGGGTGACGAGGGCGGCAGCGATGACGGCTGACGCAGCGAGCGGGGCAGCAAACGAACGAACAGTCACGTCGCCACTGTCTCATGGCGAGATGACGCACGGGTGAACTCCACCTGAACAGCGATCGACGGACGTTCGAACTCCGGCGTCGGTGCAACCTAGGGTCGCCGGGATGTCCGATGCTCACCTCGACCCCCTCGTCCACGTGGCCCAGGACGACCAGCCGGACCTCGTCACCGACGTACGTGCCGATGCCGGGCGGGCGATCCGCGACATCGGCCATGCACTGGTCGGCCACCACGCCTCGGTCGAGCTGCTCCGCGAGGTCACACGGACACTCGACGACCTCACGCAACGGCTGGAGCAGGGCGCCGCCCGCTCGCGCAGCGAGGTACGCAGCGACGCCGAGTTCACCGACCCGCCGACCGACGGAGCGGTGATGACGACCTACGACGAGCGTCCGGTCTCGGGGCGAGCCAGCCCGTGGGGGCTCGACATCGAGGTCCGACGCGACGGCGACGAAGCGGTCGCATCACTGACACTGCGGGCGGCTCACGAAGGAGCACCGGAGCGCAGCCACGGGGGAATCGTCGCGGCCCTGTTCGACGATGTGTTCGGGTTCGTCCTGCAGATCCGCTCCCAGTCGGCGTTCACCGGTGAACTGTCGGTGCGTTACGAAGCGGGCGTGCCCATCGGTGAGCCGTTGACGTGTCGCGTGCGCCTCGACAGCCGAGACGGACGCAAGCTGCACATGACCGGCGAGCTGACGGTGCTCGCAACGGGACAGCTGCTCGCCCGTGCAACGGCCACGTTCATCGCCATCGAGCCGAACCACTTCGCCGCACAACCGTCCTCGTGACGCGCCCGGGCGACCGATCGTGGTCGTTCGAGCCTCGGTCAGACCTGGTGATCGAGGTGCGGAACGACGATCGTCGGGATCGTCGGGTGGTGTACGAGCGCGGTGGCCACCGATCCGAGCAGGAGACGGTCCAGCACGCCGTGCCCTCGTGAGCCCACGACGAGGAGATCGGCGTCGCTGCTCGCGGCTCGGAGTGCTGCTCGCGGATCGCCGGAGGTGACGGTCAGCTCCACTGCGGGATGTCCCTGGAGCTCGCCGAGGACGGCAGCCACTCCCTGCTCGAGCTCCTCGCGAGCGGTGGCTGCCGCCTCCTCGGGCGAGGGCACGAGCGGATCGCCGATCACCGCTCCGCTCGAGACGACCCGCACGGCGGTCACCCGGGCCGACCGACGCAGGTGCGCGAGCGTCCACCGCAGCGCGCTGACCGCGTGCGGCGACCCGTCGAAACCGACGACCACGTCGAGATGGTCGTGGATCGGAGGCACTTCCGCGGGGATCAGCGCGACCGGCACCGTGGCGTGGCGGGCGCAGTAGGCGCCGACGGACCCGACCGACATGTCGACACGGGAACCCCATCCCCGGGTTCCGACGATGAGCAGTTCCGCTCCGTCGGCTGCCTCGACGAGCCCCGGGCCGGCTCGATGCTCGATCACCTTGCCGGCATCGGCAAGCGACGGGGCATGCTCGTCGAGAAATGTCCGGAGGCGGAGGGTCGCCTCGCTCCGATACGGCTCACCGCCGTCGGTGATCCCACGGGTGGTTCCGAATCCGTACTCGAACGGTCCGCTCACGAACGTGATCACGGGCGTGACCGACCCGAGGTGGTCGGCATGGTCGATCGCCCATTGCAGCGCGACGGCCGAGCCCGCCGAGCCGTCGATTCCGACGATCACACTTCGATCTTGCGATGACTCCGTCACGATTCAACCCTGACGGATCGCGCCGCTCGTGGTCAGGGAACTACGTCCCTGAGCGGCGCGTTCCGCCGACCGGCGCCGCCGGGGGCGGTTCCCGCCCGATGCGGGTTGTAACAATGAACGACTGAACCGACGAGCAAGGAACGATCGATGAGCGAGCCCACCCACGGCCTCCGGCCGAAGTCCCC
>Ga0316197_10002077_pt1 | contig 14311 bp, 8 predicted proteins | sample OudBiesiAoxic_MG_FD_204939 | JGI IMG/M metagenome (GOLD analysis project Ga0316197, IMG submission 204939) | Coastal sediment microbial communities from Oude Bieten Haven, Netherlands - site A oxic | ecosystem: Environmental > Aquatic > Marine > Coastal > Sediment | place: Netherlands...
GCATGCGTGGCCTTGCGTCAGTTGTCGCCGTCATCGGGGTGGTGCTGGCCGGATGCGGGTCAGATGGTGGTGGGAGTTCCGATGCCGACTCGTCATCCGAATCAGCTGTTCCTGCTGCTTCTGACGCCGCCGACGTTGTCCAAGCTGGCACCGCTGCCGCTGGAAGCGAATCGGATGCACCTGAGACCCGAGACGTCGAGGCAGACATGGCGGCTGCGGAGGCCGCCCTGCTGGCCTTGTCGGATTTCCCCGCTGGGTGGTCCGAGACCCCCAGTGATGAGGACTCGGGCGACGACGAGCTCGATCGACAGGTTGGGGAGTGTTTCGGCTCCGATGGTGACGGATTGTTCGATGGGGATGCGCAGGCAGAGACAGGAGACTTCGTCAGCCCGAACGGCGGTGAGGTCAGTCAGACGGTCGGGATCTCGCCGACGGTGGAGGAGGCCATGGCTGTGGTCGCCGCTGCCCGTGGAGAGGGAGTCACCGCATGTTTGACCGAGGTCTACAACGGCAGGTTCGTCGAGCTGCTCCAGGAGGAAGCCGGCAGCGAGGTGGAGGTCGGCGAGGTTTCGGTTGGAGCGCTGAACGTGTCGCCGGTCGGCGATGAGGTTGGTGCGCTTCGCGTCACGATTCCCCTCTCGGCGAACGGGTTCACGGTCGACTTGGTTGCCGATCAGGTGTTGACTCGGGTCGGTCGTTCTCTCTCTGGTCTGCAGTTCGTTTCCGAGTCGGGCCCGGCTCCGATCGAGACGATCGACGAGTACAACGCGGTGGCGGCAGCCAAACTCCCGGGCTGAACGTCAGCCAGTCAACGGGCCACCAGGCGCAGCAACGACATCGGCCACAACGCTGGGGTGCCCACGCCACCGTGGGCGAAATCATTCGCACCCTCACGGTCGACCCGCAACGCCGCTACCACGGCGCGTTCCGACCCACCGAAGGCCCACCGGAGTCCACAATGGGCCCCCGCTTGCGACCATGCCGGTTCGTGTGCGCCACGAGGAGCCCATGACGCCGAAGCTCGGCGACGGTGCAGCCGGTCACGTGATGGTGTCGGCAGATGTCGTTCATCGTGTCGCCCTCGTCGCTGGTGTGGTGGAGGTTTCGGCGTGAGGTTGCCGGGGTGTCTGGCTGGCTGATCCAGGGTCGGAGAGTGCTGGCGTTCGCGGCAAGACGACGAACTCCGCAAGAATCGACACATGAGCGAAGAGGTGCAACGATCGATCCTGCCGATTCCCGAGGTCAAGCACGTTGGTCTGACCACGTACGACGCGAAGGATCCGGCGACCAAGTTCCCACCGATCCGGGACGTCCGGCCGCCGGAAGGTGCACCGAATGTGCTCGTCATCCTGATCGACGACTGCGGGTTCGGTGCGACCAGCACGTTCGGCGGGCCCGTGAACACCCCGACAGCGGAACGGCTCGCCGGCGGGGGAGTGAAGCTCAATCGCTTCCACACCACGGCACTGTGCTCGCCGACACGTCAGGCGTTGCTGACCGGCCGCAACCATCATTCGGTGAACATGGGCGGCATCACCGAGATGGCGACCTCGGCTCCCGGCTACACGTCGGTGCTTCCCAAAGACAAAGCACCCTTGCCGATGACGCTGAAGCTCAACGGGTACTCGACGGCCCAGTTCGGGAAATGCCATGAGGTACCGGTCTGGCAGACCAGCCCGCTCGGGCCGTTCGACTCATGGCCGACGGGTGGCGGTGGATTCGAGTACTTCTATGGTTTCATCGGTGGAGAGGCCGATCAGTACTACCCATCGCTCTACGAGGGCACCATTCCCATCGAGCCCAACAAGACGCCCGAGGAGGGCTACCACTTCACCGAGGACATGACCGACAAGGCGATCGGTTGGGTGCGCCAGCAGAAAGCGCTCATGGCCGACAAGCCCTTCTTCATGTACTACGCGCCCGGCGCGACGCACGCTCCCCACCACGTGCCGGACGAGTGGATCGAGAAGTACAAGGGCAAGTTCGACGCCGGGTGGGACCAGCTTCGAGAAGAGACGTTCGAGCGCCAGAAGGCGCTCGGGGTCATTCCGGAAGACGCCGTGCTCACCGAACGCCCCGAAGAGATCCCCGCATACGACGACATGCCCGATGAGCTCAAGCCGATCCTCGTTCGTGAGATGGAGACCTACGCCGGCTTCCTCGAGCACACCGACCATCACATTGGTCGACTGGTCGACGCGCTGCAGGATCTCGAAATCCTCGATGACACGTTGATCTACTACATCATCGGCGACAACGGCGCCTCTGCCGAAGGGACCTTGAACGGTTGCTTCAACGAGATCGCGGTGCTCAACGGGATGGGCGACATCGAGACCCCAGAGTTCCTGATGAGCAAGATCGACGACTTCGGTGGCCCGGAAGCCTCCAACCACTACGCCGTCGGCTGGGCCCACGCAATGGACACGCCGTACCAATGGACGAAGCAGGTTGCGTCGCACTGGGGCGGCACTCGCAACGGAACGATCGTGCACTGGCCCAACGGGATCGAAGCGAAGGACGAGGTCCGCTCACAGTTCTCCCACGTGATCGATGTCGCGCCCACCATTCTCGAGGCAGCGGGAATCCCGGCACCGACGATCGTGAACAGCGTGCAGCAGGCCCCTCTCGAAGGCACCAGCATGATGTACGCGTTCGACGATTCCGACGCCGCGGAACGTCACACGACCCAGTACTTCGAAATGTTCTGCAACCGCGGCATCTACCACGAGGGTTGGACCGCGGTCACTCGGCACACCGTCCCATGGGTCGGCCCGTTGGACCAGTCCTTCGACGACGACGTCTGGGAGCTGTACGACACCAACACCGACTGGACCCAGTCGAATGATCTGGCGAAGACGCATCCCGAGAAGCTCGCCGAACTGCAGCGACTGTTCCTGATCGAGGCGACCAAGTACAACGTCGTACCGCTCGATGATCGTTCGTTCGAGCGTTTCAACTCGGACCTGGCGGGTCGTCCGCAGCTGATCAAGGGAAAGACGCAGATGCTGTTCGGCGGCATGCACCGACTTCAGGAGCACGTCATCTTGAATGTCCACAACAAGTCGTATTCGTTGACCGCTGAAATCGAGGTGCCCGAATCGGGCGCCTCCGGCGTCATCGTCTCCCTCGGTGCCGGCATCGGGGGCTGGAGCCTCTACGCCCACGAAGGCAAGCTCAAGCACTGCTACAACTTCTTCGGAATCGACAGGTACTTCGCTCAGAGCGAACGGGAGATCCCGGCCGGCAAGCACCAGGTGCGGCTCGAGTTCAAGTACGACGGCGGCGGCCTGGCCAAGGGTGGCACGGTTGCGCTCTTCATCGATGGCCGGAAAGACGGTGAGGGCCGCGTCGACATGACGGTGCCGATGCTGTTCGGCACCGACACCTGCGACGTGGGGAGCGATGCCGCCTCGCCGGTCTCGCCCGATTACGGGCCGAAGGACAATGCGTTCAACGGAACCGTGAACTGGGTGCAGATCGACATCGATGAGAACGCCGAGGATCTCGACCACCTGATCACACCAGAGGAGCGCTACAAGGTCGCGGTCGCCCGGCAGTAGTTGCCGAACGCAACGTCAGCTTGATCAGTCGTGGCGCTGGAGAGTTGATGGCGCGGAGCCCGAAAGCGGCCCCTCGGTTCGCCGACGCGCCACACATAGCCGGCAGCAGAGGCCGTCGGTCTCGGCACAGCTGACCCAACCTCTCCCCGAGCGATCTGGAGCAGGTCGCAGCCCGACGAGGGGTCATACCGCTCGGCTCCGACGACGCTGAGCGACGCGCGATAGGCGTGCCCCCGACGGCACATGAGGGATACCCGTCCTGGTCGCGATGGCGAACGTTGCGAGGCGGGTCGATGGCTCTTGCTGCCGCCACAGTGCGACGGTTGTGAGCGCAGCTGTGTGGCGCGAATACGGGCTGGACTGAGCGGCGTCAACAGCCGCCCGCCGGTGTCGCGTCAGCGCGGTGGTCGTCGGGTGGACGATGAACCTGAGAGGTATCGCTCGGTCTGGTGCTTTGGCCTCAGCTGACACGCACCGTCGGCGTCCTCGTCATGATCCGTGTCGTTCGAGGAACGGTCGAACGATGGTCAGCGCGTCATCGGCGCGCAGGAATGAACCATGGTGGTCCGCGCCGGGGATCAGGTGCGTCTCGACGCCAAGCCGTTCGGCGAGGTGGAGGTCGTCAGGCGACAACGGGCTGTCGCCAGAGCCCTTGTACCACAGGCTCGGTGCCTGTACGTCGACAGCAGCCGGTTCCCAATCAACGGTTCCCGCCATGGATGCCGAGAGTGCTGCGGCGTCGTTGTGGGCCAGGGTCTCGACGACCTCCTCATCGGTCAATCCCCCGCTGCGCAACGCTGCCTCCATCCCCTCGACGGTGCTGACGAACTGCGCGGCGGACAGCACTCGCTCACGTCGGCCCTCGGGGCTCGGCACCGGCGCGTTGCCACCACACACCAGCGCAGAGACCCTCGCGGGTTCGAGCAGTGCGAGTGCTGCGGCGTTCTCCGCGCCCATCGAGAATCCCCAGACGAGAGCAGACTCGATGCGCTCGGCGTCGAGTACCGCGACGATGTCTGACACGATCAGACGCGGCTCGTAGACGGCAGCGTCGTGGGGCTTGTCGCTGTCACCGTGGCCGAGACGATCGATCGCAATCACGCGGTACTCCTCGGCAAGACGGTCGCCGTAGCCGGCATCCCACCAGGTGTCTGCCCACCTCGACCAGCCACACAACAACACCAGCGGTGTACCAGCACCCTCGGCTCGATAGCTGATGTTGAACCCTCGCGAAGCGATCGACCTACGCATGGCCGAAACCTACATGGCGCCAATGTGGCCCTCGACACAGCGGGGACCTCGCGTCCGTCGACGGTGACGGCAGGATCTACATCGCGGGCCGGTCGAAGGATCTGATCATCCGCAGCGGTCACAACATCGACCCCCTGATGATCGAGAACACCCTCCAGCGTCACCCGTCCGTTGCCGTCGCCGCGGCGGTCGGCATGCCCGATTCCTACGCTGGAGAACTGCCGGTCTGCTACGTCGAGCTCCTTCCCGACTCCAGCGTCACCGAGGACGAGCTCCGTGCGTTCGCTGAGGCCGAGATCAGCGAACGGCCGGCATGGCCCAAACACATTCGCATCGTCGATGCCGTTCCGATGACCGCCGTGGGCAAGATCTTCAAACCGACCCTGCGTCAAGACGCAATCGAGCGGGTCGTGCACGGGATCCTCGACGAACGTGGCTTGCAGGGCGACGTCGAAGTGACCGCCGGCGGCCCGCGCGGTATGAGTGTGAGGGTCACTCTCGGCAAGGGCGACGAACAGGCCTCCTCCCAACTCCAACAGGTGCTGGACGGGTACTTGTTCGGGGCGACGGTCGAGACCTGATCCTCGTTCGCCCGACCTTGCCCGACGTCGCTCGCGACAACGGTGCTCAGTTGCTGAGATCGTCGACTCTGGCGACCGGAGCATTCGGGGCGACCGGATCCCGTTGTCGCAGGCGCCGGTCGAGGAGTACATCTCGCTGCGCCCGATGGGTTCGCCGTTGCGTGCTTTGAGCACGAAGTACGGCTCACCAGTGACCGAAGTGCGTCGGTCGAACCTGGCCGGGGTCGCAGCGTTGGTGCGTACTGAGTGTCTGCCCGTGAGTGCGTTGACCTTGGTGGTGTAGCGCTCGCTGGTCAGGATGACCTTGCCGTTGGCGGCGTTCAGGTTGAAGTAGTACTGGCCGTCGGAGCTGGTGCGGACGTCGTACTTGGCTGCCAGGGGCCGATCTTCTCAGATCTTGCGGGCTGTTCCTTGGTCGGTCGGAGAGGTGCTGTTGTCGGCTTGGCTCAGCGTTGTCGCAGGCCCATCCGTCGTTGTCTGCGTCGCTGTACCAGTCGTATTCGGGGTCGACGCCGCGCTGGTAGTTGCCGTAGTCGTTGGCGATCGTCCAGGCGCTCGCGTGGGCGGGCGCCGTCGTTGCGGGAGTAGGTCGCCGTGCCCCGTGTCACTGGACAAGCTGCACGCTGACTGTCAGGGTGTGCGGACTGCGTCCGGCATCCGGATCTGGCGCTCTACCTGATGGGGGTGTCCGTGATGGACGGAACAATTCGTATTCGCACAGCAGCTTGGTTCGCAACCGCAATCGTGCTGGCGGTGGTCTGCACCTTGCTGGTCACCCAAGCCTGGTCAGTCGGTGCCGCACCCGGCGACGACGATTCGACGTTCGTGCCCACCGCCGGGTGCCGTGTGACCGACACTCGTTCGGCACCGGACACGGTCGGGCCGCGGAGCACACCGCTGGGAGCCGACGCAACGTTCACGGTTGCGATCCACGGCTCCAACGGTGAATGCACCGGCCCGCTCGCCATCCCAACCGACGCGGTGGGTGTCGCGTTGAACGTCACCGCGGTGAATGCCACCGCTTCATCCAACATCCGCATCTTCCCCGCGAACCTGACCGAGGTGCCGACGTTGTCGAACCTGAACGTCACCGCCGGAGCCGCACCATTGCCGAACAAGGTCGACGTCAAACTGTCCCCTGACGGCGAGATCAAGGTGTACAACTTCAACGGCTCCGTCAACATCGTCATCGACGTCGTCGGCTACTACACCGACACGTCGTTGAAGGAACTCTCTGCAGGGTTGGCTGCAGCAAACGCAAGGATTGCTGCCCTGGAGAACGCTGAACCATTCGCAGTGTCGGGCGTTCGCGTAGGCGTCACTGGTCTTGTCACGACGACTCCCGTCAGCTATTTGGATGTAACTGTTACAGCACCCGTAGATGGCCAGGTCACCCTCAACTACTCGACATACGTCCAAATCCTCACGACTTCGGACGCCGTTCTGTGTGCGCCGTTCCGGTCAACCGAGATCCCGGCAGATCTCACCACCGAAGACGAAGGGATCGGATACTTCAGAAGAGGGGATACCGGTAGCAGCGTTGCGGGCAGTGCCTCAGGTACACGCACCTTCGACATATCGGCCGGCCAGACCGTCATCTACTCCGTCGCATGTGAGGGAACCGGCGCGCTCGGAAGTCTTGGCGGTCGGACAGCAACCGCGATCTTCACGCCCGCACCCTGACCCGGAACCGCCAGCAGGGCCGCCCTCGACCCCCAACCAACCGAGGGCGGCCCCAGGGCGGCGTGACACCCTCAGTCAAGGTGGCCGCATGGACCCCGACTACATCCCGCCCCTGTCCGCCCTCTCGCCGCCCTACTGAATCCGCCCTGGCCACCGTCGGTCGACCGGACCACCAGTTGGCAGCCGGTTCGTCCACCTGGCCGAGCTACGCGACGAGAGCGACATGTTCTCATCGCCGCGCTGGCCATGGGGCTCAACAATCCGATGATGGATTTCGCCGGTCGACCGGGGACCGTGGCACCCCTGCCCACTTCGATCGATCATACGGACCACATGAACGTCAGTCGACGACGGCGGCAGTGATCATGTCCTGGAACCGAGGACCCACTGCGCTGATCGGTTCGAGCATCGGCGAAACTTCGGTGACGAGCTCGAAGCAGGTCGCCGCGATCTGGTTCTCGAAGTCGAACCAGTGGTCGATCCCGCCCACGCCGGCGTGCCGGGCCGTGCCGAGCGGCACGATCCCGCCTCCGAAGTACGGCCACCGCTCGTAACCGAGCACCGAGAACCCGAAACCCCACGACGCTTCCTTGTTGCCGAACATCAGATCGGGGACACCCGGGATCTGGTTGGTCGTCATCGCTGTGACCGAGGCCTTGCTCAGCACGCGCACACCGTCGAGCGTGCCGCCGCCGAGGATCATCAGCCCGAACCTGAGGTAGTCGGCCGGTGTGCTGACGACGCCGCCCGAGGCAAGATCCGAGGACAGACAGGTGTCGGCGCCGGCACCTGTCATCGCCCGCTGGAACTCGTCGCTCCCGGGCCGACCCGGCTTGGGTTCGCTCATGCGCGATCGCAGATCGTCGCCTGGTGCCATCGTCGAGTCGTGCATGTCGAGCGGCTCGAAGATGCGCGTGCGCATTGCCGTGCCGACGGAATCGCCAGTGATTCGGCGCACGATCTCGCCGAGCATCTCGTACCCGAGGTTGGCGTACATCATCCCGGCTCCGGGCGGCTTCTTGACCTCGAGGTCGGGGATGCAACCGAGGAACGCGTTGACGAGCGGGTCGCGGCCCCATCGGAGGTCGTCGTCGGCGTGGTGCAGCACGCGCTCCTTCAGTCTGCCGTTCCACATGACGGCCTCGAACCCACCGGTGTGGGTGAGCAGGTGATGTACCAGGAGTCGGTCGTGCAACGGTTCGGGCAGCTCGGGCAGGTAGTCGACGACGCGCTGCAACAGCCCGATCCGTCCCTCCTCGACCAGCGACATGACGACGGCAGCCGTGAGCGGCTTCGTCGCAGAGGCGATCCAGAACACCGTGTCGAAATCCATCGGAGTGCCGGCCCGATCGCGAGCGCCGACCGCCTCCGCCAGCACGATCTCGCCGCGCCGAACAACGATGCTGACGAGACCCGGCGACCGTCCCGACTCGACCTGTTCGTGCAGCACGTCGCGTGCACGCTGCATCTGTACCGCATCGAGGCCGACGTCGCCGGGAGCCACCGTGCGGGGTGCATCCCCGTTCCCCATGATCGCCAGTATGGCAGCCCGCCGCCGACCGCGATCCGAGCCGGACCGACGTCACCATCCGGCCCACGTTTCGTTGCGTGTGGGGCGAGTAGGGTCGCTTTGGTGGGGGCGACAGTGGGCGACGTGCACGGATTCTGCGACGATCGGTTCGAACTGCTCGGCGCTCTCTTCGAGAGCAACCAGGAGAGCGGTGTCGATGAGGGCGCCTCGCTCGCCGTCGCGCTCGACGGGGAGTTCGTCGTCGACCTGTGGGCCGGCACCACCGATCGGAAGCGGACACGCCCGTGGGCCGAGGACACGCTCGTCAACGTCTTCTCGACTTCGAAGGTGATGGTCAACATCGCCGTCCTGATGCTCTACGACCGTGGGTTGCTCGACCTCGACGCACCGATCGCCGAGTACTGGCCTGAGTTCGCGCAGAACGGCAAGGGCACGATCAGCTGTCGCCAGGTGCTCGTCCACCGTTCGGGTCTGCCCGGCTTCGGTCGTTCGATCGGCTTCGACGAGATCCACGACTGGGACACGGTCATCGGGATCTTGGAGTGCGCCGAGCCCTGGTACGAGCCGGGTACGGAGGCCTACTACCACCCGCACACGTACGGCTACCTGCTCGGCGAGGTCATCCACCGCATCACGGGGTCGACCTTCGACGAGTTCTTCCGTCGGGAGATCACAGCGCCACTCGATGCCGACTTCCACTTCGGCGTCACCGACCTGGCGGACCAGGCTCGCGTCGCTCAGCTCTGGTATCCCGACCCCTCGGCGACGCCCGACGAGGTCGACGATGTCGTGATGACGGAGATCGAACAGCGCGACTGGGTCGTGCCGAGCCGAATGGCTGCGGTCATGCCGTCGACCAGCGGGATCGGCAACGGCCGGTCGATCGCCCGCATCGGGGCGATGATCGCGATGGGCGGTGAGCTCGACGGCCGCCGCTACCTCAGCCGGGCGACGATCGAGGAGGCCGGCACCGAGCAGAGCTTCCAGGAGGACCGGCTGCTCGGGTGGTGTCGCTACGGACTCGGTTTCGGCCTCGACAGCGAGTACTTCCCGGCATCGACGCCGACGTCGATGCACTGGGGCGGTTTCGGTGGCTCATTGGCCACGATGGATCCGGCGACCGGCATGAGCGTCGGGTTCGCTCCCAACCGGCTGCTGGTCGAGGACACGCCGGACGGGATGCCGATGACCCAGGACCGTCTGTACACCCTGATCCGCAGGATCGGCGACGTTTCCAGGAGCCTGTTCGGCTGAGATGGCCAACGCCGCCGAGATCCCCGAGGGCACCGTGACGGTGCTGTTCACCGATCTGGTCGAATCGACGCGACTCAACCAATCGCTCGGCGACGAGGCGGCGCGGGCGCTCGGCAGCCAGGTCGAACAGGCGGCTCGCCAGCTGGTCGCGGAGAACCGCGGGGTGCTCATCAAGGAGATGGGTGATGGCCTGATGGCGGCCTTTGCGTCGGCCCGTCGGGCGGTAGCGGCGGCGCGGGACATCCAGGTCGAGATGGGTCGGCTTCATCGCAGCGGGCTCGACGATGCCGTGCAGATGCGGATCGGCCTGCACACCGGTGAGGTGATCAGCGAAGAGGGCGACATCCACGGCGAGACCGTGATCATCGCCAAACGGATCGAGGGCATCGCTCCGGCCGGTGGCATCCTCGCATCGGAGACCGTGTACGGCGTGCTCGGTACCGCTCGTGCCGAACTGGTGGAGCAGGGCACCACCGAGCTGAAGGGCATCGACGACGAGTGGCGGCTCTATCTCGTTCCGGTGCCCGACGAAGACGACGACCACTCGATGCTGGCCGACGACGAACCGACGCCCTACATCGGCCGTGCCGCGGAACGCGAACGCCTGCGCACGATGGTCGGGGCGGCCATGGAGGGTCACGGCGGGATGGCGCTGATCGGCGGACCTGCGGGTCTCGGCAAGACGCGACTCGCACGCGAGACGGCCGCCATCGCCGAACGGCTGGGGATGAGCGTGCTGACCGGAAACTGCGTCGACATGGAGTCGCCGCCGCCCTACCAACCGAGCATCGACCAGCTGGAGCAGGCGGCGCGCGGCGCGTCCCACGAGGGTTTTCGCACCGCACTGGGCGTCAACGCTCCGGAGGTGGCCAAGCTGTTGCCATCCCTGCGTCAGCGATACGACGACATCCCGCCGTCGCCGGAGCTGACCCCCGAGCAGGAGCGGCGGTACATGTTGCATGGGGTCGGGGAGTTCATCCAGCGAGCCGCCGCGAACCAGCCACTCCTCCTGATCTTCGAGGACCTGCACTGGGCAGACGAGTCGACGATGTTGCTGCTCCGCCACATGGGCACACGGCTCGACGCCACTCGATTGATGATCCTGGGCACCTACCGCGACGACGAGCTCGGCAGCGACCGGCCGCTGACGAGATCGATCGGCCCGCTGATCCGAGACACCGGGGCCGTCGATCTGCGTCCTCAGGTGCTCACGGAGTCGGAGGTGGCGGCCGTGGTCTCGGCTCGCGCCGGGCAGGACGCGCCATCCGAACTCGTCGACCTGATCGTCGCCGAGACACAGGGCAACCCGTTCTTCGTCGAGGAGCTGTTCCGGCACCTGCGTGACAGTGGTCGCCTGTTCGACGACGAGGGAACGTGGCGGACGGACTTCGAGATCGGCGAGACCGAAGTCCCACAGGGGGTCCGGCTCCTCATCAGCCGTCGCCTCGAACAACTCGACCCCGAGCACCGCAGGGTGCTGGCATCCGCAGCGGTGATCGGCAGAGCGTTTGCGTTCACCGACCTCGCCGCGGTCGTGGGGCGCGACGAGGACGACCTGTTCGACGCACTGGAGGCGGGTGAGCGGGCTCACCTCATCGAGGAGCTCCCGGTCGACCGCGAGACGCAGTACCTCTTCGTGCACGAACAGATCCGCCAGACACTGGTCGGGGAGCTGTCACTCGCACGACGTCAACGGGTGCACCTGCGCGTGGCTGACGCGATCGCGTCGACCGGATCGACGGTCGACGTCGCTCACCACCTGCTCTCGGCCGGGCCGGCGGCGCCGCCCGAGCGCACGGTCGCGGCCCTGGTCGCCGCGGCTCGAGCCAACATCGAGGCACTCGCATTCGAGGACGCTTTGCGCCCGATCGAGCACGCCCTGCAACTGACGGACGACGCCGGTCGGCCCGAGCTGTGCCTGTTGCGCGTGAGCGCGCTGCGGGGCGCAGGCCGGGTCGACGATGCGCTGGGGGTGCTCGATGCCGAGCTGGCTCGCACAGACGATCGTTCGACCATGAACACGTTGCGGCTGCAGCGGGTCCGGCTCCTGAACGACCAGTACCGCGCCGCCGAGGGTCTCACCGACATCGAGGCGCTGCTCGCAACGGCCGTCGAGGTTGGTGATCCCGAACTCGAACTGTCGGCGCAGCTGGCACGGGGACGTGCCCACTACATCCTGTCGCTCGATCAGACGGCCCAGGCCGAGCAGGCGCGTGACGCCTACGAGGCCGCGTACGAGATCGCGAAGCGAAGAGGCGACAAGGCGAACATGGCGAGGGCGTTGCTTCCGACGTCGTGGTTCACGGACTACTGGGCCGAGTACGAAACCACCGCCGCGGCCAACGTCGAAGAGGCGATCCTGCTCGCTGAGGAGATCGGCGACGAGGACCTGCTGCTCGACGCGCAGTCCGCGCAGATGCATCGGGTCGGGTTTCGCGCCACCATGGAGGAATCCGAAGCGCTCCTGGCCCGCTTGGAGCGGCGACGCGACCCGGTGAAGCTCAATGCGCACTGCTTCTGGATGATGTGGCAGTACCAGTGGTTGGGACGATTCGAGCAGTCGATCGCGATGTGCGACCGCGGGATCGAACTGGCGGATCTGATCGGCTCGGCCCCCGTGCAGTACGGCTCGATCAAGGCGATCGCGCTGACAGAGATGGGCCGCTTCGACGAGGTGGCGGCGGCGATCGAGCAGGAGGTGACCGACGACGAGCACCCGTTCGGCCAGGCCATGGCGTCGCTCGCCCGGTCGGTGTATCTCGCTCGGTTGTGCGCCTGGCAGCCGGCGGCCGAGTCGCTCGTAGACACGCTCGAACGGGCCAGGTCGTTGTCGCGGGTCTGGATGGAGAACTGGGCGGAGGCATTGCAGGTCGTCGTCGCAGCGCACCTGCGCGGACGGTCCGGTCCGGCAGGAGCGGTGGGGGAAGTGGTCGACCGCGACGCCAGGTTCGGCGGGCTGATGGCGGGGCTGACGGGTGCCGAGGTCGCACTGGTCGAGAGCCGCCTCGACGACGTGGTGCGCATCGCAGCTCGACACACCGACCCCAAGGCCGGCCAGGCGACCCCGAACCAGGTGCGAGCGCTCGACCTCACGGCACGAGCACAGCTCGAACAGGGCGATCTCGACGCTGCCGCTGCGTCGGCGGAGAGAGGTCTGCCGATCGCTGTGTCGATGAACTTCGGCAGCGCGGTGTGGCGACTGCGGATGGTCCACTCGATCGCGCTCGGCGAACCGACCGACCAGGCGGCCGCCGAGTTCAAGGCGCTTGCCGAACGCATTCCCGAGCCAGACCTGCGCGCCGATTTCGAACGCCAGGCCCTGGCTCCCGGCTGAGAGTTCTCGGGAAATGGCGAGTCCACACGCCGCGGCCCTCTTCCCGCTTCTCGCCGCGTCTTCTGTCAAGGGTTCTTCAAAACCCCTGGTAGACAGCACGCTTCGTGGAGCTGGGGGGAATCGAACCCCCGTCCATCAGCCGGTGAACGAACCTGCTACGACCATTCCCGGCATTGCCACTGACGCTGTGACACCGACGGGTCGGCTGTCCGCTCGAGGCGGACCACGCACAGTCTTTCCTGCAAGTCAGCGCACTTTGTCGCCGTCAGCGGTCTTTCCCGCCGTCATCCCTCACTTCTGTTGCCGGGCTGTGATGGATTGGCCCCGTGCGGCATTGCTGCTCACGATGGTTCACTGTCAACCTGACGAATCAGGCGGCGACAGTGAAATTGTCGTTATCAACGGCAATTGTGTTGGTTGCCCTGTTTAGCGAGTCTGAGCAACTCGGGTCGCAAACTCGAACAGCGTTACTGACGTCGAAACCAGTCAGCCCCGTGATCGATATGTAGTTGTCGGCGACATCGCTGCCACCGATGGGTACAACCTACTGCTCGCCGTGGATGTTCCGTTCGTCGATTCGTTTCGAACGTCGGGCCAGCGAGACCAGGAGATCCGCGTAGGAGTCGAAGGGCGGCACGTCGAGGCCCGCCACCTTCGCCTCGTCGTCCCACCGTCGCAGTGCTACGGCGTCGGCCGAGTGGGGGCGCAACTCGAACGCCGAACGTTCGTCGCGGTCCATCGGCCCGCCCTGGAGCGCCAGGCTTCGGATCGACGAGGGTGACAACGAGTCGAGGTACTCGGGGTCGATGGCACACAGGTATCGCTTCGCGGCGACGTGGAGCGCGACCGGTGCGGTCACGGTGCGATCGAACCAGGTGGAGAGGTAGCGGGCGCCGGCGCGCTCGTGGTGGGCGTCGGCGGTGAGTTCGTCGGTGATCGCAACGTTGTCGTCGAGCACCAGGTGGCCGACGTCGTGCAGCAGCGCTGCAGCGACTGAGGCCGGCCCCGCGCCGTCGGCCCGTGCGAGCGCAGCGCACTGGAGTGCGTGATCGAGTTCGGTCACGGCCTCGTCGTAGAGACGCAGCGCGGCGGGGGATCGGTAGCGCGCGAACAGCGG
>Ga0316197_10002079_pt1 | contig 14307 bp, 6 predicted proteins | sample OudBiesiAoxic_MG_FD_204939 | JGI IMG/M metagenome (GOLD analysis project Ga0316197, IMG submission 204939) | Coastal sediment microbial communities from Oude Bieten Haven, Netherlands - site A oxic | ecosystem: Environmental > Aquatic > Marine > Coastal > Sediment | place: Netherlands...
CCGCTTCATTGATATTATCCCCTTCACTGGGCCACCCGGTTTCTGAAATAATTACCGGTTTGTCGTTTGCAATGTCTTTTGTGACCTTGTACATGTGGTTCAGGTAGATCGTTGCCTGATCTATATGATATCCCTCCCAAAAGGGATAGCAATTCACAAGGATAACATCACAGGCTTCAACAAGCTCAGGATGTTCTATAAATTTATAATAGGCATCTACATAACCAACTGGAATATTGGGCAATGCTTCCTTCACACTTCGAATATGCTTGACCAATTCTTGAGCTGACAAATCATTTCGAAGCAATACTTCGTTACCAACTACCGCGATATCAACAGTACCTTGTTTCGCGAGGTCAATCAGGGATCTAATTTCAATTTCGTTTTGCGATTTATCGTTACCTATCCAGGCCCCAACCATTGTTTTTAATCCTTTTTCGTGGGCTTTCTTGGGAATGAACTCATTGCCTTCTATACAGGAAAAAGAACGAACTCCTCTCGTGTAAGGCGCGATTACATCCATGCGCTTTTGTATTTGTTCTTCCGACAATATATCGCCAATATCCTGACCTTCTGCATAGGGGCTAAAGCAAATGCCAGATAGTCCGTCATTCAATGATTTTGTGAATAGTTTCCGTATTTCATCTTTAGATTTTTGTGTAAAAACAATATCCGTCTTTAAGCCCTTCTTCAAATCAACAGAAGCTATGGATAACAATTTGCCACTTTGGTAATGCGCACTCAGCTCATTTGCAGGTGATTTACGCCTGTCCAATTCGGCACGATTTTCATTCGCACGTTCTTCTGTCACATCATAATTCTTCATAATCAGCATGGCAATAATGGTTCCTACCGCTGGAAAAAAGCAAAAGAATGCATGCAATCCATCAACCGCTCCCTGTTGCTCCGTGGTTGCTAAATCAGGATTGAAGCCAACCAGGCCAATAATGATGCCACTGAGCCCACCAGCTATAGCAAAACCAACTTTCACCATCCACCAGTAAATGGCCCCAAAAATACCTTCTCGCCTTTTGCCTGAATTCAATTGATCAATATCGATTACATCGGCTGTCATGGACATCATAATTGTAAACAAGCTCCCTATACCAAAAGAGAAAAAGGGCAGTGCAATAAGATACAGCCATGGCTTTCCGGGTACAAATAGAAAATACATCATGGTATAGCCTATAAGTGAAATGCCCTGTGCCCACATAAATGCTCTTTTCTTGCCCATTTTTTTTGACATCCAGGTAACCGCCGGAATCACAATAAAGGTCGTTCCTAAGGCTCCTATGCAACCAAACAGCGCAACCCAAATGCCGGTAGCAGCAGCATCACCATTGAATAACCTGTAAACAATAACAAAATAGGTCAGCGCAGCTACGGTATTGAATGCATTAAATATCAAAAAAGTGGCGCCACATATCCTTCGAAACTCCGATATTTTAAAAGCATCTTTGAAGCTTTCTAAGATTTTCAAAAGACTGCCACCGATATTCGAGGTATTGAGCGGCTCATAATCTTCTTCAAGAGTGGATTTACTTTTAATGAATATGGCTGGCACCATGGCAGCAATTGCGCAAGGCACAGCAACCCATACCGCTAAGTCGCGTATCGCAACTTCTTGAGATGTGAACAAATCAGGATCATCCATAATCACCCAAAACCAGGGGGCAATAACCCAGGCCCACTGTCCAATCCACTGTGCAACGGCCATGATATTGGTTCTTTCGTGAAAATCATTGCTCATTTCGTAACCCATGGCGACATAGGGGACGCTAAAAAAGGTAAGCCCTAAATAAAAAACAACTGACCATAAAAAGAAATACCAGAAATTATATTGCAAAGAATTATCAGAATAGAGTTGCCACATGATGGTAAACGCTATACCCATTAAAACAGCACCAATCAAAACATAGGGTTTGCGCCTGCCCCATTTCGATTTTGTGTTGTCAGAAACGAAACCCATTATAGGATCGGTTATGGCATCAAATACTCTGGGGAAAAAATAAACCAGAGACCACATCCATCCACTGAATCCAAAGGATTGTACGAGCGAAACCATAAAAATTCCGAGAATAGCCGGAAACATTTGGTTTGCAAACATTCCAACTCCGAAAGCAACTTTTTGACCGAATGGGACCTTGATAGTGACTGCAGACATTTTTTTTATTTTAATTATTGTTTAAACCAGTGATTTCATTTTCTGTGTGATCAATCTGATGTGGGAGGAACCAATACAGTTTTCATCATGGCCTCTCTGTCTCCCTCAAAGGATTTGGTGATGGACTTTCCATTTCTTGTCAAACCATTGAAAATACCTTGATCCACCATATCCCACAAGGCATATTTTGCCTGACCGTCTACAGTGAACAAACCAAAATGATTTTCAGACCCATTCTCGTTGTTCGGATCCTTCCAGGGTTCATCAAATCCTTCAAAATAGAAACAGGAGATTCCCGCTTTATTGGTCCAATCCCGCATGAGTTTATAATACATCGCTTCCTTGTATTCATCAGTAGCTTTTGATCCTTCCGGGCCATAAAAACCATCTGAAATCGTTGCCCAGCCTGTTTCACCAATGTGAATCGGTTTTTTGACCCCGATGCTCTTCATATAGTTTGAAACGCTGTCGTATTGGGAAACGGCAAACTCTTTGGCGCGAAGCATCGCAGCGTCAATCTTTTCGATGTCCGAGAGCTTTTCATCATCCGGAATGATCCAGAATTCTGGATTGTAATGTGTGTTGTGATAAGGATAGGTATGCATGGAAACGTAATCTACGGCATCATAGAGTTCTTCAAGGGCCTCGGTATGATATTCTGCTCCTCCTCCACCCCACGAAGAAAAGTCATCAGAACTGGTGATCCACAGATCCTTGGGAAGCTTTCCATCCTTCTTCAATCCTTGCAAATGAGTGACCCACTTCAGAATCACCTCAGGTTGAACATAGTAGCTTGCCGCCCATTTCACCATGGCTTCATTTCCGACAGCGATTACTTTCACTATATCCGGATATTCGTTAGCCAGCCGCGCCGCTTCTTCGATTTCAGGCCCATTGGCTTCGCTCTCCGCCTGATGATCAGGTTTTTCCGTTCGAGCATCCTTACAATCGATCCAGGCTCCCAGCATGACATACATCTCAAAGCTTTCGTCTTCTTTTTTGAGCTCGGATATGGCCTTCAAAACGTTGGACGCATGCGGAAAGTGAACCTTGTATGTGCGCAAAATCTTGATTCCCATGGCGGATAGCAACTTCATATCCTCCTTGAGTTCATCCAGCGTTGGCTCAATGTCGTGGTCGACATTTCTGTATCCTCCGTAAGAAATAGCCAAATAATCAGGATTCCCCAGGATGTCTGCAGCTCTGATATCTTCTTTCTCTGACATGTCTTTTTCTTTTGTCACCGTTTCAGTTTCCTTGTTTGACTTGTTCACGCATCCTGCAAATACGGCTAAAATTGTGATCAGCAATATCTTTCTTAAACCCTTAATCATTTTTACATCTACTTTACTATTGAAACAACAATCTGATTTATCTCCCCTGTTCGTTCGAAGACTTTTTTACTTGTCATCGAATCGAGGCTCAATTCGTTAAATTCTAAAACGTTCTCATCATTGAACTCGACCCTCAATCCATCTTTATTGTCGAGCTGGTAAACAATCGGAATTTGACAATAGGTAAAGCAAAGAGAGTCTTTTTTCACTTCAATGTCTTTGGTCTTCATGTTTGTGTCGATGTACCTGAAGGTTTCAGGTGCTTTCAAAAATTCTTCTTTTCTGAGAAGCCGGGGATCGAACATTAGCCTGCCTTTTCTGACAGAAATGCCTAGTTCACCAAATCGGCTTAAAATATCCTCTTTGACCTGGCCTGTCATACCGGGTTGTTGTGCTCCTTTGGTAGCTGGCGTGTGGGAATAAGGATCGGTTGGAAAAGCACCGTACAATTCAGGTGACTTATGAACTCCTATGCCCTCTTCGGCTTCATAGTAGTGATCCAACAACCTGCCAAGAGTTTGGTCATCAGCGCCTTCCTCAATAGCAGACAAACAAGTTTCCTGTATACTCAAGACGAGCTTTGACACCATGTGCCAATAGATTGAACCCAAGCCTTCATACCCGAAAAAAGTTCCGGATCGTCCGGTGAACGATTTATGGTCAAAAATATCCTCAAAAGCATCCAAAAGCAATTGTGTATCGCTTTCAACGAACGATTCATATTCAGGCGGCAACTCGGACAAGGCTTTTTTCAAGCTTTCGGCATTGTTAAAAGTCCCGTTGAAATGGTACTTGCCAAGAACATCTTTTTCGACGATCTGCCTGTTTCCGTTTTTCAAAAGTTCCTGCAACAACGCAGATGACTCCACCTTTTGAGGAGGAATATTGTTCTTTACATCGAATCGAGGCAATTCCTTGTTCGGATATAGGATATAACTGTACTGATCTGGCCTGAACAGAGCGCTGTTCTTCAGGGCATCCAACAATTTCAGAGAGGTCTCAGCAGAGATGTATCCAGAGCTCAAAACAGCCACCTGACCCTCGAGCATTTCAGGCAAGTAAGAGATCGAGACTTCTGTCTCACTCTCTACGGTCATTAAATTGTAGGCATGGAATAAATTGTCATTTCTCTTATTGGCCTCTATGGAGTGATCGAGGTACTGCAAGGTGATTTCAGAAAAACGCAACAATTCATCTTTGGTAATAGAACCCTTGTCACTGGAAAAACCATTTTCATAGATCCCCATCCTAAAATCACTGCCGGCATTTCCGAGCCCGTCCAAAACGATCTTCCGGTCCGTATCTGAAACCTTCCCTTCCAGTATCTGCGTGTTTTCATCCAAGGTATTTACAACACTTTTAAAGAAATGAGCCAATTCTATCGAGACCTCGGTTTCTTTGACAGACATACCTTCAACAACGCCTTCAAAGAAATTCATAAACCTCCTCAGATAATAAAGTGTAACCATAGAAACGCCATTCCCTACCAGGGCATTGTTCGCGTCGTTCCATTCGGGCCTTTGGGTATTCATCCAGATTCCACCTTCGGGAATGAAGTTTGAAACTTTTGCCAATACTGTGGCCAATAATTTCTCGAGGAGATTTACTTTGTAGATAAAGAAATTCTTATCCCGCAACAAGGCCCCGTCAGCCCCCAATTCTTCTCTTTTCTGGGCAATTCTCTGATCTGCCTCATGATCAAAATCAATAGTGTCTTTCGGGTTTTTCAGAATATCCGCATAGCTTTTGATTCTGTACGGCACATTGGCATAGACGAAAATGTCCTGATCAAAGTAGGAGGCCAGTTTGTTCGGGTAATAATCTTCAATGAACTCGAGGAACTTCAACAGGTAAATGATTTGGTGATCCCCCCAATACCCGATATACGACCAGGGATCATCGGGTTCTATGGTCTCCCAGTCGAAACCGTCTTTTGTGACACGGTATGGATTGTAGCCGTCAAAAGTCGTTGCATTCAGGAACTTGTGGATCATGCTTTCAATAAACTCCGGGTAGGAATGCGCAAGCGCCTCCCAGTTTTGAAAAATATCTCTCCAGTTCCCTTCATAGTCCAGGATCTTCGAACCATCTATCTCACTGGTGGTATTGATCGAAAATCGGTTCCAGGGCCTGCTCGGGTCACCATGTCTCCTGCTAAATTTCAATGGCATGTACTCACTGGCGAGCCTCTTGAAGTTTTTGTCATCGTCCTTTCTGGCCAAATCTTTCAGGTGGCTTAGGCTAAACACCTCAGGAAGGCTGTTTAAGAGACCTTCTTTTTTCTTGAATATCTTTTTGTTGTGAACTTCGATGTATTGTACAAAGTCCCATTTTTCAATTGTGTAGGCATCGTCAAAAATCCCTCCACGCATAATGTTAAACAGGGTGTTTGAAAAATGCCGGGTATTCATCAGTTTATCAGCCGAAAGTTGCAGACCGTCAGATGAGGCATTCAATTCAAACAAGTTTTTTGACCCCATTTCGATGTCTTTCTGAACGAGGGCTTGCAGGTCCTGGCCGCTTTTGATCAATTCGGATATTTTAGTGATGTCAACCATGGTCTGGTTGACTTCGGCAACGAACATCCAGTTTTTTTCAGAATCACTCCCAAGCGTCATATCGGAGCAGACGAAATAAGCTCCCTTTTCAGCTTTGACATCGTTTTCCTGAGTTAGGCTCTGTCCTTCCCTGAAGTTTTTCAATTGCATCGACGAGAGCAAATACTTGGGACGGTCAATTCCTGCAGACCAAACGGTAGTCGCTTTCAAAGCTTCACTAGGCTCTGCCTTGTCGACAATGATTGCGCTCAAATTGTAAATACCAATTCCAACTTCTTCCTCCAACTCACTTCTTTTGTAAGCATCGACCAAATTACTTCGGTTATTTTGCAAGTCTGATGGGACGCCGTAGGGAAGAATATTTTGAATCCCATCCAAAACGGTGATATCAACGGCTGATCGAGAATCGTTGATCAGGGTAGATTTTTTTACAAATCCGAACTTCTCGCTTGAATTCCATTGGTACCTAAAAGTCAAACCCAAATCACTGTTGATTTCTTCAAAAATGATCTTATTGCCGATGCTGTTTTTATAGAGATTCCTGTGAATCTTGTATAGGCCCGAGTATCGTTCCGAAAAAGGTTCCCAAAGAGAGATTATCCCTTCCCTGTGAACTTGCAGGATGGTCTTGCTCCCGGTAATGTCCGCGGATTCTGTTATTTTATCATCGGTGTAATACGGAAACAGTGCCGATTCACTGTTTTGTCTACCGGCCGTCAGGCCTCCATTGCTGGAGATGAACATCCAATGGTTAGAATCGCTCACGATGCTCATGAAAAAGGGCCTCATCGCATCGCTGTTGGAAATCATGTAATAATTTTCATTGTCAAACCTGACAAATTTTCCAGTAATTTCACTCTTTTCAAACGACGCCTTATTGTTTCCTAAGTATACTTCACTCTTACTCATTCCTAAATGTTTTGGCAGTAACTATTTTCAATTTGAATTGATCAGTAATTCTTCAACTTCTTCCAAACTTTTACCCTTGGTCTCAATAACAAACTTGAGCACGAACAACAGAGAAAGACCGGCAAGAACCGCATATATGGCAAAGGTCCAGGTCGGTCCGAGATTCGTCAGTTCCCATGGGAAAAACTGTGTCACCGTATAGCTCACCAGGGAATTGAAGAAACCCACAACAGATATGGCAATTCCTTTGATGTTTCCCGGGAATATCTCTGACAACAAGGTCCACATGACCGGACCCAGTGATATTGCGAACGCCGCTACGTAAAGCAATATGGCCACCAGGACCAGGGTTGCATTGATGCTGATGAAATTCTTTATTTCGTTTCGCTTGAAACTGAAAAGCTGATCTGCATCCAGAACTCCGGATGCCGCCGCAAAGGTTTCCTCTTGCGAGTAATAGGTGTTACCCGAAAGACTTCCGAGCGCTGTTCTCATCTCCTCATTTTCTATTTTGATCAAGGTGTCCTCATTCACCTCATAGGTCGCATTGTTGAATGCAAGGGTGGCCATGGTCAGGGCGATAGTCATCGCTGAGGTTCCAATGATCAACAAGGGCTTTCTCCCGAGCTTGTCAATCAGCCTTATGGCAACCAGGGTGAAAACCAGGTTTGTCAGACCAACAACAATAGCCTGTAAAAAAGAGCTGTCGGTGCTTCCACCTGCCTGTTCAAAGATTGTTGGTGCATAATAAAAGATGGCATTGATCCCTGTTATTTGTTGGAAAAACGCGATCCCGAACGCGATGATCATAATCGTAGCCATGCGGTTGCCGAACAAATCACTGAAGGTTCCTTTCTTCTCTTTTTTGGCTATTCCTCTCTGAATTTCATCAATCGTAATTTCCGCATATTCCTTGCCTCCGATCTTTATGAGAATCTTTCTGGCTATCTCGACAAGATTCAACCTTTGAATCAACCATCTCGGACTCCTCGGAACAGTGAACAGGGCCAGGAAATAAATGAATGCAGGGATGGTCTCAACTCCGAGCATCCAACGCCAGCTCTCCCCCTCCAAATCCTTTAAAAAGTAGTTTGAAAAATAGGCCACTGAAATACCGATGACAATATTCAGCTGATTCAACGAGACAAGACTCCCCCTTAATTTGGGAGGGGCGATCTCCGCAATGTAGATGGGTGCGATGAGTATCGCTCCACCGATTCCGATGCCACCGATAATTCTCGCTATCACAAAAGAAACATAGGTAGTGGCCAATGCCGACCACAACGCCGATGCGGTAAAGAGCAAGGCGGTAACCAAGAGTACTTTTTTTCTTCCAAATTTGTCACTCATTGGCCCGGCGACAATATTTCCTGCCATCGCCCCAAAAATCACACAACCGACAGAAAAGCCCAATTCCCAGTCAGACATCTCGAAATAAATCCTGATTCCACTGACGGCTCCCGAAATCACGGCGCTGTCAAATCCCAGAAGGAACCCTCCCAGAGCAACGACAAAACTGATAAAAAGGGTATAACTTCTATTCATAAGGTTTAATTTATTCTTTCAAATGTTGCCTAAAATTCCCAGAACTACTTCAAAACTAACGTCTGAATTGAATGTGCCGGCATTTTGAGTTTGGTCGTTTCGTCATTCAGTGAGAGCATGTATTCGATCTCTTCGTCTTTCTCATTCATGGCTACTACAACTATGCTTCCATCTTTATTTTTGAAGGAAGTAGCAGAGAGATGATTGGCAGTAGTTCCAGTACTCAGTCTTTTCGCTCCTGGTCGTATAAACTTTGAGAAGTGCCCAATGTAGTAGTAAGAATGCGTAAAGATCAGTTCACCCGTCCTTGAATCGCCGTGAACTGGTGCAAAACACAGGTTACCGACATGATTGGGACCTCCGGTTTCATCCAAAAGAATGTTCCAGTCGGTCCAGGCCACTGTTCCATTGTTAAAGTCATTGATCATCGCTTTGCCATATCTTTCTGCCAGTTTGGGATCTCCAAACCGCTCGGGGTCAAAACCCTCGTTGCATCCTTCCGTAAAAATCAAATTCTTTTCCGGATACGCTTCGTTGACCTTTGCCACATTGGTAAACATGGGTTTGCCATCTTTCCAATCCTCGTACCAGTGAAAACCTGTGCCCCAAACGTATTTATTGGCCTCAGGATCACTCAATATCACATTGGCACGCTCAAAGAGCAGGTCTCGATTGTGATCCCACACAATGATTTTTTTGTCTCCCATCCCAGCTTGTTCCAAAGTGGGCCCTAGGTAATCTCTTAAAAAATCTCTTTCTTCTTCTGCAGTGTAAATACAGGATTCCCAGCGCTGTGTGGCCATGGGTTCATTTTGAATGCTCAGGCCCCACAGCGGCACACCTTCATTCTCGTAGGCCTGAATGAATTTCACGTAATAATTTGCCCAGGCCTGTCGGAATTCCGGTTTTAGCTTTCCTCCCTGCAACATGTCGCCATTGGTCTTCATAAAGGCTGGAGGACTCCAAGGGCTGGCATACATAGGTAGCTTGCCACCTGCAGCCTCTATCGCTCTTTTGGTGAATGGAAGCCTGAACTCACGATCGTGCTCGATGTTGAAGGAGCTGAGTTCAGCATCACCTTCTTTGACGTAAGTGTAGCTTCCACTGGAAAAGTCACAACTGTGAATGATCGTGCGAGCCAAGGAATATCCAATTCCCTTTTCTCTGTCAAAATAGGACTGCATGAAAAGTTTCTGTTGATCAGGCTTCAGCTTGAAATAGGTCTCGGCAGCGGCGTCAGTCAAAGCAGCGCCAATCCCCAACAGTGTCTGGTGCTCAATGTCGGAATTGACAAGAATCGAGGCCTCTGTTTCCAGGGGCTGTACAAAGGGTCCAAACTCTGGTCCTTCGGAAACGGCCATCTTTTGATCCGTTCCATGTGCAGTTGTGTAAACTTTCATATCCCTGAGCGTATCCACGATTTCTATTCTGTGATCTGAATTATTCCCAAAACTCGAAAGTAATACCAGCACCAGCGTGCCAGCAACAAAGGAACCATACATCCACTTTTTATCCATTATAGAATCGCTTTATTGATAAATTCTAACATAATCAATCTCCATGGCTGAACTTGCGAAGGTTGGGTCTATATCACCCCCCAGGACTCCTCCCATTGCAATATTGAGAATGAGGAACTGGGGCTTGTCATAGGGCCAGTTACTCGAAGTTCTGTTCTCGGGTCGATAAACATAAAATCGCTCTCCATCCAGGTAAAAAGAAATTTGTTCTTCTGACCAGATCATGCTGTACACATGGAACTCATCAGATTCATTCGAGATCGAAGTACTTCGATGGTATCTTGTATCTCCAAAACTGGAGTTGTTGTGCAGTGCACTTTGAATGGTTCCGGGATTGTTCCCGACGTATTCCATGATATCAATCTCTCCACAACTTGGCCATCCGACGGTTGAAAAATTAGAACCCAACATCCAAATAGCCGGCCACGTTCCTCCTCCTTTTGGCATTTTTGCCTTCACTTCTATTTTTCCGTAAGTGAAATCGAACTTGTCCTGGGTCAGGAGTCGGGCCGAGGTGTAGGATGAACCCTGGTAATTTTCTTTTTTGGCTGTGATCTTCAGGACCCCATTTTCAACAATCACGTTATCTGGTCGGTCGGTATAGTATTGCTCCTCACCATTACCCCATCCGTTGTCACCGGTTCCAATGTCATATCCCCAGACATCCGGATCCGGTGTACCATTGGTGTCAAATTCGTCTTTAAATATCAAATTCGTGAATTCAGGATCTTCCGGAATCTCACCGCCTTCCTCACTGCTTAAGATAAAAAACCATCCATTGTCATCCCATCCAACAGTCTTCATGGAAATTGACGTTTCGGTTTGCGAAATGATCTCATAAACATGATCTCCGCCGACGTAGAAGCCAAAGAACCCATTCCCACTCAAATGAATTCTTGGTCGCCCGTTGGATTCAGAATAGCTCCAGGTTCCAGAGTAGCTTTCCAAAGGATAGTTTTCGTACTCATTATCGCCATTGGGTGCATCGGGAATCGATCCAAAGTCGTCACTCAAGGGCTCCGCTTTGCCAAAAACAAAAGATTCTGTATCATGCGTATAGCCCAAATCAGCTTTTAGAATAAAAACATCGTCATACATAGCGGTGTTCTCTTTTTCAAACGGCTGAGCCTCCCAATACTCCGGGAATCTGGAATCGCTGGGACCTACCCCCATATGAGCAGCAGCTTCGCTTTTGATCCTCCATTCTTTCTTGTCGTTCCCGGTCAGAAACGTTAAAAGAGCCTCAGGGATTTCATACTCACGAAGTACCTGAACGCTTGCAGGTTTGCTTATCGAAACGTTCGCGCTGTTGTAGGCTTTGATCTCAACCTCGTATTTATTTGTTCCCGGATCGTCAAAAACCATGGTATAGGAACCGTTGGTCATAACTGACTCTCTTCCGTCATATCTGAGGGTATAGCGAACGGCATTTTCCGCCGTGGCCTGGAAGGTAACTTCCCCGCTTCCATCCCCCGCTGGGTTTTGGCCATCTGCCCCTTTGATCTCAGTCGTAACCTGGAGATTCTTGGGTGCGAGAGCCTGATCTGTGTCATCACCGTCGCTGTCGCCGGAGCAGCCCGTTAAAAACCCAATAAACAAAAACGTACAAGCAATACGCAGCGCATTCGCTCTTAAAAAAGAAGAAATCATGGTTCTAAAATAAATGAATTGAGAGCCAAAATAGTGAATAATCACCAGATTTGACAGAAACCGAGCCTTCCTTTGAAAATCAAAATGCGCAGAGAGAGTATTTCCTCTGCGCAAATTCCCTTGATTATTGATATACTCTAACATAGTCGATTTCCATAGCCGACTCTGTGAAATTTGGATCTATGTTACCTCCAAGAGTTCCTCCCATGGCCACGTTGAGAATCAAGAACTGATCCAGGTCAAAAGGCCAGGTCGCATCAGTCTTCTCGTCAGGACGATAGGTATAGAATTCCTCGTCGTCAACAAGGAATCTGATCTCGTCTTCAGTCCAAATGACGGAATAAACGTGAAACTCAGAAGTCTCATTGTTAATTTCAGTGGACTTCACGTTGATTGTTGCTCCTGAGCTGGAAGGTGTGTGAATGGCGCTCTGAACCTTACCGGGGTTGTTACCGACGTATTCCATGATGTCAATCTCACCACAACGCGGCCACCCAACAGTCGGGAAGTTAGCTCCCAGCATCCAGATCGCAGGCCAGGTTCCTCCACCTCCGGCGAGTTTGGCTCGGACATCCACACGACCATAAGTGAACTCAAATTTGTCCTGTGTAAGGAGTCTCGCTGAAGTATATTCCGCACCTTCATAACTTTCTTTTTTCGCCGTTATCTTGAGTAACCCGTCTTCTACGATAGCATTATCGGATCGATCGGTGTAATACTGGGCTTCGTTGTTCCCCCAACCATTGTTACCGCGACCTATGTCATAGTTCCAGTTGGCCGCAGAAGGTGCTCCGGGAACATCAAACTCATCCTGCCAAACCAATTCGGTGAAACCGGGATCCTGCCCAGGGTCATAGCCCTCGGGTCTGAATTCGTGGTAGTAGGCAATTTCAATGTCCTCCAAAATCGGTTTGTGATCTCCCCTAACCGATAAGAAATCATCTCGAAGCTCCAAAATCTTGAAAACCGTGGCACCTGACCAGAAGGAGAGTGTGCTGTTCTCAACCTGAATGTACAATTCACCATCTTCGCCCCTAAAAATCAGGAAGCTCGTATCTGTCTCCATTTTCGGATCCGTTATGGTGATGTCATGGCACTCATCAACAAACTGAGACGGATTCGCATCGGGAAAGAAATAATTGACTTCTGCCCATCCTACCAGGGTTTCATTGTTCTCTCCCAGCTCCATCTGGTACCTGTAATTGTCGTCGTTGTCATACGAGAAGATCAGAACATCATCGTACAGGCAAGGATTCATAGTATTGGGAGGCGCCTGGTACCCGTTATTCTCTTCGTTAAAAGCGGCATCCGCACCCCAGTGTCCTGTTTCCTCTTTGTTCCAGACCCATCGTTTGGATCCGTCCCCAGCGATCATTTTCAAAATCTCCGGATCGATCAGCAATTTGACGTCGAGGTCCACACTGACAGTTCTCGAGGAAGAAATTCCCCCGGGAGCATATGCGATCACTGTAATATTCTGAGAGTACTGTCCTGACTGAATGTACTGAAAATTGGCAGGTTCACCAGGACTTACGACGATGGGATCGGCATTTTCCTTGAAAATGACATGTATGCTGATGGCATCGTCGGCTGTTGCCGTCACTGTCACGTTCCCCGATTCATCGGGCGCCACATTCGTCACGATGTTGAGGTTGGTGGGAACCACCAGGGTTTCCAGTTTAGGCTCTTCCTCCTGGCAACCTCCAAATGCAAAGATCAGCAGGAAGGAAAATATGATACTCTTGATTGTTCTCATATTGCTATCAATTATCTGTTCAAGTTTCTTTTAACCATTGTCCGGCCTAGTTGTGAAAATAAACGTTATCCACATACACGGTGATGTTACCCGATGGGTCACCCGACAAAATCAGTTGGGCAATGTTTGCTCTGGTGGTCAATCCTGAGAAATCAGAAAGGTCCAGTTCCAGGCTTACCCACTCACCCTGAGCAGGCGACTCAACTACGATCTCATGCTCCACATCGTCTCCGCCTCCAAAGGCGCCATCAGCTCCAAAATCAACCAGTTTTACTCTGAATTGCGCAAAGTCTGCTGACCAGACGTCCAGATGAAATTGTGTCATCGAAGAGGCATCTATTTGAGAAGACACCGTTTCTATTCCCACGAAATTGAGCTCACTGTATTTCTTGGTTGCATTTCCAGCCACATTGACATCTTCTAAAGTGGCTGATGACCAATCCGTCCTCCAGGTGTCCACGGCAACGTCATCATAGGCATCGCTGAACATGGAGATCACATTGCCCGCATCTACTTCAGGTGTTGGAGCCGCAGAAGCCGGCTCGGTAGGCGCACCACTTCCGGATCCGTCATCGTAGAAGTACACGTTGTCGACAAAGACCGTATTACCACCTGATGGAGATCCTGAGTAGATCAACTGGGCAATATTGCTTCTCGTTGTAAGACCTGTAAAGTCAGAGAGCGGTATGTCTAGACTCACCCACTGCCCTTGTGCCGGACTTGGAATGATGATCTCATGCTCTACATCGTCTCCGCCACCGAACATGCCGTCGGCACCGAAGTCGACAAGTTTTATCTTGAACTCCTCAAAATCTGCTGACCAGACATCGGTTCTGAAATGCGTCATTCCGGAAGCGTCAATCGGAGAGCTTAC
>Ga0316197_10002080_pt1 | contig 14302 bp, 11 predicted proteins | sample OudBiesiAoxic_MG_FD_204939 | JGI IMG/M metagenome (GOLD analysis project Ga0316197, IMG submission 204939) | Coastal sediment microbial communities from Oude Bieten Haven, Netherlands - site A oxic | ecosystem: Environmental > Aquatic > Marine > Coastal > Sediment | place: Netherlands...
CGCTGGTGAGGGATCCCGACGGCGACGTGATCTTCGCCGCCTACTTCTTCCATGACATCACCAAGGAGCGCGAGGCGATCTCGAAGGAGCAGCAGGCGACTAGCAATTTTGCAAACTCCCAGGCCGAGAAGCAGGCGCTCGTCGAGGCGAGCCCGGATCTGATCATCGTCGTCGGCCCCGATGGGATGGTCGAGCAGGTGGTGCCGCCGGTGAGCTTCCCCCTACATGTCGACCACTCGATGGAGGGACACCCAGTCGCCGAGGTGGTCCCGCCAATCGCCGACGACTTTCCGGCCCTCGCGGAGGCTGCCCGGATCTCCGGAGGCGTCGAGACCAAAGCCTTCTCGGTGCAACAGGGAGATGACACCTTCCATTTCGAATGCCGGATCGCCCGCAGTGGCGAGCGGAATCTGGTCATCATCATCCGCGACGTCACCGCCGCGAAGCAGGCCGAGGAGGTGCTCCGCCGACAGGCGCTCACCTTTGCCAGCATCCGCGATGCGATCATCGTCGCAGATCTGAAGGGGCGGATCAAGGACTGGAACCCGGCCGCCGAAGAGATGTTCGGCTACTCGCGGGAGGAGGCGATCGGGAAGGGGCTCTATGCGCTCTATGATCCCGATGAGCCAAAGCGCTTCAAGCAGACGATCACCGCGGCGATCGGCAAGAGTCGGAAGTGGGAGGCGCGCACGGAATTCCGCCGCCAGGATGGCAGCGGTGGGGTGTGTGAGGTGCGCTACACACCACTGCTCGACGAGGGCGGGCGGCCGCTGGCCCTTGTCGGTGTGAGCCGGATCGCCGAGTCGGCCCCCGCCGCAGATCCTGCGCCGCCAGGAGGCGATCCGCAGGGTACTCTCAAGGGCATGAAACGGAGCTTGGGTTCGCTCGCTGATATCGTGTCCGTGCAGGAGGCGGCTACCGATCTCCCCGACGAGGTGCGTGGCGAACTCGCCATCAGCCGCGCCCGCCTCGAAGCGATCTCGATTCTGTTGCAGACGATCGAGGAAGGGGGGGATCCGGAGAACGTCGATTTTGGACAGTATGTGCGTAAGCTGATCCAATTCCTCCTCACAGAATTCGGTCCTGAGCACACCGGGATCGAAGTTCACCTCAACGTGAAGGGGATCGTCGTCCCGGTCGCCGTCGCGCAGCCGCTGGCAATCATTCTCTTCGAGCTGATGAGCAACTCGCTGCGCCACGCCTTTGTTCGCCGCGAACAGGGAATGGTCGGCGTCTCGATGGGGATGGGAGCCGATGCCGGATGGCTCGTGGTCAACGATGATGGGCGGGGATTGCCCAGCGGTTTCGACTTCGAAACGCCCCAGCACGGCTCCGGACTGAAAATCGCTGCGGCCCAGGCCAAACGGATCGGCGGGGACATGAAACTAGTTAATCCAGTCGATACAGAAATTCAGGTTGGATTTCGTCTGAATGGGGCTACGTAAGTAGTCCCAGTAGATGAAGCCGACCAGGATCTTAGTCGTTGAAGATGAAAGAGTCATAGGGCGCGATGTCCAGAACACGCTCGTCCAGTTGGGCTATGTGGTTCCGGACGTGGCGCGCACTGGCGAGGAGGCGCTCGAACTGGTTGGCCAGATCGAGCCGGATTTGGTGTTGATGGATATCCGCCTTTCTGGGGGGATGGACGGCATCGAAACCGCGGCCCGCATCAAGGCAGAGCACGGCTCTCCCGTGATCTTTTTGACAGCGCTAGCGGATCACGAAACGATCGCTCGCGCCAAGGCGACCGAACCGTATGGCTACTTGCTCAAACCGTTCAACGACCGCGAGCTGCAGTCGACCGTCGAGATGGCGGTGTCGCGCTCGCGATCCCAACGCCTCCTCGAGGCGAGTGCCAAACACTTCTCGAATACCCTGCGCAGCCTGGCGGACGGAGTCATCGCCACCGACCTTGTCGGGAACATCACCTTCTTGAACCCGCTCGCCGAAGCGCTCACTGGCTGGTCGTCGGAGGAGGCGCTCGGGCGTCCTCTGCAGGAAATCTTCCGCATTACGCGGCCCGGAGGTGAGGAGGCGCCACCGATGGAGACCGGCCAGGGGGCGGGCGAGCCGCGGCCGGTCATGCTGCACTCGCGCAACGGGGACAAGTTTCCGATCGAGGACAATTCCGCACCGATGAAGAACGACGACGGCAGCCTTGCCGGTCTCGTCGTCGTCTTCCGCAAGCGGGCGATCCCGGAGGCAGAGACGGGTGATGGGGCGAGCGCACCGCTGGTCGGCCTGGTCGAAGGGATTGCCGATCCGCTCGTTGCGGTCGGGGCCGACTGGGTCATCACATTCGCCAACCAGCAAGCGGCGCGGCTGTTCAACAAGGGGCGCAGCGAGATCGTCGGGCGGGAGCTGTGGGGCGAGTTTCCACCAAGTGTCCGATCCCAATACTTTGACGCCTTCTCTACGGTTCTCAGCAAGCGCGAGCGGGGGACGATCGAGCTGCAGGTGGAAGAGCGCGGGCTCTGGTTCGGTGTGGAGATCTACCCCTTCGGGGAGGGGCTGCTGATCTTGTTGCGCGATATTAGTTCGCGCAAGGAGGACGAGCTACGGCACCGGCGCTTGGAGAAGCTCGAGAGTTTGGGGCTGCTGGCTCGCGGGTTCGCCCACGATTTCAATAACCTGCTGACAGTCCTGCTGGGGAATATCTCGCTGGCGCAGATGAAGCTCCCCGAGGGCCATGAGGCGGAGGAGGAACTCGCTGCAGCAAACAAGGCGGCGGTGCGCGCCCAGGGGCGTGTCCACCAGCTCCTCACCTTTGCCAAGGGCGGGGTTCCGATTCGCCAGGTGCAGCCACTCGGACCGATCCTTGATGAATTCCTCGCCGCCCACGAGCCGCGCGCCGAGATCAAATACGACCTGCTCGTGCCCGAGGGGCTCCCGGAAGCGAAGCTCGACTCCGGCCAGCTCAAGCGGCTGATCGATAACCTCGTGACCAACGCCGAGCAGGCGATGCCGGATGGTGGCGAGATCAAGATCACCTGCGACCTACTCCCGGTCGGCGCGCCGCGGCGCGCGAGCCTTCCCGAGGGGCTCGAGCTGGACAAGGATGTTGGCTATCTGTTAGTGCAGGTGGACGACACCGGGTCCGGGGTCTCCGAGGCCGACCTCGCCAAGGTGTTCGAGCCCTACTTCACCACCCGCGGCCGCGACAACGCGACCGGCATTGGCCTGACCGTGTGCGAATCGATCGCCCGCTCCCACGATGGTGGGATCGCTATCGAGTCGAACGCGGACCGGGGCTCGGTGGTCAGCGTCGCCCTGCCGGTCGTCGCGGAAGCCAGCGCGCCGGTCGAATCTCCATCCGCGGAGGAGGTCGCCGACCAGAGCGTCCGCATCCTCCTCCTCGAGGACGAGCCGCTGGTCCGGCAGATCATGGTGCGCTCCCTCGAGGGGATGGGGCACGAGGTTGTCCAGACTGCAGATGGTGCCGACACTGTCGCCCGCTACCTCGAGGCCCTCGAAGCAGGTAGCCGTTTCGATCTCGTCATCACCGACCTGTCGATCCCCAACGGGATGGGCGGTGTGCGTGCGATCGAGGAGATCCAGCTGACCGACCCCGAGGTGCTCGCGATCGTCTCCAGCGGCTACTCGGACGATCCCGCGATGGCGCAGCCTGAGAAATTCGGTTTTGCCGCAGTCTTGCCAAAGCCGTACCAGCCGAACGATTTAGCGAATCTGGTCGATCTGGTCTTGAACGGGAGGTAGGCGCGACTGCTTGCGCTTCGCGGAGGCTGTGTTCCAGTGAGTTTCTCTCCCTGACCCATGAGTGAAAGTGACCCTTTAGACCTTGCCGAAATTCCTGGCCGTGCCAATTCTGCGCCGGTCTATTTCGATTCGCACATGCATACACCGCTGTGCAAGCACGCCTATGGGCAGCCGATCGCCTACGCGCGGAACGGGATGCGTCGGGGCTTGAAGGGGATCATCATGACCTGCCACAGCCCGATGCCGGACGGATTCTCTAGCAGCGTCCGCATGGCGCCTGAGGAGTTCCCCGAGTACGTCGAGCTGGTGAAAGATTCGGCCGACCAGTTGGATGGCCAGTTCCTCGTCCGCCTCGGCCTGGAGAGCGACTGGTTTCCCGGGATGGAGGGCTGGCTGAGCGAGCTCCATTCGCGTGCCGAGTTCCACTACATCCTCGGATCCGTGCACCCGTTCCTGCCGGAATACAAAGACCGGTATTTCAAGGGTGACGTCGTCGAGTTCCAGCGTGGGTATTTCGGGCATCTCGCCGATGCTGCCGAGACCGGGCTATTCGATTGCCTTGCCCACCCGGATATCATCAAAGTCATGACCGCCCGCGACTACGAGTTCGGTCGTGTTGAGGGGGCGGTGGATGCCGCCCTGGCGCGGATCAAGAGTGCCGGTGTGGCGATGGAGATGAATACCTCGGGGTGGATCAAGCAGGGTTTCCCCGAAGTGAACCCGGGGCCGGCAATGTTGGAAATGATCGCGCGCCACCGCATCCCGGTCGTCATCGGATCGGACTCGCACCGGCCGGAGCGCGTCGCCGCCGACTTCGAGCCGGCGCTCGACTTATTGGAGGCGGCCGGATTCGAAACGGTGAACTACTACGAGCGGCGGCTGCGCTGTGAGGTGGCGATCCCTGTGGTGCGAGAGAGCTTGCGCCGCACCCTGATGTATGCTCAGGAGGCGGTCTGATTCTCACCTGCCAGGGTTGCGCGTCGGGCGCGCTTTATGTTAAGTTGCCGGCCGATGAGTTTCCAAATCCCAGATGACGCCTCCAGCATGCGCGAGTCGAATGGAGCCGCTGCAGAGCTCGCCCGCGCGGTGCGCATCTCGCTGAGTGGATTGGAGCTCGGGCGGGCGGCATCGTTCCTTCCTGCCTCTGCGGCGACGGCCCAGCACGACTGGCAGTCGTGGATGCGTGGCCCCTTTGCGGATCAGCTAGGGGAGGCTTTCATGGGGGTCTACCACGCTGCGGGGCAGATGCAGGTGAGGGAGTTGATGCACATCGACAGCACACTCCCCGAGGGGCGCAGCCGCGAGGCGGGCGCATCCCTGCTGGCCCGTCTGGAGGAGGCGAAGAGCCTGCGTGTGGTCGAGCGGATGCGCTCGATCCTCGGCGATGCCCCCGGCCCGCACTTTGTCACCGCCTTTGCGGTCGAGTGTGCGGAGTTCCACCTGCCGCTGCGCTCGGCGCTGGTCTCCTATCTCTACGGAGAGTGGCGCTGTGGAATGTCGGCGCTGGGCGGGCGTGGGGATCTGGATGCATTCGCAGCGGCAGGAGGAGGTGTCACCAACGAGGTGCTCAGCGCCGTCCTGTCCCGCGGGGCTGGTCCATTTGAGCAGGCTGCAGGGCTGTAGGACCATGAGAGCGGTCGAGACAGAAACGGTCGCAGCCCCGACGATCGAAACGAAGGCGAGCGAGTCGGTCTCGCCCCCATGGCAGGTGATTGTCATGAACGATCCGGTCAACCTCATGAGTTTCGTGACGCTGATCCTCCGCCGTGTTTTCGGCTACTCCGAGGAGGTGGCGACCAAGCTGATGCTCGATGTCCACGAGAAGGGGCGGGCGATCGTCTGGACAGGTGAGCGCGAGAAGGCGGAGATGTATGTCCAGCAGTTGCAGAGCTTCCAGCTTCTCGCGAAGATGGAGAAAGTATCGGAGTAGAGGGGGGCTTGGCGGTATGCGACTGATTTCAAAAGATGACGGGACCTGGGAGATGCAGCGCATCCGGGAACTCGAGTACCTGATGCTCAGCAAGCTGGAGGACGCCTGTGACCCGGGTGGCTCGCAGGGGGCGATCGAACGGCTGCTCCCATCGCCGCTCGGCAGGCCAGCGGTCGATGACAAGGAGGACGAGCTGGTGGCCGATTGGGAGAGCCTGGTCCACCCGGATCTGCGCTCGCAGTTCAAGGCATCGATCGAGGTCGTGCTCTCCGACATGCGTACGATCACCGGCCGCAAGCGGAGTGGTGAGATGGAGTACCGCCTGGTGGTGCCGAAGAAGCACGCGGACGATTGGTGCAGTGCGCTCAACCAGGCGCGCCTGATCTTGCACGAGCGCCACAAACTGCCCGAGGACGAGTTGGAACTGGACATGGAGGGAGGCCATGAGCAGTGGCTAGCAATCCTCCAGAGCGAGATCTACGGCAGCATCATGGAGTTCCTCGTGACCCGGATCCTCTGGCTGAAGTAGGGCGGGCGGCCACTTCCTGGGAGCAGCGCGATCGCCCGGCTTCCGATCGCGCCGCCACTTTGAACTTCTGCGATGTCGCCCAAGCTGCTAACAATGCCCAATGAAAATCCATCGAATCCTTCTGTCATTCGTCTGCCTCGCGATCTCGTCGGCTGCTGTTGCCGACGAGGAACCTTCCGCTGGCAAGCAGGTCGAACAATCTCTGAAGACGAAAGCTGCCGGCGAGGTGCCGTACTTGCTCTACCTGCCGAAAGACTACGCAGAAGATGGTGGCAAGAAGTGGCCGGTGATGCTGTTTCTCCACGGGCGCGGCGAGAGCCATGGGCCGCTCAGTATCGTCAAGGTTTGGGGGCCGCCGCGGATGGCCGAGCGTGGTGACGATCTCCCGTTCATCGTCGTCTCTCCGCAGTGCCCTTCCGACTCGCGTTGGACTGCGCCGGAGCAGCAGGCCGGCGTGCTGGAGCTCCTGGATCACATCGAGAAGACCTATTCCACCGACGAGGATCGCGTCTACCTCACCGGGTTGAGCATGGGCGGGTTCGGATCTTGGCGGTTGGCTGCCGACCAGCCGCAGCGCTTTGCTGCCGTGGCTCCGATCTGCGGCAAGGGGGATCCGGCTGATGGGGAAAAGCTCAAATCAGTCCCGATCTGGGCGTTCCACGGCACCGAGGATCGCTCGGTGCCATTTAGCGCCTCCGTCGAGATGGTCGAGGCGATCGAGAAGGCAGGGGGAACGCTGGTGCGCTTCACCAGCCTAGAAGGTGTCGGGCACAATTCTTGGTCGGCCGCCTACGCGACCCCAGAACTCTACTCTTGGTTCAAGCGATTCACACGCTCGGGAAACCAGAAGCCCTGATGGCAGTGCGACTGCACCACCTGGCGCTGGGAGCCCGCGATGTGGCCGCACTGGCAGAGTTTTACCGGGATGTGGTCGGCCTGGCGGAGCTCTCGCGGCAGCTGGATCAGGAGGCGGGCGTGCCCAGTAGTGTCTGGCTGGATCTCGGTGCCGGGGCTGTGCTGATGATCGAGTCCACGACGCAGCCCGCGCGCCGGCGGGTCGAGGGGCGGGACGCTGGACTTTTCCTCCTCGCCCTCTGCGAAAAGGATGAGGCGGCTTTCGATTCTCGCTGTAAGCGCCTCGCAATGAACGGGATCCTTCACGAGAGAGCGACCCGATACACGCGCTACTTCCGCGATCCCGAGGGGAATCCCTTCGCTCTCAGCGGCTACCAGTTCCCGGTGTGAAATTTTGCTCAATCCGGGGCTGAAAATCCTTGCCAAGCGGGGGATTTCCTGTAGTTTCGCGATCCCATGGCAAGCAAGCTCGGAAAAACCAAAACCAAGAAATCGGTCGCTAAGCGTTTCAAAATGACTGGCACCGGCAAGATGGTTCGTCGTAAGCAGGGCAAGCGCCACCTTCTGATTAAGAAGAATGCGAAGCGTAAGCGCAACCTCGGCAAGGCAACTTTGGTCGATGATGCCGATCTGCCTCGCCTGAAGCGTTGCATGCCACACGGCTAGGCTCAGGCCCAGCTGGGGAACTGACTCCCTGGTGCTGATCCGATTGGGTCGGTGCCGACCGGACTTCACCGTCTAACCACCCTGTATTGGGAGGTTTATGGAGCGAGTGAGATTGTGAAGTCGAAATAAATCAACAGCCCGCTCAAGAGGAAACACCCACACCATGCCACGTTCCACCAACGCACCAGCTAGCCGCAAGCGCCGCAAGCGCATGCTCAAGAAAGCCTCGGGATTCCGCGGCTTCCGTTCGACCCACTACCGCTATGCCAAGGACGCTGTCCGCAAGGCGATGCTGTATGCCTACCGCGACCGCAAGAACCGCAAGCGCGTGTTCCGCAGCCTCTGGATCCAGCGCATCAACGCTGCCTGCCGTGCCGAAGGTCTGACCTACTCCCGATTTATCGAGGGCCTGAAGGCTCTCGATGTCGAACTCGACCGCAAGATCCTCGCCGAACTGGCGGTGAACGAGCCGGAAGCGTTCAAGGAGATCGCCGCTCAGGCCAAGGTAGGATTGGAAGAGAAGCGCAAGCAGGAAGCCGCTTCCTAGACCCGCTCCTCCGCGGCCCGAGTTCCGGGCGCCGCGGTCACTCCAGTTCTCGATCAAGTCCCAGTCCCGGCGGGCTGTCGGCTTGCATGTACACCGACCACTCTCATGAAAGAACAACTCGACCAGATTCTTGCCGACGCGCTCGCCGAGGTGCCGGCTCTTGCCGAACAGGGGGAGCTCGAGGCTTTCCGTGTCAAATACCTGGGAAAAAAGGGGGCGCTGACTGCGGCCAGCGCTGGCATGCGGGATGTGCCCAAAGAGGACAAACCAGCGATCGGCCAGAAGTTGAACGAGGTGCGCGGCGCCATCACGGCGGCGCTCGACGAGAAACTGGCAGCGCTCACCGCTGCGGCGGACGCGGAGGCGGCAGGTGATGTCGATGTGACGCTGCCCGGTCGCCGGATCGCCAAGGGCGCGCTCCACCCGCTCACGCAGATCCAGGATCGCGCCACGCAGATCTTGCGGCGCATGGGGTTTGCCCTTGCCAAGGGGCCCGAGATCGAGACCGAGTGGCACTGTTTCGATGCCCTCAACACACCGGAAGACCACCCCGCCCGCAACGAGAAGGACACCTTCTACTTCGATAGCGGCGAACTGCTCCGGACGCACACATCGAGCGTGCAGATCCGCACCATGGAGGGGACGCCGCCACCGGTGAGGATCATCGCCCCTGGCAGCGCCTACCGCCGCGACGAGATCGACGCGACCCACCTGAGCAACTTCAACCAGCTCGAGGGGCTCTACGTCGACGAGCATGTGACGCTCGCCGACCTCAAGGGGACGCTCGAGTTTTTCTTCAAGGCGATGTTCGGTGAGAAGACCGAGCTGCGCTTCCGCCCGCACTTCTTCCCCTTCACCGAACCCAGCTACGAGATCGATGTGAAGCTCGTCATCAAGGGCAAATCGAAATGGCTCGAGATGGCTGGTTGCGGCATGGTCGACCCCGCGGTGTTCGACGCGGTCAACCAGACGCGCGACGACAGCGCCTACGACCCGGACCGCTTGAGCGGATTCGCGTTCGGGATGGGGCTCGACCGCCTCGCGATGGTGATGTGGGGGATCGAGGACATCCGCTTGCTCATCGAAAACGACGTGCGCTTCCTCGCACAGTTCGCCTAGACCGACGGTGGCGAAGGCGCCGCCCCAATCGAAACTTTTACCCACGCCACGCCCACGCCCACGCCATGAACGTTTCCCTATCCTGGTTGAACGACCACCTCGACCTCAGCGGAAGATCGATCGATGAGCTCGATGATCTGCTCACCTTCTCTGGAATCGAAGTCGAGGGTCTCCAGTCGATGCCCGATCTCCTGGTTGTGGCCCAGATCACTAGCAGCGACCCCCATCCGGACGCCGACAAACTCAGTGTCTGCAAAGTCGATGACGGCAGCGGTGAGCTCCGCCAGATCGTTTGTGGGGCGAAGAATTACCAGGTCGGCGACAAGGTGCCGCTGGCGCTGCCTGGCTGCCAGCTCGCGGAGGATTTCAAGATCAAGTCCGGCAAGCTGCGCGGCGTCGAATCTCACGGGATGCTCTGCAGTGCCAGCGAGCTCGGCATGCCGGATGAGGTCGATGGCCTGCTCATTCTGCCGGAGGGTCTCGCGCCGGGCACGCCCATCAGTGAGGTGTTCCCGCCGGTCTTCGAGCTGGAGATCACGCCCAACCGACCGGATTGCCTCAGCCACCTGGGTGTCGCCCGCGAGCTCGCCGTGCTCACCCAACAGGCACTCGAGGGCGTCTCTTCATTCAGAGATAGCGCTGTCCCGACCCGGACGGCGGCGGATAGCGAAGTCGAGATCCGCGACCTCGAGCGCTGCCCACTCTACACGGCACGGAAGATCAGCGGCGTCAGAGTCGGTGAGAGCCCGGCGTGGTTGAAGCAGAAACTCACTTCGATCGGCCTGCGACCGATCAACAACATCGTCGATGTCACCAACTTCGTCCTGATGGAGATGGGGCAGCCGCTGCACGCTTTCGATCTTGCCAAGCTCGACGGTGGGATCGTCGTGCGCTGCGCAGCGGAGGGGGAGAAATTTCTCGCGCTGGACGGGGAGGAATACGCCCTCGACGACCAGGACCTGGTGATCGCGGATCACCAGTCGGCGGTCGCCATCGCAGGCGTAATGGGCGGCGAGTCGAGTGGTGTCACCGAGGCGACCACCGACGTGCTGCTCGAGTCTGCCTACTTCCAACCGACTGGAATCCGCCGCACCAGCCGGCGGCTGGATTTGAGCAGCGACTCGAGCTACCGCTTCGAGCGCGGTGTCGACCCGCAGCAGATCGCCGGCGCATCGGAACTCGCGGTCAGATTGATTCTGGAGATCGCCGGTGGCACTGCTGAGGATGAACTCGTCGTCTGCGGCGCCGCCCCCCAGCTGGCCGGCGCCGTCGAATTCGACCTCGGACGCTGCAGGCAGCTGCTCGGGGTCGAGATCGAGGAGGCAGAGGTCGATCAGATCCTCAGCGGGCTAGGGCTCGAGAAGCTCACCGGTGCCGGATGGAAGGTGCCGAGCTACCGGCTCGACCTGAAGCGCCACGTCGATCTAGTCGAAGAGGTCGCGCGAGTCTACAACATCGACCGCATCCCACCGAGTTTTTACGCACGTTTCTCAGAGATCGGAGCCGTCGATCTGGAGTACGATCACCGCCTCGAGACCTCGCGCCTGCTGGCCGCAAACGGGTTCTACGAAGCGCGCACGATCAAGTTTATCTCCGAGGCACAGCTCGCCGACGACCTCTGTGCCCCGAGTGCCGGGCGCGGGCTCGTCCGCATGAAGAACCCGATGAACGACGACTACACGGTCATGCGCCCGAGCCTGGTCCCCGCGCTGCTCGCAGTCGCCGAGCGCAATCTGCGTATGGGAGCCGCTTCGTTGCGATTGTTCGAAACCGGAACGGTGTTCTCGGAGGATGGGGAAGGAGAAGCCCTGGGGATCCTGATCGCAGGCCCGGATGATGTCGCGTCCTGGCACGACCCGAAGCCAGGTGACGCCGACCTATTCGCTCTCAGGGGCGCCCTCGAACTGATCTCGCCAAAGCTATCGCTGCTCCCGGCCGAGCCGTGCGACGGGCTCGTCGTGGCGGCAGATGTCGCTCTCGGGAAACGTCGGATCGGGCGCGCCGGACAGGCGTGGCCCGCACGCTCGCGGGCGATGGATCTGCGCGCTCCCATCTTCGTCGCCGAACTCGACCTCGCCGCGCTCCGCCAGATGACCGGCGGCGGGCTCGGGCAGGTCGAGCCACTACCCAAGTTCCCGGCGATGACGCGCGACGTCGCGATGGAGCTGCCGCGCGATCTCCCTAACATCGACCTAGAAAAATTCTTCCGCAAAGCGCAGCGCGCCGAGAAACTGCTGGTCGAATTTTCGCTGTTCGATGTGTTCGTCGATGATGCTGGTGTCAAGCTTTCTGCCGACAAAAAATCGATCGCGTATTCATTGACATACCGGGACAAATTGAGGACACTGGAGTCGGCCGAAGTCGATGCCGCACACGGGAAAATTCTGGAATCGCTCCAGGAAGAACTCCCCGTGAATCTGCGGTAGCGCTGGAGGTCGAACGACTGAAAATCTCCTAAAATTTTCGCTTTCGTCATCCGGGCGTATGTCCGGGGCGCAAGCGATGCTACCTCCTGCTGTGTTCGCCCTTAATGACAACATTGGGCCCGGACCGTTGTTACGTTTGAGGATGCTTAGCCTGTTATTCGATGTCAGGCCTTCGCTGGAAGGCAGAGATTGATACGGCGGCGACCTACCTTAGCTTAAGGGAACGTGAGCCTTCTGTCATGGACGGCACAAGTGGGACCTCATTGGCACCCTGACCCGGCCGGGTCAGGGTGCTTCTGCTTACTAGGGAACCCTGTCTGCCCGTTCTCGAATCTCAAGATCAGAGCCGGCCGGGGAAGGCGCCTGGGGAATTCGATAGCTGTGCTCGACAGCACGGGATCCCGGCGGTGGCTGGAGGCCTGGAAGCTCTCTTGGGAGCCAGAGTGCACCCCACCTGTTATTTGGATAAGGGGGTTGCAGTTTGGGCCTGTGCGACAGAGACTTAGTTGACCCGATGTTTTTACCTCCAAGCTTCTATCGAGCGGCGCGCCCGAGCGTCGTGGCGCTTGCTCTAGTGGCTGGCTTCCTCCTAACCGTCGTGGCTCCCGCTGCGCCGATCATCAGTGAGTTCCTGTCGATCAACTCGGGCGGGGCGCTGCTCGATGAGGACGGTGATTCCTCCGATTGGGTGGAGATTCACAACCCGGACGAAGTGGCGGTCGATCTGGCTGGCTACGGGCTCACGGATGACGAGGACCGGCCACTGCGCTGGCAATTTCCGGAGCTGACCCTCGGGCCGGGGGAGTATCTGATCGTCTTCGCTTCCGGCAAGGGGCGCTCGTTGCCGGGCATGGAGCTGCACACGGATTTCTCGCTAGACGGCGATGGGGAGTATCTGGCCCTATCGGATGCGGCTGGCGTGCCGCTGAGTGCCTTTGCTCCAGAGTTCCCAGAACAACAGCGGGATACCTCGTTCGGCTTCGGGAGCGGTGGGGAGCTGGGATACCTGCTCGTGCCGACTCCCGGTGACGCGAACGGGGAGTCCCTGGCTGCGCTGACTGAGGCGCCGGCGTTCTCGGTCGCCCACGGCTACTACCGGCGCGCGGTGGTCTTGGAGATCAGTGCGGCCCCGGGTAGCACGATCTTGTATACGAGCGATGGATCGGTGCCGACGCGACTCAACGGCCGTGTCTACCGAGAACCGATCGTCGTCGGATCGACGACGATCTTCCGGGCGATTGCGACTCTGCCCGATACGGTCCCGAGCGCGGTGGTGACTAGTTCCTATCTATTTCCAGCCGACATCAAGAACCAGGCGTTGATGAGCCAGGCGGTGGTTGCGGCACCCGAATACCAGGACGAGATCGAAGCGGCGATCGCCGCACTGCCAGCGGTCTCGCTGGCGATGAACGAGTCGCGCTTCCTCGGGCCAGATGGGATCTACACCAATTTCCAGGAGCGTGGACGAGAGGCGGAAGTCCCGGTCTCGGTCGAGTATTTCGACCCCGCTGGCGAGGGGAATGGCGACGGCGGGTTTCAGATCGATGCGGGCGTGCGCATCCATGGCGGGCAGGCGCGATTCCACGAGAAGAAGCCGATGCGCCTGTATTTCCGCTCGGACTATGGCGACGGTCGTCTCGACTACCCGCTGTTTGAGGGCAGCGATGTCGAGGAATTCGACCGCTTGGTGATGCGCAGCTGCGGTCATGATAGCTGGGCGATCGACTGGGGGGACGGTCGCAATGATCTTACCGAATCGGCCACCTACATCCGCGACGAGTTCATGCGCCGCTCCGAGCAGGAGATGGGATTGCTATCGCCGTATGGAAAGTTCGTCCACGTATTTGTGAACGGTGAATATTGGGGGATGTACGATCTTCACGAGCGTGCGGATTCCGCCTATTTCGCCTCCCACGAGGGCGGCGATGAGGACGAGTGGGATGTGATCGAAGGCGGCGGTTTTTTGGCGGAAGGAGAATCGACTGCGTGGAACGATCTGCTCAGCCTCGGGGCGACCGGAGTGACGACCGCCGGCCAGTATGCCGAGGTCGGGAAGCTGCTCGACATGGATCTCTTCGTCGATTCACTGATCTCGCGGATGTGGAGCGGTGACCACGATTGGCTCGGCCCAGTCTTCTTCGGCAATTTCTCGACCGGTGAGAACAACCGCAACTGGTTCGGCGGGCGGCGCAGCCGCGGCGGGGCAGGCGAGCCCTTCCACTTCTTCTCTTGGGACGCAGAGATCTCGATGGGCAACGACCGCTTTACCGGCTCTGGCAATCGCAATCTGAATACTGACCTGACACGGGTCAACACACCGAATTCGCCATCGGTCGCCTACGATGGGCTACGAAACTACGAAGAGTTTCAGGTGAAGTTCGCGGATCGCCTCTACCGATACTTTTTCAACGGCGGTGCGCTGACGCCAGAGCGCACGAAGGCGCGATGGGATGGCCTTTCGGATCGGGTGCGCAGCCCGGTCGTGGCTGAGTCGGCGCGCTGGGGGAACATCC
>Ga0316197_10002081_pt1 | contig 14299 bp, 15 predicted proteins | sample OudBiesiAoxic_MG_FD_204939 | JGI IMG/M metagenome (GOLD analysis project Ga0316197, IMG submission 204939) | Coastal sediment microbial communities from Oude Bieten Haven, Netherlands - site A oxic | ecosystem: Environmental > Aquatic > Marine > Coastal > Sediment | place: Netherlands...
GGTTCGCTCTGTTCGCGGCAGTACCTGAGTGCCGCCGCCAGCAGGGTTCCGGTAGAAGAGCCGCCAAGTATGCCTTCCCGTGTCAGCAACTCCCGGCCCACCTGGAAGCTTTCCTTGTCACTGATGCAATAGGCCTTTTTGACCCGTGTGAAGTCGCTGATGGTTGGAAGAAAGTCTTCACCTATTCCCTCAACCATCCAACTCCCACTCTTGGTCGATAAAGTCCCCTCGTTGATATATTGGGTCAGAATCGAGCCTTCCGGGTCGGCGAGGACCAATTCGAGTTCCGGTGCTTCACGGGCAAAGTAGCGGGACAGACCGGTCACCGTTCCGCTTGAGCCAACGCCCAGTACCACGGCATCCAGATCATGGCCCATCTGTTCCCAGATTTCAGGACCGGTTACCTCCTCATGAGCCTTCGGGTTTGCCGGGTTACTGAACTGATTCACGAAGAAAGCGTCATCCATTTCCGCGGCCAAGCGTTTGGCCAGGTCCTGGTAGTATTCCGGGTGTCCCTTCGCGACATCCGATCGTGTCAGAACGACTTCGGCGCCCATGGCTTTCAGGTTGGAAATTTTTTCCCGGCTCATCTTGTCCGGGATCACCAATATCAGCCTGTAACCCTTCTGGGCGGCAACCAGCGCGAGTCCGAGACCTGTGTTGCCGGCCGTACCCTCCACCAGCGTGGATCCGGGGCGGATCTTACCCGCTGCCTCGGCGTCTTCAATCATGCGTAAGCCAATACGATCCTTGATCGACCCGCCGGGGTTCTGGCTCTCCAGCTTGACGAAAAGCTCACAAGGCCCGGTGTCGAGGTGGTTAATTCGAACGACCGGAGTGCTGCCGATCAACTCAAGAATATTATTGAGTACTGCCATGGTTCACCTTCATATTAGTGATCTTCGTTTCAGGGACCCAAAAAGAAACGGCCGGGTGATATTCCCGGCCGTTTGACACTTTAGCTTTTGATGATCAGGACCGCGACGCGTCCATGATGCGGGCTAATTGGTCTTTGGCCCAGAGTTTTTCTTTTTTGAGCTTGTTCAAAGCCAGGTCTTCCATCGGAGCTGTTCCCGCCTCTGCTGCCGTCACTCTTTTGTCCAATTCCTGGTGGCGGTGGTAGATGCGGGAGAAATCTTCATTTTCCTTGATCAGTTTTTCCATTTCTTGCTGGTGATGTTCGAACATTGGAGTCCTCCGAATTAACTTTGTGACAAATACAGCGAAACGCAGCAACCTGCAGGTTGCGTATACGGTTCGACGAAACTGGGTTTAGCTGGTTTGAGCAGAATGGAACGGAATTCAGTTGATGACATGAGGCAGATGACAGCGTTACCAGCCATTATCCGCGAACTCCGATTTTAGATTTAAAAACCATATTGCTGAACTAAATCTAGCGCAAATAACGAAGAACAGCAAGCGGCAGCAATAGCTAACTATTTGTCCAACAGGATCACATCTACCCTGCGGTTCTGTTGGCGGCCTTCCTCAGTATCATTGCTTGCGATCGGAAAGTCTTCGCCCATACCAGCCGCTGTAAATCTGTCCGCATCCACACCCAGCGCAACCAGTGCATCGAGTACAGAATTGGCGCGCCTGGCTGATATTTCAAGGTTGGTTTCAGAATCACCGGTCGAATCGGTATGGCCTTCTATTCGTATGTTTTTGTCCGGCTCACTCTGCAGCAGGTCTACGACTTCAACCAGGCTGGCCATGGCCTCTTCCCTGAGCTGGGTCTCGCCGGTCTCAAACAAGACATCTCCCAACGTGACGACCACACCGCTTTCTGTCTGGCGGAGCTGCAAGTTTTCCAATTGCCTGCGCAGCGTATCTGCCTGCTCGGCGGCAAGTTGCGCTTCGCGACGGGCCAATTGGGCCTCTGTTGCACTTGAAGCAGCCAGCGCCTTGGCTTGCTCGGCTTCTTCGAACGCATCCTCAGCAGTTTGAACCGAAGCCGCTTCGCGCTGCTGGGCGACCATGGCTTCTTCCCGCGCACGCTGTGCATCCTCGACATTTGCCTGTGAAATCATCCTGGCTTTCTCAGCCTCACGCCTGGCCATGTCCGCTTCAAGTTTGCTTGCCTTGACCAGCATGTCGTTACGTTCCTGGATAAGGCGAGCGTTTTCTTCTTCCAGCTGTCCCCGCTGCGCCACTGCCCGCGCAATCTGTATTCTCCGGTCAGCCATGTAGATCAGGTGAATTCTATAAGTGTCATTACCCGTCGCCGTCTCCGCCTGGCGCAGAGCGCGCTCCGCCTCACCGAGAGCAAGCGGTGCGTAACCGGCCAATTCCTTGTTGGACTTCAATTCATCCAGTTGGGAGCGAACCTGCTCAAGAGCGAGATCCTGCTTGGGTGCGGTGGTACAGGCAAACAAACCGGTTGCAAGAATTGTCAGGAAAACCAATCGAAGAATCTTCATGCTCATTTGAAGTCCTCCCCGAAGGTAGACTCATAGTCTTCGAGAAGGATCGCATTCTCACGCCGGTTTTCAGTCACTTTTTCCCGTGTTAATGCCGCCCGCGACTTCTCAATTGCCAATTCAGAATTGATTTCGGATTGTTCGATCAGGTATATCGATTTGTCGTATTGGCGTACTTCCATTCCTTTACGCGCCTCGGCAAGCTTTTCGCGCGCAAAACGGAGTTCGACCGGTGAATGCTCTTCTGCACCTGCCGCTATCGCGGCTTCCATCGCCTGTTCGGCATCGTTAAAAGCATCAGGAGCGGGCTTTGGTGTGGCGCACGACGCCAGGAGCACAATCAAACTAACAACAAATAGAATTCGCATGGATACACAGCTTTAAATGATTCAGCGGGAGATTATGACGCATGCGGCGACTTGAGTTAAGTGCCAATTGTACTATTCAACCGGCATCCGGCTGCTTCTCCGGCATTGCCGCGTCAAAAGCAGCCAGGGAACGACAGGTTTCTGTGATTCGACAGATGTTGGGGTATGGCTCCAGATCGCAGGAAAACCGCTCAGCGTTGTAAACCTGCGGCACCAGGAAGCAATCGGCCAGCGTGGGGGAATCACCGTGACAGAAGGTCGAAGTGCCCGGGCCCGAGAGCCATGATTCAAGCGCTGAAAATCCCCTGGCAATCCAATGCCCGTACCAATCCCTGAACACGGCATCGCTTTGTCGCATTTCTGTTTTGATGTACCGCATGACCCCCAGGTTATTGAGCGGTTGTATCTCGCTGGCAATAGATTGAGCAATACTTCTCACGCGCGCTCTGCCGGCGGCATCCTTCGGCAACAGTGGCGTATCAGTAAAAACCTCTTCCAGGTACTCGCAAATGACCATCGACTGGACCAGGATCAACCCGCCATGCACCAGGGCCGGAACAAGGCCCAGCGGATTGACATTCCGATACTCAGACTTGTTCTGCTCACCGCCGTCTTTTACCAGGTGGACATATTCCTGCCGGTAGGCAAGGCCTTTCAGGTTCAGCGCAATACGGACACGATAAGCCGAGGAACTTCGCCAGTAGCTGTAAAGAAGCAGTTCTTGCGACATGTTGTCAGCCATAAGGCTCAATGACCTGCTCAATCGCACCGAAGATTGAAGATCCTTCGCTGTCGAGCATTTCAATACGGATAGAGTCACCAAAGCTCATGAACGGTGTTTTTGGCTTGCCTTCTGCAATAATTTCCAGCATCCGGATTTCCGCCAGGCAGGATGCGCCGAGGTCTACATCTTCGTTGGCGATGGTTCCGGATCCGACAATGGTGCCGGCGGTCAGTGGCCGTGTTTTGGCAGCGTGCGCCACCAATTGGGCAAAATTGAATTGCATGTCCACACCGGCTTCCGGCTCACCGAACCTTTCGCCATTGAGCCAGGAACGCAGCGGCAGGTGCAAAACACTGTCTGCCCAGGCGTCGCCCAGTTCATCCGGCGTCACCAACACCGGTGAAAGCGCCGAACGGGGCTTGGATTGAAGAAACCCGAAACCCTTGGCTAACTCTCCGGGGATCAGGTTGCGCAGGCTGACATCATTGATCAACCCGACCAGCTGGATATGATCGGCGGCATCTTCAGCGCTGACATTCATCGCGACATCATCGGTTACCACGACAACCTCGGCCTCGAAATCAATGCCATATTCCTCGCTGACCACCGGAACCGGATCTCTCGGCCCCAGGAAGCCTGCTGACGTCGCCTGGTACATCAGCGGATCCTCATAAAATGACTCAGGCACCTCGGCGCCACGTGCCCGCCGGACGCGCTCGACATGCGGTAAATAGGCGCTGCCATCTACAAATTCATAGGCCCGGGGCAGTGGCGAAGCCAGCGCCGTAAAATCCAGCCGTTGAGAATCTTCAACTGCGCCCAGGTTCAGCGCCTCGGAGATCGCGTTAAGTCTCGGGGCAGTATCCGGCCAGTCATCAATCGCCTGTTGGAGCGTTTCCGCCACATCAATTACCGTCACATAATGTGTCAGCGCGCGATTAACAACGATCAGCGTTCCATCCCGGCCGCCGTGTTTCAGTGATGCCAATTTCAATGTATTGCTCCCTCGAGAGTTTCATTTCTGCTCATTTCGAGCTCCAGGAATTAGAATAACCACTCCATTCAATGGCTGCAGCCCGTTCGTCCACTTTCAGCGGTTCGCGGGTGTCTATCATCACGGCCACCTCGTCAGTTCCTTTCGCTTTTTGTTCGAATGCGTTTTCCATGGCCTTTGGGTGGGGACCGTGGGTGAATCCTGCCGGATGGTGAGTAATCATTCCCGGGTGGATATTGTCCCGGCTGAAAAACTCACCTTTATGATAAAAAATAACTTCGTCATAGTCATCGTTGTTATGGAAAAACGGGACCTTTAACGCACCCGGATCCGTTTCAAATGGGCGCGGCGCGAAAGTACACACCACGAACCCCCTTGCCATGAAGGTGGTATGGGCCGAAGGCGGAAGGTGATAGCGATCACTCAGAACCGGTCGAATATCTCGCCAGTTAACACGAACCGGGGCGAGGTCACCTTTCCAGCCGACTGCATCCAGCGGGTTGAACGGGTAAATAATCTTGCTGATTCCACCCTGGCTCTTGACCTCAACACTCCACTCACTCTCGTCCTGTTGCGCCAGGAACTCATCGTCAATCGAAGGCACGTCTAATATTGCGGGATCGAAAATCGCATGCGGGCCAAGCATTCCCTTGTCAGGCAGCATATAGCTACCCCCGGTCGCTTCGATCAGCAGGACCTTCAATTCATTACTCGACTCAAGGCGCCACATCGTGCTTCGGGGAATGACAATGTAATCACCTTCACGCACCTCGAGATGGCCATAGTCGCAAAACAGGTGGCCGGCGCCACTATGAATGAACATCAGCTCATCACCATCCGCATTGCGGACAAGCTGGTTCATCGAACCCTGCATGCTCCAGAAACGAAGTCGCATGCTCGCATTGTGCAGCAAGGCAGAAGCCCCCCAGGGCCCGTCGAACACGCCCAGGCGTGTCGTATCGAAAGCCCGCGGTCTCAGATCGCCTTCGAAACGAATCCAGTCGGTGGGGCGGTGTCGGTGGTACATGTGAGTTGCAGGACCAAAGAACCCTTCTCTGCCCAATTCGCGCTCATAAGTGCCTGCTGGCAGATCGCAATGCGCCTGCCTGGAGGCTTCGCCTTCGATCCGGGGAAAGGAAATCCAGTTACGTGACATGTTGCAAAATCCTTAGTCTGCAGGTGATTGGGCTATTTTAGCAGAGCAGTGCGATAGCATTCGGCAAAATAAAGAGGAGAAAAATCAAAGCCGGGAGTAGCAGCACTCCCGGCTTTTAAACACCCCGCTTTGTTTAAGGAGAGAGGGATGTCTCGTTGGAGGACCGCCTGCACAGGGAGAGTGATGGGCGAACCTTATAGAGCCATTGCGCTTCGGATACAGGTGGCTTTAAACGTAGCGCAACAAAGTATATGCACATAACGTGCCAAATGATAATTTCCCCTTATAAACTTAATTTTCAATGACTTATAAAATTTTCGCTTGACTGGAACAGGTTTTCAGCTCGTTTGGCTGACAAAATCTGTCAAAAAAGACACAAATTTTGACCTGCTTACGTAACCAGGTCGCGAGTGTTGCCAAAACATGCCATATCTGGTACATTTCTCCGGCTTTTTTGGTCACTTTCGACCTTCAGGGCACGAAGGCGTGTTTAACACGTCAAATACGCACACGCACCGCAACGGTTCAGAGGGGTGCTCCCGGGGAACACCGGGGAGTCTCTGTAACGGGTGTGTGGAGGATTAACCCCGGAACTCCGCAGCCATGTATCCAAGATGGACGCTGCAGGATTTCCTGTATTTAAAGGACATAACAAATGGCTAACGTCACCATGCGCCAAATGCTTGAAGCAGGCGTGCATTTCGGACACCAAACCCGTTACTGGAATCCAAAGATGGCTCCCTATATTTTCGGAGCCCGCGGCAAGATTCACATCATCAACCTCGAAAAATCGCTGCCCATGCTGAATGACGCGATGAATTACATCAGCAAACTCGCATCCAAGCGCGGTTCCATCATGTTTGTCGGCACCAAACGCGCCGCCAGTAACGCGATGGCAGAAGAGGCAGAGCGTTGCGGCATGCCCTACGTTTCACACCGCTGGCTAGGTGGAATGCTGACTAACTACCGCACCATCAAGGCTTCGGTTAAGCGCCTTAAGCAGTTAGAAAGCATGCAGGAAGACGGCAGCATCGATCACCTGGTCAAGAAAGAAATCCTGCAGTTGACGCGTGAGCGCGACAAGCTGCAGCGCAGCCTGGGTGGTATCAAAAACATGAAGCACCTTCCTGACGCACTGTTTGTCGTAGACGTCAGCCACGAAGACATCGCCGTGAAGGAAGCCCGCAAACTCGGAATTCCCGTAATTGCGATCGTGGACACCAATTGCTCCCCTGAGAACATCGACTACGTGATCCCGGGCAACGATGACGCCATCCGTTCGATCCGCCTTTACGCCGAACTCGCAGCTGAAGCCGTACTCGAAGGCCGCGCATCTGCTCCCCAGGTGGAAATGGACGACGAGTTCGTCGAGCTGGACGCAGAAGGCAACCCGGTTAAGCGCAAAGCGTCTAAGGGCAAAGCGGACGCCGGTAAAGACAGCCGCAAAAAAGCCACCAAGAAAGTGGTTACACGTAAAGCACCCGCAGCCGCTCCCGTTGCAGCCGCAGCTGAAGAAGCTGTTGTCGAGGAAGCCGTAGCCGAGACCGTTGTTGAAGCTGTCGCCGAGGAGGCTGTCGCCGAGGCCGTTGTTGAAGCTGTTGCCGAAGAGGCTGTTGCCGAGGCCGTTGTTGAAGTCGCAGCTGAAGAAGTTGCTGCTGAACCTGCCGCCAAAGCGGCTGCTCCTAAAAAGAAGGCCACCAAGAAGAAAGCTGCCAAGAAGAAGGTTGTAAAAAAAGCAGCAGAGCCTAAGGCTGAAGACAAGTAATACAGAGTATTTAAACTGATCTATTAATGAAGAGGAATATCTCATGGCAGTAACAGCTGCAATGGTTAAAGAACTGCGTGAACGTACCGGCGCAGGAATGATGGAGTGCAAGAAAGCACTCGTGGGAACCAATGGCGACGTGGAAGCAGCAGTTGAAGAGTTGCGCAAATCAGGTCTTGCCCAGGCTGACAAAAAGTCAGGCCGCATCGCGGCTGAAGGTAAGATCGCCCTGGCCGTCGCAGAAAACGGTAAAGAAGCCGTCATGGTTGAAGTCAACTGTGAAACCGACTTCGTGGCCAAGGACGCGAACTTCCTGGCCTTCGCCGACGCCGTGGCAGTCAATGCACTGAACGAATCACCGGCAGATGTTGAAGCACTGATGACCACGACCAGTAACGGCAGCACTTTGGAAGAAGCGCGGCAGGCACTGGTCAGCAAAATTGGTGAAAACATCCAGGTGCGCCGGTTTATCCGCGCTGACACTGACGGCACGCTCGGCGCCTACCTGCATGGCGGAAAAATCGGTGTGTTGGTCAACCTCGACGGTGGCGACGAGGAACTCGCCCGCGATCTGGCCATGCATATTGCTGCGCTTAATCCCGAGTTCGTCTCTGCTGATGATGTGCCCGCTGAAGTTGTCGCACACGAGAAGGAAATCCTGATTGCACAGGCCGCAAGTTCTGGAAAGCCTGCTGAAATCATTGAGAAAATGGTCACCGGACGCTTGCGCAAGCACCTTTCAGGTATCACACTGCACGGACAACCTTTCGTCAAGGATGGAGACGTTACTGTAGAGAAACTGCTCCAGCAAAAATCAGCCAGCGTCAATGCCTTTGACCGGTTGGCAGTAGGCGAAGGTATCGAAAAGAAAGAAGAGAACTTTGCGGAAGAAGTCATGCAGCAGGTAACAGGTGGCTGAAATCACCTTCAAACGAATCCTCCTGAAACTCAGCGGCGAAGCGCTGCTGGGCAAGGAGGATTACGGCATCGATCCGGAAATCATCCACCGGATCGCGGTCGAAATCAGTGATGTTACCAAGCTGGGCATCCAGGTTGCCGTCGTGATTGGCGGCGGCAACATTTTCCGTGGAGCAGGCCTGGCAGAATCCGGAATAGATCGCGTCACCGGCGACCACATGGGCATGCTGGCTACCGTGATGAACTCCCTGGCTTTGCAGGATGCACTCGAAAGTATCGATGCAGATGCGCGGGTCATGTCTGCCATATCTGCTCATGACGTCTGTGAAGACTACATCCGTCGCCGTGCGGTACGCCACCTGGAAAAAGGCCGCGTGGTTATTTGCGCGGGTGGTACCGGAAACCCGTTTTTCACAACAGACACCGCAGCGGCACTGCGCGCTATTGAAATTGGCGCGGACATCGTTCTGAAAGCAACGAAAGTCGATGGCGTTTACTCGGCTGATCCGAAGACAGATGAGAGCGCTGTTCTTTTTGATCAATTGGGCTACGACCAGGTCATTGAAAGCAAACTGGGCGTAATGGATGCCAACGCGATCGTGCTTTGCCGCGGCCAGGGCATGCCAATTCGCGTCTTCAACGTGTTTGGAGAAGGTAACCTGGTCCGTATTATGAATGGCGAGCCTATTGGCACGCTGGTTTTCTGAAGAAAGGAGAATTCAATGCTTCCTGAAATCAAACAAGACGCACGGAACCGTATGAATAAGAGTCTTGAATCCTTGCGGCACGAACTGGCAAAAATCCGGACAGGCAGAGCACATCCCAGCTTGCTGGAGCACGTTCATGTAGATTACTACGGCAGTGAAGTTCCTATCAGCCAGGCAGCAAATGTCGCGGTTGAAGATGCTCGCACACTCAGTGTGACGCCCTGGGAAAAAACCATGGTCCAGGTCATCGAAAAAGCCATTCTGAAATCAGACCTCGGCCTGAACCCGTCAACCGCCGGACAGGTTATTCGTATCCCCCTGCCCCCGTTAACTGAAGAACGACGTCGTGAGCTCGGCAAAGTGGTTCATCACGAGGGTGAAAACGCCAAGATCGCCATCCGGAATATTCGGCGTGATGCAAATCACCACATCAAGGAATTGCTAAAGGAAAAAGAGATTTCCGAAGATGATGAACGCAAGGCTGAGCACGATATCCAGAGTGTTACCGACCTTGCCGTCAGCAAAGTTGATGAAATCGTCGCCGAAAAGGAAAAAGAGCTCCTTGAAATCTGACCCGGCATGAGCAGCACAGCCGGTATCCCGGCACATATCGCAATCGTGATGGATGGTAACGGTCGCTGGGCAGAAAAACGAAACCGCCCGCGCACCTTTGGCCACCAGGCAGGACTGAAAGCACTCCGCAAGGTTGTTGAGCGGTGTGTCCACGTCGGCATCAACGAATTGACGGTTTTCGCATTCTCCAGCGAAAACTGGAACCGCCCGAAGAAAGAAGTAAGCCGCCTGATGGACCTCTTCATGCGAGCGCTGGATCGTGAGTCAAAAGAACTCAACGAAAACGGCGTTGCTATCCGGTTTATCGGTGACCTCTCAGCCTTCGCGCCCGAAATGCAAAAGAAAATTGATATCGCGATGTCACGCAGTGTAAGTGATCTGAAGCTGACGCTGAACGTCGCGGCAAACTATGGTGGTCGCTGGGACATTGTGAACGGGGTGCGTAAAACCGCACAGGCATTCGCAAGTGGACAAATCAGCCTGGAACAGATCGACGAGAATTACATGACCGCGCAACTGGAACTGGGTAGCAGTTCCGACCCCGACCTGTTTATCCGGACAGGTGGTGAGATGCGGATCAGTAACTTTTTGCTATGGCAAACCGCCTATACAGAGCTTTATTTCACACCGGTTCTCTGGCCGGACTTTTGCGAGGAAACCCTGGATGAAGCAATCCATGCTTACCGGTCCAGGGAGCGCAGATTCGGACAGACCGGTGATCAAATCCGGCAACGTACAGCCTGAGGGTACCTGCCAATGCTCAAGACCAGAATCCTCACGGCCCTTATTATTTTTCCAGCGACGATCGCCCTGGTTTTCCTGCCGCCTACCTGGTTATTCAGCTTGCTCGTTGCACTGATTTTGCTGGTGGCATGTTGGGAGTTCAGGAGACTGGCAGACCTGGCACCCGGGCAAGGGTGGACGTTGCAAGGCATTCAATTCATTACCATTGCACTGATGATGGTTTACTGGCCGTCAGTCAAATCATATGCGCTGCCCATTCTCGGGCTAGCCTGCATCAGCTGGCTCTTGATGTTCACCAGGCTGCTTCGCTTTGAGGACAAACAGGAGCCGAATGCAAATTACCGGCGCCTGAGTTTTCTGTCAGCACTGGTGGGTACCGTGTTTTGTTGGTTCTCCCTGTCGTGGCTCCACGATCAACCCAATGGCCCGCTGATTGTTTTTCTGTTGCTCTTGACCATATGGGCGTCCGATGTCGGTGCTTATTTCAGCGGCCGGCAATTCGGCAGGCGCAAACTGGCACCCGTGATCAGCCCGAAAAAGACCTGGGAAGGTGTTTACGGCGGTATTGCGCTGGCCATCGCTGCAGCATTTGTATGGACCCGGCTGGTTGCCGGGCCAACGGTACCGGCAGGTGCCCTGGTGGCAATCACAGCGCTGACGGCATTGACTTCCGTTGGAGGAGACCTGTTTATCAGCATCCACAAACGCACAGTGGGGCTGAAAGACACCGGAACGATCTTCCCGGGCCACGGTGGCGTGCTTGACCGTTACGACAGCTTGCTGGCCGGTGCACCGTTTTTTGCACTGGCATTCGGAGTACTGGCGCAATGAGCTGTGAAAAAGTCTCGGTGCTGGGTTCCACCGGCTCTATCGGCAGAAACACGCTGGATGTTATCGAACGCAACCGGGACCGGTTCCGTGTCGTTGCACTGACAGCCAATCGGAATATTGACTTGCTGGCCGAACAGTGTGCCCACTTTGATGCCCGGCTGGCCGTCACTGCAGACCCGGCACTGGAATCGGCACTGGTAGCAGCACTCAAACAATCCGGTGCCAGGGCAGAAGTACTGTCCGGCGAAAAAGGACTTATCGAAGCGGCCGGAATGGCCGAAACAGATACCGTGATGGCGGCGATCGTGGGTGCGGCAGGCCTCAACTCTACGTTTGAAGCCGCCCACCGTGGAAAAAAAATCCTGCTGGCCAACAAGGAATCGCTGGTGATTGCCGGCGAAGTATTCGTTGCCGAGGCGAAAAAAAACCAGGCCAGGATTCTGCCGGTCGATTCCGAGCACAATGCCATTTTCCAGGCCCTGCCGATAGATTTCGACAAGGGGCTGGAAGCGGCAGGAGTGGAAAAGATTATCCTGACGGCATCAGGCGGCCCTTTCCGGAAGCTGCCCGCTGATCAATTCAGCCAGGTCACACCCGAGCAGGCCTGCGACCACCCCAACTGGAGCATGGGCCGAAAAATCTCTGTAGATTCGGCCACGCTGATGAACAAGGGGCTGGAAGTCATTGAAGCCCGCTGGTTGTTCAATGCGCACCCGGACCAGATCCAGGTACTGGTTCACCCGCAAAGCATAATTCACTCGATGGTCGCCTACCTGGACGGTTCTGTACTGGCACAACTGGGAACGCCCGACATGCGGACACCTATCGCACACACGCTTGCATGGCCCGGGCGCATTGAAGCCGGCGTGAAACGCCTCAATCTTGCCCAGATGAATGATCTGAGTTTTGAAAAGCCCGACCTGGAACGGTTTCCCTGTCTCGGGCTAGCCTTTGAGGCCATGCGTAGCGGAGCCAGCGCCCCGGTAACGCTCAATGCAGCCAACGAAGTCGCCGTTGACGCATTTCTTGAAGGCAAAATAGGCTTTGACCGGATTCCACACCTGGTTGCGGAGGTCATGGAACGGATTGCGCTGTCAGCCGTCGAAAGCCTTGAAGACGTGCTCGAGCAGGATCAACAGGCGCGACAATCCGCTAATCAATGGGTAGCAAAGTTTTATGGGTGAGATTCTGGGTTCAATCTGGTGGTTACTGGTCGCTCTTGGCCTGCTGATCACGTTCCACGAATTCGGCCATTTCTGGGTGGCCAGAAAGCTGGGGGTGCGTGTCTTACGTTTCTCTGTAGGTTTCGGCAAACCCATCTGGTCACGTATTGGAGCCGACGGCACCGAATACGCCATTGCAGCTATTCCGCTGGGCGGGTACGTCAAGATGCTGGACGAACGTGAAGGCGACGTCCCGGAAAGCGAAACGGACCAGGCTTTTAACCGCAAACCCGTGTGGACCCGAATAGCCATTGTTGCGGCCGGCCCAATCTTCAACCTGGTATTTGCGGTACTTGCCTTCTGGCTGATGTTCCTGGTGGGAATACCCGAATCACGCCCCCTGATCGGAGCCACCAGCGGAATCGCAATGGAAGCAGGCATTGAGGCCGGTGACGAAATAGTTGCCATCGAAGGCTCGGATACCCGGTCATGGACGCACGCGATCCTTGACCTGGTTGCGAAAGCACTGGACAGGGAAGAAACCCGTTTGACGGTTGAAAATGAACAAGGCGAACGTTCGGATCACGTCCTGGACCTTCGTTCGCTGGGACCTGATTTCAGTGAGGAGCAAACGCTGGAGGCTATTGGTATTGAGCCCTGGCGATTAACAATTCCGGCCGTGGTTAATGAAGTCAGTGATGACAGCCCGGCCTACCATGCAGGAATATCCGGGGGCGACCGGATCACCCACATAGGCGGTGAAGAAGTGCTGGACTGGAATTGGATCGGCCACCTTTTGCAATTACACGGCAAAGAGGGTGAACCGTTGCCAGTGATCGTCGACCGCGACGGAGTGACCCTGGAAATGGAGGCTCTGCCGGTCAGGGAAAAGACCGGCCCGTTTTCAAGCAAGTTGTTACTGGGCGTATCAGCCAGCGATATCGATCCCGAACAACTCGCACAATGGGAACGCGCAGTCACTACACTTCGACTAGGCCCGGTTGAAGGCCTGGGTGCCGCGGTAAAGGAAACCTGGAGACTGACCGGCTCCACGCTCGGCATCCTGGGAAGGATGGTCACAGGTAGCGCCTCGGTCAAGAACCTGTCCGGCCCGATCAGCATCGCACAGTTCGCCAATTCTTCCGCTACGGCCGGCCTGTCGCATTTCCTCTTTTTCCTCGCTGCGATCAGTCTGAGCCTCGGCATACTCAATTTGCTGCCAATTCCTGTGCTGGATGGCGGTCATCTTGTCTATTACCTGATAGAATTGGTCAAAGGAAGCCCGTTATCTGAGCAAGCTCAGGTAGCGGGTCAATATTTTGGGCTGATCGCACTGGCAGGCTTGATGAGCATTGCGTTCGTTAACGATATTTTACGGCTTGTCGGATAGACTTTCGAAACAATGATAAGAACACTCACTTTCATCCTGAGTTGCCTGTTGTGGGCCAATACGGCGATCGGCGCAGACTCATTCAGAATTTCGGATATCCGCGTAGAAGGGTTGCAGCGCATTTCCGAAGGCACGGTATACAACTATTTGCCGATCAACCCGGGCGATGAGCTGACACCTGCCAATGCACGGTCCGCAATTCGGGAGCTCTACCGCACCGGGTTCTTCCAGGATATCTCGATGGACCGCGAAGGCGGCATCCTGGTCATAACTGTCCGGGAACGGCCTGCTATCGCAACGGTCAGCATGTCCGGTAACAAGGCCATTAAAGAGGAAGAGCTACGCCGGGTACTTTTCGACATCGGCCTTTCCGAAGGTGAAGTTTTCGACCGCCTGGTACTTGATCGCCTGCAACAGGAATTGATCAAGCAGTACTTCAGCCAGGGGCGTTATGCCGTCAGCGTGGATACACGTGTCACGGAACTGGACCGGAACCGGGTGCGCATTGCTATCGTCATTGACGAGGGCGATGTAGCGGAGATCCGG
>Ga0316197_10002082_pt1 | contig 14297 bp, 14 predicted proteins | sample OudBiesiAoxic_MG_FD_204939 | JGI IMG/M metagenome (GOLD analysis project Ga0316197, IMG submission 204939) | Coastal sediment microbial communities from Oude Bieten Haven, Netherlands - site A oxic | ecosystem: Environmental > Aquatic > Marine > Coastal > Sediment | place: Netherlands...
GATCAATACAAGGGGAAAAACACGAGTCATGTGGAGCTCCAGTCCGAATTGAGTTATCCGGACTATAGCAGCACAGTTCGAAAAGTTCTTCAGGCGACGAGACGGTGCCGCGGTGCCGCGACCACCTTTTCAGATCATCAGTTCAGATCATCATCCTTCCAGTATTTGGTTCCCTGGATGGTTGCCTGCAATGCCAGACCTGATTCAGTCATCTGGTAAAGATAAACGCCCGGCGCCACGTCAAAAGCAAGCGCAGCCGCATCACCATCATCATCGTGTTTGGCTGCAGCATCTGCCTGCGCGGCGGCCTGCCAGCCTTCTTCAGCGAACTGTGTCATCACCTTCTTATTGTCAAAAACAAAAACCAGCCGATAGTCCTTAACACCTAAACCGAGACCGCCCCCGGCAGAAAACATCTTCATGTAGGTGTCCTTTCCGGTGCCATTGTCATGCAAAATTCCGGCGCCATTGGCAGTGGAAACCAATAGAACATTCACACCCAGACTACTGAAAACCGCGTAACCGGCCGCCTCTGCCAATACATCCCTGGCGCCCGGTGTCTCAGCGTACAGCTGGGCGAGCACTTCCTTGCGCATCTGCTGGACTTTATTGCGTTCCTGATCCGGTGTTTTCTTGGAAAAACCCCAGCCGGTCAAAAACACGAGGGAAAGCATTGCGACAAAGAGAATTTTCAGAGTTTTCATCAAATATATTCCATTCAGGTCAGTCTTCGAAAGTGGGTTTAAGCCGTTGCCGGAAAATCTATCACAAATCCTATGCAGCCAGCTTTTGGAAATCTACGGGATACTCAAGGTTAATTGATCCAGTGTAGGCAAAACCAGGGTTAACCCCGGTAAGTTGCAACCTCGATGCGCATTCCGTCCGCAAACCGATCATTGGCAGCAATGTTTCGTAAAAAGGCAGGTTAGCGCCCAGGTCCGAGAGGAGAATAACGATATGGTCCAGCTTCATGTAAAACAGTCTAATTGAAATTTAGTATGCTGGGATAATTCGTCCCTGTTCAAGGAGCCAACCCTCATGAAAACCACGAAAAAATCAGCATCACCCGAGACCATCGACTCGCGGCGGCGAACCCTATTGGCCGCCACCGGTGCCGGTGTTGTAGCTGCAGCATTTGGTGGCCACGTATTAGCGCAACCCACCAAAACCCTGCGCTGGGGGATTGTCGGAACCGGTGGGATAGCCAACAGCATGGTGCCTCGAATTCGGGAAGCTGATTCAGCAGAGTTAACGGCTGTTTCCAGCCGAAAGATGGCTTCTGCGCAGGAGTTCGTGACAAAACACAATGTCGGCAAGGCATTCGATTCCTGGGCAGAAATGATTTCCTGGGATGGAGTCGATGCCATTTACGTGGCCACCCCTACCAGTGTGCGGGAAGAAATCTGCGTTGCTGCCGCCAGGGCCGGCAAACATGTGCTCGGGGAAAAACCGTTTGCCAACCTGCCCTCCTTGCAACGGATAACGGCAGCCTGCCGCACCAATGGTGTCGGCTTCATGGATGGCACACATTTTCCTCATCACCCGAGAACGGCTCAAATCAAGGCCCAAATGGCTGCAAATATCGGTTGGCCCTGGTCCGTCGCTTCAGCTTTCCAGTTCAACCTCACCGATACCGGTAATATTCGGTACAACACGAAGCTGGAACCTTACGGTGCGATTGGAGATGCCGGTTGGTACAACATGCGAGCGGCAGTTGAATACCTGTCGCCGGATGTGGAGATTGCAACCGTCGACGGTTACTTGCGCCGCCACGCCGAAACCGGCGCTGCGGTCAGCGGCAGCGGCGTCATGACTTTCAGCGATCAATCCACGACGACCTGGAACTGTGGATTTGATTCCGGTGGTGCCGTTATGGATCTGCGAATTACCGGTAAAAACGGGGTCATCAAGCTAGATGATTTCCTGTCTCAGCGCAGAAGCGATAATGCCGGCGTTTATCAATACAAAAGGGGCTGGGATAATAAAGAACCGGTGGAAGTGCCATCGACAAAACCAGGTTCAGCATTGATGTTTGAGGACTTCGCAGCCATGGCCGGCAACCCCGAACTTTTTGAAGCAAGTGTCCGCGCCAGCGAACGGACGCAGCAGTTTCTGGATGCCATTTGGCTAAATGCCGTTGAAAATGAGGGTTGAGGCCTGGTAGCCGCTACAGATTTAATTACATTGCTTCACGAGGTCGAGTCACGTAGCCTCTAACACAGGGATAATCCGCAAGGGAAATGCTTTATACAACTGAGGGTTCACATACATGAACATGAAATTCATCACATTCGTTTTTGCACTCGTTCTTACCTTTACGATGACCGCGTGCAGCAAGGAAGAAGCAGAGGCCAAGGTGGAGGAAGCCTCCAAGGCGACTTCTGAAATGGTTGATTCTGCGAAGAAAGCGGCTTCTGATACTGCCGATGCTGCCGGTGAAATGGCTGATGATGCAGCCGACGCCGCCGGAGAGGCATATGAGGCCACAGCAGATGCTGCCAAGGACGCTTATGACTCGACAGCAGAGGCTGCCAGCGACGCTTACGACGCTACGGCCGATGCTGCAAAAGATGCTTATGACAAATCTGCAGAAGCGGTCAGCGATGCAGCGGATGCGGCTACAGATAAAGCTGCGGAACTCGAGTCAGAAGCTGAAAAAGCCGCTGCCGACGCCAAGGAAAAAATGAACGACCCAACCGGCGGTTAAGTTGAATCTGAGACGGACTCCGTCGCTTCAGAAAACTTAGTCTTCCCCGCAGACGGCGGCTTCAAAGCACAGTTTGTCGCCACCTGCGGGGATTTTTCCGGTCTTGTTGAAAATCCCGGACATCCTCAGGTTGGCGATATCCACACCTTCTTCAGATACCGTCACAAGCGTGACATGATCGATCGCCATGTCCTTCGACGCATTTTGCACACCACCGGTCGTGGCCAGGCGAATGTAATCACGGCCATGGCGCTGCTCATGCAGGTAGGAATGAACATGGCCATAAAACACCGTGTAGGGCCGGCCTTCCAGCGCCGTCTCTATGGTTGAGAAATTCTCCTCGTCGGGGCGTTCCCAGGCCGGTTTGTGCATCAGCACAAAGGTCCAGCGCACCTGGGGATTTTTTGCGATCACGTCGCTAAAATAGGCTGCCTGTTCGGGACTGATCCGACCGCTCCTGCGCTCAGTTGACCGGCCGTACTCGGTTTTATTAAAGATCTCCCAGCCTTCCTTTTCTATCTGCACGATAGCCTCGTCCCGGATTTTGGCCAGTTCCATCTGGAATTCCGGCGAGTTGTCCTCGGTATCCAGAACCAGGAACAGTGTGTCTTTATAAATGAAGTAATAGTAGCGCTGGCCATAGCGCTCTTCCCATACATCCCACATGTCCAGGTTGGTCAAATCATGGTTGCCGCCGGTATAAAAAACCGGCGCCATCGCACGTTCGCTGCGCTGATCGAACGAATTCCATTCACGGGTCAGTTGCGCCCGGTCCGCGGTTCCACCCTCAATCAGGTCCCCCACGTTTACGATCAGTTCGGGTCGTAGTAAGCGCAGTTGCTCAATAGCCACTGTGTACACGCCGTCACGCTCACCACCGGTAATGTCAGAAAACAGCGCAAACGTGTACTTACTATCCGCATTATCAAAATTTTCATGAGTCCACGGCTTCGACTCAGTAGCGATGCTGTGCTGAAATACAGGTTTTTCCGGGGCAGCAGAATCGCCATTCTGCGGCGCTATCGCACATGCACTCAATAGAGCTGCTACTAATAAAAGGACGGCATTCCGAGTTAAAGACATTTTTGATTCTCTGATAACAATTAATTTTCTGACAGTGCATGCCGACAATGTCCGGCATGTTCAACGGGGCGTCAATGCTACAACAACTGAATGAGCCCAACCATATTGAAGAAGGCAGGCTATCGATTTTTCTTTTTTTCCAGAGAAGAGACCCGGGCACATATTCATGTAATATCTGGTGATGGTGAATGTAAGTTCTGGCTGGAACCCGAAATCACCCTGGCCAGAAATTATCGTTTATCCACAAAACAGCTCAAGGCAGTTACGTTAATTATCGAGGTTCATGAAGATGAGTTCATCAAAGCCTGGAAAAAGTACTTCGACTGTTGAAGTCACCAATATATCCGCTCATGGTGTTTGGCTGCTTGCTCACAACAAGGAGCTATTCATGCCGTATGAAGATTTTCCATGGTTTAAAGAGCAATCCGTAAAATCGATCTCAAACGTTACTGAACAAGCACCCGGGCACTATTTTTGGCCTGATATTGATGTAGATCTCACCGAGGAGATGATCCGACATCCGGATCGCTATCCTTTACGAGCCAGCAGTGCCTGAATACAGCACCCGGTACTGACGGGCAGTCCTATTACCCGGCTTCTGCAATCTTCAAACGCCACACCTCGGGTCCGGACTTGTGCACCGCATCGCCGTTGACATCCACGGCCACGGTAACCGGCATCTCCTTCACATCAAACTCGTAAATCGCCTCCATCCCCAGCTCAGGAAAACCCAGTACCTTGGCTGACTTGATCGCCTGGGCTACCAGGTAGGCCGCGCCGCCAACCGCCATCAGGTAGACGGCCTTGTTATCACGGATGGCCTCAATGGCCGCCGGGCCGCGCTCGGCTTTGCCGACCATGCCCATCAAGCCGGTTTCCTCCAGCATCGTGCGGGTGAATTTATCCATGCGGGTCGCGGTAGTGGGACCGGCAGGACCCACCACTTCGTCACGCACCGGGTCAACCGGGCCAACGTAGTAAATAAAACGACCCGTGAGATCGACCGGGAGTTTCTCGCCGGCAGCCAGCATATCGACCATCTTTTTATGCGCTGCATCGCGGCCGGTCAGCATTTTGCCATTAAGCAACAGCGTGTCACCGGGTTTCCAGTCGGCAATTTCTTCCCGGGTCACGGTGTTGAGATTCACCTGCCTGACGTTGCCGCCGGCCTCGCGCGCGACCTCCGGCCAGTCGGCCAGGCTGGGCGCTTCGATGTGCGCAGGTCCGCTGCCGTCGAGCGTAAAATGCGTGTGGCGGGTAGCGGCACAGTTGGGAATGATGGCAACGGCCTTGTTTGCCGCGTGGGTGGGAAAGTCTTTGACTTTCACATCCAGCACCGTGGTCAGCCCGCCCAGGCCCTGGGCGCCGATGCCCAGGCGATTGATCTTGTCGAACAGTTCCAGTCGCAGTTCTTCGGACCGGTTTTCCGCACCCTTTTCTTCCAGCTCGCGGATATTGACCGGGTCCAGCAGGGCTTCCTTGGCCAGGATCATCGCTTTTTCAGCCGTTCCACCGACACCGATACCCAGCATGCCGGGCGGGCACCAGCCTGCCCCCATCACCGGCACCATGCTGAGCACCCAGTCGACGACTGAATCTGACGGGTTGAGCATGGCGAACTTGGTTTTGGCTTCTGAACCACCGCCCTTGGCGGCCACGTGAACTTCCAGCTTGTCGCCGGGAACAATTTCGTAATGGATCACACAGGGCGTGTTGTCCCCGGTGTTGCGGCGTGCACCATCGGGATCATCCAGTATAGAAGCCCTCAGCGTGTTGTCCGGGTCCATGTAAGCACGTCGCACACCCTCATTGACCATGTCGGTGACACTCATGTCGCCTTCCCAGCTCACATCCATACCGACATGGAGGAATACGGTAACAATACCGGTGTCCTGGCAGATCGGCCGCTTGCCCTCGGCGCACATACGCGAGTTGATCAGAATCTGGGCCATTGCATCCTTTGCAGCGGGATTGGCCTCCCGCTCATAGGCCTCGTTCATGGCCTGGATGAAATCCACCGGGTGGTAGTAGGAAATGTACTGGAGTGCATCAGCTACGCTTTCAATAAGGTCATCTTGACGGATGATGGTCGTCATGGGGGTGCTCTCTGGTCAGTTTATTGTGACGGGTTTAAAAGACTATTTTACGCCCCTTTGGCCGGCTGTTTTGATAAGTTGCGGCTATTCTGCCATAGATAAAACAAAAATCGCCGGCAGTGCCGGCGATTTTCCACAACTGTATCTGCAAAGGATCGAAGCTAACCGCCGCCCCCATGCCGCTCAGCCTGGTGCTTCGCAAATTCCTCGGCATTGATGCAACCGTCACCATCCAGATCAAGGTCGCCAAAAGTGGGCATCTTCATACCTTTGCCATGCTGCATCCCATGGCCACCGCCGTGCTTGCCTTTCATAGCCTGCTTGCGGGCCTTGTGTGCCGCCGTCAGTTCGGCTTCACTCAGCATGCCATCTCCATCGGTATCTATATCGGCGAATGACGGGGCTGTTCCCGCATTCTTCATTTTCCCGCCGGCCTCAGCCCTGGCGGTCATGCGAGCGGCGCGAAAGGCCGCAAATTCTTCCTCACTGACAAAACCATCGCCGTTCGTATCGATCTCCGAGAATTCCGGCGGCCCCTTGTGTTGGTGAGAATCGGCTTTTGCAACGAAAGGAAGCATAGCAACAGCAATGATCATCGTGATGATCAGAATGGCCTTGAATGCGGCCTGGTCGGGACTTTTCATGGGTGTACTCCAGCGAATGATCAGAACATCATCGCGTCACAAGTCCCCTTGTTCATTGATCTGGGACAATATTCAGCCAGTCACACCATCTGTGATCAATTGGCGTGCGATCCGTTCCCTCTATAGAGTAGCTAATTTACCCGGAGTCTCCCCGTGTTCGGAAACCTTTTGCCATTCCTGATGTTCGGCATCCTGCTGGCCGCCATACTCAGCAAACCATTGGCCCGTGTGCCGTGGCTATCAGTACCCGTGGCACTGGTCTTCATTGGCTTCATCTCCTCTGAAATATGGGTAAGTCTGGGCATGGACACCGGACTTCGCTGGCAAATACTTCGTGACCTGGTTTTTTACCTGCTGCTTCCGATCCTGATCTTTGAAGCCGCCATCAATGTTGATATCCGTTGCCTGCGAAGGGAAGCTGTCCTGATTGGCCTGTTGTCCGTGCCATTTTTACTGCTTGCAGCCGGCTTGGCCGCGGGCATCATCCAGTTTCTGTTGGGCGCCTCGCTCGGGGGAAGCTGGGCACTGGCACTACTGATCGGTGCGATGATTTGCGCTACCGATCCGGCCATGATTTCCGGCGTGCTGGGCGGGAATGGTAAAGCACGGCGGGTAGAGCACATACTGGAGGGTGAGAGCCTGATCAACGACGCCACGACGATCACTCTGTTTGTTATGATTTCCGGCCTGTTGGTCATGCCCGGCGATGGGATCTCCGGTTGGGAACTGGCCGGGCGCTTTGCCCTCGCACTGCTGGGCGGCGCCACGATCGGGGTAATCCTGGGCTGGCTGCTGGACCTGGTGATCGCGCCGGCCAATGACAAAGTACTGTCCACTTCGGCGACGCTCGTACTGGCTTTTTCCAGTTTCTGGATTGGTGAGCATTTATTGGGACTCAGTGGCGTGGTCGCCACACTGGCTGCCGGTCTCACGGTGGCCTGGCGCCAACGCAGGCACCGTTCAGAGGAAGACATCGCTTTTGCGCTTGATGCCTGGCAAATTCTGGGTTTTTGCGCTAACGCCATGTTGTTTTTTGCCGTGGGAATGAGCATCACGGTGGGGATGTTTCAGGATCACTGGCTGGCGATGCTCGTGGGTATCCTGGCGGCGCTGGTTTCACGCGCGGTGATCGTGTTCCTGGGCGTCGGCCCTGTTTCCTTTATTCCCGGCGTAGGGAAACTCAGTTTCCCGGATCAAAACCTGGTGATGTGGGGCGGCATACGCGGGGCTGTGGCGATTGCCCTTGCGCTGTCGCTGAGTGTCGACATTCCGCATTGGTACACCATTCAGAGCGCTGTATACGGGGTGGCGCTGTTCAGCCTGGTGGTGCAAGTGCCGCTATTGCCTTTTCTGGCACCGAAAAAGGACAGAATTTAATGAAATATTAGCGGGCCGGAACCTGATCTTCCCGTAGAATCAGTGTATGCAATCTCCCGTGGACACCCTTATCCTGGGCGCCGGCGCAGCCGGCCTGATGTGCGCACTCACAGCCGCGCAGAGGGGTCGCCGCGTATTGGTTCTGGAGCGTTCCAACAAGCCCGGGAAGAAAATCCTGATGTCCGGTGGTGGTCGTTGTAATTTCACCAATTTGCACGTAAAACCTGACCGTTTTCTATCTGCTAACCCTCATTTCTGCAAAAGCGCTCTCAGCCGCTACACCCAGTGGGACTTTATCGAGATGGTAGAGCGTCACGGTATCGACTATTTCGAAAAAGAGACGGTGAACGGGCTGAGCGGACAGTTGTTTTGCAGGCAATCCTCGAAACAGATTGTCGCCATGCTGATGGCGGAGTGCGACAAGGCGGGCGTTGAAATCAGGATGCGATGCGAGACATCGACGGTGACCCGCAAAGAGGGGTATCTGCTGGAGACGGACCAGGGCAAGTTTACCGCTGAAACACTCATAGTAGCGGCTGGAGGCCTGTCCATACCCAGCCTGGGGGGGTCCGGTTTTGGATACCAGCTGGCGGAGCAGTTCAGTTTACGCCTTTTACCGACAACCGCAGGCCTGGTGCCCCTGACCTTTACCGACTCAAGCCGTGAAATCTTTGAACGGCTTTCGGGTGTTTCATGTGAAGTGGAGATTTCTAACAGCCGGGCCTCTTTCTGCGAAGACCTGTTATTCACACACCGCGGCTTGAGCGGGCCGGCTGTATTGCAGATCTCCAGTTATTGGAAGCCGGGCGAAGCGGTAGACCTTAACCTGTTACCGGGCGTGGATTGCTCAGCGCTTTTAAGACAGTGGAAACGGGAGCACCCACGATCACTGTTGCGCACGCAATTGGCGATGGAAATACCGGGAAAGCTGGTCCAGGAACTCGAAACCCTCCTCTGGGCCGGCAATACTGAAAAACCACTGGCCGACTGGCAGGATCGTCAACTGGAACAGGTGGCAGAAAAATTACAGGCCTGGGAACTCAAACCAGCCGGAACCGAAGGCTACCGAACAGCGGAAGTGACAATGGGTGGTGTGGACACGAGGGAATTGTCTTCCAAAACCATGGAGTCGAACGTCCCCGGGCTTTTCTTCATCGGCGAAGTGGTCGACGTAAGCGGACACCTCGGCGGCTTCAATTTTCAATGGGCCTGGTCATCAGGCCATGCGGCGGGAATCGCAGTGTGACCAGAAAAAAGAGGCGGACTTCGCTTACAGGTATCGCACAACCTTGCCACAAAGCCCGCCCCCACGGGGAGTGCCTGTCGGCACTTATAAACTTATAGCCCGGGTAGCCGCGTCATCTGCGTTCAACGGAACGCTGACCAGTCGCAGCACTTTACCGCTCCTGCTTACAACGCAATCGGCGCGGGCGACCACTTCCTCGCTGGCAGGATCCCTGGCATCGAGGTGGAATACCTCTCTTCTACCCATCCTTTTTTCCGAATAGTCGCTTTCGGGACCAACCTGGTAGTTCAGTGGCATTTCATGGTCGCTGCTCATTTCCACCACCAGTGCATCGGCGCAGGCGTCAAGACCATCCTTCCGGCTCGCTGCCTCGGCGGTTAACGAAGCCATGCTGATTGCCACGGCACATCCAAAACTTAAAACTTTGCTGTTGTTCATCTTTCCTCTCCTGTTTGTTTGGTATTTCAGAACACAGGTAAGAGGTTAAGGATGTGCCGCAATACTGACAAACGCGTTTTGTTTGCCCCATGCCACAAATATTTTCAGGCATCTGTCTGGAACTGCTCGATCAGCCATTCGATGAGCTTCATCATTTCCGGGCGCTCCTGTTCTTCGGTGCGGTGCGCAAGGTAAAAGTGCTCGTCTGTGACCCACTCGGTATCAAACACACGTTGCAAAGCACCTGATTCGAACCATTTTCTGCTCAGCGGCCAGGAGACAATAGCGAAGCCGAGGCCCTGAACCGCGGCTTGTACGACCGTGGACATTGAGTCAAATCGCAAGATGTTGCCGGCCTTTGGCGCAGGAATATCCAGCGCCCTGGCCCAGTTCGACCAGGCATTCGGGCGGCCTTCGTGAACAATCAGGGTCTGGCCGTTGAGACTTTTGAAAGAAGACTCATCGAATTTCTTTATCAGGCCAGGCGCTGCACCCACAATCAGCCGCCTGGCGAACAGCGGAGAGACCTCCAGATCGGGCCAGTCACCGTTTCCAAGAAGAATGGACAGGTCAGCCTCGGCCGGGTGAATCTTCATCAGGCTGGGTTGCGTACTGATCCGAATATCGGTATCGGGCATCAGGGTTTGCAGGGCATCCATCTTGGGCAGCAATACCTCACTGGCAAAGAAAGGCGGTACGCACAACCGAATCATCTTCCTGCCATACTCTGCCCACAATTGGTGCGTCTCTGTTTGCAAACGGGCAAACATGCCGTCCAGGTAATCAAAGTACTTCTGACCCGGATCGGTAAATTCGAGCGCACGCGTCTTGCGGACAAACAGCTCGATATCGAGGAAGGTTTCCAGGTTTTTCACCTGGTGACTGACCGCAGAGGCTGTTAAACAAAGCTCATCAGCGGCCAGCTTGAAACTGAGATGCCGTCCGGCGACCTGGAAAGCGCGGAGCGACCTCAGCGATGGCATTCGATTGGGATGGTTCATGATCACCTCGCAACAGGTGGTTTAAAGGTATAGATAGATGCAACTTATGTGCCAGTTACGGCTATTTGTAACCGGCAGCCTGGAGCGAGAATAGCCTGGCGTAATGACCGTCCAGTGACATCAGGTCTTCATGGCTGCCACGCTCAATGATGCGGCCATTTTCGATCACGATGATCTGGCTGGCCATGCGAACCGTGGAAAACCGGTGGGAAATCAGGATTGCGATGCGGTTTTGGGTGAGTTTGCGGAAGTGCTCAAAGATATTGGCTTCGGCTGCCGCATCCATCGCGGCTGTTGGTTCGTCAAGGACCAGGATATCGGCCTCGCTGCGCATGAAGGCCCTGGATAGCGCTACTTTTTGCCATTGCCCCCCGGACAGTTCCTGGCCGCCCTTGAACCACTTACCCAGCTGGGTTTCATATCCTTGCGGCAAAGCGGCGATGATTTCATCGGCCATTCCTTTTTCGGCAGCTTCTTCCCAGCGCTGTTCTTCGTCGAAATACCGCACATCACCAACGCCGATATTTTCACCCACCATGAACTGGTAGCGCGCAAAATCCTGGAAAATGACGCCGATTCGCTGCCGCAACGTGTCCTCTTTCCAGTTTTCCAGATCCAGTCCATCAAGCAGAATACGCCCGGAATCGGGCCGGTACAGGCGGGTCAATAACTTGATCAGCGTGGTCTTGCCTGAACCATTCTCACCGACCAGGGCCAGCGATTCACCGGGACGAATGTGCAGGTCGATCTCCCTCAACGCGGGCTGGCTGGCGCCGGGATAGGTGAAAGAAACGCTCTCGAAACGGATACCGTCGTCCGGTGCCGGGCCCTCGGTCAAGGCACCCCCGGCGTCTCCGGTGCTACTGCCTGATGGGGTTTCCAGGTATTCATAGAGCGTGGAGAGGTAAAGATTGTCTTCGTACATGCCACCGATCGCACTCAGGATGGCAGATACCGCTGCCTGGCCCTGGCGGAACAACATCAGGTACATCGTCATCTGGCCCAGTGTGATCCGGCTCATCACCGCCACAGCGGCAATCCACGCATAAGCACCATACAGCGCCAATGTGCCGATCAGTCCCAGCAGGAACCCCCACCCGTCACGCCGGATGGCCAGAGATCGGTCGCGTTCGTACAAGCGATGGTAGATATCGCGATAGCGTTGCAGCAGTAATGGCCCGAGGCCAAACAGCTTTACTTCCTTGACGTTGTCTTCCCGCGCCAGCACAGTTTCCAGGTAAATCTGCATGCGCGTATCCGGCGAACGCCAGCGGAAAAGAGTGAAAGCCTCGCCGGAAAAGCGGGTTTCAGCAATAAAACTGGGCAAACCGGCAAGGATCAGGACCAAAACCGCCCACGGCGAGAACTGCACCAGTAACACGCCGTAACTGATCAGTGACACGAGGTTTTGCGCCAGTCCGAACGTTCGGTTGACCAGCGAGAGCGGCCTGCTGGAAGCCTCCCGCCGTGCGCGGGTCAGCTTGTCATAAAACTCGGAATCTTCGAACTGGGCCAGTTCCAGCGTCAGCGCTTTTTCCAGGATCATCGCATTAACCCGCTGTCCCAGCTGCGCCCGCAGCAAAGACTGGCAAAGCGATATCCCGCGTTGCGCTCCGGCCAGCACCGCCACGATCACGGCTTCCAGGGCCACCAGTCTATACACCGGAAGGAACTCGGCGCTGCCGGTATCCTTGTACACCGCCGTTGCTGCGACCACGGCATCAATGATCAGCGCACCGACGTAGGCCATTGCGGCCGGTAAAACCCCCGCTATAACCGTCAGAACACCCAGCGCGATGGTCAGCAGGCGGCTGGTGGTCCACACCAGGCCCAACGCACGGCGGCTGTAACGGAACACGCCCAGGAAACTGCGGCGCTGTGATTCCGGTGACTGCTCTGTTGATGAGGAGGGAGTGTGATGTGCCATGCGCTTCTACTGGTGCAGGAAAATGTGCCCTTGTGCCCGCAGGCGGGATTTTGCTTCTTTCCAACCCGGATAGAGCCGGGCCTGTAACGCGTAAAAGGCCTTGCCGTGATTGTGTTCTTCCAGGTGGCAAACCTCGTGTGCAACCACGTAGTCTATGCACTCCGGCGGGGCCTTCACCAGTTGGGTATTAAAAGTAATAATTCCTTTGGATGAACAGCTGCCCCAGGTTCGTTTCATTCTGCGCAGACGCATCGAAACCTCTTTATCAGCAGCCCACGGGGCCGCACGGCAGAATGCTGCAAGCCGTTCGGCAAAGTATTTCCCAGCCTGTGCACGGTACCAATCCTGCAGGTGCCTGCTGACCTGTTTCTGATCCGGGTGACTTAATTCCAGGCGGATTCGCCCGTTTTCCAGCTCCACACGTGCTCCACGCCTTTCCCGCAGCCGGATTTCCAGAGGATACCTCTGCCCCATGAACAGATGCTCTTCGCCACTGGTGTAATGGTACTCGGTCAGATCCTGTTGCTGTGAGCGGGCCCGTTGAAGGAATCCGACAACACTTCCTGACCTGGACTGCAGCGCTTTTCGGATCGACCGGCGGCTCATCCGCCGGGGAGCCACAACCTGTAAATCACCGCTTTGGCTGATCTCCAGGTGTATCCGGCGGGTTACAGCAGGCCGGTGAACAATGTCGAATTCAATCGCCTGGTCGTTGTGATGGATGCTGTATCGTTTCATTGGGAAACAAGTTTAGCCCAGCCAGCAAACCGGAACACGAAAACGGGCCCGGAAAACCGGGCCCGATCCGTTCTTCAAATTTTGGTGTGGTGCTTACCTGGCCCTGCGCACAGTCACTTTCGCTACCGCACTGCGCCAGTCGAAGATTTCCGGAGGCAGGTCGCCGATACCGTGAATTCCATTGCTCACATGGATGAACCCTTCACCGTCAGCCTCAGAAATTGCCTCACCACCACAGGTTGGTCCCGGAATATTGCCACAGTCCTCGTCATTGATTTCCGTTCCGGCATCGTAGGCAGTCGCCAGGGCGGTGGTTTGCCAGCGTGGGAGCGATATGGAGTTGACGGCGACAAAAGTATCGTTGGTTGGCAAAAGCATGCCTGCAAAGGTCAACCGGTTATTCCAGTGCGTGCCCTTAATCTTGAAAGTCACGGACTCACCGGGACCCAGCAAGCCTTCCGTGGTGACGGTATCGTGGACCTGCTTCAGGGGATCCAGCAAGTCCTGTAACGGCGTGGTCATTCCACCTTCTGCAAGTAACTCCAGTTCATCCAGGGCGGGCTCACCCAGTTCAAAAACCGAAATTTCATTGCTGTGGGTTACCGCCAGCAGGGGCGTGAATGACTGGCCTGCGGTGATGTTCGTGACGGTTACCTCAAAGGTTCTGCTGTTATTACCGGCATAGGCGGATCCGCTGATCACCATTGCTGCGCTCATTATCAATGCTGCCATTTTCATCTGCATACTCTCCTGTTCGTTGGATGGGAGTTCCATTCTGAGTACAAGTATTCACATCACTATCACGGCATAGAAATTTCTATGTCTATGGAATAAAACAACTTTTTTCAGAAGAAAATATCCACCGTGATACTTTCGTTAGATTTCTGGTCTATTTTTTGAACCCTGAAACAGCCGAGCGAACAAATGGAAAAGCGAAAAGTGTTGGTGGTCGAAGACGAAAGAGACATTGCCGAACTGCTGGCTCTGCACTTGCGCGACCTCGATTGCGAAGTAACCCTGGCGGCGGACGGCCATGAAGG
>Ga0316197_10002083_pt1 | contig 14293 bp, 14 predicted proteins | sample OudBiesiAoxic_MG_FD_204939 | JGI IMG/M metagenome (GOLD analysis project Ga0316197, IMG submission 204939) | Coastal sediment microbial communities from Oude Bieten Haven, Netherlands - site A oxic | ecosystem: Environmental > Aquatic > Marine > Coastal > Sediment | place: Netherlands...
CGTCATCTTCTGCTCGTTCGGCGACATGCTCCGGGTGCCCGGTTCCGGCCGGGATTTGTTCTCGGTCAAGAGTTCCGGCGGCGACGTCCGGATCGTCTACTCCCCCCTGGATGCGGTCCAGGTCGCTCGCGACAACCCGGACCGAGAGGTCGTCTTCTTCGGCATCGGCTTCGAGACCACGGCACCGGCCAACGCCATGGCGGTGTATCAGGCAAAGCAGGAGGGCCTGACGAACTTCTCGATGCTCGTCTCACATGTACTCGTGCCACCAGCGATGCGTGCCATTCTCGATTCACCGACCAACCGGGTCGAAGCCTTCCTCGCGGCGGGCCACGTCTGTTCGGTGATGGGATACATGGAGTACGACCCGATTGCCGAGCAGTACGGCACGCCGATCGTCGTGACCGGCTTCGAACCGCTCGACCTGCTGCAAGGCATCAAGATGGCGGTCCTGCAACTCGAAGAAGGGCGCGGCGAAGTCGAGAACGCCTACGAGCGGGCCGTCAACCGGATCGGGAACCTGCCGGCGCAGGAGATGGTTGGCGATGTGTTCAAGACCATCGACCGCAACTGGCGCGGCATCGGGATGATCCCGCAGTCCGGGTGGGCACTCGCCGACGCCTACGCCGACTTCGACGCCGCCGAGCGATTCACCGTCACCGACATCGACACGGTCGAGTCGCCGCTCTGCCACGCAGGGGAGGTCTTGCGCGGCACCCTGAAGCCTGACGAGTGCCCGGCCTTCGGCAAGGAGTGCACGCCGCGCACGCCGCTCGGCGCCACCATGGTGTCTGCGGAAGGGGCCTGCGCCGCCTACTACCTGTACGGAAGATTCAAGGAACTGGAGGCGACGCCGTGACGATCGACAACTGGTCGTGCCCGATGCCACTGCGGGATCAGCCGATGATCGTGATGGGTCACGGCGGCGGCGGGCAACTCTCGGCGGAACTGATCGAGCACCTCTTCGTGCCGGCGTTCGGTGACGACGAACTCGCTGAACTCGCCGACGCGGCGGTCCTCGACCCTGGCGGCAAGATCTCGTTCTCGACCGACTCGTTCGTCGTCCGTCCCCGCTTCTTCCCCGGTGGCAACATCGGCGAATTGGCCGTCAACGGCACTGTGAACGACGTCGCGATGCGCGGCGCATACCCGCGGTATCTCAGCGTCGGCCTCATCCTCGAAGAAGGCCTTCCGCTCGCCGAACTCGGCGTCATCGTCGAGTCGATGGCAGCGGCGGCGGCCCACGCCGGTGTGACAATCGTCACCGGCGACACGAAAGTCGTCGACCGTGGCCACGGCGACGGCATCTACGTCAACACCACCGGAATCGGCATCCTTCGCGAGGGAGCGGACATTCGACCACAACGCGCAGCCCCCGGTGACGTCGTGATCGTCTCCGGCACCGTCGGCGACCACGGCATGGCAATCATGTCGGTGCGGGAGGGCCTCGAGTTCGAGGCGTCGATCGTCTCGGACACCGCGGCGCTGAACCACATGATCAACGACGTGCTCAACACCGGAGCGGACGTGCACGTGCTGCGCGATCCGACCCGCGGTGGCCTCGCTGCCTCGCTCAACGAGATCGCTCACGCCGCGAACGTCGGTGTGCTGCTCGACGAACGCGCCATCCCCGTCGACCGCACCGTCGCTGCAGCATGCGAAATGCTCGGGATGGACCCGATGTATGTAGCGAACGAGGGCAAGGTCGTTGCGGTCGTCCGGGCGGACGATGCGGACAAGGTTCTCGAGACCATGCGGTCCCACCCCGAGGGTGTCGACGCCACCGTGGTGGGTGAAGTGACCGACACCCATCGGAAGATGGTCGCCGCAAGGACGCCGCTCGGTGCGACCAGGGTCGTCGACATGCAGGTCGGCGAGCAACTCCCCCGCATCTGCTGAACGGTGAGCCGATAGCGGTGAGACCCCGGAACCCCGGGGTCCCCATGTCCGCAGGCTCAGCGAAGCGATCGGGACCGGTGCTTCAGGTGGTGGCTTCCTCGTCGACCGCCTCAACTTCGACCAGCTCAGCTTCGACGTCCACCTCGTCAGTGCCTCGAACCACCTTGCTCTTCGCGGCATCGAGCATCTCGGAAGCCTTCTCGGGGCTTTCCTTCATCTTCCTCACGGCAACGGCAGAGCCGGCAACAACTGCTGTCCCCGCCGCCGCGAGGCCGAACCACTTCATCTTTCCCATGTCAGTCCTTTCGTGTGTAGAGGGACTTTCCCTTGTGCACAAGATACTTTTCCTAAAGGCACTTGTCAAGATACTTTTGCGTGAGCTACCCTGACATCATGACTGACTACGTGAGCGGGCTCATTGCCGACTGGAACCGGGAACGGCCCGAACTCGACACGTCGTCGATGGAAGTGATCAACCGCCTCCTCCGGGCGAGCCAGATCCTCCAGAATCGGCTCGATTCCGTGGCAACAGTCCACGGGCTGAGCCACAAGGGCGACCTCGACGTCCTCACAGCCCTCCGCCGGAGTGGCCCTTCGTACGAGCTGAGCCCCACCAGCCTCGCTCGGGGCGCTCAGTTGACGTCGGGCGGCATGACGAGTCGCCTCGATCGACTCGAGGCACAAGGACTGGTCTCTCGCCGCCCCGACCCAACGGATCGGCGCGGCGTCCTCGTGGGCCTCACCGAGGATGGACGACGGACCGCCGATGCAGCGTTCGACGATCTGCTCGCCGTAGAAGACGGCATGCTCCTCGCCCTCTCCGAGACGCAACGCCAGATCCTCGCGACAGAGCTCGAACAACTCCTGTTCAGCCTCGGCGATCGCAGCGAACCGTCCGCCAACAGCACCCCGTAGGTGTCATCCCACCCGTTCTTGCCTAGATAGTGGAAGCCGGCTTCCCATAGCTGCGCAAGAACGCAAGGCCGCCCGCTCCGGACCTCGGATAGGGTTGGCCGCGATCTGGATCGACCGATCAGGCGACCAACCACCGGGGAGGAGGGACCACCGTGCCACCAGAGACCACGTACGCGCATTCGCCGGATGGAGCCATCGGCTACCAGGTGTTCGGCGAGGGTCCAATCGATCTCGTGTTTGTCACCCAGTGGGGAACGAACATCGACAACTACTGGGACGAGCCGACCGCGTCTCGCTATCTCGACCGGTTGGCTTCGTTCGCTCGCGTCATCCTCTTCGACAAGCTCGGGACCGGCATCTCCGATCCAGTTCCCCTCGATGACATGCCACCGATGGACCGGTGGATGGAGGACATCTTGACGGTGATGGACGCCGCCGATTCAAAGGACGCCGTGATCGTCGGCGACACGGAAGGCGGGGCGATGGCGATCCTGTTCGCTGCCACCTATCCCGAACGAACCCGATCGCTCGTGCTCATCAACGCCATCGCTCGGCTGTTTCGTGGTCCGGACTATCCGATCGGGATGCCGGAGCACATGCAGAAGACGTCAGCCGACTTCTTCCTCGAGCAGCACGGGACGACAGGAGCGGTGATCGACATCACAGCTCCATCGGTCGCCGACGATCCGAGATTCCGACGGTGGTGGGTGAAGTTCCAGCGGTCGATGATGCCGCCCGGGATGTTGGAGTTCGGATACGCGTGGCAGCAGCGCGTCGACGTCACCTCGGCGCTGCCGGCTGTGGCAGTGCCGACCCTCGTCATCCACCGGAGGGACAACGTCTATCACCGACTCGCGTTCGGGAAGTGGATCGCCGATCGGATCCCCGGAGCGCGGTGGGTCGAACTCGAGGGCGCCGACTCGCACCCGTTTCACGTCGGCAACTTCACCGAGATCCTCGACCACGTCGAGGATTTCGTGACCGGCGAGGTCATGCCCACCGAGTCCGACCGACGCCTCGCGACGGTCCTCTTCACCGATATTGTCGGATCGACCGAACGTGCGGCCGAAGTGGGTGACGAGGTCTGGCTCGACATCCTCGAGGCAGCGAATCACGTCTGCGAGCGGCAGATTGAACGATTCGGCGGAACGGCCATCCGCAGCACCGGCGACGGATACCTGGCCATCTTCGACGCCCCGGCCAAGGCGGTATCGACGGCCAGCGCGATCCTGGAGGAGGTGCGCGACCTCGGAATCGAGATGCGCTCCGGGCTCCACACCGGTGAGATCACGCTGAACGGCGACAACATCGGCGGGATCGGGGTGCACATCGCCTCGCGCGTGATCGACCATGCGCCGGATGGGGGCGTCGCCGTCTCACGTACCGTCAAGGATCTCACGGTGGGTTCCGCGATCCGCTACGAGCCGATCGGCACGTTTGATCTCAAGGGCGTACCTGGTGAGTGGGACCTCTACGAAGTTCGGTAGCGTCGCTCGCGACAGCCTTCCTATCTGATTCAGTGGTCGCCGGTCGCCCACCGGAGCGCTATGGGAACATCCCCGGCCCGAGAATGGTGGGGCGGATCGGGACCTCGTAGGCGACGACGCCCGGATCTGAATCGGCGACCGGGAGGCCGTGTGATTTCGGCCGACGCCACGCACACCGCCCGAAACCGAAACGACCCGCGGTTCGGATGGACGTGCGCCAGCCAACGCTGTCAGCCACAGCCGTGCTCACCTCGGACAAAGCATCGCCGGCGTCGGCGGAACGCGGATTCAGGCTCCACATCATGATGTCAACCTCCTCCGAGGAGCCAGTCGCTCCCCTGCCTCGTCACGACCCGGGCCCCCGGTGCGTTTGCGGCGGGGAGCGACACGCCGTGTTGTATGAATGGCATTCATATAATATTAACCCTCCTTCACAATATCTAGAGATATCTTCGCATTTGTCGGGTATACTGTCAGCATGGTGAAACAACGGATTCACTCCGAAGATGTGACTGATGCAGCGCTCGACGTCATCGATGCGAACGGACCGGATGAGCTGACACTCTCAAGGGTGGCAGGCGAACTCGGCGTTCAGTCGTCGGCCCTGTACAACCACGTCGAGGGCCTCAGCGGTCTTCGTCAGAACGTCGCTGCCGCCGCCTCCGAGGCATTGACGACGGTGTTGCGCGATGCCGCGATTGCGCGATCGGGACGTGATGCCCTGGTCGCGGTTGGGACCGCCTATCGCCGGTTTGCCGTCGACCATCCCGGCCAGTTTGCGGCGGCGACCCTCCTGCTCGGCGACCCTGCACCGGAGACCACGCAAGCCATCACCTCAATCACCGAACTGTTCATACGCATCGTCGACGGTCTCGGGGTGGCGGAAGACCGGGTCGTTGACGACGCTCGAGCTATCCATAGCGCGATCAGAGGGTTCGTCATTCTCGAGATCACCCAGGGGTTCGACCCGAGCGCCAACCTGAACACGTCATTCGAACATCTCCTGGAGGTCCTCCTGCGAGGCATCTCACCCGACCACGCTTGACGAGTCCGGCCGTACACACACGACCACACCATCACTAGAAGGAGACCACATTGAGGATTGCATTCGTCGTCAACGACATCGCCACCGAAGAACCCGGCTACACGACCACGCGACTCGGAATCGCCGCAACGAATCGCGGTCATGAGGCGTGGGTGATCGGGGTCGGCGACCTGGCATACGATCCGGACGAACGCGTTAAAGCACGGGCCCGCCGCGTCCACCGGGCCCGCTACACGACTGGCGCGGCCTATCTCAGGGATCTTCAGGGCAAGAATGCCATCCAGGAGCGGGTCACTGTCGATGACCTCGACATCCTGATGCTCCGGAACGATCCGTCCACCGAGAAGGGCAAGCGGGAGTGGGCCAAGACAGCGGCCATCGACTTCGGACGAGTTGCGATGCGCCACGGCGTGATCGTGCTGAACGATCCGAACGGTCTTGCGAAGGCTCAGAACAAGATGTACTTCCAAACGTTCCCCGAGGAAGTGCGGCCCGAGACACTCATCACCCGAAACCGCGACGAGATCAAGGCATTCGTGGCCGATCGCGGCAAGTGCGTGCTGAAACCGTTGCAGGGATCGGGAGGCGACGGCGTGTTCCTCGTCCGATCCGACGATGTCGCGAACCTGAATCAGATCATCGATGCCGTGACACGGGACGGCTACGTGATTGCACAGGAGTACCTCACGCGAGCGGAAGATGGCGACACTCGGCTCTTCCTCATGAACGGCCGGCCGCTGCGCCATCGCGGACGGTACGCAGCATTTCGTCGGATTCGTACGGGAGGCGACATGCGCTCCAACGTTCACGCCGGCGGCACGCTCGGAAAGGCTCACCTCGACGACGACGCACTTCGTCTCGCCGAGATGGTCCGACCCAAACTGGTCCAGGACGGGATGTTCCTCGTCGGCCTCGACATCGTCGGCGACAAACTGATGGAGATCAACGTGTTCTCGCCCGGCGGCCTCGGGTCGGCACAGAAGCAAGAGGGCGTCAATTTCTCAGAAGCGGTGATCGACGCACTCGAGAACAAGGTGGATTACATGACGTACTACCGGCGGAGCTTCGAGAACTCGGAGATGGCAACGCTATGACCGACACAGGTTGGACAATCACCACCGACTTCGGCGACCCGATCATTGCCACGGCGATCCACGCCGGACACGACCTCCGGCCCGATGTCGTCCGGCTGACAGCCCTCGACGCAGAAGCCCGTCTCCGCGAAGAGGACCCGTTCACTGATCGATGGCTCCCGGTTTCGGGCAACCAGATCGGTGTCCGCACCTCACGGTTCGAAGTCGACCTCAACCGACCCAGGGATGGCGCCGTCTACGTTGACTCCGATGCGGCCTGGTCACTTGACCTCTGGACATCCCCGTTGCCCGATGCCGTCGTCCAAGCCTCCCTCGCCAACTACGACGCCTTCTATCGCGACCTGGCCGCCGTGTGCGACGAGGTGGCCGCGAACCACCCGAGGTTCGTCGTCCTCGATCTCCACTCGTACAACCATCGACGAGGTGGACCCGACGCACCGGTCGATGATCCTGCGCTGAACCCCGAGGTCAACGTCGGCACGGGTACGGTCGACCGCGTGCAATGGGCCGACGTCGTCGCTGCGTTCTCGACTGCGATGGGAGAAGCACCGTTTGACGGGGGCCATCTCGACGTCCGAGAGAACGTTCGTTTCAAGGGTGGCTACATGAGCCGTTGGATCAACGAACGGTACGCCGGCCGCGGTTGCGCTCTCGCGATCGAGATGAAGAAGATCTTCATGGACGAGTGGACCGGCGAAGTCGAGGAGGCTGTGCTTGCCGAAATCGGCGACGCGCTCTCAACAGCGACGGATGCCGTTCGCCACGTGCTTGCCCCGGCGCCTACCGCGGCTCGGTGAGCGCGACGAGGTCGTCGTTGCCGCGCAGGCGCTCCAGGCGATAGTGCGTGTCTGGCTGGTCGAGATAGCTGGGTCGCAGCGGCGGCGGTACAAGAACGCGCCGTCGCTGGAGTTCCTCAATCACCGGTGCGTGATTCACTGAGATCTTGCCGACCAGGAGCGTCTCGAGGCGCCCACCGTCGCCGAGGTACTCCACAACGCGCTGGAGACCTCGGAGGTAGATCGCGTCCTTGACGAATCCTCCACTGCGGTGGACGCGTGCGGCGATCTGGAACGCCGTGCGCGGCGTCATGCCGTAGTCGCCGGTCAGAAGACCGAAGGTCTCGACGAACTCGCTGCCGTCACTCACCGCACGCGCCGCAATCACTCGGGCCGCAAGCGTCCGAAGGCGGGCCTCGGTGAGTCCGGCAACGAGGTACTCGGCGAGCACGGCGAGTCCCTCCTGCAGTTCGTCATACCCGGCAAGACCGGTTGCGAGGAGCTTGAACCGCTGCGCAGTGCCGTTCCAGTATGTCAGAACGTGCGTGCCGACTTCGTGTTGGATCAGCGGTTCAACGCGATGACCAGCGAACCGCATCTTCGATCCGACGAGAAGACTCCCCTGAGAGACGACCAGTGATGTCACGTCGTCGCGCAACTCCACCGTGGCACCGATGCTCGGGGCGACGAGTCGGTAGCGCTCGATCTCCTCTGCGGCAACTGCCGCGAACGCCGCGGCTCCCACGCTCTTGCCCCTGCCCTTCGGCTCGGCGGGCGGTACTCGTGTGAGGAGGTCGTGGGCGGTCGACACCATGGAAGGTTCCACCGCCCCGTAGAGGGCGATGCTCGAGGGGAGAAAGCGAGGTGTGCCGCGATCGCCGAGAAGATCGAGTTGCAGCGACAACTCCCTTTGCTTCTCACGGAAGATCGACTCGAGCGTCGGGTCCTCGACGCGCTCGATGGGTATCGCGTAGAGCGCCCGCTTCAGGGCCGTTGGATCGACATCGAGGTGCCGGTAGGCGAAGCGAGGTGACCGATTGAACTTCGCTCGACGGAAGGCGCGGTATTCGGGATCGGTGTTCACGGGCGAGGCCATGAGCAGAAGGTCAAAAGCCGAGTCCACGGCCGCGAGCTCCCGATCGACGCGAGCGGCAGCCCGCACGAACGCGCGACGACCAAGCGCCTGATAGTGCCGCGGGCGATGGGTGGTCTGACTAAACGCGAACTCGTAGAGCGCCTGCTGGACCGCCCGCGACACCTGTCGGCGGAGCGCCCGGGCAACGACCGGATAGACCTCTCCGGTTTCGCCATCTCGATAGATCGGCCTCACCTCGATTCCCGCCACCCGGACCGGTGACGTCGCCGTCCCAAACGAACGCGAGATTCTGGGGAGCCCCGGTGGTGAGAGGCGGCCTCCGGCAGCGAGTTCGACCTCTGCCGGCACGCCGGCGATCTCTACCCGGCTCAATCCCTTCATCAAGCGGACAACGCTCGGAGATTCGGCCTCGCGCCGCGCCACGACCACCCGGAATCCCGGCGGCCGCGGGGCGCCGTTCGACATAACCCCGTCTTCTCTGTCCGGTCCATCCCACACCTCAACGATCAGGAACCCACCGAATACGTCCGTCATCGCTTCGGCGATCGTCGAGATCAGGACGGCGGTCTGTTGCCGATGTTTGCGATGCCGTGGGGCGATGAGATACGAAGCCTCGCCCTTCACGAACCGTGCCGCACCGGCATCATCACTGTCGTCGGGCGGGCGATAGACGATCAGGAACGGCAATTGTCGATCGATGTGTAGGCGCCCACCGTCCGGCAGGGATCGGCGGATCGGCAGATTGCTTTCGAGTCGAGCGGAGATCTGCTCGATGAACCTGGTGCCGATGACCGAACGATTGCCAGCCGATGCCACGATGCTCCATTCGGGCCGGGAGTGGACGACCACACGCGCCCGCACTACCGCGGGGCCCGGCAGAGTCTACGGTCCCGTCGCGGCCTCGCCGTACGATCCCGGATGCCCCATAGGGCACCGGCGCCTGTCGCTATGATCGGTGTTCGATCCAGGAGGATGCGCGTTGGCACTGGTGGACTGCCCGGAATGCGGTGATCGCGTCTCAACAATCTCGCCGCAGTGTCCCAACTGCGGCCACGTCCTCTCCGAGGAGACCGCGGAGATCCAGCAGGACCCCGACGTTGCTGCCGCCGCACGTCTGCCGGTTGATCCGCCCGCTCCCGCGACACAGGCCCAGCCGCGTTCGCAGAGTAACTGGGTGGTCGCCGCCGTCGTGGCGGCGATCGTTGGAGCGATCCTCGCCGTAGTGGCTGCCGCGGTGATTCTGGCCGGATCGGTCACCATCGAGAACCCGTTCGAGGACTCCGACTCCACCGGAGCAGCCGGGCAGACGACGGTCGCGGAGACAACAGTCGTCGTGGACGCACCCAGCGACTACGGACTGGCGGTCGGCGAGTGCATCGACGACAGTGAACTGGAGCACTACTTCGCCGGCGACGACTACACCACGACATCGTGCGATGGTCCGCATGACAACGAGGTGTACTACCTCCACGAGTACCTGCCCGGCCCGTTCCCAGGTGAGGACGCCGTCAGCGAGGAACTCGAGGACGTGTGCCGAGGAGAGTTCGAGGCGTACGTTTCCCGTGACTACGAGTCGTCTTCCCTGGTGATCTACCGCCTCTGGCCGGGATCGGATTTGTGGGAGTCTGGGGGACGCATCGGCGAATGCCTGCTCTACGACAGTGATCTGGAGCCATTGACCGGATCGGCCTACCAGAGCGGTTGGTAGATCCAGCGAGCTGCCTTTCAACCCGGCCGGGTGTCGTAGACCAGACGGATCGCACCGTTGGCATATGGCACTGACCCGACCAATCGCATCGGACCGTCGTAGGCGTCGGCGAAGAGTGGGATCCCGCTGCCGAGTGCCAGTGGCATCACGGTGATATCGAGCGTGTCGACCGCACCACCGCGCAGACCCTCGCTGACAACCGTCCCGCCGCCGAACACCCACAAGCGTTTCGGCGTCTCTGCTGAGAACGAGCGAATCGCCTCTGCGGTCGGTCGAGACGAGAAGCGGATGTCGGCACCGTCGGGAACCGGGAGGTCGGTGCGAGTGGTGAGCACCATCGTTGGCCGAGCACCCCACATCCATCCCCACTCGACAGCCTGCACATATGACGTGCTCCCCATGATCAGGGCACCGATGCTCTCCGTGAACGCGTCGAAGTCAAACTCCTCGATCGGGTAGTTCTCGAGATAGTCGACGGACCCGTTAGTCCGGCACACGTATCCATCGAGTGTGGCGGCAAGACTCGCGACAACGTCTCCTTCTTTCATCGCCTCACCCTATTCGACTGCGCCGATCGGCGGGTTGTGAGTCGCTCGGCGTTCACCCGTACGATCAGCCACCGCCGATAGGAGCAGAATGCCAGATCTCGTCGTTGTCACCGGTGCCTTGGGCAATGTGGGCGCCGGGGTCGTCGCTGCCCTCGCTGACCGCGACGTCGCAGTTCGCGTTGCAGACATCAACGAGGTGACGCTCGCCGAGCGGTTCCCCGACTGTGACCGGGCGATGCTGGACTTCACGGACCCATCCACGTTCGATGCTGTCGTTGCGGGCGCCCGCCGTCTGTTTCTGATTCGGCCGCCGGCAATCTCACGTGTGTCGAACACGATCAACCCATTCATCGACGCGGCTCAAGATCACGACGTCGCACATGTGGTGTTCTCGTCGGTGGCCGGAGCCGAATCGAACCGGATCGTCCCCCACCACCGGATCGAAACGCACCTGACGGCGTCGTCGATGGCGTGGACGATGCTGCGCCCCGGCTTCTTCGACCAGAACATCGCCACGGCCTATCGCCAGGACATCGTGGAAGACGATCGGATCTACGTCCCGGCTGGGGACGGACTCGTGGCGTTCCTCGACGCCCGCGACATCGGAGAAGTCGCCGCCGTGTGTCTCTCGGAGGACGGGCACGAGATGCAGGGCTACCACCTGACCGGGCCGGAGGCCGTCACCTTCGAGCAGGTTGCAGCGCTGCTCTCCGATCATCTCGGTCGGACCATCACCTATGAGACGGCGTCGGTATTGGGATATTTCCGACACCTCAGAGGTCAGGGCCTCGTGCTGCCCCACGCCGTCGTCCAGACGATCCTCCACACCGGCCTCCGCACGGGCGATGCCGAGGCGGTCACGTCAACGGTCCAGGATCTTCTCGGCAGACCGGCCCGATCTCTCAGCGAATACATCGCCGACAACCTCGAACTCTGGCGGCCGACGAGTCCGTAGTGACGACTCCGTCGGATCTCTACCGGGTGGCGAGGTCGATCCCGGTCTCGACCGCTTGGAGGTTGACCTCGGAGAATGAGCCCACGCCTGCGGACCGGCGCAGCGCGTCGATCGGGTAGGGGTCCGTGAGGACCAGTGCGGCGGTGAGGAATACGAGTCCCAGAGAGGTCTTCGGGATACGGGTTGCTGCGGCCTTCGGATCGATCACCACGACTCGCGCATCCGTCACGACATCGGCGTAGTCGGGGATCGTCAGCACGAGGGCGTCGGCGCTCATACCAGACAGGTATGGGCCTGCCTTGCCGTAGCCATCGGCGGAGATGATCCCGAGCACGTCTGGGCTCGTCACCGCGGTCAGCGGCATCTCCTCAGGGGCGAGCCACATCTCGGTCACCGAGTGACCCGCCTTCACCGTCACCGGATAGTCGTCGCGCTGCGCGGCCCAGAGGCCAGACCGGATCCCACCAACCGCAACCAGTCGGGCCGCCGACCGAACCTTCCCGCCGGCGGATCCAGCGATGACGATCGACATTGGCCGTCCGAGCGTGTGATCGTATTCGACCGGCACCGGGCGGGCGCCGGCAATGGGTGATCCCGCGACGGAGGCATGAGCGGCCCGGTAGCCGGATGCGTACTCCGTCACCGAACGGTCATACAGAAGGCCGGGCTCCATGCCCCAGGACCGCATGGAGTCCTCCATCCCGGCCCGGGTGAACTTGTTCGAACGCACGTAGTAGGCGGTGCAGAGATCCCACACGTCGAGCAGCGCGAAGCCCGGCGTCGTCATCGCAGCAACGAACCTGTCGGCGAGGTCCTTGTCGAACGACGACCCTCGGTAGACGTACGCGGCGCCGTTGACACCGACGGTCGCGCAGATGTCGAGGGGATGTTCGAGGTTGCCGTGCGGCGTCGTCGACGTGACCCCGCCTTCGGGAGTCGTCGTCGAGTGCTGTCCTCCGGTCATGCCGAAGTTGAGGTTGTTCATCACGATGACGGCGATCCCGATGTTGCGGCGCGCCGCCGAAAGCAGGTGCGCGCCTCCGATACCCGTCCCCCCGTCACCCATGATGACGATGACCTCAAGGTCGGGGTTGGCGAGTTTGATCCCGGTGGCGTACGTAATCGAGCGGCCATGGAGGCCATGGAACGCCGAGGTGTTGAAGTACTGATCGGAGAGCCCGGAGCAGCCGATGTCGGAAACGATCACCACGTTCGACGGATCGAGCTTGAGCTTGATCATTGCCTCGTTGAGGCGGTCGAGGATGGGGCCGTGGCCACATCCCGGGCAGAACGGGTAGGGGTCATCAGTGCGGAACGTGGCGATGGGGGTAATCGTGATCGTGCTCATCGCACGGCCTCGGCGATCTCGTCGACGGTGATCAGCGTGCCGTCGATCCGGTTCACCCCGAGCACCTTGCGATCGCCTGCGATGCGTTCGATCTCTCGCCGGTACAGGCCCATGTTGAGTTCTGGAACGATGATCCGGTTGATCCCCTCGAACGCGGCAGCCAGCGCCGACTCGGGGATCGGCCACAAGCTCTGTACGACCAGCCCCGACGCTTTGATGCCCTCGGACCGAAGCCTGGCGATTGCACCGCGCGCGGCGCCGGCGGTGACGCCGTAGGAGATGACCAGCGTGTCGGCTCCCGGTTCCGGGTCGGCGTCGACCATCTCGATCTCATCAAGGTGCGCTTCGATTTTGTCGATCAGGTGCTGGTTGAGATCACCGACCTTCTCGGCGCTCTTGGTGATGTAGGCGCCTTCGTCGTGCGTGGACCCCGTGAGACGGAACGGGTCACCGTCGCCGTACCGACGCATCGGTTCGACCGCATCGGACGGGTGCCATGCGTAGGGGAGGCCGTGGTCCTTCTCGACCCGCTCGACCGCTTCGACGTCGGGGTACTCCTCGACGTCGACCGCCGACAGGGTCATGGCGAGTTCCTTGTCGGTGAGCAGGAAGACCGGGCAGCGAAACCGTTCGGCAAGTTCGAAAGCTTTGGCGGTCAGCCCGTAGGACTCAGGAACGCTCGAAGGTGCAAGAACGATCACGGGATACCCCCCACCGGTGCCCCACCGCACGAACTGGATATCGCCCTGGGCGACGGTGGTGGCGCCGCCGGTCGCGGGTCCAAGCCGCTGCACATCGACGATGACGAGCGGGACCTCTCCCATGATGGCGAGGCCGATGTTCTCGGAGTAGAGGCTGATCCCAGGCCCGGATGTGGCCGTCATCGACTTCGCCCCTGCCATGGCTGCGCCGAGGCACATCCCCATCGAAGCGATCTCGTCCTCGCCCTGCATGGCGACGCCACCCACCTTGGGGAGCTCGCGCATCATCGCCATGAGGATTCCGGAAGCGGGCGTGATGGGGTAGCCGGCGAAGAAGGTGCAGCCGGCGTCGATCGCTCCACGCACGATCGCGGTTGCTCCGTCCACGTACTCGCGGCGCGGCGCTTCAGTGGTCGTGGTCATGGCGGAAGGCTAGACCTGGCAAACGTGATTCGGGGATCACTTCGCACCCTGAACGCGGGCATCCGCGCGGCCGGAGCCGCGCGGATGCGCCGTGGTCGTTTGGTCGATCAGTCCTCTGAGCCTGCGGCCTCTGCCGTGAGCTCTGCAACGATGTCTGCGTTGGCCAGCGTCGTCACATCGCCGAGTTGGCGCTGTTCCGAGATGTCCTTGAGCAGGCGTCGCATGATCTTGCCTGACCGCGTCTTCGGCAGGTCGGCCGTGAACACGATGCTCTTGGGCTTCGCGATCGGGCCGATCG
>Ga0316197_10002084_pt1 | contig 14288 bp, 10 predicted proteins | sample OudBiesiAoxic_MG_FD_204939 | JGI IMG/M metagenome (GOLD analysis project Ga0316197, IMG submission 204939) | Coastal sediment microbial communities from Oude Bieten Haven, Netherlands - site A oxic | ecosystem: Environmental > Aquatic > Marine > Coastal > Sediment | place: Netherlands...
CGGATTAACAGCCCACTGACCGGATGCATCACCAAGCCCGTCAGGACCCAGTGCTCCTTCAGCGGCATTCCAGTAGTCAGCATCGAAAGTGCGCTCGTTGGCGATCGGTGCGAACGGCGTATTTTCGATGTAGAAAGGCGCTAACTGGGGTTCCACATCCGGGACCACCCCATGCAGGACTCCATCCATGGCGACCACAACGCGACCAGTTTGCGCAACGGCATCGGCTATGGCCAGCATATCGGTCCGGTTCCGGGTCAGGCCGTGTCCGAAGATCACGACCGGCCAACCGCCTTCCGGCTTGGTAAATCCTGAGTTTGCACTGGGTGCGGTTATCAGGAGAGGCACGGTCTGAGTTCCAGTGGGTGCGGGGAATGGATTGGCTACCGTGATATTGGTCGATGTTGGGTCCAGGAATGGAATCTGGTCAAAAGGTGGAATATACGCACCCGGTTCAGCCTTCCAGAAATCTGTTAGTGGCGCTGTGGGGTTTTCCATGCTGGGAGCGCCCAAATAATAGGGTAATGTAATCACGCCCATGTAAATATCTGCCAGCCCAAAGCCGCCTACCGCAGTGGTGTTCATGCCGGTCGGAGCAATAATGGTTGGAGCGGGTTGCGCAATGCTGCGCATCAATTTCAAAGTAGGCGTAATGGATTGCGTTCGCACGGTCCAGCTGAGAACGATATCTGCCGGGTTAACACCAGCAGAGGCCGCGGAAAGTTCCATGGACATGGTTGCCTGGCGCAAGGGTTCCAGCGCCTGTGCAGTTGCATCATCCAATAGCGTGGTGCTGTTGCCATTTTCATCGACCAATGGCGTCCTGATCTTGGTCAGGCCATAGATTGCACTTGGGGTCGCGTCATTTCCCCTGGTGTCATTAATATCGTTGGTCAGAACCGCCATGTAGGTGGTGAGTTGTTTCAAAGGCATGATCGGAACGATTGCCAGCACGCCACCTGGAGCCAGCGCCGCAGCATACTCAAGATTTGGCAACAGCTCACGCACGACTCCGGCCACACCCAGCCAAGGGTAGCTGGGAGTTGTCACCTCAAATACCCGCACCGATTCGCCCGCCACTACCGAGGCAGGATCAATATCACCCGGTAGAATAGTTGCAGGAAACCCGCCCAGATTCTGTGTGAACCTCGTGATCCATTTTTCCGTGGTGCTGAAGCCGTCCAGCGAATTCAATGCCACGCGCGGATTGGTATAGTCATTCGGGTCGGGCACTGGAAGACCCACCGTCAGATCGATCGGCGGTGCTGTCGGAAAAAACAGGTTGGTGGGAAACGGAACTAGTAGAGGATCGCCAGCGGAGGGATCAAAAGCAGCTTCCAGAATACCGGAAACCAGGCTGCCGTCTTTGTTTGTAGCAGGAGGTACCGGATCTGCGTAGAGGTTGATAACGAAAAATGAGGCGAAAAGTAGTAGGAGCAGACGCTTGTTCATTAAACTTGGTCCCCGTGATTATGTAGCGCTATTTACTCAAGCCATCGGAATCTCCCGAGGGCGAGACAACCGTATAATAGGAAGGCCTGCTATATTGTTTCAAGCAACCGGACCCAGTGTGTGCGAATACAGTCGTTCGGTCATCATACGACACCACGGACAAAAACGCACAAAAACGGAACTAATAAATTGAGAGGCTTTGACTTTTGTCAATAAACCGACACCTGCTCTACATCGGCCCAGCGGTGGCGTTGTTAATGTATTTTCTCCTCATCGGCGCTGGATGGACGACGGCGGCGGCAGTCACTGCATCGGTCACTTTGCTCTGTGCAACCTGGTGGGTCTTCGAGCCCGTACCCATCCCATTCACTTCCCTGATACCCCTGGCATTGTTTCCATTGTTCGGTGTACTTACGCCTGCGCAGGTTGGGCAGTCCTTTGGCAGCCCTTTGATTCTGCTTCTGATGGGAGGCTTCATGTTGTCGACCGCGATGTCAGATTCCGGCGCCCACCGCCGCATCGCGATGTACATGGTCAACATCTTCGGTGGCGGCAGCGCTCGCGGACTCGTGCTCGGATTCATGGCCGCGTCGGCCGTGCTCAGCATGTGGATTTCCAATACCGCTACCACGCTGATGTTGCTCCCGGTTGCCTTGGCCGTGTTAGAACAGACCGAAAAGAAAATGCAGATACCCCTGTTGCTGGGCATCGCTTATGCGGCCAGCATCGGCGGGCTGGGAACCCCGATCGGGACGCCACCCAACCTTATTTTCATGCAGGTTCATCTTGACCAGTTTGGCACGACTCCAAGCTTTCCTGAATGGATGAGCTGGGGCATCCCGTTGGTGCTGATACTCGTACCGATCGCCGGCTTCTGGCTGACTCGCGGGATAAGACTGTCGAAGCCGGTCGAATTGCCCGCGGTTGGCAAATGGCGTTCTGCCGAAAAGCGCGTTTTGATGATGTTCAGCCTGACAGCTTTTTTCTGGATCACCCGCCAGGCGCCCTTTGGTGGATGGAGCGGACTGCTGGATTTACCCATGGCAAATGATGCTTCGGTCGCATTGATCGCTGTTGTATTAATGGCCGTGTTACCCGACGGCGGGGGTGGAAAGTTGCTTCACTGGGAATCGGCCAGCAAGATCCCATGGGGCGTGCTGCTGCTGTTCGGCGGTGGCATTGCCATAGCCAATGCCTTTGTGCAAAGCGGGCTGGCTGAAATAATTGCACACGAACTGGGCGGCCTCGCCAGCTTGCCCACCTGGGCGCTGATCCTTTCGGTATGCCTTGCAGTTACTTTCCTGACCGAGGTGACCAGCAACACGGCTACTGCCAGCCTGCTGATGCCGGTTTTGGCCGTTACGGCCAGCACCACGGGCCTGAGTCCGATGCTGCTGATGATACCGGCTGTGCTTAGCTCAAGTTGCGCTTTCATGCTGCCGGTGGCCACCGCACCCAATGCGATTGTGTTTGGAAGCGGCAAAGTCAGCATCAGGGAAATGGCCCATGCAGGATTCGTTTTGAATTTGATTGGTGCGGTCGTTGTGACAGCGGTATGCTTGCTGATGTTTGATTGAAAAGATAAACAATATGGACTGCGCACAAGCGATTTTCACACTTTTCCTGCTTGCACCCTGTGACGATGCGGGTGGGAATTCCCTGAATGTTGCCGTTGCGGAGGCGCTGGCTTCACCTGACCGATTGGAGAAGGACCGCCAGAGCGACCCCTTTCGCAGGCCGGACCTGGTGCTTGGATTCTTTGAAATAGAGCCGGGAATGACCGTGCTCGACCTGTTTTCCGGTGGTGGTTACTACACGGAAATTGTCAGTCGGGTGGTCGGCGACGAGGGTGAGGTGGTGGCTCACAATAATGCGGCGTACCTGGCTTATGCCAAGGCCGACATTGACCTGCGCTATGCGGACAACCGCCTGGGCAATGTAACGAGTATTGCATCAGAAGCCGATGAACTGATCTTGCCGGAAAAGAGTTTTGACGCAGCGCTGGTCATGCTGACCTGGCATGACTTCTATTACCTGGACGAAGAAAACGGATGGCCGTCCATAGACGAAGCCGCCCTGATCAACAAGCTGTGTTTCGCGATGAAACCGGGAGCCATCCTGGGCCTGACCGATCATATCGCCAAAGATGGCAGTGACCCTGAAAAGACTGCTCAGAATCTTCACCGCATTGACCCGCAGCGAATCAAGGCGGATCTCGAAGGTAGTTGTTTCGAGTACCAGGGAGAACTCAAGGTACTGCAAAACCCGCAGGACGATCACAGCCAGCCGATGTTTGCAGAAGGCGTCCGGGGAAAAACAGACCGGGTCGTCTACAAGTTCCGGCGTAAGTAGAGGTTCGCTATTTCTTTTTCGGAATGTAGAGGTCCGTGACAGTCCCTTCGAAGACTTCCGCGGCCATTCCGATGCTCTCTGAGAGCGTCGGGTGCGGATGAATGGTCAATCCAATGTCTCCCGCTTCAGCCCCCAGCTCTATGGCCAGTGCACATTCGGCGATCAGGTCGCCGGCGTGAGGCCCGGTGATGCCTGCACCAATGATGCGGTTGGTCGCTTTGTCGAATAGCAATTTGGTGAAGCCCTCGGTGCGATCGATGCCGATGGCCCTGCCACTGGCAGCGAAGGGAAATTTGCCTACTCCATAGTCCATATTCTGTTCTTTGGCTTCCGCCTCGGTTACGCCGATCCAGGCAATTTCCGGATCGGTATAAGCGACCGAAGGAATGACCCTGGCTTCGAACGCGCTTTTCTCTCCTGCGCAGACTTCAGCCGCCACCTTGCCTTCGTGCGTTGCTTTGTGGGCCAGCATGGGCTGACCAACGACGTCACCGATGGCAAAAATATGAGGTACATTGGTCCTCATCTGCTGATCAGCAGGTATGAAGCCCCGGCTGGTTACTTCCACGCCCGCCGACTTTGCATTGATCTTTCCGCCATTAGGGGTTCTGCCCACCGCAACCAATACCCGATCAAACATTTCCTTGCCGCTGTGCTTGCCTTCAAAATGTGCAACAAGCCCATGGTCGGCCACGTCTACCTGGCTCACTTTTGTCTCAAGGTGAATCGCTTCGTAACGCTTGCTGATCCGGCGTTGAAGGGGTTTGACCAGGTCGGGATCAGCGCCGGGCATCAGTCCCGGAGTCAATTCAACCACCGTGACTTTGCTGCCCAGGGCATCGTAAACACAGGCCATTTCCAGGCCAATGATGCCGCCGCCAATGACCAGCAAACGTTCGGGAATGTCTTCCAGCTCAAGCGCACCGGTCGAATCCATCAGGCGGGGATCGCCCCAGGGCATGCTGCCCAGTTCCAGTGACTGCGAACCCACCGCGATGATGGCGTTGCGAAACGTGAACTGCTTTTGCCCATCGGCCGTCTTAACCTGGACAGCGTTTGGCCCGTCAAAAACCCCGGTGCCCTGGATGATGTCGACCTTACGCTGCCGGGCCATGCCTTCCAGGCCGCCGGTCAATTTGTCTACCACCCCGGTCTTGAATTCCCTGAGCTTGTCGAGGTCGATCATCGGATCACCGAAGCTGACGCCGTGCTTTTCCATGGCGGCGGCTTCATCAATGACGCTGGCCGTATGCAGCAATGCCTTGGAGGGAATGCAGCCTACGTTCAGGCAGACGCCACCCAGCTTTGGATAACGCTCGACAAGAGCCACCCGTTGCCCCAGGTCTGCTGCCCGGAAAGCCGCGGTGTATCCACCGGGACCTGCACCGAGCACCAGGACGTCATAGTCAAATTCTTTCGCTTCAGTCATTGCATCATTCCGTCTGATTTCTGCTTTCCAACACCAGCTGATTGCCTTCCTGCCGCAGATTGAAGTATTGCAGAAAGCTCATGCCCAGCAGTGCCTCCCGGCCCAGGCCGGGCGTTATGATGGCCCGAACATTCTGCAGAGAAAGTGGCCCGAGGCTAACCTGTTCGAGGCGCGTTCTCCAGCCCGTTGTGGGGCCCGCTGCGGTCATCACGGTGATTCTCGGGCCGAATTGCAAACCAATCTCGCGCGCCATTTTTTCCGAAATGGCCACGTCTGTCGCCCCGGTATCCACCAGGAAGCGAACAGCGCTGCCGTTGATTCCACCCTCCGCAAGGTAGTGCCCTGAGCGGTCCCTTGCGAGCGAGACCATTAATCGTCCGTTTTCACTCCGGCTCTCAACGATCCCGCCATCGCGCAGTGTCAACGCATGGTAAAAAGCCGTCAGTCCGATCATCAGCCCGATGATCGCCAGCCAGCTGAATAACTTGCCCATATTCCGGTGCCTGCCTAGAGGGTCAACCGCCTCAGGTCTTCCAGGCGGCTGGCCAGGAAACGTGTGAATCGGGCGGCGACAGCCCCGTCAATCACCCTGTGATCGTAAGACAATGAAAGCGGCAACATCAGGCGGGGCTTGAATTCAGTGCCGTTCCAAACCGGCATCATCCGTGATCGGGACACGCCCAGGATAGCCACTTCCGGCGCGTTGATGATCGGCGTAAAGCCGGTCCCACCAATGCCTCCCAGGCTGGATATCGAAATGCAGCCTCCCTGGATGTCCTGTGGTTTCAGTTTCTTTTCACGGGCCCTGCCGCTGATCGCAGCGAGTTCGGCGCCCAGTTCCATGATGCCCTTGCGGTCACATTCCGTGATGACAGGGACAACCAGGCCCTCGGGCGTATCAACCGCGATGCCAACATTGAAGTACTTCTTCAGGATCAGGGTTTCCCCATCCGTATCCAGGGACGCATTGAACTGAGGGAACTTCTTCAATGAGGCAACCATGGCCTTGATCAGGAAAACCAGTGGTGTGAGCTTGAAGCCCTCGGCCTTGGCCTCTTCCACGTTGGCCTGGCGGAACGCCTCCATATCGGTAATATCCGCTTCATCGTTCTGGGTTACATGGGGGATACCCACCCAATTGCGATGCAGATGACCCGCGGATATTTTCTGAATGCGCGTCAGTGGCTGTTTTTCGATATCACCATAGCGGCTAAAGTCAAAATCAGGCAGTGCAGGGAAATCAAGGCTCAGGCCACCGATACCGCCGGTTGCGGCTTGCGGCGCTGACGCGCCGGACATCACCGACTTGATGAATCCCGAGACGTCTTCCCGGGTAATCCTGCCCTTGCTTCCGGACCCACTCACCCGTCCAAGGTCAACACCCAACTCGCGGGCAAACCTTCTTATCGCCGGACTGGCGTAAGGAACTTTAGCCGGATCGACTGCTTCCAGCCCCAAGACCCTGGGCTGTTGCAGCGCGGGCTCTTTAGCGGCAGGTTCCGGCGAGGTTTTGGATTCGGTGGGGGCTTCCCGATCCGGTTCCGGTTCCGGTTCTGGTTCCCCGGCCGCAGAATCATCGCTTTCAACAGGGGCGGCACCCCCCTCAGCGGCGACTTCGAGGATAGCGACCACGTCGCCTTCTGAAACCAGGTCATCCAGTTTCAGTTTCATTTCCCTGATCGTACCTGCTTCCGGCGAGGGAACTTCCATGGTGGCTTTGTCGCTTTCAAGCGTCACCAGGCCATCTTCCGCACTGACCTGGTCGCCTTCGCTCACCAGGACCTCAATGACTGGAATACCGGAAAAATCACCGATATCGGGTACTTTTATTTCAATGGTTTGACTCACTGTTCACTCCGGCCCACGATGCAGGCTTCAGACCAGCACCGGGTTAACTTTCTCGGGATCGATACCAAGGCTGGCCCTGGCGGCCAACAGCTCACTCATGCTCAGCAATTCACGCCGGTAAAGTGAGTACAGTGCGGCATAAGCAATATTGTACCGGTCCACCTCGAAGAAACTGCGCAACTGTTCGCGCGTATCGGACCTTCCAAAGCCGTCAGTGCCCAACACGATATAATCCTGACCTGGCAGAAATCCCCGGATCTGATCCGCAAAAGCCCTGACGTAATCCGAGGCTGCAATAATCGGCCCTTCGCGATCCCGCAGACATTCTGTCACCCAGGGGATTTTGGGCTCCTTCTCGGGATTCAGCCGGTTCCAGCGGGCGCATTCGACACCGTTGCGGCGCAGCTCGGTGAAACTGGTCGCACTCCAGATATCGGAGGCCACCCCGAAATCCTGCTCGAGAATATTGGCCGCTGCAATGGCCTCACGCAAAATGGCGCCAGAGCCGAGTAACTGAACCTTCTTTGGTCCATCCGCGCCCTCGTGAAACAGGTACATGCCTTCACGGATACCGTCTTCGACACCTTCCGGCATTTCGGGGTGCGTGTAATTCTCGTTCTCGACCGTGATGTAGTAGTAAATGTCTTCCCCATCCTGGTACATGCGACGCATACCGTCCTGGATGATCACGGCGAGTTCATATGAAAACGTTGGGTCGTAGGAAACACAATTGGGCACCATGCCCGACATCATGTGGCTGTTACCGTCTTCATGTTGCAGGCCTTCACCGTTCAACGTGGTTCTGCCTGCCGTTCCACCAATCAGGAACCCGCGCGCCCGCATGTCTCCTGCGGCCCAGGCCAGATCGCCTACGCGCTGAAAGCCAAACATCGAGTAGAAAATAAAGAACGGAATCATCGCGATGCCGGAAGCGGAATAACTGGTAGACGCCGCAATCCAGGATGACATGGCACCGGCTTCGGTAATCCCTTCCTGCAGAATCTGGCCTTTCTGATCTTCCTTGTAGAACATGAGCTGGTCGGAATCGACCGGCGTGTAGAGTTGTCCTACCGAGGAGTAAATGCCAAGTTGGCGGAACATGCCTTCCATGCCAAACGTACGCGCCTCGTCCGCTACGATGGGGACAATCCGCTCTGAAATCCGTTTATCCCTCAATAAAATGGAAAGCGCACGAACAAATGCCATGGTCGTACTGATTTCCCGATCACCGGAAGACTTCAGTAGCGATTCGAACAGTTCCAGTTCCGGCGCCTCGATGGCACCGTCCTGTCGGCGGCGCTGGGGAATGAAACCGCCCAGCTCTTTCCTGCGTTCCAGCAGGTACTTCACTTCCTCGCTGTCTTCCCCAGGATGGTAATAAGGAACATTTTCCAGGTCTTCATCGGGGATGGGTACGCCGAAACGGTCCCGAAATTGCCGTACCGACTCAATATCCATTTTCTTCTGCTGGTGCGTGGCGTTCTGAGCCTCGCCCGCTCCGCCCATGCCGTAGCCCTTGACCGTTTTAGCCAGGATCACCGTGGGCTGTGCGGGAGAAGCTACGGCAGAACTGTAAGCTGCGAACAGTTTGTGTGGGTCGTGCCCACCCCGGTTCAGGCGCCAGATATCATCGTCTGTCATGGTCGCCACCATTTCGCGCAATTCGGGGTATTTCCCGAAGAAATGCTCACGCGTGTAAGCACCCCCTTTGGCCTTGTAATTCTGGTACTCACCGTCAACCGCCTCTTCCATGCGCTGACGCAGCAAACCGTCTTTGTCCTTGGCAAAAAGCTTGTCCCAGTAAGAACCCCAAATCACCTTGATGACACGCCATCCCGCTCCGCGGAACACGCCCTCGAGTTCCTGGATGATCTTGCCATTACCGCGAACCGGGCCGTCGAGGCGCTGCAGGTTGCAGTTGATCACGAAAATCAGGTTGTCCAGCTTCTCTCTGCCAGCCAATGAAATGGCGCCCAGGGATTCCGGCTCATCCGTCTCACCGTCCCCCATGAAACACCAGACTTTTCGATCCGAAGTATCTGCGATGCCCCGGTCATGCAGGTATTTGAGGAAACGCGCCTGGTAGATCGCCATGATCGGGCCCAGGCCCATGGACACTGTCGGCAGCTGCCAGTAATCAGGCATCAACCATGGATGTGGGTAAGAGCTCAGGCCTTCTCCATCAGATTCCTGCCTGAACTTGTCCAGCTGGTCTTCTGTGATGCGGCCCTCGAGGTATGAACGTGCATAGATGCCAGGAGAAGAATGACCCTGGATATAGACCAGGTCGCCTCCACCAGGATGATCCGGCCCTCTGAAGAAATGGTTGAAGCCCATGTCATACAGGCTTGCAGCAGATGCGAAACTGGCAATGTGCCCACCCAGCTCACCGCCCCGCTTGCTGGCACGCAAAACCGTGGCCATCGCATTCCAGCGGATGATGGATCGAATCCGGTATTCCAGTTCGACATTGCCCGGGTGTTTTTTACCCAGCTGGACCGGAATGGTGTTGATGTAAGCCGTCGTAGCCTTGTAAGGCAAGTACCCGCCTGAACGCCGGGTATAGTCGACCAGCCGCTCGATCAGGAAATGCGCCCGATCGGGCCCTTCGCGCTCGAGTACAGCCTGCAGTGATTCCAGCCATTCCGTAGTTTCCAGCTGGTCTGTATCGGTGAGTGTCTTGTCTGTTTTCTGATCCATTTCGTTCCTCAGATCTCGTACCTGGCACGGCCCTCAGCATCCAGCTTGATGAACCTGAAGGTATTGGTTCCACCGGATTTACACATTTGATCGCCCATCGTAACGATGATCCGATCGTCTTCCTTCACAGCGCCATGGGCAAGCAGAGTGCGCAACGCCTCGCGGACAACCTCATGGGCGTCGTCGCTGGTGTCGTTCTGCTTCACCGGGAACACATCCCGGAACATCGCCATCTTCCGCCGGCTCGCGGAATTGGTGGAAAACGCGTAAATGGGCACCGCTGACTGCACACGGGAAAGCCATTGTGCCGTTGACCCGGACTCGGTCAAAGCCACTATGGCCTGGACAGAAACATTGGTCGCCATGAACATTGCGGCCATTGCAATAGCCTGGTCGATTCTTTCATAGCGCACATTAAGTTGGGTGATGTCACCTTCGGCTTCGAAATGACGTTCCGCACCGAGGCAAATCCGGTTCATGGCCTCGATCACCTTTACCGGGTGCTTACCTACTGCTGTTTCTGCAGATAGCATCACCGCATCTGTTCCATCCAGAACCGCATTGGCCACATCCAGCACTTCAGCGCGGGTGGGTATCGGGTTTTCAATCATCGACTGCATCATTTGTGTTGCTGTCGCTACGATCCGATTGTGCTTGATGGCTTTCCGAATGATCCGTTTTTGCAGCCCGGGAAGTTCCTCGTCACCAATTTCTACCCCCAGATCGCCTCGCGCCACCATGATGACATCCGCCGTGTCGCAAATTTCCGCGAGGTTATCTATGGCTTCCATGCGCTCGATCTTGGCCACCAGCGAGGCATCGCTGCCGGCCTTTCGCAACAATCCCCGGGCCCGGTCAATGTCTTCGGCACAACTGACAAAGGAGACGGCGACATAGTCCGCCTTCAACTTGGCAGCCAGCTTGATGTGCGGCAGGTCATGCTCAGCCAGTCCTGAAATCGACAACCCGCCACCCAGCAGGTTCAGGCCCTTTCTGTTTTTCAGAATACCGCCATTTTCCACCAGGCAGTGAATGCGGCCATTGTCGAGAGACTGCACCTGCATCGAGATCAGTCCATCGTCGAGCAGCAGAAGGTCTCCGGGTTTGACGTCATCGGGAAGCCCCTGGTAACTCACGCCAACCCTGCGGTGATCTCCCGGCGTAAACGGGTCGCTGGCGTCCAGCGTGAAGTGATCTCCGCTTGATAGCTTGGCTTCACCGCCGACAAAATTCTCAACCCGAATTTTTGGGCCCTGCAGATCAACCAGCAGCGCGACCTGCCACCTTAGTTTCTTGGCGGTCTTTCGAACCAGTTTGGCCCGCCGCTTCTGCTCCTCGATATCACCATGAGACATGTTCAGCCTGAACACGTCGACGCCCGATCTGATCAAGCCCTCCATGACTTCCGGATCGTCGGTTCCCGGACCCAGGGTCGCAATGATCTTGGTTCGTCTTCTATGGCTGGTTGACTTTGTCATATCTAAATTCATGGCGGCGATTATAAAGGTAATTGATGACAGAATTGATATCATTTTGCCACGAAGGGCTCAATGACAAGAGATCAGGTCCGGAATTTCGGCCCCGATAGAGACTGATCTGGATCACTTGCAGCGTGCGGATTACCGGCCTGCTTTGTACGGATACTTTTTGAACACTTCATTAACCGACGTAAAAACAGCATTACGAAGTTGTTGGCTGACTTTGTCGTTGACATCCACTACCGCCACACCCTGCCAGCTAACCCTTTGTTTCTGAGAGTCCACCAGGTCGATGAAAACGGATGCTTCAGTGGTCCTGGTAGCGCGCGTACCGACCCCCACACCTACCCCGACAGATGAACCATAGTGAGCCCCGCCCGGACGGCTGTAGTATCCACCACTCATGTAAGGCGAACTGTAGGTCCTCATGCTGACCTTGTCATCCGTCCGGATGGTCACGTTGACGATCAGGTCCGGATTATCACCTTTGCGGTATCCACGCTGAGTCAGCTCACGGCTGATGGATTCACGAAACAGTTCGCCAAATATGGGTGAGTTGTAACCACCTTCAATGCCCATGGGATCGAAGAAATTGAACGTACGGTACTGAGCGAAATTTGCTGAGGGATCTTCGTCGCTGCGGACCTCCAGCCCTGTGGAACATGCAGTGATTAACAGCATAAGCAGGACAAATGACGCGCCCGCCAGCAAATGAGAGCGCTGACTGCGCCGCTGATCAGATTTTTTCATGCTTCCTGACTATCCGGAACCCGATGGGGCGGCTACAGGGAATGCAGTGAAGACTTTCTCTACCGTACTGTAGACGGTCTCACGCAATTGCTCTTGCATCTTGTCGGTGACGGTAAAGGTTGCAACGCCCTGCCAGACCATCTTGTGCTCCCTGGAATCAACCAGGTCGATATAGACATTGGCCTCGGTATATTGATGGACTGTCGTGCGCGTGGCTCCCCCGCCATAACCCCAGGGGCTGCCGTAGCGGCCATAACCGCCATGGCCATAATAACCGCCATACAGATACGGTTCCTGGTATGTGTTGACCCGCACTTTATCTTCTGCGCCGATGGACACGTTTATCTGGAGTTGAGGTGTATCAGACTGGCTGAAACCACGGGAATTCATTTGAGAACTGATCGCTGCCCGAAAATGCTGCCCAAGGAGGTTGGAATAATCATCCCCTTCAATTCCCATCTGGCTGAAAAAGTCGTAGGTTTTGAACTGGCCCAGGTTGATACTCGGATCCGAATCGGTTCTGACCTTAACGCTGGGAGCGCACGCGGAAACCGTCAGCGACAGAGCGACGACCGTCATCAGCGATCTGAAAAACAGCAGGTTCAGTTTCATTCTCATAGAGCACTCCAGACGGTTAAGTTGTCTATCCTACCAGCCGCCTCAAGCAGTTGCTACAGCCTCAAGTGCCGCCACCGCGGGCAGGGTCTTGCCTTCGACAAATTCGAGGAAGGCGCCCCCCCCGGTCGAGATATAGCTGATACCGTCCCTGACCCGGAACTGATCGATGGCCGCCAGCGTATCACCTCCACCGGCAATGCTGTAGGCATCCGAACGCTCAATCGCTTCAGCCATGGCCCTTGTACCTGTTTCGAAATTTCTGAACTCGAAAACACCGACCGGTCCGTTCCAGATAATCGTGCCGGCGCCCGCAATAATTTCTGAATATTCGACCGCGGTCAGCGGCCCGATATCCAGGATCATCTCGTCGTCGCCGACTTCATCGACTTTTCTGACGAACGCTTCTGCATCCTCGGAAAATGACTTCGCTACAAACACGTCTTTGGGAATGGGAATGGAGCCACCGCCGGCATGCGCTTTCTGGATCAGCTGCTGCGCCTCGTGAATCAGGTCGGGTTCATACAGCGACTCGCCCACGTTATATCCGGAAGCGGCGATGAAGGTATTGGCGATTCCTCCACCGACGATCAATTCATCGACTTTGTCCAGCAAGGTGTCCAGCACGTTCAGCTTGGTGGAGACTTTGGACCCTCCCACAATCGCCAGCAGCGGGCGGTCCGGGTCTTTCAGACCTTTCTCCAGCGCGTCCAGTTCGCGGGCCAGTAATGGGCCAGCACAGGCGACCGGAGCAAACCGCGTAATCCCTTCCGTCGAGGCCTGCGCACGATGAGACGTGCCAAACGCATCCATGACGAAAACGTCGCACAAGGCCGCCATTGAGCGCGCCAGGCTTTCGTCGTTTTTCTTTTCTCCGACGTTGAACCGTACATTCTCACACAGCACAACTTCGCCGGGCATGACATCAACGCCGCCCAGCCAGTCTTGCTCCAGCCGAACGTTCCTCCCGAGCAACTCCCCGAGACGGTCGGCCACCGGCTGCAACGAAAACTTCGGGTCCGGTTCGCCTTCAACAGGCCGCCCCAGGTGTGACAGAATCAACACGGCTGCGCCCTTCTCGAGGGCCATGCGAATGGTCGGCAGGGCGGCCCGTATCCGGGCGTCCGAGCTGACCCTGCCATCACTGACAGGGACATTAAGGTCTTCCCGGATCAGGACACGTTTGCCGTCCAGGTCCAGGTTTTCCATGCGTAAGTAGCTCATAAATCCTCAGACATTCATCAAAGCAATCGTGGTATCCAGCATGCGGTTGCTGAATCCCCACTCGTTGTCATACCAGCTAAGCACTTTTACGAGGTTACCTTCCATGACCCGCGTCAGACCCGCGTCAAAAATTGAAGAATTGGGGTTGTGATTGAAGTCACAGGAAACCAGCGGTTCGTCGTTGTAAGCGAGCACGCCTGCCAGCGGGCCATCAGCTGCCGCTTTCACGAGGCTGTTGATCTCTTCGATACTGGTTGCCCGGCCTGCGGTAAAGACCAGATCGACCACCGAAACGTTGATGGTCGGCACGCGCATGGAAAAACCATCCAGCTTGCCATTGAGCTCTGGCAACACCAGGCCAACTGCTGCCGCAGCACCGGTTTTGGTGGGAATCTGGCTCATGGTTGCAGAGCGGGCACGCCTCAGGTCCGAATGGAATA
>Ga0316197_10002085_pt1 | contig 14282 bp, 9 predicted proteins | sample OudBiesiAoxic_MG_FD_204939 | JGI IMG/M metagenome (GOLD analysis project Ga0316197, IMG submission 204939) | Coastal sediment microbial communities from Oude Bieten Haven, Netherlands - site A oxic | ecosystem: Environmental > Aquatic > Marine > Coastal > Sediment | place: Netherlands...
CGCCTCCCCGCCGGGAAGTCCCTCAGGCACATGCAGGCGGAAGCTCCTGGTCTGGCCGGCAACATCGATATCGACAACCTCGGTGATCGCCTCCGGCGGCGGCATCGTCGTCGTGGTGGTCGTGGTGGTGGTGGTTGTTGTTGTCGTTGTAGTTGTGGTGCTCGACGTGGTTGTTGTGGACGGTGCAACGGTGGTGGATGTCGATGTCGTTTCGACGGTGGCGGCCGTAGAGCCGCTCGAGGCAGTGTCGCCCGAACACGCCGCGCCCAGCAGGGCGAGCACGAAGATGGCGAGAAGAAGGCGAGCGGTCATTGACCAGGATGCTACGACCAGCCAGAGCCAACCGGACTACGCGTTACGCGGGAGTTGCGACAAAGTGTTACCCGGACATGGCTTCCAGCATGGCTTGGCCCATGTCGGTCGGGGTTGGAGCCACGACGACGCCTGCGGCGTTGAGGGCAGAGATCTTGTCGGCCGCGGTGCCCTTGCCACCGGAAATGATGGCGCCGGCATGGCCCATCCGCTTACCGGCCGGTGCCGTGGTTCCGGCGATGAAGGACGCCACCGGCTTCGTCATGTTCTCCGTGATCCACTCGGCGGCTTCCTCTTCGGCGCTGCCCCCGATCTCGCCGATCATGATGACGCCCTCAGTTTCGGGATCCTGATTGAACAGGTCGAGACAGTCAACGAAGTTGGTGCCGTTGACAGGGTCGCCGCCGATACCAATCGCCGTCGTCTGGCCAAGACCGTTGAGCGTGAGTTGGTGGACCGCTTCGTAGGTGAGGGTTCCGGAGCGGCTCACGACACCGATCTTCCCGGGTTGGTGAATGTAGCCGGGCATGATTCCGATCTTGCACTGCGCCGGGGTGATGACACCGGGGCAATTGGGTCCGACCAGGCGAGTGTCTCGGTCTTGCAGGTACCGCTTGGCGACCACCATATCGCTCACGGGAATGCCCTCGGTCACGCAGATGACAAGGTCGAGCCCAGCATCAGCGGCCTCCATGATGGCGTCGGCCGCAAACGGTGGCGGGACGTAGATCACCGAAGCCGTGGCTCCGGTGCCGGCGACGGCATCGGAAACCGAACGGTAGATCGGCACATCGACTTCGTAGGTGTCCGGCCGGCCCGGCACACCCGACTGGTCCGTCTCGCCATCGAAGCGTTCGACCTCGCCGGCCCGTGAGGGATGTACCGCACCGACCATCTTGGTCCCGTACGCGATCGCCTTGTCGGTGTGGAAACGGCCCGTCTTGCCCATCCCCTGGACAAGGACCTTGGTGTCCAACCCCACGAGCACACTCATGCCGCACCTCCCGTCAGCTGCAGAATCTTCTCCGCGCCGTCCTTCATGTCGTTGGCGCTGACGAGGTCGAGTCCCGACTCGTCCAGGATCTGTTTACCCAACTCCACGTTGGTGCCTTCGAGGCGAACCACCAGCGGCACCTCGAGCCCGACCTCCTTGACCGCCTCGACGACGCCGGTCGCGATCGTGTCGCACCGCATGATGCCGCCGAAGATGTTCACGAAGATGCCCTCAACGTTCGGGTCCCGAGTGATGATCTTGAAAGCGGCCGCCACCCGTTCTGCGGTGGCGCCTCCCCCAACGTCGAGAAAGTTGGCGGGTTCACCGCCGACGTACTTGATGATGTCCATGGTGGCCATCGCCAGCCCGGCGCCGTTGACCATGCAGCCGATGGACCCATCGAGCTTGATGAAGCTGAGGTCGTGCTCGGCGGCTTCCATCTCTGCGGGGTCCTCTTCGCTCACATCACGCAGTTCGACCACGTCAGGGTGGCGATACAGGGCGTTGGCCTCGAAACTCATCTTGCCATCGAGGGCCATGACTCGGCCATCGGTGGTGACAACAAGCGGATTGATCTCGATGAGATCGGTATCCCAATCAACGGCAGCCTCGGCCAGCGCAACAAAGAACTTGACGCCGTTGCGCAGGGCATCGCCGCGGAGTCCGAGGTCGTAGCCGAGGCGGCTGGCCTGGAAGCCGAGCAAACCGAACGCCGGATCGATCTCCTCTTTCAGAATCTTCTCGGGAGTTTCCGCAGCTACCACCTCGATCTCGGTGCCGCCTTCGGTCGACGCCATCAAGATGTTGCGGCTGGTCGACCGGTCGAGCAGGACAGAGAGGTACAGCTCACGGTCGATATCGATACCCTGCTCGATGTAGAGGCGGTTGACCTGCTTGCCTTCCGGCCCGGTCTGAATCGTCACGAGAGTCGACCCCAGCATCTGCTCGGCGAGTTCCCGCACCTTCTCCTCGGCGGCCGCCACACCACCGGTGATGCCGTCGGTAACGACGGTGACGCCGCCCAACTCGGGACGCTCCTTGAAACGCCCTTTGCCGCGTCCCCCGGCATGGATCTGCGACTTGACCACCACAACCGGATTGCCGGTCGCTTCGACCAACGCCTTGACGGCGGCGACGGCGCCGGCAACGTCGGTGACTGGGTATCCGAGTGGAACGGCGATGCCGCGAGCCTTCATCAACTCCTTGGCCTGGTACTCGTGGACCTTCAACGGACAACCTCCTCATGGCGGGAGCGTTCCGGCCGGAATCCGTCCCGCGGCGATCCCCGGCGCTGTCTTGTGACCTGGGGCCCTCAGTCGTCCCGAAGGTTGTCGTCGACCCAGGCCGAAATCGTCGTGAGCGGCGTGCCCGGGGTGAAGATCTCGGCAAGGCCGGCTTCCTTGAGTTCCACGATGTCGTCGTCGGGAATGATGCCGCCGCCGAACACAACGATGTCTCCGGCGTCGCGTTCCTCGAGCAATTCGACCACCCGCGGGAACAGCGTCATATGCGCCCCCGAAAGCACCGAGAGTCCGATGCCGTCAACATCTTCCTGGATGGCCGTCTCGACGATCTGCGACGGCGTCTGATGCAACCCTGAGTAGATGACTTCACACCCCGCATCGCGCAGCGCGCGGGCGACGACCTTGGCCCCCCGGTCGTGGCCGTCGAGGCCGGGCTTGGCGATGAGAACGCGTGGCGGCATACGCGCAGAATAGCGGCGTGGCTCACCGCCGACCTCCCCCGCACCGCGCCGCTCCCGCTGGGTCCTCCCCACTCCCTACCGCGGCCCGAGCCCGCTTGGGCCGAAACTCCGGCGGGCCTTGTCCCGCCGCCTCGGTTCGCAGCGACATGAGCGGTGCGAACCGGCAGAGAGCGTCCCGAACCGGCGAAAGCAGGTTCGGGCGCCGCAGGGCCGCACACATCAAACTCGGCCCAAGCCCGCTTGGGCCGATACTCAGACTCGTTCGAGGGGGGCCCAGGCCAGGAGGAGACGCTTGACTCCCTGGCCGTCGAAGTTCACGTACGCCTCGGCGCGGTCGCCGGCACCGACGATCTCGGTGACGTTGCCGGTGCCCCAATGGCTGTGGCGGACCCGGTCGCCGACGCCGATATCGCTCTCGGAGACGGTGGGGTGCTTGACCGTCGTCCGCTCCAACGACGAGCGGCGCATCGCACGGGTTGCTCTTGTGACCAGTTCGTCAGGGATCTCGCCCAGGAACCGGCTCGGAGGGTTGTAGTTGGTGCCACCCCACAGGTTCCTGCTCCACGCCCGAGTCAGGTAGAGCTGCTCCATCGCCCTCGTGATCCCCACGTAGCAGAGCCGTCGTTCCTCCTCGAGTTCGGTCGGCTCGCCCAGCGACCGCATGTGGGGGAACACGCCGTCCTCCATGCCTGTGACGAACACCACTGGGAACTCGAGTCCTTTGGCGTTGTGGAGGGTCATCAGCGTCACCGCCGCGGTGTCCTCCATGCTGTCGACATCCGTGACGAGGCTGATCGATTCGAGGAAGAGTTCGACCCGGCGCAACCCGTCCATTTCGTCCCAGTCGGCCTGCCCGATGGACACCGGGCCGGTTTCCTCGAAGTCGGCGGCGGCGGAAACCAGTTCCTTGAGGTTCTCCTCGCGACCCATCGCCTCGATGGTCCGCTCCGACCGCACCCAGTCCATATAGCCGGACTCTGACAAGATCGCCTCGAGGGCCGCCCGAGGACCGAGCGCCGCTTGTGACGCGAGGTGATCGATCAGCGCCACAAACTCCTTGATCGAACGTTGCGCCCGATTTGAGAGACGGGCGTTCTCGTCAGATCGGGCCAATGCCTCCCGAAACGACAATCCCTCCGCCTCGGCAAACCGGTCGACATGACCCACGCTGGTATCGCCGATGGATCGCTTCGGAACGTTGACGACGCGGCGAAACGCCACCGTGTCATCGGGGTTGACGAGGGCCCGCAGGTAGGCGAGGGCATCCTTGACCTCACGCCGGTCGTAGTACTTGAGGCCGCCGACGACCTGATACGGGATCCCGAACTTCACGAACAGTTCTTCCAGCACCCGGCTCTGGGCATTGGTGCGGTAGAAGACGGCGACATCGCTGAGCGGCCTGCCCACCTTTTCGAGATCGGTCACTTCCTGCGCGATGTAGGCCGCCTCGTCGTGCTCATCTTGGGCCTCAAAGGTGACGACGTTCTCACCCTTGCCGAGGTCGGTCCACAATCGCTTCGGCTTGCGAGCCATGTTGTTGGAGATGACGGCGTTTGCCGCGTCGAGAATGACCTCCGTCGAGCGGTAGTTCTGCTCGAGCATCACCACCTTCGCATCCGGGTAGTCCTTCTCGAAAGCCACGATGTTGCGGACGTCGGCTCCGCGGAACCCATACACCGATTGGTCCTGGTCCCCCACCACACAGACGTTGTGGTGCTGCTGAGCCAGCAAGTTCACAAGGACGTATTGGGCGTGATTGGTGTCCTGATACTCGTCGACCAAGACGTAGCGGAACCGCTCCTGATAGTGGGCGAGAACATCGGGAAACGCTTGGAACAACTCGACCGTGAGCATCAACAGGTCGTCGAAGTCCATCGCCGAGGCTTCAACCATGCGCTGCTGGTAGAGCCGGTACACGTCGGCGACCTTCTCGTGATAGAAGCCGTCGCCCTGGTGCTGGTAGCTCTCGTAGTCGATCAGTTCGTTCTTGGCGTTCGAGATCGTTGCCCTGATGTTGCGCGGGGGGAATCGCTTGGGATCGAGGTCGAGATCCCGCACGCACATGGTCGTCAGCCGCAGCGAATCGGCTGAGTCGTAGATCGAGAATGCCGAGCGATACCCGAGACGGTGCGCCTCGCGCCGCAGGATGCGGGCGCAGGCGCTGTGGAACGTCGACACCCACATGTTGTGAGCGACGGGTCCGACGAGGTCCGCCACGCGCTCCTTCATCTCCCCTGCCGCCTTGTTTGTGAAGGTGATGGCCAGCACGGCGAAAGGTGAGACATCGTGGTCTCTGATGAGGTGCGCCACCCGGCGGGTCAGGACGCGAGTCTTCCCCGAGCCGGCACCGGCCACGACCAGGACTGGACCCTCCGTCGCCGCTACCGCCTCACGCTGGGCCGGGTTGAGGCCTTCGAGCAAGAGAGAATCGGGCATGAAGCCCGGAGTATACGGGGGGAACTACACCAGTGTGATTGGAGGGCGAGTGCGCACGCCGATAGTTCAGCACGTTTCTTCAGTCGTCTATCGAACAATGTCAGTTCGCACTCGCCGCGACCAGACTGGCTTGAGGCTTGCGCGGCTGGGCGATTGCTCACGCCAATTGTCCAACAGCCTCCTCAGAAACCCACTGCACCTCGGCAGCTTGCACTCGCCGCCGATCTCATGGCCGAGCGCGCACGAAGGAGCGAGTGCGCACGCCGATAGTTCAGCACGTTTCTTCAGTCTTCGAGCATCTTCCAGAGGGCGTTGGCCAGGGTGCCTTCACGGAAATCGGCCTTTTCGAAGAACGCATCCGCGCCGGCCTTGCGAGCTCGCTCTTGGTCATCGTGGTTGGCCACGCCGGACAGCATGATGATCGGGATCAGCTTGCCACGACGCCGCACTTCTTCGACGAGCGCAACCCCATCGGCCTGCGGCATCGAGAAGTCGACAACCAAGGCATCCACGGAGACTTCGTCGAGCAGTTCGAGGGCCTCGGCGACGCTGCCGGCCACGCTGGTCAAGAATCCGCTCGACGCAAGGGCACCAGAGACCACGGCGCGGGCGCCGCGGGAATCGTCCACCACCATGACGCGAGCCGACGGCCGGTGCTCGCCGGGCGATCGTTGCATCCGCTCGACCAACCGGCCGGGATCAACGACCAACACCATGTCGCCGCCGAGGAAGGCGGAACCCAGGATATGGCGCGGCCCGGCGATGATCCGCCCCAACTCCTTGACGGCGAGTTCACGGGTCGCAGCAACCGACGACACGGTGAAGGCGGCCGCTCCAAGACGGTGATTGATGATGATGGCATAGGCGTCGCCGCCGTCCCCCTCCTCCAGACCGACGATCTCAGCAAACGCGGCGACGGGCACCTGCTCGCCGTTTCTCGTGATCCAGCGCTTGCTTCCGCCCCCCTCAATGCTGGTGTCCGCCAGCGACACCACCTCCTCGACTGCGGAGGCAGGAATCCCCCACTCCATGCCCCCGGCGACGACGAGAACGATGTTCTGAAGCGCCCGGAAGGCGGGCACGGTAACGGTCACCTTCGTGCCGGTGCCGGGTTCGGTTTCCAGCGCGACTCGTCCGAAGAGCGACTCGACAATGGTCTCAACTGTGGAGAGTCCCTTTCCTCCACCGCCAAACTCCAAATCTGATCCAGTCGTGAATCCGGGTTCGAAGAGCAGTTCCTGGAGCCGTTCGGGGTCGGCGAGGGCATCCGCCTCCAGCCGCCCCTCGGCCGCCGCAACGCTACGGACTTCGTCCCAATTGACTCCTGCGCCATCGTCCGTGACGACGATCACGAGCGCTCCGCGCTTGAGCGAGAACTGGACGGTCACCGTGCCGTCCTCGGGCTTGCCGACATTGCTGCGGTCGATTCGTGACTCGATGCCGTGGTGGATGGCATTGACCACGATCTGTCGCAACGGATCTCCGACCGCTTCCATCACCTGCCTGTCGACGGCGATGTCCTCGTCGCCGATGATCTCAAAAGCCACTCCCCGGTTGAGCTTCTTGGCGAGATAGGCGATGAGTTGGGGCAACTGGCTGGTGAGTCCGGTCAGCGGAACGGCGGCAAGGCCCAGTGACTCCGACTGCAATGCATCGGCCTTGGCTTGCAGTTGGGAGATAACGGCGGAGATGTCGCCGCCTTCTGCGTTCGCCCGGCCCAACGCCGCGTGCACATCGTGACGCAGGCCCGCCACGTCGTTGATCATCTCGTAGAGGCGTCCGGCGTTGACCTGCACCGCCTCGGTGCGGGCCCAATGCTCCACCGCCCCCATCAGCCCGGCCAGATCGACTCGATAGTGACGAACGCCTTCGCCGCTCGTGACGGCCTCCGGGCGTTGCTCGCCGCCATCGGCGAGGGGTGGCGCCGAAGGAGGCTCGGTCTGTGGTTCCGTCGCGGTTTCGAGTTCCGGTTCCGGTCCTATGTCTGGTGCATCCGTGGCTTCTTCGGCCGACTCTTCAGCGACTTCCTCAACCGGCTCCGTCACAGGTTCCTCGGTTGGCTCTCCGATCACTACATCGACCGGTTCCACGAAAGGTTCTTCCGCCTGTTCCGCGACCGGTTCCTCCGCCGCTTCCACCACAGGTTCAAGCGGTTCCTCCGCCGCTTCCACCACAGGTTCTTCAATCGGTGACTCAGCCGGTTCCTCGGCGACGACTGCGACCTCGTCGTGGTGCGCCACCGACTCGGGTTCGGCTTCCTCGACCAACTCCTCGATCGGTGCTTCGGCATGGTCCGGTCCGGCGGGCTCGGTCTCAGGCTCGGGCTCCAAATCCGGCTGCGGAGCGAGCTCAACCGCATTCTCGGCTTCCAACTCGCCGGGTTCGGCAGCGGCGGCGTCCTCGGGATCAAGCTGGTCGCCGGAAGCGACCTGCTCGCCCTCAGCTTCGGCAGACTCATCCGGCGCGGCGACCTCACGCGCTTCAACTGGCATCACTGCGGGAGCAAGTGGGGTGGCTTCGATCGAGATGACCTCGAGGAAGGAATTGAAGGTCTCGACGAGTTCGGGGGTCCCGGTGACGGGGTCACCGCGGCCGGCCGAAGACAGCGTTGCCGTCACCCTGATCAGGGCAGCAGTCGCATCTCCATTGATTTCGATGTCGCCGCTCTGCACGCCGCGCCAAAGGTCCTCGAGTACCTCGCCAACGTGGGCAACGGCCTCAAACCCGAGCACGCGCCCTGTGCCCTTGATGGTGTGAGCCTCGCGCATCATCGCCCCGGCCCGATCAGCTGGTACGGGCCCGGCCTGGAGTTCTGCGGCACCTTCGCTCAAGCGCGTGGCGCGCTCGTCGAGTTCGCCGTAGAACATCTCCTGGAGCTCAGGATCAATTCCCCAGCTCACGGGTCACCTTCTTGGAGAGCACACGACATTGCTTACCCAAGGCTATCGACCCTGACAAGAGAGGCCTTGAGCAGCGTCACTCCCATTCGATGGTCGCCGGAGGCTTCGATGACACATCGTAAGCCACCCGGTTGATCCCGGGGACCTCGTTGATGACCCGCGACGAGATGCGTTCGAGCACCTCGTAAGGCAATCGCGCCCAATCCGCCGTCATCGCGTCGTCAGATGTCACGGCACGCACCACAAGGGGGTACGCATAGGTCCTCCCGTCACCTTGGACCCCGACCGAGCGGATCGCCGGCAGTACGCCAAAGGTTTGCCACAGCTCTCCGTACAGCCCGGCTCGCCTGATCTCCTCGAGCACGATGGCGTCGGCCTCCTGCAGGATCTCCAGGCGCTCCCTGGTGACCTCACCGATGATCCGAACCGCCAAACCCGGTCCGGGGAAAGGTTGCCGCCACACGATTTCCTCCGGCAATCCCAGTTCCTCGCCGACAGCGCGCACCTCGTCCTTGAACAAGTCCCGCAGCGGCTCAACCAACTGGAATTGGATGTCTTCGGGAAGACCGCCGACATTGTGGTGGCTCTTGATCTTGGCGGCGTCCTTGGTGCCGCTCTCGATCACGTCGGGGTACAAGGTGCCCTGTACTAGGTACTTGACGCCCGTCGCTTCGTCGGCGACCTCCTCGAATACCCGAATGAACGTCTCGCCGATGATCTTGCGCTTGGTCTCGGGGTCGGTGACGCCCGCAAGGCGATCCAAGAACCGGTCCTCAGCTTTGACATGGATCAGGTTCATCTGGAAGTTGCGCCGGAACGTCTCCTCGACCTGCTCGGCCTCACCCTTGCGCAGCAGGCCGTGGTCGACGAACACGCACACCAGCTGATCGCCGATCGCCTTGTGGACCAGCGCGGCAGCGACCGAGGAGTCGACCCCGCCGGAGAGCCCACAGATGACGGTGTCGGTGCCAACCGTCGCCCGAATGGCGTCGATCGACTGCTCAATGATGCCCACATGGGTCCACAGCGGCCGGGCATGACAGGCCTCATAGAGGAAGTGTTTGAGCACCTCCTGGCCGCGCGGGGTGTGGACAACCTCAGGGTGGAACTGCACGCCGTAGATCCCGCGTTGCCGATTCTCCATGGCGGCCACCGGAGAATCTGCCGTGGATGCGGTGACCTCGAACCCTTCCGGTGCTTCCGCAACCGCATCCCGATGACTCATCCAGACCGATTGCAGCTCGGGAAGTTCGTGGAACAGCAGCGATGATCCGGCCACCTCGAGTTCGGCGCGACCATATTCGGCGACATCGTTGCGGGCGACCCGCCCCCCGAGGGAGTGGGCGATGATCTGGTGGCCATAACAAATGCCGAGCACCGGGATCCCCAACTCGAGAATCTCCAGGTCGATGCCGTAGGCCTCATCGGCGTAGACGGACGCAGGCCCACCCGACAGGATGACGCCCACCGGCCGGCGGTCCCGCACTTCTTGCGCCGTGATGTCGCGCGGTACGATTTCGGAAAAGACGTGCGCCTCGCGTACCCGGCGGGCGATGAGTTGGGCATACTGGGCTCCGAAGTCGACGACCAGTACTCGATCGAAGTTCCCGCTCGATGCGTGCCCGGTGGAGCCGGGTTCCTCCGGCATCAGCCCATCCCGACGTGCTGGGTCTGTTGAAGCTTCTTGCCTTCGGTCTGGATCGCCGGAGCCACCATGACTTCCGCCTTTTGGAACTCCTTGACGTCGGCGTATCCGGTAGTGGCCATCGACACTCGGAGTGCACCGAACAGGTTGCGTCGCCCATCGTTCTCGTGAGCGGGACCGGTGAGGATCTCGGCCAATGTCCCCAGGCGCCCCGTGTGTACCCGAGTGCCCCGCGGCAGCGTCGGATGGAAGGTCGCCATTCCCCAGTGATAGCCCTGGGCGGGAGCCTCCTCGGCGGCGGTGATCGGCGACCCGAGCATCACGGAGTCGGCGCCACAGGCGATGGCCTTGGCAATGTCACCACCGGTTCGCATTCCGCCATCGGCGATCACGTGCACATAGCGGCCGGTCTCTTCCAGGTATCGGGTGCGGGCCCCGGCGGCGTCGGCGATGGCCGTCGCCTGGGGCACTCCGATCCCGAGCACTCCCCGAGAGGTACAGGCGGCGCCGGGTCCGACACCAACCAGAACTCCGACGGCGCCGGTCCGCATCAGGTGCAGTGCCCCCGAGTACGAGGCGCATCCGCCCACGATGATCGGTACTTCGGATTCGGCTATGAACCGGAAGAGGTCGAGCGGATCAGAACGAGTTGAGACATGCTCGGCGGACACCACGGTGCCCTGGATGACCAGAATGTCGAGGCCACCGGCCACGGCATTGCCGGCGTAGCGTTCCACGTGTTGCGGCGTGAGACTCGCCGCGGTGAGCACACCGGCCGCCTTGATCTCGCGGACCCGCTCGGTGATGAGGTCGGGCTGTACGGGCGACTGGTACACCTTCTGGATCGTGCGGGTCGCCTCGTCGGGTGGGGCCGCCGCGATCTCTTCGTACACCGGAATCGGGTCCTCGTACCTGGTCCAGAGGCCCTCGAGGTTGAGCACGGCAAGGCCGCCGAGGCGGCCGATCTCGATGGCGGTGCGCGGACTGACGGCCGAGTCCATCGCCGAAGCCATCAGGGGCAGATCGAAGGTGAAGGCGTCGATCTCCCAGCTCAGATCGACGTCGTCGGGATCGCGGGTTCGCCTCGAGGGAACAATCGCGATGTCATCGAAGCCCCAGGCGCGACGGCCCGATTTGGCAATGCCGATCTCGATCTCCACAGAACTCCTCCGCAAGGTCGCCAGCGAATGGCCAGAATACCAGAGGTGTAACTCACCTCGGTTGGTGGGCCGCAACGTAGGCCTTGCCGAGGCGCCATACTCGTGTGCCATGGCCGCCGCATCTGTTCTCTTTGTCCTCAGTCTGTTTGGGGTCGTCGGCGCGGTCAATGCGCTGCGGGCCGCAGGCGTTGACCGCCACCCGGCGCTACGACCATGGTGGTTCCCGGCCATGCTGACTGCCGAGTCGATTCCGCTGCGAGTTGCCGTCCACGCGGTTCTTCTCGGCCTGCTGATTTGGGCGGGCGCGCTGGACTACCGCATCGGACGGATCGGGCTGTGGCTGACGCTTAGCACGTGGGTTCTGTACGGCTTCCTCCAATATCGGGCTGCTCGGGCAAAGCGAGCAATGGCCGGGGCCCTCGCCGAAATGGGCATCTCCGCATCGGGCTTCGCCCACGTCGAATGGACCAAGGTGTTGACCACCTATCCGTACCGCGTTCCCACCGATGTCGAACGGATCGATGACATCGAGTACGCCCCTGATCTCCACCTCGACGTCTACCGGCGGCGGGGTCTGGCCCCGGGACGGCATCCCGCCGTGCTCCAGATCCACGGCGGGAGTTGGCGTGGCGGCAACCGACGTCAGCAGGGCAGACCGCTGCTCCATCGCCTCGCCCAGCAGGGTTGGATCTGCGTCGCCGCCTCCTACCCCCTAGTGCCCGAGGCAACCTTTCCCGATCCGCTGATCGGCCTGAAGCGGGCCGTGGCCTGGATGCGGACCTCCGGGGAGCGCTACGGGATCGACCCCGATTTCATCGCAGTGACCGGCGGTTCTGCCGGCGGCCATCTGGCGGCGCTCGTAGCGCTCACCGCAGACCGCCCCGAGTATCAGCCCGGCTTCGAACATGTCGACACAAGTATCCAGGCTGCGATACCGGTGTACGGGATATACGACTTCCTCAACCGCAACGAGACGCGCGACGAATGGCCGATCATCCCGCGCGGCGTGATGAAGGCCAACAAGACGGACGCCGAAGACCGCTACCGGGAAGCGTCGCCACTCGATCAGGTCCATGCCGCCGCCCCGCCGTTCCTGGTGATCCACGGATCCCACGATTCGGTGGTCCCCGCCCGCGAAGCCGCCCAGTTCGTTGCTGCGCTGCGGGCGGAGTCGGAGGCGCCGGTCGGCTACGCAGAAATCCCGGGAGCTACGCACGCGTTCGATGTGCTCGACTCGCTGCGCACCCACTACATGATCAGCGGCGTCGCCCGGTTCCTCGAGGCAACGCGGAGCCGGCAGACGGAAGCCCGGCAGGACGACATCGCCGCGGACTAATGCGGTGACACGAAACGTTCGCATGGTTGGTGGGAGTGCACGAGGGGGCGGCCCTCGTGCCGGCCCCCACGTGGGGCAATGAGAGCGCGGCCGAAAGGCCGCACGAGCCGGGCCAAGCCCCCGACGGGGCGCAGGTGACAACTCGACCAGCAACCGCCGGTTGCTGGTCGAAGCGCTAGACGGCAGCGAGGCCGACGGCGGCGCGGACCTGTTGCTGGTAGCCCTCGGCCTTGGTGCGAGCATCGAGGGCACCCTTGTTCATGACGCGGGCCACCTCGGCGTCGTCGAGGTTCTGATAGTTCGCTCGGATCGGCGCCAACTCGGTGATGACCGCCTCGGCCACGGCCTCCTTGAAGACGCCGTAGCCGGAGTCGGCGTACTCAGCGGCGAGATCCTCGATGCTGCGGTCTGTGCAGGCCGCCATGATCTCGAGCAGATTCGAGACGCCAGGCTTGGTATCCCAGTCGTAGCGAACCGTCGGTTCCGAGTCGGTTACGGCGGACTTGATCTTCTTGCGGATCACGTCCGGTGAGTCGAGGATCAACACCCGACTGCGCTCGTTCGGGTCCGACTTCGACATCTTCGCCATCGGATCGGTCAGCGCCATCACTCGAGCCGAGGTCTCAGGAATCAGGGCATCCGGGATCGGGAACACCGCGCTGAACCGATTGTTGAACCGCTCGGCGAGGTCCCGCGTCATCTCCAGATGCTGCTTCTGGTCGTCGCCGATCGGCACCAGATTGGCCCGGAACATCAGGATGTCGGCGGCCATCAGCACCGGGTAGGCATACAGGCCAAGGTTTGACGGCAGCCCACGAGCCAGCTTGTCCTTGTACTGCGTCATCCGGTTGAGTACCCCGGTTGGTGTCATCGTCCCCAGAATCCACTCCAACTCGGTGTGCTGAGGAACCTGGCTCTGGAAGTAGAACAGCGACTTGTTCGGGTCGATGCCAACCGCAAGCAACACCTTGGCGGCCTCGAGGCGGTCCTTGGTGAATTGCTCTGGGTCATAGTCGACGGTGATGGCATGGAGGTCGACGACGCAGTAGACGGTTTCGTAGGAGTCTTGGAGCTTCACCCAGTTGCGCAACGCCCCCAGGTAATTGCCGAGGTGCACGTTGCCGGTGGGCTGCAGGCCCGAGAAGACCTTTGGTTTCGTCTCCACTGTCTTGTCTCCGTTCGCTGTCGAAATCGACCGTCAGAAATGAAAGATGCCGGGGTGTCGGCCCCCGGCGTGTCGTGGCGCGCGTCGGTGGCTTCAGCCGGTCCAGGACCACCAAGTGCGGGTGCCGTTCATTGCAGGCAGGTTACCCGATCATCACTGCCCGGCAGCCCGCCAGGCGTCGCGCAGCTTCACCTTGGGGCCGAGCTTGAGGACGGCACCGGTGTAGACCCTGCCCCCGAGCCGAATCAGCCCGTACGAGGCTGCCGCCAGGAGCGTCAGCGCCACCGCCACTTCCCACGCCGCAACCCCACCCACGGCGAGCCGCATCGGCATCACGAGTGGTGAGGTCGGGGGAACCATCGAAGCCACCCTGCTCAGCGTCGTGTTGGGGTCCTCGAGCGACAGCAGCGCAATGAAGTAGCCCGGGATCAGCAGTGCCACGGGGATCAAGGCCACACTCTGCATGTCCTCCTGGCGAGAGATCGTGGCGCCCAACGCGGCGTAGATCACGGCAAAGAACGTGTAGCCGACCAGGTACCAGAACACGACCTGGACGATGACGTCCCGCCCGATGTCGGCGAGGGAAATGTCGGCGATGCTGAACTGGGCCAGGGTGAACCACACGACCG
>Ga0316197_10002086_pt1 | contig 14281 bp, 10 predicted proteins | sample OudBiesiAoxic_MG_FD_204939 | JGI IMG/M metagenome (GOLD analysis project Ga0316197, IMG submission 204939) | Coastal sediment microbial communities from Oude Bieten Haven, Netherlands - site A oxic | ecosystem: Environmental > Aquatic > Marine > Coastal > Sediment | place: Netherlands...
CTTAGCTTCAGTCAACCCCAACATTTGAAACACTTTACGAACGATAACTGAGACTTAGATGCACTGGCCGGCGCTCGGGACCGTCATCCCATATCAGGCCATTCCAGATCTCCGCGTCAAATACGCGTCAAAATCCAAACCACCTCATGTTCGACGAGTCTCGACTCGGCGCTCCTCACAAAGCTCGCCCGAAGACGATTCAGAAGACCTGGCATCCGGACACCTGGCACCACTTCGTCGCCAGCCGCACCGCGCAAGGGGACGCCCGCGCGATTCGACTTGTGCAGCAACGAAGCTAGTACCGCGAAATTCGGCTCTCAGCTTGAGCGCGATGGGCCAATAGAGCGAATCGCGCAGAGAGTGCCTTTGCTCTGGCTATCTGTCGTTCACAACTTCCGACGCCGGGTGCTACCCCGGCGTCGGAAGCTCGTGTTTGGCGAGCTCTCCGTGCGCGCCGCTACCTCAGAAGCCGCAGACGTCCAACCGGCTGGCGCCGCCAGAGCCGACCTTCATGGTCAGGATGGTTCCGTTGGCCGCGGGATTGTCTACATGCATTTCAAAGCTCGTTGTCCTGGCCGGCCGAACACCGAGGCACAGGTCGTTGTTCGGGGGCGCGCCGTAGCCACCCTGACAGTAGTTGGGCGAGAGCCATTGGTCCACACCACCCATGTAGAAACGCGAGCCGGCACTCGAGCAGCTGGGATTGGTGAGTGGAACCGCGTTCCAGGTGTAGGGCGCCGTGCCAGGTCCGTGCCAGAAGGCTTGGTACCCCACCGTTGCATCCGCGGTGGTGAGGGGTCCCGGCCCATCAGGATCGAGGCCATCACCAGCGCAGAACAACTGCTCAGAGGGGTTGTTCCAATGTGCTAGGTAGCGCGCGATCATCCAATCAGCGTTGTTGAAGCAGTAGCCGCCGTACTCGGTCACAGTGCCGGGAATGTCGAACAACACCCAGTCTGCGGACGTGACACCGGTAAGTCCGGCCAGGAACTGCTGCACCGCGTCGCCAGAGATGTCATCACCCGCGGTCTCCGTGAAAGTGAAGGTCTGGGTTGGAGGCGCGGCGCCTTTGTCGTTGGTCGAGCACACGTAGGTGCTGCCAGTCGCGTAGATGCAATTCAGGTCGTTGAACGTTGCCGGTAGCGTGCCGCCGAAGCTCAGCCAGCAACCTGCCACGTAGTCACCGTTCGGCTCGCCATACGGGGTATCGCGAAGCCACCAGCTTCCACCATCGATGGCCTGCCAATCGAACGTGGACGGGCAGCTTTGGCCCGCCGAGCCCGAGTTCATGGCACAGCCGGTATAGTTCCCGCCGCTCGTGGGCGAGTAGATGCCTGGCACTGTCGCAAACGAACCCGGCCATTTGGCGAGCAGCGCCGAGAAGTGAGCCTCGGTTCGAGGCACCACGAGCTCCATGCCAAGTGCCTGGCAGCTGTTGGCCTGGTCGAAGCGGCTCGTGCTGATACCGCCCGTGACCCTGTAGCTGGTGTAGCCGCCGCCGTCGGTGGTCATGTCGCAGTACACCGTGATTTGACCCACCCCAGGTCGCTCGATCGTGTAGTCGCCATCTCCGGTGGAATCACCGTTGTTCAGGATCTCGAGGCAGCTTCCGCGAACAGGCGTGCTGCAATCGGCACCTCCCCAGCCCGAGTCGCAGTCGCAAACCGCGGTTCCCGTGGCGTCGTTGCAGCTTCCATTTCCGCTGCAGTCCGGATTGGCAGTCGCACAGTCAGCGGTGCAGGTACCGTCGTTGTCGTTGTCCTGGTAGCCGGCCGCACACAGCGAACAGTCGGCGCCCGCATAGCCGGTGCCGCAGCTGCACGTGGCCGTGCCCGAACCATCGTCGCAGGCGCCGTTTCCAGAACAGGTTTCCGCCGTGCACTCCGCTTCGCATGTGCCGTCGCCGTCGTTGTCTTGAAAGCCGACCGCACACTCCGAGCAGTCCAAGCCCGTGTAGCCCTGGTTGCAAGTGCAGGTTGCGGTGCCGGACGAGTCGTCACAGGCGCCGTGACCTGTGCATGTATTGACGTCGCACGCGGGCGCGCATGTGCCGTCGTTGTCCTGGTCTTGGAAACCAGCATCACAGCCCGAGCAATCCGAGCCGGTGTAGCCCGAGTCACACGAACACACCGCCATGCCCGATGCATCGCTACAGGTTCCATGCCCCGAGCAGGTTTCTGCGCTGCACTCGGCCTCACAGGTACCATTGTTGTCGTTGTCCTGGTAACCAGTGTCGCACGACGCACAGTCCAAGCCGATGTACCCGGTGTCGCAGCTACACGTGGCCGTTCCGGTTAGGTCACTACAGGTACCATGGCCCGAGCAAGTTGCTGCGCTGCACTCGGCTTCGCAGGTGCCGTTGTCGTCGTTGTCCTGGTAGCCCGCGGAGCAGGTCGAGCAGTCCGCGCTGCCGTAGCCCTCATTGCAGGTGCAGGTCGCCGTGCCGGAGGCATCGTCGCAGCTGCCGTTACCGCTGCAGGTGTTCGTGTCGCACGCCGGTGCGCAGACCCCGTTGCCGTCCCGATCCTGGAAGCCTTCGCTGCAGCCCGAGCAGTCCGAACCCGAGTATCCCGAGTCGCACGTGCAGACCGCCATGCCGGACGCATCGCTGCAGCTACCATTGCCGGAGCAAGTGCCCGCAGCGCATTCCGCTTCGCAGGTTCCGTTGTCGTCGTTGTCTTGAAACCCGGTGTCGCAGACCGAGCAGTCGGCGCCGGTGTAGCCGGTGCTGCAAGTGCAGGTTGCGGCTCCGGAAGCGTCACTGCAGGTGCCGCGACCCGAACAGGTGTCCAAATCGCACTCGAGCGCGCAGACGCCATCCTCGTCGTTGTCCTGATAGCCGACCGCGCACTCTGAGCAATCCGTGCCCGTGTACCCGGTGTTGCAGGTGCATGTTGCCGTACCGGTTGCGTCATCGCAGGTGCCGTTGCCGGCACAGGTGTCTCCGTCGCACGCGGGCTCGCAGATGCCATCGCTGTCGCGATCCTGAAAGCCGGTACCGCACCCGGAGCAGTCCGCACCCGTATAGCCGGGATCGCAAGCACAAGTCGCCGCACCCGATGCATCGCTGCAGATGCCAGAGCCCGAGCAGTCATTGCCGGCGCAGTCCGGCTGACAATCGCCGTTGCCGTCGTTGTCCTGAAAGCCCGTTGCGCAGCTCGTGCAGTCGCTTCCCGTGTACGCTGCATCGCACGTGCACACCGCCGCGCCGGACCCATCGTCACAGCTGCCGTTGCCCGCGCATGTGTCGAGATTACAGGCAGGCGAGCAAGTGCCGTCGCTGTCGTTGTCTTGAAAACCATTGTCGCAGCCGTCGCATGCCGCGCCAATGTTGCCTTCGTTGCAGTCGCAGCTGACGATGCCGTCCGAGTCTACGCAGGCTCCGTTGCCGCTGCATGCGGTCGCGTCGCAGTCGTCGCAAAGGCCGTCATCGTTGCTGTCCGTGCCATCGTTCAACGCGTCGACCGAACCGCTGGAGCAGTCGTCACATCCGTCGTCGTCCGAGTCGCCACACCGGGTTCCGTCCGTCGGCGTCGAGTCACCGTTGTCGCCGACACCATCTCCGTCGGAATCTGTCGACTCGTCCGGGTCGTTAGGAAACGCATCTTCACCGTCTGGAACCCCGTCGTCATCGCTGTCCGCGCCAACCATCACCGCGTAGATCGAAAGCGAAGACAGTGAGAGCCTCAAGGTGCTACCTTCGATCGCCCCGTCGTCCATGAAGTCCCAGGTCACGTCTTGTTCGTCGTCGAGACGACCGACGACGATGTCGCCCTCAGGCACGGTGCCGATGTCGATCACCAGTTGGGCCGCCGGATCGAAAGTGAGGCCGTGCGGCGTGATCACCCAGGCGCTTGCAATCTCGACGCCGTTCGGTGTCGAAAGGTCCGCAACCGGATACGCGGCAATCGAGAACTCGACCGACTCCGTCGTCGAGCCCTCCGGAACCGACAAAGACGCAGTCGATTGATCCGGACCCGTCGCAGTGATGGTTCCACCGTCTGGACCGATTCGTCGCGTCCCACTGTTCGTGGCGTCCTGTCCCCCACAGGCCTGAAGTAGCAGCGCGCAAGACGCCACCGTAACCCAACATCGAGTGTTCAAATGCTTCATCTAATCCCCCCAAAGTTCAAAATTACGATAACAAAGGATATCTCCATTGCAAGACACTAGAAACGAGGCTGCTCAGTTGAACAGCATGGTCGGCGCGGCGCGGTTGACAGTGCGGTTCGGGCGGTATGTTCAACTTCCTGCGCTCTGCGCCAAACCATCGACGTACATCCGGCGCAGGACTTGGCGTTGCTGCGCGTCGGGAGGCAGCTCGATCGGGGCTTGCACCTCGTTCTTCTCGAGCCGGTGGCCGATAGTCGCGAACGGATCCCCGTGGAGTTTGTCCGCTCCGTCGTGAACCCTGTGCGCGCGGCTAGCAGACGAGGGTCGTGCCGGCATTCGAGGTTCTTGGACTGTCGGGTTCCTCACCCGTGGAATGCGTCCGCGACCTTCGGGTCTTCTGCCCGAAGGTCGCAAGACTCGCGCGTCTCATCTCCCGTGAATCGCACTACTTAGCGCCCCGTCCGTCCTTCGGGTTACGCACCCGGAAGGTCGCGCGCTCGTCGAATCTGAGTAGCGAAAAGGCTTGGAAAATTGAGCGTTGCTGCGCGATGCAGACATCGTTTGAGCTCACGTTGACATTGCTCATGCCAAATACGCGTCAAAACGAAAAAACGAGCAGGAAGCGGATGATCGCTAACTGCTCGTTTTGATTGGTTGCGGGGGCCCGTTACGCACAGCGTTGTCCGGTGGAAATTGGGGTTCCGATGGAGGCAGCGATTCCTGCGTAAGTGCTTGAAAACAAGGATCAACTCTACGAGCACGTCGTTCGAGATGTCGAGCCGTCCCCAACGCATGTAAGAGTCCGAGTTCTGTCCGCTGGGTCACATTCGCGATCATCGGGGCTCACATCTCACGACGCACAACGCTTGAGGAACGACAGGTCACAAGTTGGACGAAGTCATGTCATCTCAGCGCATCAACGAATTCGCGATTCTTCTTCATGTAGAGCAATACTCTTCGATCTTCTCCGTCTGCTGTCACAAAGCGCACTTCCACTTTGCCATAGCTGAACCATTTCCCCATCTCCGTAACGCTTCTGATCTTGGTGATGGGTATTTCATGGGATAGATCCAGCCCGAGGGCGCTGATCAACCATCGTGCATACCAATGGGGCTTGATTGTCAGCGTTCCTCGAGACAGGACGACCATGATTGAGCCATAGGTGCTGGCCAACCGAGTCCAGGCATTCTTCAAAGACTGGGCGGCCGCATGTTCTTCGCAGAAGATCACTTCATTGAGATCCATAGCTTCCTCATCGTTCTCCGCGAGAGGTGAACATCAGGGTCTGTCTCGGTCAAGTACTCCGAACTTCCCGCCCTGCTGAGTTCGTAGACATTTGCATCATCCACGTTCGCAACTGCGACACCCCTAGGCAAAGGAAGATCCGAACGAGGTTGGCCAGAAAGCGAAGATGTCACAGGACGCGGCAAATCCTCTGACCGATAAGCGCCCTTCTCATCTGTCCCCGCCGAATCCGGCGCACGCAAACTCATGAAGCCCCCCTAGATGCGGCGGCGCATGGCTAGGACTAGATTTGCCTCTGCATTGTGGAATCGGACATGGCACAGTGGACGCCAGTCCGTGAAGCTGCTCGATTCCTGATCAGCTGAATCTGGCCCCCGCAACACGCTGGAATGACACAAAAACCTGAAACATGACCGGGACTTGCCCGGATCGCCGTGTCCACGGTTCGTCAATTCATGTCATCTGATTTCACATCGCCGCGTCAACGTCAGGTCAACGCGAAGGAGCTCAGCTCCGGAAACCGGACCTGTCCTTCAGGCCCTACTCCGCCGACGCCACAGTAGGAAGAATCCAACGATGCCGATCAGCAGGCCGGTGCCTGCGATGCTTCGCGGCTCCTGGACACGGCAACTGCAGCCGCCGCCTTCACCTGTGGTGACCACCGGCCCCCCTGGGTCGACGATCCTGCCATTGTTCGTCAGGTCGTGATCACCGGGGTACTCGTTGGCCCCTTCGGGTCCCACGTCCAAGATCCGGCCTTCTCTGAACCGAAGCACGATCGTATGGCCAAGACCGCGCTCAACATCGTTGGGGAGGCCGTAAGAAGCCCCAACGACTCTGTACCCGTACCGAGGATCTGCGGGGTCGTCCGGGAGATCCTCTGGCTGGTACCAAAACGTGTAACGGTGTGGCGTCGGATCATCCGGCGTTGGACCGAACTTCGTGTAGCTGTCTACACCGGGCGCGTCATCGGAGCCATCCGTCAAGAGCTCCGGCAGCCGGATCCACGCTTCGTAGTCGCCGCTGGTACTTGCCGTGTCTGCATCGACGAGTGTGAAGCTGAAGAACCCATACGGCGCTTCCTCGGGGGACAGGCCGTAGTCCGCAGGATCCACGGCCCGAACGTCTTCCAGAAGGGTGTTTACGCCCGAGGTCCCCTGCGCGAAATGCGACTCGATGGTGACGTAATGACTCCGATCGTAGGTCCAAAGGGACGCTAGAGAATTGGATCCGACGCTTTCAGAATCACAGCTTCGAAACTGCTCACCTAGGCGAATGTCTCGTACCCTGCCGTCGGCATACCGGCTTTCGATGACTTCGAACGGGCAGGCGCAGTCGCTATCGTTGCACTCCACGTATGACTCGAAGACTTCGTAGCAACCCCAGTCGTCGGTGATTGGGTCACAAGATTCGCATTCCTCCTCAGTCAAGTGCTCGTAGCATTCCTTTCCCGCCACGCGCTCTGCGATGAAGCAATGCTCGTCTCCCTCCTCCCAGTAATCCTTATCCGGGCAATACGGGAGCGGCAGCATACAGCAGGGGCCTCCCTCCTCCTCATCGCTGATGCCATCTTGGTCGGAGTCCGCCGGCCCTCCGGCGCCGAGCAGGGCTGCCGAGACCTCGCCGGCCGAGGTCTCGACCGTGAGCGTCCCGTACTCCTTTGTGGTGTGTTCCGGCTCGTATCGAACGCAAACAGCCCAGGACTCCCCTGGGCCAAGGGTCGTCCCACCGAGCGTTTCGCCACGTGCGTCGCAATTCTCCAACACGACGAAGTCGTCCTCGTCGACGTCCGCACCAAGGATCTGCAGGGGCTCGTCGCCGACGTTGGCGATCACGAATGGGCGGAGCTCCGACTCGCCCGCATCGAGATGGGGGAACCACCATCGGCTGGGCGACAAGGTCGGAAGAGCCGCACCAGGTGGAACCTGCCGCGCGTACTTGACCGTTCCGCTGGTGATGTCGAGGTAGGCGAGGTGGAGGACACCGCTTTGGTCGACCACGATCTCAACGCTCCGCCCTATGTCCCCCGCGCTCTCGACGACTTCTGTGTATTGGGGTTCAATCGTCTCGGCTGCGTCGTCCGGCCCGTCGATGCTTAGAGGCTCCTCGCTGGGCAGCTTCGCCCACAGCTTGAGATCTCGTTTCTCCGCATCATAGAAAGCCACCGCGGCGATTCGATTCGTGCGATCGGACGGGTCGAGAAACGCCAAGGAGAGGTGGGCCTCGGCATCGACTGTGATCGGCCACGCGGCGAACTCGACTTGCCTTGCCGGGGCGGCCTCGGACTCGAAAAGCAGCTCGTCTTCGAGGGGAGCGTCCAGAAGAGCCCCTGTCCAGAGATAGACCGCGTTGCCTGGGCCCAGCCACGTGCCCTTCACGAACGGAACCACGGGACTGGGAAGCCCGCTCGAGGGCGGGGGAAGGCCGACCTTGGCCGTGTCGTGGGCCGTAAAGCGGTTCGATCGCGGGGTGTGACCAAGGTTCTGTACTGTGTCTTGCATGGCGACGCACGTCGCCGGGGCGCGGCAGAGGTCGCGCAAGTTACCGATCGCAAGAACGGGACGGCCTCCCTGAATGGAATTCGAGGTGAAGCGACTCGTCGGATCGATGAAGTGATTCCAACGAGCGAAATCCGTGTCGGCCGGAAGGTCTGGCTCCCCGTGCAGCAAGTACTTCTGCCAACCGCCCTCCGTCGGGACCGCGACCTCCCCGACGTACGCGCCAACAGCAGCCGAGAATTGACGGTAGACGATCTGCACGTCAGCTCGAGCCGTGCCAAACACACCCAGGCCGACGTTGCCGTCGACCCGATCCACCTCGCGAAAACCCGACTCGGGGCTGACGATCTCGACGGGTTCCCACGTCGTCCCTCTTCGCCGTCGGTAGCGCAGCTCGCCCTCGGCGACGTAGGCCACGTTCACGCTTCCGTCCGACGCGACAACGATCTCGCAGTCGTCTGCCTGCAGTTGAGCGACCTCGAAGACGTCGAGGTCTTCCCGCTCCCAGTTCTCGCTCTGGTCCGGTCGACCGGTGGCGTATCGGAGCGCTGCCTCGTAGCTCGAAGGTGAAAACGGCGTGAAGTAACAAAGGTGTACCTGCCCGTCCTCTTCCACCGCGACGTCGACGCTCTTCATAGCTCCTTCGATCTCGTGAATCTCCCAGCGGCCTTGAGTCTGTGGGCCGCTGGTATCGCGGCCGGAGCCGTGGAGGATCACGTGCACGTTATCTTCGGGACGAGGCGAGTCGGACTCGATGCGCAGCAAGAGCTCGTCAGGGCCGGGATCCGAAGGCCGATAGGTCACCGCGACGGTGCAGCTTTCGCCGCTGGCCAGTGTGAAGGCGCGCGTGTCGCACGAAGGACCGTCGCCGCCCCTCTCGTTCAGGGCGAACTCATCGGTGCTGGGTGTGAAGAGCAAGTCGCCGACGTGGAGTGGATCTTCGCCTTGGTTTGCGATCCGGATGCTGAGCGGAGGCGAGGAACCGAAGATCACAACCTCGCCAAAGTCGTGCTCGAGCGGCGACACCTCGATATTCGGCCCAGGAGTGCCTGCTCGCAGATGCGCGTCCACCCGGGCCACGAAAGCGTCCACCGATCCGCCAGGAAAGGTTTGTGCAGACTGATCGTCCACGCCCGGAAAGTCGCTCGATTCGGTGCTGCCGGTGACGAACGCGTAGCTGCCGTCATCGCTCAGCGACAGGCCGGGACCCGTGATCTCTTCGAGGCCGGTGCCGCCGAGGTAGGTCGACTGCCGCAGGACATCGAGATCGGCGGAGAACTTCGCCAGGAACAAATCGTAGCCGCCACCTGTAGGCTGAACGGCGCCGTCCGTTCCGGGCAGGTCGGACGAACGGGTATTGCCGTAGAGGCAAACCGAACCGTCGTCCGGATGAAAGTCGAGCGCGTAGGCACGGTCGGTCAGCAGCCCGCCCAGGTAACTCGCTCCCAGACGTGTCAGGTCCGTCGCATCGAGCCGGGCGACAAACGCATCCTGATCCCCTCCACAGTCGACCTGCGCCCCGTCGCCCGGATCCAGCCAGTCCCCCGAGCCCGCGTGCGGGTCTTCGGAGCAGATCGTACCACCCGCCAGGTAGACCTCGTTACGTGTCGGGTGCAGGCCCAGCGCCAAGCCGAACTCTATGCGTCGACCACCGACATAAGTAGCGGCTTTGATCTCGGTAAGGTCCAGGCTCAATCGCGCCACGAACGCGTCGTTCTCACCGTTGAAATCGGCTGGATCAATGCCTGGGAAGTCACCGGTGTAGAGGTCGGCGGAGGGGTCGTAGCTCGTTTCACCGGCCACATAGACGTCATAGGGAGACGCAGGATGCACCGCGATCGCAAAACCTCGGTCAGCGCCGCGGCCACCGAGAGTCGTCGTCTCGGCGCCCGCGAGATCGGGCGGAAAGCGGGCGATGAATACGTCGGCCGCCGGCCCGCTCGGCTGCACGATGCCCGCGATGTATACCATGTCGCCCGCAGCACCGGCGTTCGTGCGAAGCGCGATCGCTTGCGCCCCTTCGTCGTCCGCGCCGCCGATATACAGGGCGCTCGAGAGCTCGAGGTTCCCGTTCAGCCGAGCCGCAAAGGCATCCGCGCCCCCTCCCCTGCCCGGCGCAACGCCGCCCGCGCCCCCATCGGGAAAGTCGTCGGACTCGGTGCGGCCCGTGACGATCACATCGCCATCCGGAAGAACCAGCAGTGCCCTGGCCACGTCCGCAGCCGCGCCGCCGAGATACACCAGACGCTGCAGCGTGCCGAGGTCAGACGTGAGCTTTGCCACGAAGGCGTCGGTTTCACGCTCCCCTGCGATGTACACCCCTGCGAGTGTCGACACCAAGGCATGGCCTCGGTCGATGAGGGTCCCGCCCAAGTAGGTCGACAAGACCGGGTCGATGACCAGGTCGTGGGTGTTGTCGTATTCACCCAGCGTGAAGCCGTAGCGCCTGCCATCGACACGATAGGCAACCTCGACGTCACGCCTCTTGCCATCGATCTCTTGATAGGCTTTCGGTGCGCTGTACGCGATCGCGCCGGCTGCGGTTTCGATCCGCAACTCGCCATCTTCCGAAACCGACACTGCCTTGCTTCCGGACACCGTCATCGCGATGCGCTTGGGGTCGGCGCCTGGGGAGATCGTGAACACCTTCTCGATCCTCTTTCCGAATGCTCGAAGCTCGAGCGAGACACCGTCGTAGATCTCGCCGAAGGAGAGCCAGCGGAAGGTGGGCAGATCCGTTGCCCAGCGCCTTGCGTCGGCACCGATGTACGAGCTCACGCGGGTCGGCGCCGGTTCCGAGCCTCGAAGCTCGGGAGCTTTCGCGTCAAGGAGCCGTTCGCGAAGAACGCCGGGCTCGCCGGGGGCATCCTTGTCGTCGGGGAGTGGCAGCACGAGCTCGCCATCCCGAGTCACGAGGATCGTCCCGTCCAAGGTCGGCGCGTAATAGCTCACCGCCGGATCCATCTGACCTTGGTTCTCGACGAACGGAATCTGAAGCGCTTGCAGCGACGGCCCTTCGTTGGGTCGGTTGACTGCCTTCAGAGTGCTGCGAGGAGTCGTCTCGTTTTCCCTGGCACGGTCACTTGGACGACTGCATCCGGTCAAGGCCATGAGAAGAAAGACTGCAATCCATAAGAAACGAAGTGCAAACACAACCATCGAAACCTCCCCGGTTGAAAGGCAATGGTGCATACAGCGTGCCAATCGTGGGCGCCGTTCTCATTGGCATTCGGCGAAGCTCAGGCGAAATCGCTGCGTCCGTTGGCGGGAGGACGCAAAACCTGCAGTTCAATCAATACCGTGGATCCCGGGAGACACCCTCCGGTGGGGAATCGCGTGCTGCCAGAGTTGCTGAAGATGCTCGAACGCTAGTCGACGCGAGACAGGCTCTGGTACATTCGAACGGGCACGACCTCATCGTGCTCTGAAGGCCCCGGAATGGTAGGCTGGCCTCGCCAGGTCGCGATGACAACGAACGTCTGCTCGTACTGCAAAGGGCTCGCTGCTCAGTGCGCCTTCCACGCATCTTTGCCAGGAAGAGGCGGATCATGATCCTCACCGTCGTGTCGCCCCTGCTACTCGGCGCGATCACCTGGACCTTGCTCGAGTACGTCATCCACCGCTGGCTCGGGCACGATTCGCGCACCCGGCCCAACCCGTTCGCGGCGGAACACGTCCGGCATCACAGCCAGGGGAACTACTTCGCTCCGGCCTGGAAGAAAGGCCTGTCAGCCGTCCTCTTCGCGGCGGTACTGATCGGGCCGAGCGTCGCCCTTGCCGGTGCGTTGGCCGGTTCCTCATTCGTCGTGGGTCTCATCGCGATGTACGTCGCATACGAAGTACTGCACCGCCGCAATCACACACATCCCGGACGCGGCTCGCACATGCGTTTCCTCAGGCGGCATCACTTCTATCACCACTTCACCGATCCCAGCTTCAACCACGGCGTCACGACAACGTTGTGGGACTGGGTGTTCGGCACGCTCCGGGCGCCGGGAGTCATCCGGGTTCCCCCGAAGCTGGCGATGCGGGGGCCAGATTTGAACTGACGACCTTCGGGTTATGAGTTCAAGAGCCCGGATTTCGCGGACCATCACAACACACCGGAATGACACGGAAACCCGAAATATGACCGGGACTTGCCCGCATAGCCGTGTTCACGGTTCGTCACTTCATATCATCTGATTTCACGTCGCCATGGCACCCTCAGGTCAACGAGAGGAGCCGCGAAATCGAATGACGCGTGGCAACGCAACTGGATGGCCAAACCGAATCTCAGACCAGCGCGGGCGTCGGGTAATCTTTCTTGCGCATTGCCTACTCAACGAGAATACGCGTTATCTCGGTGGCGCGCGCCGTGCGGGCGCTGTCGCGGAGGTCGTTCGACCACTGTTGGATGAGGGTATCGGCATCGTTCAGCTTCCCTGCCCTGAGCAGCATGCGTGGGGCGGCGTTCTGAAGCGTCGACTGCTCTGGTTCTACGGCTCGGCAGGGAAGCTCCGCTACAGGCTTCGCGGCGCGTTGCTGCCGATCATGCTCTGGTACACGAGGCGAATTTACCGGAAGCTCGCTCGTCAAACAGCGAAGCAAATCTGCGACTATCAGCGATCCGGCGTCGAGGTGGTTGGCATCGTCGGTGTAGATGCGTCGCCATCGTGCGGGGTCTGCAAGAGCCTCGACATAGGGGACGCGCTCGAAAGGGCCGGACGTTTGGACCAAGGCACCGTAACGGCGCGGGAGGCCAATCTCATCGTTCTAGAGACGGCCGTACCGGGACGAGGCCTTTTTGTCGAGCTTCTCAAGAAAGAGCTCGATAAGCGGCAGCTTGACATCCCTTGGAACGCGCACGATCTCATCGCGGAGCTGGAGGGCGATGTCTGAGTGGAGGCAATCCGAGCTATGGAGGCGATTATGGCGCACCCTCACTCGATGATTGCGTTCCCAGTATGGGAACATGTCAAGAGGAAGCACGCCGCCCAGCTTGGGCCCGATAGGCTAGGAGGTCGGGCTGTCGTCGAACCAGGCGTAGGTGTCACGTAGAGTTTCGATGAGGGGGCGCGGGGAATAGCCCAGCTCTTTCGAGGCTTTGAAGTGACACACGCTGGGCGAGTGTTGGAGCGCGTGCAAGGAGTCGGGCGTGAAAAGTGGGATTTTCTCAGCCGGTGTCAGCTTGAGGACGAGCGGGGCCAGGCCGCGGATCAACGGCAACGGCATCGACAGCCAGGGGCCTTTCACCCCGGTGACTTGGGCCGCGAGCGCGGCGAGCTCTACGAGGCTGTGGCGATGACCCGATAGCAAGTAGTTCTCCCCTGTGCGGCCGGACTCTGCGGCGGCCAGCATCCCGGCAGCCAGGTCGCGCACGTCGACGAAATCAAAGCCGCCGCCAATGTTCACGGGGATCTTGCGAGCGCGAAATTCGAGGAGCAGCTCACCCACGCGTGAAGGGCCGTAGTCGTGGGGTCCAACAACTGCGGTCGGATTCACGATCACGGCATCGAGGCCCTCTGCGATTGCCGCTCGCACCTCGTCTTCCCCCGCGTTCTTGGAGCGGTCGTACGCAGGAGCGTGGCGCCCAACGGCTCTCGGCCCCGTCTCGGTGAGCTCCGGCCCGCACTCTTCGAGGTCGTAGGCGTGCACCGAGCTGCAGTGGACGAACCGCGACACACCGCATGCCATGGCAGCCCTCGCCGCGTTCCTCGGGCCTTCGACATTGACGCGCCTGACAATCCCGGATCGGTCGCCGATGATCGAGATGATGGCAGCAAGATGATACACCGTGTCGGCACCCTCGAACGCTCTCTCGAGTGAGCTCGGCTGCAACACGTCGATCGACACATGCTCGACCTCGAGGCCCGAAAGAGCCGTGGTCCGCCTCTTGTCGGCCACGCGAACTTCATCGCCACGCTCGAGCAGTGCGCGCACGAGATTTGCACCCACGTGACCATACGCACCAGTGACGACGCTCAGCATGGCCGCCATATATTCCGAGAGCGGGAAGAGTCGAGCCGGAGGTCCATCTCGGCGTTTCTCGTGTACCTAGCCATCCTGGAAGCCGCGCTGGCACTCCACGCAGAACGGCGCCTCGGGCTTGGCCGCAAGCCGACGGTATCCGATCGGCTCCTCGCACTTTCGACAGAGCCCGTACTCGTCTCGGTCGAAAGCGGAAAGCTCGCGCTCTCCCGGAGCCGACGCTCCAGCTCAGCAACCAATTCGAGCAGCCGCACCTTCAACTCCTCAGCCTGCTCCTCCGAAAGCTCGTCCAACCCCATCGAGGAGATTCTACCCCAGTCGAAGCCAGCAGAGGCCGGATTTGCCCTCTGCATTGTGCAATCGAACACGGCGGAGTGGACGACAGTCCACGGAGCTGGACGTGGGCGAGAACCGAGTCGTGCGCGCATCGCAGTGGACAATCGCGTCGCCAGATG
>Ga0316197_10002087_pt1 | contig 14281 bp, 13 predicted proteins | sample OudBiesiAoxic_MG_FD_204939 | JGI IMG/M metagenome (GOLD analysis project Ga0316197, IMG submission 204939) | Coastal sediment microbial communities from Oude Bieten Haven, Netherlands - site A oxic | ecosystem: Environmental > Aquatic > Marine > Coastal > Sediment | place: Netherlands...
CGTCTTCCGCGCCAAACGGGCCCGGCTTCGTTCGCACTCGAAACGATGGATCTCACCGTCTCGGGCATCAACGGGCACCCCTTCCGCTCCGTGGCGTACATGTCGACCGCCCATGCCGCGCTGCTCGGGCTGGACGGATTGGCGAATGTGGTGTCGGTGGTGCCGAGCGACGGCGTGGAGACGGGGGATCTTCAGGCGGAGTTGCTTGCCGTCGGCGAGGTGACGTCGGTTCAGCGGGCCGACTCGATGGCACAGCTGATCGAAGACATGATGGCGCAGTTCGTGGGGATCTTCCAGCTGTTCGAAGTGGTGGTGCTGGTGCTCGCCGTCCTCATCGCCTTCAATGCCGCCTCGATCGCCGTCGATGAGCGGAAGCGGGAGCACGCCACGATGTTCGCCTACGGTGTGCGGCGTCGAACGGTGGTGTCCATGCTGGTGCTCGAGAGCGCCGTCGTCGGCGTCGTCGCCACGGTCATTGGTCTGCTCGGCGGATTCGCGCTCTTCCGGTACTTCATCACGCAGTGGGCACAGACGATGCCCGAGATCGCGATCCCCGTGGAGATGAGCCCGGCGACCCTGCTGTGGGCGGTCGGTGTCGGTGTGGTCGCGGTGGGACTCGCCCCGCTGCTGACCGCGCCGCGAAAGCTGAAGAAGATGGACCTTCCCTCGACCCTGCGGGTGATGGAATAGAACCAGGCGCCGGATGCCAGCTGTCAGCCTCCGGCTGCTGCTGCTTTCGGTCCGGATTCGCCTTCGGCCTCAGCCATCGTGGGATTCTGTTGCTCGACGGCGGCGAAGAGGTCGTCGGGACGGATGGGTTTTGCGAGGAACGTCGTCATGCCAGCCTCGCGGCCACGATCCTGGCTCATGTCGTCGGTGAACGCCGATACGCCGACGATGAGCGGGCGACGTGAGGGCTCGTGGCTCTCGCAGATGACGCGAGTGGCCTCGAGGCCGTCCATGACGGGCATCATCACATCCATCAACACCACGTCGAACCTGGCCCGTTCGACCATTTCGATCGCTTCGAGTCCGTCCTTCGCTGTGGTGGTCGAGTGGCCGCGCTCTTCGAGCATGCGGGTCATGAGGAAGCGGTTCGTCTGGCTGTCATCCACGACCAGGACGCGCAAGGACGATCGTCCGTCTCGAAGCCAATGGCGAGTGACCAGTGTGGTCGTGTCGCCCGATGCGGCGAGGGCAAGGGTTGATACGACCACGTCGACGAGGTCACGATCCTCCAAGGGTTTCGCAAGGTAACCACTGACACCGTGGCGGCGGCACCGCGCTGCGTCTCCGCGCCGTCCGGACGCTGCGACGACAACGATCGGAACCAGCTGGGGCGATCGTTGTGTGAAACGGTCTGCCTCGGCAAACGAATCCTTCGTGGAGGCAACGACGGCAACGGCGGGCATTACCGGGTTGTCGATGCCTGCTTCCCTTGTCTCAATCCAATCATCGACGCTGGCCGCGACGACGTGCGTCATGTTCGACTCGCTAAACGCCCTCAGCATCGCACGACGGTCGGTGACCGAGTCGGCGATGAAGAGGATCGGCCGCTCGATGGCCTCCTCCTTGATGACCTGTTGAGCAATCTCTGCCGTTTCGGTCCCCACTCCGAGGCGAATGGTGAACTGGATGCCTTCGTTGCTCCGCTCGGCCTCACCCTGAGCGATCCGACCCCCCATGCGAGAGAGCGTTTCGAGGATCGCCGGCATTCCCAATGCGACCTGTTCGGAGGCCGGCGATGGTTCGTCGACGGTCGGATCCACCTCGCCGTGAGTGGCGGGGTTCACCACGAATTGGAGCGTGACCGTGGTTGTGTTGCGTTCCACAACGCGCACCTCGAGGAGAACTCGATCGGTAGAGGTTCGGTCGATCACGGATTCGGCGAATCGGGCGATGATTCGGCGAAGGCGGCCCGGATCCCCGATGATGACATCCGGAGCATCATCCGACACATACACGAGAATCTCTATCGGGCGGCCCTTCATGGTGGTCTCGAGGAGGCGCTTCGCGTTGGACACCAAGCCGCGCAGGCTGAACTGGGTCGGCGCGAACTCGAGATGCCCTGCTTCGAGCATCGAGAGATCGACGAGGTCGTTTGCAAGCGTCAGAAGACCGTTGGCCTGGTCCTCGATCGAAGCGAGCGCCTCGACCGTGTGCGCCGGTAGGGCATACATGAGCGAGTCTCGGGCACAGTCCAGAATCTCGGCGGCAGGATTCCTCAGTCGGTCAGCGATGTGAGAGAGAATCTGTGCCTTCGTTGGTGCCGCACCGACAATCGCGACACCGGCCTCGCTGAGTTGCGAGAGGGCGGTTCGTTGCGCCACCGCTTGGATGAGGCATTGTTCAAGGCGCTCCGAGTCAATCCGGTCTTCGACGAGGTAGCACGCAGCTCCAGCGGCAACAGCGGTCACGCCGGTTCCGTGGTCTGCTGAACCGGCCACGAAGACGACCGGAACCTTCAGGCCTTCTTCGGTGATGCGGGCGAGGAGGTCAAACCCGGTGCGAGGACCGACGTAGTGGTCGACCACGTAGACGTCATACTCGTCGTTGAGGATCGCTCCGAAGGCATCGGCCAGCGTTTCGACGTGATCGACGGCGTATTGGCCCCGCTCGACGCGGCCGGACATCCGCTGCTGGATCTTCGGCATCGCGGAACCGTCTCCGACCAGAAGCACACGGAGTAGCGGCGACTCGCCGAGATCGGAGTCCGGCGACGGCTCAAGGATCGACCGATCCCCGGTTGCCGGATCAACGGGCATGGATTCCATGAACACTTGCCTCTGCTGGGTTTGCGCGTCAGTCTGCTCCAGGGACGTTTATCGGCGCGGATACCGGGGAAGTTCAACAGTTCTTGGTTTGCCGCGCGAATTGGTCGTCTGCTCCATTCAGGTGTGCGGTGCACCGAAATCGGCGCACCGCACACTGTCGACTGGGCGCCGGCAAGCGACCCCTGCTTCCTATCCGCCCATGAGAACCACGTGTGCCTGCGTCATCCATGCCCGAGCGATGTGGACGGCATCGTGGCGCTCCTCGACGGTACCGGTCCCGACGGCAGCGTCCAGCGAGGCCGAGGCTTCGTCGAGTAGAGCACCGACGTCGACGATGTTCTCGCCGGCCGACGCCGCCCAGCCGACGATCGTGGTGAGATGGTCGAATCGCCGGGTGTCGCCGGCAAGGTCGCGAGCGATGTGCTCGTCCAGGTTGGGTGTGGTGCCGCTCCGGATCCCTCTCCACTCGATCCTCTGAAGTTGACGTCGAGAGATAGCGGTGCCAACGATCTCTGCGGGGTCGTCGACTGCCGCGATCGCATCGAGCGCATTGGATAGGTTGGCAAGCGCCTCATCCTTCTGCTCGTCAGTGAGACGTCTCGCTTCTGAGATCCGCTCTTCGGCGATTGCCGCTCGCTCGCCGATCCGAGAGCGCAGCTCCCCGGCGCTCTCGTCGATCCATGCCGGTGGGTACTCCCGCTCCGGACGCTCTCGAGCCGCGGCTCCGTCGTCGTCGGCGGCCATCGCCGGCAGCGCCACGAGCGCTACTGCGGCGGTGACGGCCACCGCCAGGATCTTGGTCCTTCGGTACATCCTGTCCTCCTCGTATCGAGACTGCTGTCCACGATCACTCTGAAACGCACGTGTGATGCGAATGAGAAGAGGGTGTGATCAATGTGTGAGGCGCGATCCGTCGTGCGCGCCCGAGCAGCAATCCGAGCTACGGCTCGTGGCGAGGCGTCGCCCTATCGGCCACTTTACGCGCGCTTAGCGCAGCGTTAGCGCACGATCCGACAGGATACGGCCACTCAGAGTGTCCACAGAGGAGGAACCAATGACCAGTCGCTCACCAGAGAGCAGCAATTCTCGTTCAAGCAGGTTCACGATCTCGCTGATCCTGGGTCTGCTCCTCATCCCGTTGAGCGCGGTGGCCGCGGCCGCCGTCATCTCGAACGATGAGGCACCCCCGGCGGAGGTGGCAGCTGCGGTCGGCGAGGTAGCGCCGACTACCACCACAGCTCTCGAAGGAGAGGCCGTCGAGACCGTATTCGTCACCGAACCACCGGTGCCCACCAAGGCCGACCTCGAAGCCGCCTGCGGCGACGAGGGTTGGGATCTGGTCGAGCGCGAAGTCGATGGGTCGATCACCGATCTCGAGCAGGCAGCGCTCGACGCCCTCCGTCAGATCTGCGCAGAGGAAGGCTTTGAATTCCCCGGACCGCCCGCGCTGCCGGCGGTTGTTCGAACGGTCACCGTTGTCGACGAGCCGGCAAACGTGTCAGGCGACCCGACGACGACCACCACCCTGGCCGATGACATGTCGACGTCCAAGAGCGACGAAGACCACGGCGATGACGACGACAGCCATGACGATGATCACGACGGCGATGACGATGATCACGACGAGGATGACGACGACCATGACGACGATGACGACGATGACGACGATGAAGATCGCCCAGCAGACGACGAGGTCGAGGACGAGGACGAGTAGTGCGCACGGCCCTCACCTCCACGGCGGCAGGTATCGCCGTCACGGCAATCGGCGTCGTTGCACTGATCGGAATGCTCGGGTCGGCGTCGAGCGCCGTGCCGACGGCCGTGCCGGCGCCCACAACCACTGTTGCCGAAGCGCCGACGACGCTTCCGGCGGGAACGACGGGCCCTGAGGCGCCCGTCGTTGTGGTCGTCCCAGCGCCCACGCCGGAGCTCGCCGGCGTCGGTTCGGCGGTCGGTCGGGTGCTCTACGCCAACGGGTACGCCACGAACAACGAGCCGGATGAGCTCGCCGGTGAATTGCCTCCCGCCGTCCTTGCGCTGCTCATCGAGCGCGAGGTCACGCTCGCAATCGCCACCGAGGCGAAGAACGGCGATAACCAGGAGGTGACCCCATGATGCTCAAGAGGTTGTTCCCGATGCGTTGGGCGAAGATCGCTGCGTGGACAGGGGCCGCCCTTGCGTGGGGAACCACGGCCATTGCGGTGGCGAGCAACGCCAACGCCGCGGCTCCCCTCGAGGAGACCATCGTGCCGCAAGCGATCGAGCCGCCAATTACCACTTCGACGACGACAACCACGGTCGCTCCCGTGCCCGAACTGCCCGATCGAGGACTGGTCGTCGTTCGGTACACGCCCGTCCCCCCGCCGCCGCCACAAGTCGTGACGCGCACTGTCGTCGTCGCCGGCGCTTCCGGCGGTGGTGGTGGCGGTGTGTCGGCGTCGGCGCCTGCCGCGTCGCCGCCGCAACCGGCCGCCGCCGCAGCGGCGCCAGCCGCCGCGGCGCCGGTCCAGAGCTCCGGATCATGAAGCGAGCCGTCTTCTCCGCCATGGGGACCTCGATCGACGTCAGAGCGGCGACGGACGGCGGCATCGACAGCACTCGCCGAATCTTCGAGACCGTCGAAGAGGCTTGCAGTCGCTTCCGCCCCGAAAGTGAACTCAGCCGGACGAACGACGATGCCGATCGCATCGTGACGGTTTCTCCTCTGATGGCTTGTGCTCTGCGGGCCGCCGAACACGCCCGGACGATTACCGGGGGCCTGGTCGATGCAGGCCTCGGAGGCGCCGTTCGCGCCTGGGGCTACGACCGCTCGTTCGAGTCTCTCGAGGACGGTCTCGGCTGCGAGACGTCCGATCAGACGGCGGCGCCCGAGTGGTCTATCGACGGGACGACGCTTGTCCGCTCGCCCGGTGTCAACATCGATCTTGGCGGGGTCGCCAAGGGATGGACCTGCGACCTCGCCGTCGAGCGAGGCCATGCGACGATCGTCTCCGCCGGTGGGGATGTGCGCTCTGCGTCCAACGATGCGAGAGTTGAGATCGTCGACCCCTGGGGCGATGTGGCGGCCTTGATCCGCCTGGGCGTCGGCGCTCTCGCGACCAGTTCGATAGCGCGCCGCCGTTGGCGCTACGGATCCGGGGAGGCGAATCATCTGATCGATCCGCGCACAATGCGTCCGAGCGACGGCCCGGTGCTGCAAGCGACGGCGATCACGGCCACGGCGGTCGAGGCCGAAGCTGCAGCGAAGGCCATCGTGCTTCTGGGGGTGGGTGGCCTGGCGTGGGCCGATCGCCAGCCATGGATCCGCGCCGCACTCGCGGTGTGGAGGAGCGGTTGCGTATATGGAACGACCGGATTGGAGATGGCGGCATGAACATTGAATGGATCGTGATCCGCGGCTCCGGTCTCGTGGCGTATGCCCTGCTCGCCGCATCGACGATCTGGGGGCTCCTTGTATCCACGAAGCTGCTCGGCCGGGCCGTGAAGGCGAAGCCCCTCATGTGGTTCCACGAGTCGCTCGGCTTGGGCGCCCTCATCGCTACGGGTGTGCACATGGTGGCGTTGACGATGGATCAATACGTTGAGTTCGGGTGGGCCGATGTGCTCGTTCCGGGCGTCGCAACGTGGAACTCCACTGCGGTCGCGCTTGGCGTCGCCGGGTTCTACGGTCTCGCGATCGTGACGCTCAGCTTCTACGCCAAGGGAATCATCGGGCAGAAGGCTTGGCGATTGATTCACTTCCTGGCGTTTGGCACGTTCCTGTCGGCGATGATCCACGGGGTCATGGCCGGCGCCGACACCGCCAATCCGTATGTGACCGTCATGTACGTAGGATCGGGCGTGCTCGTGATCGCTCTGCTCGCTGTCCGCGTGCTCCAGCAGCAAGCCCCGGCAGGTCGGCCGGTACGCGCTGCGGCGGCAACCTCACCGGAGCCGGTTGCGGCGAGCGACTGACGAACCGGTTTCGATGTCGGGCTCGATGCCTCCCGTGGACACGGGGGGATTTGTGCGGGTCCGCTGCTGACGGGTGGCGAGAAACACGCCGGCCAACACGACCCCAAGGCCGAGGGCGGCCGTCGGCTCGAGCGTCTCGTTGAGCACCAGCGCGCCGAGAACCACCGCGACAGCGGGGATGAGATAGGCAACGAGCGAGACGGTGATCGCCTTCGTGTGGCCGAGCATCCGAAAGTAGATCCAGATCGGGATGGCACTCGCCCACACCGCGAGCGCGATGATGGCGACCACGGCAATTGCGTCTGGCTCGACGTTCCACGGCTGCTCGAGGGCGATGGCGACCAGCAGTGCGACCGAGCCGGAGACCAGTTGCTGCCGCATGGCGAGCCTTGGCGCGTCCTGCGGCCCGATGCGCCTGGCGTACACGGCACCGACGGCGTAGCTCAGTGAGACCCCGATCATCGCCAGTTGTCCCGCAAAGTCCTCGGCTCCGAACGAGCTCGGTGTGACGCCGATGATCAGGGCGACGCCGACGAACCCCACGATGATCCCGATGCCCTGCGTGCCGTGGATGCGCTCGTTTCTGAGTAGGAAGTGCCCGAGGATCACCACGAAGATCGGAGACGCTGCGCTCAGCATCCCGGCGACGGAGCTGTCAAGGCGCAGAAGCGCCCACGCTGTGAGCACATTGGGCAGCCAACCGCTCACGGTGCCCAGCACGATCGCATGAACCCATGGAAACTCCGGGGTTTGGAGTGCGCGCCTCGTGGTGCGGATCGCAATCCACATGAGTGCGGCGGCAAGCAGTCCGCGCGCGGCGGTCATGGTGAACGCCGGCACGGTGGGCACCGCCACCTTCATCAGCAGGAAGGCGCTGCCCCACATGAGCGACATGAGCCCAAGCTCGACCCATATGGTGGTGGGTGCGGCCTGGGTGTGATCCTCGGTGGATGGTTGGGGCATGGGAGGGCGCTCGGTAGGCAGTCCGGAGACCCTACCGACGGGTGAGACCGAACGAACCGGAGCGCTGGTCGCCGGCAACGGGGTGCCGATTGCTGCGTCGGTAACGGCCCGAGAGCGTTGGAAACGAGCTTGAATCGTCGTGTGGCCAATCCAATGACCGGCTCGCGCCGTTTGGCGTTCAGTTCGCTCCTCTTCGCTGCCATGGGTGCGGCGACGTTCACGGCGGCCTCGCTCGGGATCCTTGCGACGTTCATCATTGACGATCTTGCGATCAGCCGGGCGGAGCTGGGTGCTGTGCTGGCGGTCGTGAATATCGCCGCAGCCGTGTTGTCCCCGGTTGCCGGACGGATCACAGACCGGGTCGGCGGCAAGCGAGCAATCATCGCATTGTTCGTGATCGCCGGGGCCACGTTCTTGATCCTCGGGACCGCTGTTGGCTACGCGATGCTGCTCGTCGGCGCCCTCGCCGGCGCGTTCTCACAGGCATCGGCGAACCCCGCCACGAACAAGCTCATTGCAGAGGACCTCCCTGCCGGCGAGCGAGGAGTGATCACGGGCATCAAACAGTCTGGTGTCCAGTTCGGCATCTTCCTGGGTGGGGTGACCGTGCCGTCACTGGCGGTCGCGTTCGGCTGGCGCGGTGCCTACCTTGTGGTTGCGGTGCTTCCGCTGCTCTTCGCCGTGGCCGCACTGTGGATTGTCCCGCCTACGCCTGAAGCGTCGAGTGCCCACCGCCGGCAGCGGGGCAACCCATTGCCGCCGGCGATCTGGTGGTTGGCTGGATACGGCTTCCTCTCGGGCTTCTCGGGTTCGGTCACCTACCTTGTTCCCCTTTTCGCTGAAGAGGCACTGGGACTCAGTCCGATCGCGGGCGGCATCGCCGCTGCAGTCATCGCGCTGGTGGCCGTGGTGGGGCGGATTCTCTGGAGTCGCCATGCGGAGCAGTCCGGTGCTTTCCGCGGCTCGCTGCTGACGATGGCTGCTCTCTCGCTTGCTGCGGCCGGCCTCTTCCTCGCTTCCAGCGAACTTGCCGCGTGGCTGCTCTGGCCGGCGGCCGTAGTGATCGCGATTGGATCGGGGTCCTGGAATTCGGTCGGGATGCTCGCCGTGATGGTCGAAGCTGGCGTGGCAGCGACCGGACGGGCCTCGGGGATCGTTCTCTTCGGCTTCCTAACCGGTCTCGGCATCGGGCCGCCGGTATTCGGCGCCATCGTGGACCGGACGGGTTCCTACGACCTCATGTGGCTGCTGTCTGCCCTCGCGGCGGTCGCGGCCGGCGCCGTGGTGATCGCGTGGAGCCGTTCGGTTCGACCTTGAGGGCCCGAGTGTCTTCTGGCATTCCGCCGACGAAATGTGTCATCCGTTCGGCCCTCCGCCTCCGTAACAAAGAAAAGACACTGCGGAGGTGAGAGATGAACGAATCGATGAAAGCGTCTCGGCCGACGGGTCGCTTGAGGAGGCCGAAGACGGCACCGCAGGGACGCATCTGCAAGCGAGAAGAATGCTCCGTCATCATTTCGCGATACAACATGGCAGAGTTCTGCAACGTCCATCGCCCGCTCAAGTACCCGAGGGTCCGCGGCGTCATCGCGAAACCATAGGTTGAAGCGCCCCGGCGTCGTCGTCACGGCGATTTGGCGTCTTGGCCCTCCGGTTGGGGGAAGGCCGTTACGTCGCTGGTGCCGCTGGTGGATTGAGGGACTCGGATCGAGACAGCTCTCTGACCATCTTCACTGTCTCCGCGATGATGCCCGCTCCGATGGCGAACATGATGAGGATGAGGCCGATTCGGACCATCGTCGTCCAGTCGAATGCGGTTTGCGAGAAGTCGAACGGGAAGATCCGATAGGTCTGAAACGCCACGACCAGGCTGATAGCTCCGAGGATCGCTTGTGTGAACGATCGGAACCACACGGGGTCGTACGCCATGCAGATCACATTGACGATGATGCTCGCGACGATCGACAGGTTGATGTAGGGCAGCAGGTCGGAGAATTCGTCGGTCAGCCACGACGTGAAACTCCAGTCCCAGGTCAGGACGGAGTTCACGATGACCAACAGGACGACCTGGACGACGATCGACACGCCGTAGCCGAATCTTCTCGCGCCGTGCGGCGGCCTGCGCTTGCGGGGCTTCTGTTCGGTGCTCACGATGGATGCCTCCAGATAGCGTGCGCGCCTGCGCACGATTCAAACGTACCGCGTCGGCACGATGCGAGACCAGGGCCGAAAGCCGGTGCCGACCTTGCTCAGCGCAGCGCTTTGGGGCGCAGCTCCGTGTCGAGCGCGCGCCCGATCCTGGCCGACTCGGAGGCCAGTTCATCCATCGTTTCGGCTTCGGTGCGGAAGTTGACGATGCACGATCGCAGGGCGAAGCGACCTCCGACGATCGCGTTGGACGGGAACACGCGTCCTCCAAGCTGGAGGTCGAACATCAGGCGCTCATTCAGGTCGTCGAGATAGGGATCGGCCTCGGGACGCCCCGCGAGATCCGCCGGCACGAATCGGAAGCACGTGATCGACAGCCCGGGTTCGGCCATCGGCTCGAGTTCGGGGTGAGTGAGCGCTACGTCGTGCAAGTATCGGGCAAGGGCGACGTCGTGCGAGATGCGTCGCTCGTAGGCATCCCACCCATGGGCGAGCAACGAAACCCAGATCTTCAGCGCCGCGAACGACCGCGAGAAGTGCGGGCTGAGCGCATAGACGTCGGTACCCCAGCCGGTGTGCGCGTCATCGTCCACGATGTAGGTGGCGTGCACGGCGAAGGCTTCCTCGAGGAGTACCTGGTTGCGCACTAGCAGGCACGCTCCGGCCATGGGGGTGTAGAGCCACTTGTGGGGGTCGAATCCAACGGAGTCGGCTCGTTCGATGCCGGCAAACAGAGGTCTCAGCGTGTCGGTGAGCGCGGCAGCGCCGCCATAGGCGCCGTCGACATGGAACCAGATGCCGTGGTCGGCGCACACGTCTGCAATGTCATCGAGGGGATCGATGGCGCCGGTTCCCGTCGTTCCGGCGGACCCGACAACGGCGATCGGTCGGATACCGGCCGCCAGGTCCGCCGCGATCGCCGTCCGCAGCCTGGTCATGTCCATGCGCAGGTCGGCATCGGTGTCGATGTGTCGGATTCCGACGTCGCCAAGGCCGAGCATCTGTGCTGCCCGATCGACCGTGTCGTGCACCTCGGAAGACACGTAGACGGCGAGTTGCGGCCCAGCCCTCATCCCCTCGGCGCGCACGTCCCATCCGGCGTGGTGTGTTCGAGCGAGCGCCAGAGCGATGAAGTTGACCATCGCTCCGCCCGTGGTGATGTAGCCCGCTGTTCCATCCGGCATGCCGAGACGTTCTGCGAACCATCGGATGAGGTGCTGTTCGATCTCACTGGCGGCTGGAGACAGACGCCAACCACCGGAGTTCTGGTTGAGGCCTGCCGCAATCAAGTCGGCGGCGGCCCCGGGCACGGTCCCTGCTCCGCTGATGTAGGCGACGAAGCCGGGATGCCCGGGGTACATCGATTCGTCGAAGACCACGCGGCGGAGGTAGGCGGCGAGGTCATCGAGCAGCATCGGCTCGCTGGGTATCTTGAGGTGAGTGGCCTCGCTGACCTGCTCGGCCGATCGGTTCCGTGCCACCGGGAGATCGTCATGCAGACGGCTCAGCAGTTCGGTCCAGATGTCTAGCGCTTGTTCACCCAGGGCGCGAGCCGCCGCGGGAGTCCAGTCGAGTGCCCGTTCGGGCGCTGGTCGTTCGATTCGTGTCATCGTTCATCTCCCCGGTTGAACGCAGAACCTACCTCGAACGGGTCCGAAACGGCCTACCACCGCCGCCGACGGCTCGATCCCACGGTCCGCTCGGGCATCGGCGATCAGGGGCACCATGTGGCGGCAGCGTTCCCGCCGGACCTGCTGCGGCCTGCACGCCGCGCTGGTCAGTCGCGCATCAACCAGGCCTGGGCTTCCTTCTCGTGATCGACGTAGTCGTCGCCGCTCACGTCGATGATCACCCGCTCGATCATCCCACCGGTGAACTCGAAGGGCGGAGCGTAGGTTGGCGAGACCGCAGAGAGGCTGTCCCGCCCCACGCAGAGTCCGTCCCCTGTGAGGGCGAAGTTGCCCGGTTGTGTCATGATCTCGGCGGAGCCGACTGCTTCCGTGTCCACGTACAGCGTCAACGTCCCGGTCGCGGAACCGGTGGCCGGATCGTCTCCTGTCTTGTCGAACTCGGCCACGAACAGGTGCCGCCCGGGCTCGATGCTTCGGTCGGATGTCACGGTCTGGATCTTCTCGCCGAGCCAGTTGTACGTGTAGTGGAGCTTGCCGTTCTGCACATACAGCGCATGGCCGCCCGGGAATCCTCCATGAGCGAACAGCACGCCCCGGGCATCTGCCGATTCGACGACGGTCGCGGCTGCGATCGTGAACGACCGGCGCCTCGTGTTCACCGCCACCGACTCCGGGATATCCGCAGTGTCGGGGTAGTAGACGTAGCGTGCACGCGGGACCGACGGCGTCGGTCGATCCGACGTCAGGATCTCCAGCGCCGACCGATCATCGAGCGGCAGGCCCTTGTAGACCCCGGCGTTGTAGAACCACAGACTCTTCATCTGTTCGAGCTTGTCCGGGTTCTGGGCGGCAACGTTGTGCGACTGGGTGCGATCCTGAGACAGGTGATAGAGCTCCCATTCGTCCTGGTCGAACCCACTCCATCCCGAAATCGGTGGATGCAGCGTGTTCGCCAACCAGCCCTGGTGGTAGATCGCCCGTTGGCCGAGCATTGAATAGAACTGGGTCTCGCGCTCCGGTGCCGCGGTGTCGGTGAGCGACGCTACGAAGCTCTCACCTTCGATGTCGCTCTGGGTGTAGCCCTTGAGAACCGGTGGCGGGGCCACGCCGAGGAGGTCGTACAGAGTGGGGACGACATCAACGGCGTGGATGTACTGCTCTCGTACCTCGCCGCGCGCCGCGATTCCATTCGGCCACGACACGATGCACGCATCGGCGGTTCCGCCCTCATATCCGGAGAACCGCTTCCAGTAGGGGAACGGCGTATCAAATGCCCAGGCCCAGCCCGTGTTGTAGTGGTTGTACGACATCGTGCCGCCCAAGCTGTCGAGATGCTTGAGGTTCTCTTCAACCGTGTCCGGAACATTGTTGAAGAACTTGTTCTCGTTGAACGATCCGTTGGGACCGCCTTCCGCGCTCGATCCGTTGTCGGAGACGACGACGATGATCGTGTTGTCGAGCTGCTCTGATTCCTCCAGGTAGTCGACGAAGTTCCCGATTTGGTGGTCCGTGTAGCTGATGAATCCGGCGAACACCTCGGCCATGCGGATGAAGAGCGTCTTCTCGTCGTCTTCGAGCGCGTCCCAGGGTCGGACGAAGTCGAGCTGCGGCCACGGTTGTCCCTGCGGGCCGGTGATGCCGTTCGGTTCGCCGTGAGGGTTGATCGGGGACAACTCGGTGTCGCCGGGGAGCAGACCCATCTCCTTCTGGCGCGCGAGGATGTCGGCCCGGATCGCCTCATAGCCCTGGTCGAACTTGCCCTTGTACTTGTCGGCCCACTCCTTGAAGACGTGGTGCGGTGCGTGGCCGGCGCCCGGACAGAAGTACATGAACCACGGCTTCTCGGGGGCGACCGCCTTGGCGTCGCGGACGAACCGGATCGCCTTTTCCGACAGGTCCGCCGAAAGGTGATACCCCTCTTCTGGGGTTGCCGGCGGGTCCATCGTGTGGCTGTCGTAGACGAGGTCGGGGTACCACTGACTGGTTTCACCGCCGAGGAATCCGTAGAAGCGCTCGAAGCCGCGCCCGAGCGGCCATCGGGCCCTCCACGATGACATGTCGACTTCGTCACCGGGGGTGAGGTGCCACTTGCCGATGGCGTAGGTATTCCAGCCCTGTTCACCGAGGACTTCTGAGATGAAACCATTCTCGAACGGGATCCGTGCGGAGAAGCCGGGAAATCCGGCGGCGGCTTCGGTGATGCAGGCCATGTTGTTGCTCGTGGCGTTGCGTCCGGTGAGCATGCTCGAACGCGTCGGGGAGCACAGCGCGGTGGTGTGGAAGTTCGAGTAGCGCAGTCCGCGATCGGCGATCCGACGCATCGTCGGGGTCTCGATCGGCCCGCCGAACACATCCATCGCTCCATAGCCAACGTCGTCCCAGACGATCATGAGGACGTTCGGGGCACCGTCGGGCGCTTTCGGCTGGACGAACGGCGCCCAGTCCTCGACCGAATCGCGGATGTCGACATTGACTACGCCGCTGAACTTCTCGGTCATGGGCGCCCCTTCCCGGTTGCTGAGCTTCCCCTGTGGAGCGTACACGGTGGCCCCTGCGGGCGAATTCAGCGGTCCCGACGGTCGTTCACCGTCCCGGCTCCGCTACCTTGTGGTCGGGCGACAACGCATTTGGTGAGAGACAGGACCGGATTCATGGATCGGGATCGCGAGGCCGAGCGGCGGCGGCAGGACGACGAACGGCAGACGTCGGGCGATCGCTACGAGGCCGAGCGCAAGGCGTCGGGTAGCGAATGGGACAGCGACGAACGTGAGGCTGAGCGGGAGCGGCAGGACGACGAGCGACAGACGTCGG
>Ga0316197_10002088_pt1 | contig 14272 bp, 14 predicted proteins | sample OudBiesiAoxic_MG_FD_204939 | JGI IMG/M metagenome (GOLD analysis project Ga0316197, IMG submission 204939) | Coastal sediment microbial communities from Oude Bieten Haven, Netherlands - site A oxic | ecosystem: Environmental > Aquatic > Marine > Coastal > Sediment | place: Netherlands...
TCTACGCCCACCGATACGTCCAGATGACAGGTGCAGAAACCCGGAAGGCGGGTGCACTCTTCTTCCATGACGTGATCGCCTTCAATCTGGCTCTCGTTGCGGTGCTGGTCGCAGCAGCTCTCGAGACTCTCTAAAGGCCTGGGAAATGTAGATTTCCCTCAACTCCCCCCTCAGCAGTTCAGAGGAAACTACGTATGATGTTGGAAGCGGGAGTTCATATGAAAATCGAATATCGACCCATCGGGATCGTGCGCAGCCCGCATCAGACAACCAGCGGTACGCCCATCCAGCCGTCGCGGGCGCGCGGTATCGAGGGCACGATCGAGATCGCGGATGCGTACGTCGAAGCGCTGTCGGATCTCGACGGCTTCTCCCACATCATCCTGATCTGTCATCTCCATAGAGCATCCGAATTCAAGCTCAAGGTTGTGCCATACCTCGATACCGAACTGCGCGGTCTCTTCGCAACCCGGGCGCCCGCCCGCCCAAACCCAATCGGGATTTCGGTTGTCCGGCTATTGGAGATAGAGGGCAATCGTCTACGGATCGAGGGCGTGGACCTGCTCGACGGCACGCCGGTGCTGGACATCAAGCCATACGTCCGCGATTTCGACGATCAGGCCGAGGTTCGCTGCGGCTGGCTCGACGAAATCGAAGCCAGGGAAACCACCGCGGACGACAGGTTCGAAAGATGAGTACGGCCCGCAGATCCTTGGAGCCGCGGAAGGTATCCATTTGGATTCGGGTGGCGGCAGCGACGACCTCCGCTCTCGGCGCCTTCTGCCTCGCCTATCACATGGTCTTTTACTCGCTATGGAGGTTTCTTTTCGGCGAGGAGGTTTGGCCATGGCCGCCGTGGAGCCTCTGGCTTCTGGTCATTCTGCCAATGTCGATCGCTCTCGCCGCCGCTGGCTTTTTTCTTTTTGCCAGGGTCGCGAAACGAAACCTCTGGATTGCAGGTGGAATCGGAGTGCTTTGTCTGTTTGGCCTGATCCGGTACGCCGGGGAAGTCTGGAAGTGTTTGTTTCAGCTGGGCTTCAGGCCATGACAAGGATGACAAACGTAGACTGGAGGCAACGTGGTCGCTAACGATCTGGGCTTTTTCCGCGTGGAAATCGAAATGGCGCTCGAGGAATCGCTCGAGCTCACCGGCGACGGTGAGGACACCCCGAAATCGGCCAACGGCTACTATCAGCTCTTTGGCGTGACGGCATCGAGCTACGCCGAAGCCGTGGCCTTTGTTGAACAGGCGCTCGCGGAGTTGGTCCCGGACGAAACGGAGAACACGGAATGGTTGGTCGAGATTCAGGTAGATACCTGGACCGAACCGGCCGCTGACGAGAAGGGGGAGTTTCTTCAAGACCCGTCGTTGCGCGGCGTGCACTTCATCTCCGAGCGGGCATATTTTCTGGCGCTGGACGAGGAGCCCGAGACCTGACACCTCCCCTCCCCTCATTGCTCGCTGCTGATCCAAATCCAGAACGCTGTAAGATCACATGATGAAAAACGATGCCTTTCAGGACCACTATCCGGACGAGCTGGCCCACTGCTACGGCTGCGGCCGGCTCAACGAACACGGCCACCAGCTCAAGAGCTATTGGGATGGGGAGGAGACGGTCGCCGTATTCACTCCCGGGCCACACCACATCGCGATTCCGGGGTACGTCTATGGCGGTCTGATCGCGTCGGTCATCGACTGCCACGGCACCGGAACTGCGGCCGCCGCAGCGTACCGCAAAGCGGGGCGCGAAATGGGTTCGGACCCGCCGTTCCGATTCGTGACCGCGTCGCTGCACGTGGACTATCTCCGCCCTACCCCTCTCGGAGTCCCGCTTGAAATCCGCGGCTCGGTTGAAGAAATTTCCGGCCGCAAGGTGGTGATTCAAATTACCGTCTCGGCCGAAGAAGAAATTTGCGCCAACGGAAGGGTCATCGCGGTCCAGATGCCCGAGAACCTTCTGCCCGTCCAGGGTAGCTAGAACCAGGGTCACAGGAGGCCGTGATGGCACTCAGCGTATTCGACAACAAGGCTCTGGAACCGACCGCAGCAGCGGTTGCTGAAGCGCTTGTTGGCGCAGCCGATCTCTGGACCGATCTCAAGACCCAGCTGGCTTCCCAATATGATCCGTTGGCTGAAGACTGGGTGTTTTCCGGGAAGAAGTGGGGATGGTCCCTGCGGCTCAAACACAAGAAACGGGCGGTGCTCTACCTGACACCATCGACCGGCTATTTCTACGCCGGCTTGGCGCTTGGCGAGAAGGCGGTCGCAGCGGCCAATGCCAGCGACCTCCCGCAGAGCCTCCTCGAGATCATCGACGGATCTCAGAAGTATCCCGAGGGAAGGGGTGTACGGCTCGAGGTGCGGTCGACTTCAGACCTCACCGACGTCATCCAGCTTGCGGCGATCAAAATGGCAAACTGAGCGTCCCCCACAAAAGAATTCCGAGAGGAAGTTGGTCGAAATGAAACTGACGGTCTGCGAACTACCGAACGGCCCCAGCGATTTCTCCGCCGCATGGGAATGCCTGGTCGACCACGTTGGCGAACACGGCAGCGACCTCGTTCTCCTCCCGGAGATGCCTTTTTATCGCTGGCTTTCACAGACTGATGAGGTCGACCCAACTGAGTGGGAGCAGGCAGTGAGAGCTCACGACCAATGGATCGGCAAACTCGACCAATTGACTCCGGCCACGGTCATCTCGACAAGGCCGGTGATCGCCGACGGAATGCGAACCAACGTCGGTTTTGTCTGGGAATCCGGAGCGGGGGCCGAGGACATTCATGCGAAGCGCTACCTCCCCGACGAACCGGGTTTCTGGGAGGCATCCTGGTATCAGAGAGGTGACGGGGAATTTTCGATCGCCCGAACCTCAAAAGCCAAGGTCGGATTCCTCATCTGCACCGAGCTCTGGTTCACACAACATGCGCGCGAGTACGGCAAATCGGGCGCCCAGATCATCGTCTGTCCCCGTGCCACACCGACCGCCACCGCCCCGAAGTGGCTCGCCGGAGGGCAAGCGGCGGCGGTGATTTCAGGTGCCTTCTGTCTTTCCTCGAATCTGGCCGGAACGACCGCCAGCGGTGGGGACTTTGCCGGCGTCGGCTGGATCGTCGAGCCGGAAGAGGGAAAAATCCTCGGCACGACGTCGGTCAACAATCCCTTCCTCACCGTGGAGGTCGATCTCGACGACGCAGACCGGGCCAAAAAGACCTACCCCCGATACGTTGTGGAGTAGCTCGCTCGGTTCTCGTAAAACCCTCAACTCCTGAACGGCGAAGGACTGAAACCCCACCTGCTCGGTCGCCTTCGATCGATTCGGGGGGTGCCAAAAACCAGACAAGCGACTACATTGTCTATGAGGAATGCAGGTCCGACTGGAGATTGGCATGAATGACGAGCTCAGGTTCCTAGGCCTGACTCCCCTGTTTGGAGTCATCGGTGCGCTGGCCACCGCCGCTGCGTGGCACGTCTTCGCCGTCACCCTTTTGAACCTCGTTCCCGCGCAGCTCGCGGTACTTTCCTGTTTGGTGGCCGGGCTTGCCGGCCCCGTCGCCGTTTGGGCGACGGTGTGGATAGTGACCCGGCGCCGGCGGACCCTCTTTGCATCTGCGGTGCAGCGTGCCGCCTCCGTCGGTCTCGGGATCGTGTTGGCGGCTGAACTCGGTTTCTATATCCCGCTCGGCTTCTTCGCGATCGCCTTCCACTGACGAGTGAACTCAAAGGCGTTCTGCCGTACAATTCGATCCATGTCCGATGAAGAAACCCGTGGCGACCGCGAAACAGTTGAGGGCGACGTCGGCCGAATTTTGTTCAGCAACGACGAGAATGGCTGGTGTGCGGTGCGGCTTCAGCGAGAGGACGCCGACTCGATGACTGCCATTGGGCCGTTGCTCGGAGTCCGGCAGGGCGATGAGCTGCGCGTCACAGGTCGTTGGGTCAAACATGCCAAGTACGGCGAACAGTTCGAGGTTGAATCCTACGTCTTCCTCGCCCCATCGACCCTCGACGGGTTACGACGGTTTCTGGGATCGGGCAAGATCCGCGGCATCGGTCCGTCGCGGGCCGCGAAGATCGTTGAAGAGTACGGCCTCGAGACCCTCGACGTCCTCGACCAGGATCCAGAGAGACTGCTCGAAATCCGCGGCATCGGTTTATCCACCGTCGAGCGGGTCCGCGAATCCTGGGAAAAGCACCGCGGCATTCAACAGATCATGATCTTCCTAACCGGCCACGGGGTGGCTCCGGGTATTGCGGTGAAAGCGTTTAAGAGATACGGACCAGGCGCCGTTGATGTTGTGCGCTCGAATCCCTACCGCCTGGCCGAGGAGGTCTTCGGAGTAGGCTTTCTCACCGCAGACCGCATCGCGCGCCAGCTCGGCATACCGGACGACGCGCCTGAAAGACTCGAAGCCGGTGTCCTCCACACGCTGGTTGAAGCCGTCGGCCAGGGCCATTGCTTTCTTCCCGAAGATGCACTCCTCGCGACTGCCGCCGACCTCCTCGAAACCGACGTTGGATCGCTACCGCCGGCGCTCGATGGGCTCATCGCGCGACAGCAGGTTTCCGCCCGCCCGAAGGAAGAGGAATCAACGGCGATATATCTGCCCCGTTTGGAGAAGGCCGAAGCAACGGTCGCTCTCAACCTCGCCGAGACCCTCGAAACCAAGTCCGATACCAAAACCATCATCCTCAACACGTCGATCGCCCGGTATCAGGGAAGCCTCGACATACATCTCGCCGAGCGCCAGATCGAGGCCCTTGGAGCGGCACTGAGGAACAAAGTCGTGGTGATCACGGGAGGGCCGGGAACCGGCAAGACCACCCTCATCCGCGGCATTGTCGAGATCCTCGGTCAAAACAAACAAAAGGTCGTGCTCGCCGCACCCACCGGTCGGGCTGCGAAGCGCCTCGCGGAAGCTACGGGTCTTGGCGCCAAAACCATCCACCGGCTGCTCGAGTTCAATCCCATAACCCGCACCTTCAATCGTCGCCGCGAGCACCCGATCGAGGCTGATTGCGTGGTCATTGATGAAGTTTCGATGCTCGACGTCGAACTTGCGGCGATGCTGTTCGAAGCTCTCTTGCCAACAACCCGGATCGTCCTTGTCGGCGACGCCGACCAGCTTCCGTCAGTTGGGCCGGGCAACGTTCTCGCCGATCTCATCATTTCGGAAAGCGTGCCTGTGATCCGACTCGACCAGATCTTCCGCCAGAACGATCGGAGCCTGATCGTCGAGAATGCCCATCGCATCAACTCGGGTGACATGCCGAACCTTGACGACGATCCCGCGTCCAGCGATTTCTTCTTCATCGCCCGTGATGATCCGGCGGCGGCCGCAGAGCTGGCAGTCGACTTCGCAACCCGACGCATTCCCGAGCGGTTCAAGCTGAATCCAATCGATGACATCCAGGTTCTCTCGCCGATGCACCGAGGCGAACTTGGCGTCACCCGCCTCAACGAACGTCTGCAGGCGGCGCTCACCCCCGAGGGCCGAGAACTTGTTGTCGGCTGGCGTCGGTTTCGGGTCGGCGACAAAGTGATGCAGGTTCGGAACAACTATGAGCTCGACATATTCAACGGTGACCTGGGTCGGGTCGTTGAAATCAAGTTCGAGGAGCGAGAGCTGACCGTCAGCTTCGACGGCCGATTTACCGTGATTCATTCGGATGAGGTTGAGGATATTGTTCCCGCCTATGCCTGTACGATCCATAAATCCCAGGGTAGCGAGTACCCCGCGGTTGTTATCGTCCTCCATCACCAGCACCACGTCATGCTCCAGCGCAATCTCCTCTACACCGCGATCAGCCGTGGTCGGCGCCTGGTAGTCATTGTCGGCTCGCGGCGAGCCCTTGGCCGCGCTGTCCACAACGCGATGGTACGAAAACGCAACACTCACCTCGCTGATCGACTGCGTGCGGTGGTACAGTCATCTGGAAGTAACTCCCTGCGATACTCCGAATAAACAGGAATCGCTCCCAGGCGTATTCCGGAGCTGCGCTATGATTTTCGGTATCGAGGACGATCTGAAATGCGATGCTTTCGTTTTCTGCGCTCGAAAATAGTCCTGCCGGTGACCATCACCACGCTGGTGATCGGTGTCACCGCCTGCGGGCGGACGCAAACCCAGGAACCGGTGTTTCCGGTTCAGGACGCTGACGTCCCGCGAATTCTGGTCATTCCCTTCGAGAACATAGGCTCGCCCGAAGACGCCTTTTTCGCTGCGGGTCTGACCAAAGAAACCACCAAACGACTGGCCGCCGTCAGGGGGCTCGGCTTCGTCTCCATGGTAGGTGCCACGGATAATGAATCCATCCAGAGATCTGCCGACTCCATCGGCAGAGAGCTTGGTGTCGACTTTGTTCTCAATGGTTCCGTACTGTGGGACCAGGAGGCCGAAACGAGCCAACAGCTCACTGTCGAAACCCAACTGTTGCGGGTGTCGGACGGTTCGGTCCTGTGGACCGACCGCGTTGTGAGACCCCTGGCCGACATTTTCTCGATCCAATCATCGATCTCTCACGCCGTCGTCGACAATATTGGCGTTGAGGTCGACTCGGTAGAAACAAACGCACTCGATTCACGGCCAACGGAAATTTTGGAGGCCTACCAGGCCTATCTCCGAGGTCTGAGCTACAGCTGGAGCTTCGAACTTGGAAAGCTCGAACTCGCCGAGCGGCATTTCAGTCGAGCCGTCACCCTCGACCCGAATTTTGCGGTTGCCCACGCGGCGCTCAGTGAGAATCACAGCCTCATGTTCAACTTTGACTATGACCGCGCTCCCCGGCGTCTCGCAAGCGCTAATGCCGCCGCCCAACGCGCCTACGAGATCGACGCGACGCTGCCCGAGGCGCACCGGGCTCGGGGTTACTACTATTACTGGGGCCAACGGAATTTCGAGCTCGCCCTGAGCGAGTTCAGCCTCGCGGCCCAAGGTCGGCCAAACGATCCACAAATTTTCACCAGCATCGGTCTTGTTCTTCGCCGACAGGGTCGTTGGCAGGAATCGATCGATGCCTTCCGCCGGGCCGCCGAGATGGAGCCTGAAAATCACGACACCGTTCTCGACCTCGCGTCGACCTTCTCGCGCGTGCGCCGTTACGACGAAGCAGTTGAAGCCTGCCGAATGGCGATCGAGCTCGTCCCAGAAGACATCTTTCCGTACGTTTTTCTCGCTCGGACCCTCATCCTGCGGGACGGCGCCGTCGGGGAAGCGCGCGAGGTCCTCGATGCCATGCCCGAAAAAGACCCCGCCCAGCAGGGGTTCTACCTTTATGAGCAAGCTATGTTCGAACGGGACTTCGAGGGCGCCATGGGCGCCCTCGAAGTCGTGGATGAAAAGATCGATGATCCGATCGCCGATGTCGAGATCACGAGATCTCTCGCCGAGTGTGAGTGCACCATTCTCGGCAAACGAGGCGGGCCATCGTCAGAAGCTTGTGTCAGAGCTCTTGAGTACCTCGGGCTGGAAGCGGAGAGAGCTCCGGGCGATCCAGCGGTCCATGCGGCCCTCGGTTGGGCCTATGCCCTTACGGGGCAAAAGGAGAAGGCCATCGAGGCCGGACTGCGATCTGTGGAACTCACACCGATCACTGCCGATGCAATGTCCGGCCATGCCTATCTCGTGATGTTGGCCAAGATCTACGCGTGGGTCGACGAGCCGTATCTCGCGGTCAAGACGATCCACACCGCGATGACAACCTCAGGATGGATTTCCGTGGCAATGCTCGACGCCGATCCGGACTGGGATCCGATCCGCGAAGATCCACGCTTCGAGGAGCTGATCAGAATACACAGCGGAGTTGAGTAGGACACCTTAGCCGGAGATCGCTGTAAGCCGCCTCTTCGAAAAATCTGAATCCACGAGACCGAGGGCCCGGTCCAGCAAAGCGCCGCGGAGATCACCCCTGCGGGCCAGAAAACTGAGGCACCAACGGCGGTCGAGTTCGCGTCCGAGGCACAACACCAACTCCAGGGCACCCTGTGTCGTTGCGGGAATACCGGCGTCGAGCAAGGCGCAGAGGGCCCGGCGTCGTGCCCAGCCATCCGGGAGAGCTTCGATCAGCTCGCGCAGAGTATCGATGCTCGATCCTGAAATGCCAGAAAGCTCGCGCCGCAGTACCCTGAGCTGTGAAAGCACGGATTGCTCGGCTCCCATCGCGCCCATGACTGCCTTGGCCTCGAAACGCCTCGAACTGGCGTCGGAGATCGACGGACGCATCACGTCGCGCGGAACTGGAGCGGGCCTGCGGCTCTCCGCTCCCTCCTCCCATCGGCTCCAATCGACCACCGGAGGCGGAGGTGGTGGAGGCGGCCTCAGCTCTGGTTCGGGCTGGCGTGCGGGCTCCGGATCTTCTGCCATTTCGGTTTCTGGTTCCAGCACGGGCTCGATAGTGTCGTCGTTCTCGGGATCGAGGGCGTTCAGAGCGGCAAGGGCCTCTTCCGGGGTTTCGATGATCGGTTGCTCGACCGCTTGGAGTTCCTCGATCGCCTCTTCGATTTCTGTGGGCGTTTCCTCCGCTTCCGGTTCGGCAAGGAGATCGCTTGCGAGTTCGGCGCCGAGGGTGACGGCCTCCTCGCGGCGCTGAGGATCGCGAAACGCAGCCAGTAGCTCCGAAACTGTGGAACCGTCGGTACCACGAGCGTTGGCAAGCACCCGAAGAAGCATCGCCGGAGCCATCCCGCCCTTGCCCAGGCTCAGTCCCTCGAGGATTTCCTCGGCGCCTTCGAATCCGGCGTGGCGTGCAAGCAGGCGGCGGTCGGTCGGGCTCAGGTCGCGCACGGTTCTCCACCCCCGCGCCAGCACTCTGGCCTGGGCGAGTGGCGAACGCGCGTGCTGCAGCTCATGCAACAGCGCCGTGAGCTTCTGCTGGTTACTCATCTACTCCGTCTCGAATACCTTGCCGGATTTCTCTTCAGCTCCCTGAGACCCCTTCGAGCCAAGATTGTCGGCAACCGCTCCCGGAAGCCGCGAGATGTTCTGTAGGAGATTGTCGAGATCGACGCCCGATAGCTGCTTCATGACCGGCCCGAGCTGGCTCAGTACCTGCACCACGTCGTCTGTCAGCCGAGCGGCGCCGGTGCCGTCGCCGGGGTTACCGCCGTTGGAGATGATGGTGGTTTCGCCGGCGCGTGAAAGAGGTTCCGAAATCGCGGCCGCAATCTCGGGCAGCACCTTGAGGGCTTCGATCGACAGACCGGCCTCGTTGTAAAGCTTGAGCGCCTCCGCTAACTTGCGCCGCGCTTGGGCTTCGGCCTCTCCCTTGGCCAGGATGGCCTCGGCCTCGGCAAGACCGATCTGCCGGCGCTGCACCGACTCCGCTTCCGCCTTGGCAACGCCCTCGGCTTCGAGTGCCTTCGCGGCCTGTTCTCGACGCAATCGTTCCGCGGTGGCCTCTTGCTCGACCGTGTACTTCTTGGCGTCGGCGAGGCGCTCGGCCTCGTACTTTTTGGCGTCCGCCTGCTCTCGGATCGAGGCGTTGAGTTCGAGTTTCTGGCGTTCGACCTCCTGATCGGCGATCTGGATGTCCTGGACCTTGAGTTCCATCTCGCCGGCCTTGATCGCCTGCGCGTCGGCGACATCGACCTCCTTCTTGATCGAGGCCACCTTGAGGCTGAGGGCCTTGTCGGCTTCGGCGATCTCGGTGTCGACGCCGATCCGCTTCTGTTCCTTCTGCTGCCGCGCCTGCTCTTCCTCGATCTTGGCGTCGCGATCCGCACCGGCCGTGGCGATGCGGGCGTTCTTGAGCGCTTCCTGAATCTTGGGTTGACCGAGGGCGTTGAGGTAGCCCTGGTCATCCTGAATGGCGCGGAAGACAAAGGAACGGAACTCGAAACCCATCCCCTCGAGATCCACATGGGCTTCCTCACGGACCTTCTCCTGGAAGCGGCGCTGATCCCTATAAAGCTCCTCGACCGTCAGGGTACCGACGATGCCACGCAAGTGGCCTGCCACCGTCTCCTTGATGGTCGCCTGGATATCGTCGACCGGCATGCCCAAAAAGCCCTCGGCGGCGCTCCGGATGTGGTCGATATCGCCCTGCACCTTGACCTGGGCTACTGCCTTGACGTTTATCGGAATGCCCTGGACCGTGTAGACGTGCGGCATGTCGATCTCGAGCGTCATCATTCGCAGTGAGAGCACCTCGTACTGTTCCCACGCAGGCCACACGAATGTGCCGCCGCCGCGGATGATGCGGAAACCTTCGATCTCGCCCTTTTCGGTACGGACCTTTTTCCCGAAAAATTTGCGGCGGCCGAAGACGATCAGCGCCTCGTCCGGGCCAGCCTTCTTGTATCGCACTCGTATCAGAAGATATGCAAAGAAGAGCATCACCGGGATCACGATCAGGAAAAAGACGAATATCTCTGCACCCATGACTTCACCTCCGCGTTTGAGAGCAACAGCAGTTTAGCAATGACGGTTCATAAGTATGTATACGCATCGCGATGGGATTGCTTCCGAGGAAGATGCAGGATGCAGGATGCAGGATGCAGGATGCCGCAAAACCGTCATTCCCTCTGCGACTATGTCAAGGGTGGGCGGGCGGATCCAGGATCTAGGATCCAGCATCTAACATCGGACAAATGGGCGGCTCTCAGTCCCCCGCACTCACAGTCACTCCCGTGATTGAACAGCGCAAACCAGCCTCCGTCGGTTCGAAGGGGATCGCGACGAGACGGCTCGAGACAACGTCGATATCGACCATGACAGACGCCAACATGTCGGATTTGCGAACCTCATCGCCGATGACGAGGTGGCGAATCAGGGTCACCGCGTCGTCAACGTCCAGTGTTCCTCCGTGGATGGGTTCCCGGGGAACCTCACGGGTCTCCCCCGCCAATTCGGCCAACGCCCGCGCGATCCTGGTGAGATCGCCGAGTGGAATTTCGAATGCCGGGATCACATAGATACGCCGCTCCTGCCAACCGTCGCTTCGCCGCCCTTTGTGGCGGACCCTCTCACTGACCGTGACTTCCGATTCGATCAGCCAGGCCGGCCGCCAGGTCGCCGCCGAACGGCCGGCCGCCGGGACCAGGGCTGTGCTCTCCACCATCTCCAAGCCGTCCTCACCGAGGATCGCGGCATCGCCGCAATGGTCACAGAAGAAAATCGTATCGAGCCCTTCGCCGTGGAGGGCCGACCCGCAGGATGGGCAATCGAGTGAGATCAGCCGCAGGTTCATTGGAACTTGTCCACGACGCCCTTGACGGTCGTCACCAGGGATTGATGTTCACGATCAGGCGCCAGCCCCGAACCCTCCTCGACCTCGCCTCCGTGCCGGAACTGCGAATAGCCCCAGAAAACCAGCCCGGCCAAAACGAGACCGATCAACCCCAACCCCATCAAACCGTTCTCCGATCTCAGGAACTGACCGGCATGCTGGAGAATGGTCGTCCCCACGAAACACGCGCCGGCGCAAGCTCCGACAAGGCTGAAGGCTCGATAGAAGTGATTGCCGGGCGCCTTGGCGTAGGCGAGACTGCCATCTTCCGCATCGATCAGCACCTGGTAGGTGCGTCCGCGAAAGCCATATCGCACCACCCACAGCGGGTAGTAGACAAGCGCCACCCGACGGCGCAGCGGTGCCAGCCATGAAAAGGTCACCCGGTCGAGTCTGTGGTTACGCTGGATGTCGGCGATCGCCCGGTCGCTCAGGTCTACCGCGGTCTCTTCGAGCGACCGACTCGGACGAAAGACCATGCCTCGACCCCGCAGGAGGCCCTCATCGAGGGGCTGGACCTCGTCGCCTGAAAGATCCACTCTGTGGACCCCGAACTCGGCCATGTCGGCGGCCGGCATGGTCAGGTCGACCGCTCGCTCGACCTGCCGCTCGACCGGCTCTTTGACCGTTTCCCAGCGATTGCCGCGCTTGCGCTTCTTTTCCCTGATGCCGAGCACCCAACCAACCGCGTCGAGGCGGGCGCGGACAAAGGGAAACCACGCGAGAAAGGCCTCTTGATATCGGGCTTCCTTCTTGAGTGCCGGATCTTTGCGGATTCCGCGACGGAACCAGCGGCGAACCACATCGCTGGCCTGTTTTCGCTCGAGCTTGTTCAGGACCATGACCCTGACAATGCCGCGGTTGCCAATGACCGCCTGTGGCGTTTGACAGTAGCGACAGGAAACGTTGGTCAAACCCTCCTGCACATCGATGGACCCTCCGCACGAGCCACACTTGAGGCCGGTCAGGACCCGCTTCTTCTTACGCGGTTTGTCCTTCGCTTCGACAGCAGGCGTCGCAAAATCCTCAGGTGGAGTTGGCGGTGGTGGTGGCGGCGGTGGGGGTTTCGCGCTCATCGCAAACCCAAGCCTGAATCCAAGTTTTGAGTTTTGAGTTTTGAGTTTTGAGTTGCGGCCCGTATCGACCTCGACTCAGAGATGAAAAAATCCGAAATCCGAAATCCGAAATCCGAAATGTCAACCCGCCTGTGCGACGATAATTCCGAATTCCTAATTGCTGTCGGCCTTCGGCCGAGGCGTCGCACCGTCACCTGCGGGCGGCTCATGGCCTCCTCTTTCGGATGAGGCTTGATCCGCTTCCGCAGCCGCCGGCGGGTTCCTAATTCAGAATTCATCTTCACACCTTCCGGCTCGTCAGCCAGGCGATGCCGAGGATCGGAACCGCTGAGATCAGATACGCCGCGAGCTTGAAAATCAGATTCTGGATGAGTAGCCCTTCGAGGCCGAAAACGATCACCGCCGCGACCGCGACCCCGATGAACGGAGCTTCGGCCTTGGCCGGAAAATCCGCCGGAAAGACTTTTCCCGATACTCCGTCAACCGCCGCCTGATAGGTCCTCCCCTGCCACGAGTATGGCGTCCTGAACATCGGCAAGTGGTAGAGCACAGTTTGCCGAATCGATACCTCGCCGAGGCGCGCTGTCAACCACTCGCGGGCGGTCTCGAGCGGCACCTCGGGCTCCACAACCGGAGTTTCTCCGGTCATATCCGTCCGCATCGGACGGGTGCTGCCAGCCGGAAGCTCGATCCCCTGCAATCCCTGCAACGAAGACGGAGCGGCCGGTTGAAGAACGACTCTTTCACCGCTCTTGCCGGTGACGGTGAAGGCCCAGAAAGGGAAATACTCGAGCTTGGGATCGCCGAGCTGGGCCTTGCGATCGAGATCGGCAACCGTCGTCGTACCACCGAGGAATCTCCGCAGATGGGCCGGCACCTGTTCGTATGCAACCGTCGGCGCCATCACCTCGTGGATGATCGTGGCGCTGCCATCGACCACCAACGCAGTGTCGCAGTATGGGCACTCGAGCAGTCGTTCACCGGCACGCGGCTCGATCGAGGCCCCGCACTGAGTGCACGCAACGCCCACGCTAGTGCTCCCATGCATGAATACTGTTCCGCACCGAGGGCGCCGATACGCGACCCTGTTGGATTTTGGCGACCGCAGATGTACCCCTGCCGTACCTCAAGGGAGACAAAATCCAACAGGGGCGATGAAGCGGTGGCCGAATGCGATCGTATTCATGCATGGGAGTACTGAGCTATTCCTGTTTGGTCCCGCAGTTGGAACAGAATTTTGCGCCATCCGCGACCGGCTGGCCGCAGCCGGAGCACCCGGTCCCGGCCTGGGTGTGGCCGCAATTGGGGCAGAATTTGCCCGCCGGAGGAACGGCCCCTCCGCATTCGGTGCAAAATGAACCACCAGCAGCCTGGGCCGAGCCCGCTGCAGCCGCCCCGGCTGCGGCACCACCGCCGCCCTGCTGCGCCTGCTGCATCGCCCCAGCGATCATCCCCGGCATCATGGCACCAAAACCGGCTCCAAGTCCGAGGCCCATACCGGCGCTCGCCGCGCCACCCCCTTCTCCACCGGCACCGCCGCCGCCCTGGGCCGCATCCTGGATCGCCTGAGCAGCCTTGAACTGCATATAGGTGTTCATATCGCCAACCGCACCCATCGCAGCCCGCTCGTCCATTTTTTCCTGCACCTCGTCGGGAGGCGTCACGGAATTGATGTAGAAGTCGGTGAGATCGACGCCATATTTGGCGAAGTCTTCGATCACCCTCGCCTTGGCCGCCGTACCCAACTCGTCGTAGTACTTCGGCAAGTCGAAAATCGTTTTGAGAGTTTCCCCCAACAGGTCGTTGAGGCGCGAAACGATGATGTCGCGGTAGAAATCCTGCAGACGCACGGTCTCGAAGAGGCCCTGCGAACCGACGACAGTGTTGACGAAGAGCTGGCTGTCCTCGATGCGGTAGGCGTAGGTCCCAAAGGCGCGTAATCTCACCATTCCGAGTTCTGAATCTCGGAAGA